>Ga0207657_10003888_pt1 | contig 15852 bp, 15 predicted proteins | sample KBSC33metaG_FD_184316 | JGI IMG/M metagenome (GOLD analysis project Ga0207657, IMG submission 184316) | Corn rhizosphere microbial communities from Kellogg Biological Station, Michigan, USA - KBS C3-3 metaG (SPAdes) (version 2) | ecosystem: Host-associated > Plants > Roots > Rhizosphere > Soil ... | reverse complement strand
CGGAGGACCTGGAAGCGCTCCTCCTGCGACGGGTGGACGTGGGCGGCCGCGACGAAGCCGTGCGGCTCGACGAACGTCTCGATCACGACCGCCTCGCCGCCGGTGTCGGCTGCGGTCTGGCGGAAGACGAGGCGTTCGCCCGTGACGGGGTTGTGGATGGTGTCGCCTGCGCGGATCATTTCGAGCTCCTTTGCTTGGTGGGGTCGCTGGTCACCATCGGGGGAGCCGCTTAAGATCGGCTTGCGATTTGCCTGGAAAGGGGGTCTGCGACGGAATTTCGGCTACTGGGGCCGGTCGAGGTGGTGGGCGAGGGCGCGGCGATCGCGCTCGGAGGGCGCAAGCAGCGCGCCCTCCTCGCCGAGCTCCTGCTTCGGCGCGGCGCCGCAGTCCCGCGCGAGCGGCTCGTCGACGTGCTCTGGGGCGAGCGGCCGCCCGCGAGCGCGGTTACCTCGCTCCAGGTGTACGTGCACGGGCTCCGACGTGCGCTCGGGGCGGACCGGCTCGAGACGCACGGGACCGCCTACCGCGTCGTCGTCGATCCGGACGAGCTCGACGTCGCCCGCTTCGAGGGCAGGCTGGGGCAGGCTCGCGAGGCGCTCGCGGCCGGCGCGCCGGGCCATGCCGACGAGCTGCTCGCGGCCGCGCTCTCGCTCTGGCGCGGCGAGGCGCTCGGCGACCTGGGCGACAGCCCGGTCCGGGCCGCCGCGCCGGCGCTCGAGGAGCTGAGGCTGCAGGCGCTCGAGCTCAAGATCGACGCGCGCCTCGCGCTCGGCGAGCACTCCGAGGTGCTGGGGCAGCTCGACGAGCTCGTCGCGGCCGAGCCGTACCGCGAGCGGCTGCGCGAGCAACTCGTGCTCGCGCTCTACCGCGCCGGCCGCCAGCAGGAGGCGCTCGCCGCCTACCGTGAGGCGCGCCGTGCGCTCGCCGACGACCTCGGCGTCGAGCCGGGCCCGGCGCTCCGCGAGCTCGAGCGTGCCGTTCTCCGCCACGACGCGTCGCTCACCCTCGAGCATCGGGAGGCCGTACCGCGGCCGCGCCTGCCTGCGGCGACGAGCCCGCTCACCGGCCGCCGACTCGAGCTGGCCGCGGTCGAGGCACTCCTCCGGCGCGAAGGCGTCCGCCTCGTCACGCTCACCGGGCCTGGAGGCACCGGGAAGACCCGCCTCGCCCTGGCGGTCGCCGAGCAGCTCTCCCGGGAGACGCGCGACGGCGCCGCGTTCGTCGACCTGTCGAGCGTCAGCGACGCCGCGCTGATCGTGCCGACGATCGGCCAGGCGCTCGGCCTCGACGCCCACCAGGTGGAGCCGCGGCTCGCGGACTCGTCGCTCCTGCTCGTCCTCGACAACCTGGAGCAGCTCGCGGCCGAGGCCGCCCCGCTCCTCGCCGGGCTGCTCGCCCGGGCACCGCGCCTCCGCATGCTGGCGACCTCTCGCGTCCCGCTGCGCATGAACGGCGAGCACGAATACGCAGTCCCGGCGCTGCCGACGAGCGAGGGCGTCGCGCTCTTCGCCGCGCGGGCCGCCGCGGTCGACGCGGAGTTCGAGCTCACCGACGACACGAGGCCCGTGGTCGCCGGGATCTGCGCACGCCTCGACGGGCTGCCGCTGGCAATCGAGCTCGCGGCCGCACGCGTTCGCGTGTTGCCCGTGGAGGCGCTCGAGCGGCGGCTCGACAACGCGCTCGACGTGCTCGTCGGCGGCGCGCGCGACCTGCCCACGCGCCAGCGCACTCTTCGCGCGACCCTCGACTGGAGCTTCGCGCTGCTCGACGAGGAAGCGCAGACGCTGCTCGCAGACCTCGCGGTGTTCGCGGGCGGCTTTGCGCTCGACGATCTCGAAGCCGTCGCGGGGCCCGGCGCGGGCGACGCGCTCGCCGCTCTCGTCGAGGCGAGCCTGGTCCGCCGCCGCGGCGAGCGCTTCACGCTCCTCGAGACGATCCGCGAGTACGCGCGGGCGCGGCTTGCCGAGCGGAGCGACGCGGAGGAGGTGGGCCGCCGCCACCTGGCGCGCTACCTCGAGGTGGCGGAGGCTGCGTGGCAGGAGATACTCGGTGGCGGCGAGGCCGAGAACGAGGGGCTCGCGGTGCAGGAGCGCGAGGCCGCCAATCTCCGCGCGGCGTTCGCCTTCGCGGTGGCGTGCGGCGACGGCGAGGCCGCCGTGCGCCTGGCGGCTTCGCAGCGCTGGTTCTGGATCGTGCGCGGCCGCTTCGTCGAGGCGCGAGCGGTCTTCGACGCAGCCGCGGAGGCGGACGTCGCGCCGATGTTGCACGCGGCCGCGCTGAACGGCGCGGCCACGTTCGCGAAGCACCAGGGCGAGATCGGGCGTGCGCGGGAACAGTGGAGCGAAGCGCTCGCGATCTTCCGCGCGCACGGCGACGACGGCGAGGCGGCGCGGTGCGTCGCGGAGCTCGGAGGCGTGGCGGTGGCGGAGGGAGACTGCGAGGCCGCGCGCGCACTGTACGAGGAGTGCGCCGTGCTGTTCCACGAGCTCGGCAACGGGATGCGCGAGGCTGTCGCGATCTCGAACCTGTCGGCGATCGCCGACCAGCAGGGCGACCTCGAGGCGTCGGTCGCCTACGGTGAGCGTGCGATCGAGCTTCAACGCGAGCTCGACGACCGGCTGAACCTCGCCGTGTCGCTCGTGAACCTGGCGCCGACACTCCTCCAGTTGGGTGAGGTCGAGCGGGGCAGGGCGCTCCTCTCCGAGGCGCTCGAGATCGGTCAGGAGTACGGCCACACGCTGCTCCTCTCGCACACGCTCACGGTGGCGAGCGAGCTCGCTGCGATCGACGGCGACCCGGCGCTCGGCGCCGGTCTGATCGGCGCGACCGAGTCGGCCTTCGCGGCACTCGGGGGCGAGGTGCCGGAGGGCGAGCGGCGTGCGTTCGCGCGAATCGTCGCCCGGCTCGCGGCACCCGACGATGACCTTGCAGCCTGGCGCGACGAGGGAAGGGCGTGGTCGCTCGAGGATGCGCTCGCGCGCGCTGCGAGCGTGGTCGGTGGTCGGGCTTAGCTTCTCAGGAAGCTCTCACGGAAACGGCGCCCGCCGGCTGGGCGCCCGGGGCATATTCAGGTTGAAGTAGAGGCCGGCGAGGCGGATCAGGAAGCAGACGGCGGCGCCGACGATCGGGAACGCAAGGTTATGGGTGCCGCTCTCGGAGGCAACGACGACGATCGCCGCGCCGACGAGCGCGGGAATCGCATAGAGACCGCTGCGGAGGACGACCGGGATCTCGCGTACGAGGATGTCGCGCAGGACGCCGCCGCCCACGCCGGTGATCGCGCCGAGCACGACGGCCTCGGCCGCGCCGACGTGATGAGCGAGCGCGGTGCTCGCACCGGTGACGCTGAACAGGGCGAGGCCCGCTGCGTCGAGCACGAGGACCGGACGCTCGAGCCGCCCGAGCGTCGAGTGGGCGAGGAAGGTGACAAGGCCTGCGCCGCCCGCGACGGCGAGGTAGCGCCAGTCGCGGAACGTCTGCGGCGGGATCCCGATCAGCAGGTCGCGGGTGATGCCGCCCGCGAGCCCGACCACCACGGCGAGGACGACGACGCCGAAGGCGTCGAGTCGCGCCTGAACCCCCGCCAGCCCCCCGCTGAGCCCGAACACGAATGTCCCGGCGAGGTTGAGGACGAGCAGGAGCGTCGGGTCGAAGCCATGAAGGACGGGAGTCTGCAACGACAATCACCACGCGCAGCCCGCAGCGCGGCTGCGGTTCACACTCTCACGAAGCGGCGAGCCATGCACACGCAGCGGTGAGCAGCGTCTCCACCCCGGTCTCGAGGGTCGGATGGATGACCGGCGCGAAGCGCGGGTTGTGGTTGGTCGGCAACTCGGAGAGCCGGCCCGCCTCCTTCGCCTCGCGGTAGGTCGCCGCATCGGTACCGCCGACGGTCCAGAAGACCGACGGGACGTGCCACTCGGTCCCGAAGGAGCCGAAGTCCTCGCTGGCCGAGATCGGCGGGATCTCGACCACGCGCTCGTCGCCGAAATGCGTTCGGAATGCCGCACGCACCCGCTCGGCGGCGTCCGGGTCGTTGCGAACGAGCTGATACCGGTCGAGTGCCGTGATCTCCGGCGGCTTCGGCGCTCCGGAGGCCTGCGACTCGGCCTCGACGATCCGCCTGATCGCGTCGAGCACGTGTGAGCGAACACCCTCGTCGAAGGTGCGCACGTTCAGCTTGATCACCGCCTCGTCCGGGATCACATTCTCCTTGGTGCCGGCCTGCAGCGCGCCGATCGTGAGGACGGCCGACTGTGCGGCCGCGATCTCCCGCGAGACGATCGTCTGCAGGCGCAGCACCGTCGCGGCCGCCATCACGACGGGGTCGATGCTCGCCTCCGGCATCGAGCCGTGCGCGCCGCGACCGAACATGCGGATCTCGAAGCTGTCGGCCGCCGAGGTGATCACGCCCGCGCGCGTCCCGATGCTGCCCGCCGGCGCCGGCATCACGTGCTGGCCGAGCACGACGTCGGGCTTCGGGAAGGAGTCGAAGAGACCGTCGTCGATCATCGCCTGCGCGCCCGCCGCAGTCTCTTCCGCGGGCTGGAACACAGCCAGCAACGTCCCGCGCCAGCCGTCGCGCACCGCGGAGAGCCGGGCCGCCGCGCCCGCGAGCCAGGCGACGTGCATGTCGTGGCCGCACGCGTGCATCACTCCGTCCGACTCGCTCGCATAGTCGAGACCCGTCTGCTCCTGCACGGGCAACGCGTCCATGTCCGCGCGCAGCATCACCGTCGGGCCGTCACCGTTTCGGAGCAGGCCGACGACGCCGGTCTTCCCGAGGCCCGTCGTCACCTCGAAGCCGGCCGTCCGCAGCCGCGCCGCAGCGAGCCCCGCGGTGCGCTCCTCCCGCATCGACAGCTCCGGATGCTTGTGGACGTCCTTGTAGAGCTCCTCCAGATCGTCGAGCATCGCGCCGACGCCGGCGAAGATCGATTCGCGCCCGTCACTCATGGGTCAGCCTGAAGCAACGACGAACATCACCTCGTCGACGTAGCACCAGCTCCAATCCTCGCCCGGCTCGACCGAGCGGGCAATCGGATGCTCGACCTCGCTCGCGTGCCGGCTCGCATGTCTGTTCGGAGACGAGTCGCAGCAGCCGATCTTGCCGCAGGTCTGACACATCCGCAGATGCAGCCATTCGCTGCCGATCTTCAAGCACTCCTCGCAGCCTTCGATCTGCGCGGGCGGCTCGAGCAGCTCGATCCGATCGAGGTGCCCACAGACGGCGTCGTCGCTCATCGCTCCAATCTTCTCACCCCTGCGTCCGAGTCGCGTCACCCGCTGCGACCGACGCGACGAGGAGCAGTGCCCGAGGCGCCTGAGATAGTTGGGTGGATGCCTCCCGAGCGGCTCACTGCCTTCACCGACGGGGTCGTCGCGATCCTGATCACGATTCTCGTCCTCGAGCTCAGGCCGCCCGCAGGCGACCATTTCGGCGACATCCTCGACGAGAAGGGCCGACTGCTCGCCTACGTGCTCAGCTTCGTCTTCGTCGCGATCTACTGGGTGAACCACCATCACCTCCTGCAGGTCGTGCACCGGATCGACGGTCGCGCGCTGTGGGCGAACATCCACCTGCTGTTCTGGCTCTCGCTGACGCCGGTCGCAACCGCCTGGCTCGGCGACTCGGGCGTGAAAGCCGGTCCGGTTGCGACCTACGCCCTTGTGCTGCTCGGGTGCGCCGTCGCCTACACGCTGTTCACGCTTGCTCTCCTCGCGCTGCACGAGGACGACTCGCTGCTCCACCGGGCGATCGGAAGCGACCGCAAAGGCAGGGCGTCGCTGCTCGCCTACCTGATCGCGTTCGTACTCGCGTTCGTCGAGCCGTGGCTCTCGGTCGGACTGTTCGTGGCGGTGGCGGTCCTCTGGATCGTCCCCGACCGACGGGTCACGCGCACGCTCGACACCGCCGGCTAGGCACGCTCCGTCAGGATCACGGGGCGGCGCTCCGACCGCGCGATCAGCCGACGAGCCCGGCGATCTCGAGCGGCACGTCGAGCTGCGGACAGTGACCGACCCCGTCGAGGACGACCGAGTCCGCCTGCGGCAGCCACTCGTCGCGAAAGCGGGTCGCAGCCGACGGCCAGGGGAGCACCTGGTCGGCGCTGCCCCAGACGATCCGGACGGGGCAGGTGATGCGCCCGGCGTCGAGCTCCCAGCCGTCGCGGACGGCGACCTCGAGCATCGGCCCGACGTCGCTGCAGGCGGCAACGCCGACGATCTGGTGCGCGATCAGCTCGGCCGGGATGTGCTCGAAGTTGGTCGTGATGAACTCGGTTGCGCGCCGGCGACCCGCCGCCGTCGCCACGATCGAGTCGACCTGGGGCGCGGCGGCGCGGGCGAGCTCCTGCATCGCAGTGAAGTGCCCGACGATCGCCTCGCCGAACAGCGGGTCTCCGCGAGCCCAGCCGCCCGCCGGCGCGAGGGCGACGACCGAGTCGGCGCGACCGCGCGCGGCGAGCTGCAGCGCGAGGAAGCCGCCGAGCGAGTTCCCGACGACCTGCGCCGTAGCGAACCCGACGTCGTCCATCAGCCGCTCAATCGCGTCGACCGCCCCGCCGGCCCCGCCGCCACGCGCGAGCCTCGGGCCGCCTGCATGGCCGGGCAACGTCGGTGCGAGCACGTCGTGGCGCCGCTCGAGCGCCGGCAGCACGAGCTCCCACGTCCTCCACGTGTCCGTGAAGCCGTGCAGGCACAGAAGCGGCGGCCCTGATCCGCCGCGGTGGAACGCTGTGAACTCGTAACCCACGGTGTGTGTCTACGACACCTCGGCGCTCCGCCTGGCGGCCAGGGCGCGCGTGGCGGCGACGGCGGACTCGAGATCGAGCGACGCGCCCTCGGCGCACGCGTCCGCGTAGCTCTCGGAATCGAGCGCGACGACGATCCTCGCCGTCGTCACGTCGCGCAGGCGCTGCTCCATCGGCGGCAGCGTGGCGCCGGTTCGCTCACGCGCAGCGTCCGCGGCGCTCGCGAGCACGGCGGCGAGCCGCCCGTCGCCGGACTGCTCGGCGATCGCGGCCGCGAGGTTGAGGCAATAGGAGATGCCGTCGGCATGCTGGAGGTCGACGTAGCGGTCGAGACCGCGGACGAGCGCGCTCCGCGCCTCGTCGAGATCCCGGAGCAGGAGATCCGCGGCGGCCGCATTCAGCCAGGCACCGGCCGCCTCCTCGCCGAAGCCGAGCTCTTCGAAGAGCGCCGCCGCCTCGCGACAGGTCGCCCGGGCGGCCGAGGGGTCGTCGCGGAGGAGCGCGAAGTAGCCGAGGTTGCTCATCACTCCCGCGAGCTCCGGGCGTGCGCCTGCGCGGCGGGCGTGCGTCGCAGCTCGCTCGTACAGCTCCGCGGCGCGCTCCGGCTCGTTCCGCGCCGTCTCGATGTTGGCGAGCGCGACGAGCGCGTTCGCGATCTGCGTGTCGTCACCGCCTGCGCTGCAGATGCTCAGTCGCTCGCGTGCGAAGCGATGCGCGGAGTCGAGCTCGCCGGCGACAGCGTCGAGCGCCGCAGCGCCGCGGAGCGCTCTTGCGCGCGTCTGGTGGGCGACACCCTCGCCCGAGAGCGCACGTGCCGCCCAGACGCGGCCCTCGGTCTGGTGCCCGCGCACGAACCAGAAGCGCCAGAGCGCCGCGACGAGCCGCGCAAGCATCTCGGTCTCCGCAGCTTCGTCCGTCCAGGCGAGCGCGGCGCGGAAGTTGTCGTGCTCGACCGCCAGCTGCCGCAGGACCGTCGCCTGTTGCGGCCCCTGGATGTCCGGCTCCGCCCGCTCCGCGAGCTCGAGGAAGTACTCGGCGTGCTTTCGCCTGGACTCGTGCGAGCGCCCCTGCTCGAGCAGCCGCGCCCGCGCGTATTCCCGGATCGTCGAGAGCATCGTGAATCTCGGCGCGCCGTCGTCCGCCGTGCGGCTGAGCACGAGGCTCTTGTCGCAGAGCGAGGTCACCAGCTCGAGGCCGCGGCCGGGCGCCGCGACGACGTGCTCGATCGCCTCCAGCGACGCGCCCCCGGCGAAGACGGAGAGCACGAGGAGGGCGGCCTGCTCCTCCGCATCGAGCAGCGCGTAGCTCCAGTCGATCGTCGCGGCCAGCGTCCGCTGACGCTCGGGCAGGTCGCGCGGGCCGCCGGTGAGGAACGACAGGCGCTCGCCGAGCCGCTCGAGGATCGCGGCGAGCGGCAGGATCCGCACCCGCGCCGCCGCCAGCTCGAGCGCGAGCGGCAGACGGTCGAGCTGCGCGCAGATCGCATCCACCTCCTCGCGCGACCGGCCGAGGTCGAGGTCGGGCCGCGCGGCCGACGCCCGTGCGGCGAAGAGGTCGCCCGCGTCCCGTTGCGCGAGCGGCTCGAGCCGGTACTCGTGCTCGGCGACGAGATGCAGGCGCTCCCGGCTCGTCGCGAGCACCGTCAGCCCCGGGCACGCGTCGACGAGCGCGCCGAGCTGCGGCGCCGCGTCGAGCGTCGACTCGAAGTTGTCGAGAACGAGCAGCAACTCGCTCGACCGAAGTCGCCGCACGAGGCTGTCGACGAGCGAGCTTCCCGCCTGCTCCTCGACCTCGAGCATCGCCGCGAGCGCCACGGGCAGGTCGGCTGCGCTCGACGCCGCCAGCGAGACGAAGAACGCCCCGTCGGCAAACGTTTCCGCGACCTGCCGCGCGGCCTCGACCGCGAGTCGCGTCTTCCCGATGCCGCCGGGACCGGTGAGCGTCACGAGCGGCGCCTCGCCGGAGAGGAGGCGGCAGAGCTCGTCGAGCTCGCGGGCGCGGCCGAAGAAGCCGGTTCGTGTGCGCGGCAGATTGCCCGGCGACGACGCACGCGGGGGCGGGAAATCCTGCCGCAGGCCGGGCGCAAGCAGCTGGAACAGCCGCTCGGGCACCTCGATGTCCTTCAGCAGGTGCCTCCCGAGGTCGCGCGTTTCGACGGCGTCGGCGACGAGGTCGTAGGTGGACGACGAGAGCAGGACCTGACCGCCGTGCGCGGCCGCGCAGATCCGGGCGCCTCGCGAGAGATCGACGCCGACGTAGTAGCCGCCGTCCGCGAGGCGCGGCTCCCCCGTGTGAATGCCGATCCGCACGCGTACCTCGCCGCCGAGGAGCGCGCGCTGCGCCGCGACGGCGGCGTCCACCGCATCGTGGGCGCGCTCGAATGCAACGAGAAACGCATCGCCTTGCGTGTCGACCTCGCAGCCGTGGTGGATCGCGAACGCCTCGCGGAGGTCGCTCCGATGCTTCGCGAGCAGGTCGTGGTAGCCGTCGCCGAACCGGCGCGCGAGCAGCGTCGATCCCTCGATGTCGGTGAACAGGAGGCTGACGGTGCCTTGGGGAAGGCTGGGCACGGTCCTCCCCGCCGCGGCTAGCCCGCGGACTTGCGCGCGTCCGCGAGCTCGTCGATCTCCTGCGGCGAGACGAGGTCGACCACCTGGTCCGCCTCGAGGTCGTACACGATGTGCGCCTTCTGCTCGGGCGTCTCCCACCGGATGTGCCCGTGGGCGAACTTGCCGTTCTGCTCGAACCAGAGCTGCTCGAGGGTCCCGCCGGCGTCCGCGACGATCCGGCCGACGCACTCCTCGAACCGGACTTTCAACATGCTGTCGCCCATGCACTCGCGGATCTTGCGGCTCGTGTGGCTCGAGAGCCGAACCCAGGAAAAAGGCATTCGCCCCACCCCTCGAAGTCGATTGGGGCATCTTCCGACACCGCCGGACAGAACGCAACCCCGACGCACGACGGCGACGTTTTACCTCCCGTTTACCGCTGTTTGACCGTTTTGGGCTTGTTAGCCGGAAACAACAAGCGAAGGTACGTACGACGAACCCGACGACACGTCCCTTCAAGGAGGAACCACATGCTGAAATCAATGCTCGTGTTGGCCGCGGTGGCGGCGCTCGCCGTCCCGATGGCCGCGCTCGCGGACGGGACGCCGACTCCGGCCTCCACCGCGAACCAGCTCTGTAGCCAGCAGAAGACCGATATGGGCGCCGCGTCGTTTGCCGCGCTCTACGGCACCAACGCGTCGAAGTCGAACGCGTTCGGGAAGTGCGTCTCGAAGAACGCGAAGCTCGCAGCGGCAGCCGTGACGAATGCGGCGAAGACCTGCGCAGCCGAGCGTGCGAGCGATCCGGCCGCCTTCGCGACGAAGTACGGCACGAGCGGCAAGGCCGGCAGCAAGGGCGCCGACAAGAACGCGTTCGGCAAGTGCGTCTCCGGAGCGGTCAAGCAGGCAACGACCGCCCAGGCAGCCAAGGTTGCGACGGCTGCAGCCACCTGCAAGGCCGCGAAGAAGGCCGACGCAGCAGCGTTTGCTGCGAAGTACAGCTCGTTCGGCAAGTGCGTCTCGGTTGCGGCGAAGACCAAGTAGCACCATCCACCCGACAAACCGGAAGGACCGAGGGGAAGCGCAAGCCGCTTCCCCTCGGTCCTTTCGAAGAAATCAGGTCAGTGCCGACGTGACGATCGGCGAGGCCGAGGGTTGCGCGACACCGCCCGCACGCTCGAGCGTGACGCCGACGACGGCGCCGCTTCGAACCCGACCCGTCAGGTGCACGATCGCCGTGCCGTGCCGTGCCGCGAACAACCCGGCGGGCGCCGCACGGCCACCACGTATCACCCACGCCTCGTAGGTCTTGCCCGCGGGCGCGGGCTCGAGGCCGGAGACGACGAGCGTCGCCTCGCCGCCGCGGGCGACGACGAGCGAGCCGGCGGCGCCGTGCAGCCGAACGGCGCGGAGCGGACCGGCGTGCAGCGCTGCCGTCGTCGCGCCGAGCTTCTCGTGCAGCGACACCGCCCAGATGCCGAGCCCGACCGCGACGCAGGCGGCCGCGGCAGCACCGGAGGCGAGCGCGAGCGTCACGCGGGAGCGGCCCGGCCGAAGCGGCACGACGTTCGGCCGTTCGCGGCGCGCGGCGTCGAGGATCCGCGCACGGAGATCCGGCGGCGGGCCCGCCGCGGGGACCGCATACGCGAGCATGCCCGCAGCCTGCGCGAGGCCCGCGAGCTCGAGGCGGCAGCGCGGGCAGGTCGCGAGATGCGTCTCGAAGACGAGCTCGTCCTCCGGGTCGAGGGCGCCGAGCGCGTAGGCGGCGCACTGCTCGTGGATCAGCTCGTCTTCCATGACTCCTCCTCGGGGGCGGTCGTCAGGATCTCACGCAGGTTGGCGAGCGCCGCGAACATCTGGCTCTTGATCGTGCCGAGGGGACGCCCGAGCCGGTCGGCCAGCTCCTGCTGGGTGAAGCCGCCGAAGTAGGCGAGCTCGAGCGTCTCGCGCTGCTCCATGGAGAGCCGGCGCAGTGCCGCCTGCACGCGCTCACGCTCGAGTCGGAGCCAGGCGGCGTCCTCGGCCGACGGGGAGCCCGGATCCTCGAGCTCGACGTACGGCTCCGCCCGCCGCCGCTGCTCCCTGCGGACGAGGTCGACGGCGCGGCGGTGGACGAGCATCATGATCCAGCTCGCCGCGCCCGCCCGCTCGGGGACGAACCGGGCGGCGCCGCGCCACACGGCGAGGAACGCCTCCTGCACCGCGTCCTCGGCAAGGCCCGGGTCCCGCAGGATCCTGCGGGCGAGCGCGTAGGCGGCCCGGCCGTGTCGGTCGTAGAGCTCCGCGAGCGCGAGCTCCTCGGAGCGCGCCACGAGTGCGACGACCGCTTCGTCGGAAAGGTGAGCGAGATCACGGGACAACGGCACGGCCCGGCCGGGGCGGGCCGCGGACGCTAGCAGGCGGGTCGTCCGGGTCACGATCTGCATTCGCCGCCGGCGCCGGTCCGGTTCGGCCCAAGACGCGAAGGAGGCCCGCCGCCGGGCCTCCCACGCATCCTTCGCTCTGCCGCGGTGACGACCGGCTAGCAGTGCACCGCCGGGTTCCAGGGCTGGAAGAGCCCGGCCGCGTTCGGCTCCCAGAGCCAGACGTGGAGCGCCCAGAAGTCCGGCAGGCCGAACCGGTTCGGGGCGGGCGTCTCGAAGAACGTCTGCCCGAAGAGCGACGGCGCTTCGGTGTGCCCGGCTTCCCTCCAGGCCGAGTCGAGCACGATGTACTCGAGCGCGGCGAGCCGGAGGTTCCCGGCCGCGTTCGGCGCGTAGACGAGCGCCTCCGGCTGGGTCGGGTCGAGCGTCGCGTCGAAGAGGATCGACGGGTTCGCCCAGTGCACGCCCATCCCGCCGACCGGCTGGTTGTCGATGCACGTGATCCCGTTCACGTCGGTCACGAGCGCGTTCCAGCCGGCCGCCTTCGCCGTGTCGAGGTCGTGGAAGCGGGCCGTTGCCGCGTTCGAGACAGCCGTCAGCGAGTGCTCGTCGCCCGCCGAGGCGAGGGAGATCGCCGTCAGCGGGATCACCGTTGCCGCGGTTGCCACCACGAGCGCGAGCGCGATCCGCACGCGTTTCTTCCGCATGTCGAGCCTCCTTATCCGTTGAAGTAGGGGTCGAGGACCCGCACCTGGGTGATCCGGTCGACCGGAAGCCTGCTCCGGGCGGCCGCGTTCCTGATCGCCTCCGGGCTCGGAGCCTCGTAGACGCAGAACGTCGTCCTTTCGTCCGCGCTCACGTAGGAGTGCAGCCAGGTGACGGCTCCCTCGAGGTTGCGCTCGACGACCGCCCGGCACGCCTCCGCGCCTTCGGCGGACGCGGGTATGCCGAGGCCTTCGGGAAACGTCCGCTCGATGACGTAGCGGGGCATGTCTTTCTCCTTGAGCTCGTAAATCGGACGACTCGAGCGTAGGAGCGCGCCGCCCGCGCCACATCGGCGAAGCTGCCTAGGTTGGTGCCGGCGGCTACCGATCTTGCAGGTCGGCCGCGAGCCCGAGCCGAGCTGCCTCGGCGCCCGCCTGCGCGCGGGTACCGACGCCGAGCTTCCGGAGAATCGCCGAGACGTGATGGTCGACGGTACGGCGCGAGACGACGAGCCGGGCGGCGATCTCTCCGTTCTGCAGCCCCTCCGCGAGCAGCTGCAGCACGTCGAGCTCGCGAGCGGTCAGGCCGGCCGGGTTCGCCCGCGTCGAGGGCCGCGGGCCGCGGGCGACACCGCGCTCGCCGCGCTCGCGGAGGCGGCGGGTGACGAGCGTCGCAGCCGGAACGGCCCCGAGGCCGCGCAGCTCCGCGAGCGCGCGCCGCAGCGAGTCCCCGTCCGCCGCGTCGCCGAGCGCGAGGGCGGCCTCGTACGGGCACCCGAGCCGCCGCCAGAGCGCAGCCGCCTGCCCGGGATCTCCGGTCAGGTGCGCCGCGAACGGCTCCGCCGCCTCGGGCGGGCACGGCTCGTCGATGCCGGCGCGCCGCCGCCACAGCGCGAGCTCCCCGACGATCCAGGCCGCCTCGCGCTCGCGAGCGAGCTCGAGCACCGCATCCGACGCCTCGGCTGCGAGCGCGGCCTTGCCGCACAGGGAGGCTGCCTCCGTGCGTGCGATCGCGACCGGCGCCAGATGCTGCAGGTCGTCCGTGACCGCCGCGATCTCGTGCGCCTCCTGGAGCGGCGACCAGACGTCGGGGTCACCGCGGCGCGCGCGCACCGTGCCGAGCAGCGTGTAGGCGAGCAGCTTCAGGAGCGGTGCGCGGTTCGGCTGGCGAAGGATGAACGTGGCCGCGTCCGCCGCGTCCGAGAATCGTCCCTGGTCGAGCTCGACCCGGGCGCGGTAGACGATCAGGTAGAGCTTCCAGAGCTCGAGCCCGTGGTCGGCGCAGTACTCGATGCCGGCGTCGATCCTGGGCACGAGCGCGAACTCCCGCAGGCGGGAGACTGCCCAGGCGAGGTGGATGTAGCCGCGCCCCACATCGTCCTCGAGCCCCTCGCGGGCGGCGAGCGCGATGCTCCGCTCGAGCTGGGCGAGGCCCTCGGGGCGGCCGAGCAACATGCCCATCGTGCCGACGTTGTTCAGCTGGAAGACGAGCGTGTCCGTCGCCCCGAGTCGCTCGATCAGCTCGAGCGCACGATCGCTCCAGGCGAAGGCCGGCTCCGCCTGCTCGGCGTTCATCGCCATCGACGAGGCGGCCGCGTAGGCACGGGCGAGCTCGGGGCTCGGCCCGAGCGGCTCGAGCAGCCTGACGGCCTGCGCGACGGACTCGGCCGCAGCCAACGGGTTGCCGCCGCACCAGCGCCGACTCGCAAGCGAGCAGAGCGCGAGCCCCTCTGCGGTCGTGTCGCCGACAGCGCGGTAGCACTCGAGCGCCTCGTCGAGCGCCTCGATCGCGTCGTCGTGCCGGCTGATCAGGTAGCACTCGAACGACCGGGCCTCGAGCAGCGCGGCGCGCTCGACCTCCGAGAGCCGGTCGGCGTAGCGGAGCGCGCGCGCGTACTGCGCGGCCGCTTCGCGATGCGCACCGACCGCGGCGGCGTGCTCGGCCGCCGCGGTGGCGAACTCGAGCACCGCCGCGCCGTCGCCTGCCGCCTCCGCGTGCTGCGCGAGCTGCTCGAGATCCCAGCTCCCGTCGGGCGGCGTCAGCAGCGCCTCGAGCGCGCAGGCATGGAGCTCGGCACGCCGGTGGGGGTTGATCGCCTCTTCGACGGCCCGCCGCGCCAGCTCGTGCCGGAATGCGACCGCACGGTCCTCGGCGCGCAGCATGCCCGAAGCCAGGCACTCGTCGAGGGCGCCGAGCGCGTTCCCGGCGATCGCCTCGAGCAACCAGAGATCGGTTCGATTCGGAACGATCGCCACCGCGTCGAGCAGGTCGCGGCCCCGCTCGCCCAGCCGCGCCGCCCGCGCGAGCACCGCGTCGCGAACCGTGGCCGGAACGTCGGTGCTCCCGCTCGCGAGCGCCTCGGTGACGAAGAACGGATTTCCAGCGGTCTTCGCGTGCAGGTCGGCCGCATCGACCTCGTACGGGGCGGCGAGCTCCTCGACGGCATCGGCGGAGAGAGGCTCGAGGTGGACCCTGACGAGCCCGGGCGCCGTCGCGAGATCGCCGAGGACGACGCGCAGCGGGTGGGCCGGCGTCAGCTCGTCGGTGCGATAGGTGGCGACGACGAGACTGCCGAGCGATTCGACGCGCCGGCCGAGCAGACCGAGGATGTCGAGCGTCGCCTCGTCGGCCCAGTGAACGTCCTCGATGACGACGAGCGAGTCCCCGCCGGAGCGCAGCTCGTCCACGAGCGCGTCGAAGACCGAGTGCGCCGCGTCCTTCGCAGCGACAGCCCGCTGGAGCTCCCCGCCGACCGCCTTGCCGATGTCGACGAGCGGGCCAAGTGGACGCGGGGTCCGCAGGCCGTCGCACGCACCGTCGAGAATCCGCCGGTCCGAGGCCGCCCTGGCGCAGAACGCGCGGACGAGGGCGCTCTTGCCGATCCCGGCGTCGCCCGAGACGAGGACGAGCCGCCCCTTCCCCTCGTCCACCGCGGCGAGCGCCTGGTCGAGCAGCGCGAGCGGCACCTCGCGTTCGAGGAGGTCACCTCCGGGCGGTGCATTCGTAACGGTCGACACAACTGCCCCCATGGGAGGCATCGTGCTCTCGCCGGCGGCCCGATGCAAGCGTCCGGTGCGGCGCAGTCGATTCAAGGCCCGCCGGCGCCGGCTCCGTCGCCGAAGACGACGTGCGTCGCCTCGAGGTCGCGAAACCTCGGCTCGGGCCGGGTCGGGCCGCCGAGGGCGGCGACCGCGGGCCGAAGCCGGTCGCGCTGGAAGCGCCGCCAGGCGTGCTCGCTCTCCCAGAGGCCGATGATGCGAAAGCCCTCGTCGGTCGGGCCGGCCACGTGGACGACGAGACCGACGGGCGGCGGTTCGAGCAGCCCTGCGGTGACGCGCTCGTACTGCTCCCAGCTCGACGCGATGTCCTGCACGAACGCGTACACCACGAGCCCTCCGTTTCGATTCGATGCTCGCGGCGACCGCGAGAGCCGTACGCTCGCCCGCGCCGGTTTAGGCTCGGTATAGCCGCGACGCTGTCTGCA
>Ga0207657_10003886_pt1 | contig 15852 bp, 8 predicted proteins | sample KBSC33metaG_FD_184316 | JGI IMG/M metagenome (GOLD analysis project Ga0207657, IMG submission 184316) | Corn rhizosphere microbial communities from Kellogg Biological Station, Michigan, USA - KBS C3-3 metaG (SPAdes) (version 2) | ecosystem: Host-associated > Plants > Roots > Rhizosphere > Soil ... | reverse complement strand
GCGACGGCATTCAGCCATACCTATTCGCCCACGGTGGTCGATGGCTGGAGCTACGGCCTGAATTGGGGCCTGGTCGGGTTTGGCTCCAACAACGCCCGCGGGGCGATGGATAACATTACGGTGCAGGTCCTCCCGCCCGAGGCAACCGTGACTAAGACCGAGGATTTCACCGGGCCCGGTAACAGCCTGTTCAGCGGCGGGGCGAGCATCAGTGGTGGCAGCTTCGTGATGTCCGGGGGCCGTTATACCGGCATGCCGTCAAGCAGCGAGGCCGCGATCAGCCTGGCCAATCTCGACGGCACGGTCAATCTGGCCGACAGCTCGATCCTCCAGCTCAACGCCAAGCTCAACACTACAGGCCGCGCCGGCTTCGTGTTCGACCAGTACAGCGCCACGGATTACAAGTGGGCGGCGATCGATGTGCTGACCCATCAGGTCCTCATTGGCCACCGGCAGGGCAACAGCCAGGTCATCGATGCGGCGGTCAGCGTCAGCACGTTGACGGCGGGTAAAGACTACACGTTGGGCATTTCCCTTGTCGGTTCGACGGTGAGCGTGACGCTTGACGGGCAGTCCCTGGTTGGCTTCGCCTACAACGCCGTGACCAGTGACGGGCGCTTCGGTGTATTCACCAAGGGAGGCATGGCGTCTTTCGACACCATGACTGTCAAGACCGACGCCACGGTCGTCGCTGCAACAACACCTGTCCTGCAGGTGGCTGCCGCGCCAGCTCCGGCGGATGCTGGAACTGTGAGCACGCTCAGCGTCAATGAGTTGTTGCCGATACTCGAAGAAGCCAAGCTGTTGTGGGTTCAGGCTCTCGGCCCGAGCGATGCCCGGCTGGCTGCTTTGACCAACGTCAATATCGAGGTGAGCGATCTGGCCGGCGGCATTCTGGGCGAGACGATCGGCAACATGATCATCATCGACAGCAATGCCGCTGGATGGGGCTGGTTCGTCGATGCGACCCCGCAGAACAACAGCGAATTCCAGATCCATTTGCCGAATGGTGTATTGGTTGCCAACCCGTCAAGTCCGGCGAGCGGGCATATGGATCTGCTGTCGACGGTGCTGCACGAGTTGGGCAACGTCATGGGCTTTGCCGAGGATACCGGCGCCGACGTCACCGGCATGGTGCTTCAGGCGGGCGTCCGCCGGCTTCCCGGTTTCAGCGCCGAGGTCGCGGCTCCCGTATCGGCGCCGGTGCATGCGGCACCCGTGGCCGCCGCGAATGCCCCCGATGCTGCGGCACCCGTCATTCGCTGGGATCTAGCATCGGCCGCGGTCGGCCCGAAGGCCGGCGCGGCGGATGAGCTTCCGGACTGGCTGTGGCTGGACGATTTCGTTAACCATCGCGGACAAGGTGCCGAACACCGCAATCCGAATGCCGGCATAAGAGTTCAACTGCCGACAACGGCAGCTCTGTGATCGTTCCCGATGTGCTATAGTGTTGTGGCGGCGGATGTACGCGTTTGAGTATGGAGAGTAATGTCTATGGCTACGCAGTTGTTGATCTACAAAACCGCCGTTCCCATTTCCACCGCACGTCATCGGGATTTGTCGGTGGAGAGCGGCGCGAGTTATGCGTTCAGCGGAGAAATAAACTCTGTCCCCGTGATGGCGGTTGAGTTTCCGGCTGCCGCCTCTGAATATGCCATCGTGTTTGCAGGCGCCGAGGGCGAAGTCATGCCGGCGGTCATCCTGGGCATGCGCGATCAGGAAAACCTCTACCTTTCCGATGAGAACTCTTGGCGAGCCAAGTACATTCCGGCGTTCGTCCGTCGCTATCCGTTCGTGTTTATCAGGGAAGGGGACAGGTTCGTCCTCAGCATTGACGAGGAATTCCCGGGGTTCAACCGCGAGGGACGTGGCGAGCGACTGTTTGGAGACAATGGCAAACCCACCGCGTACGTCGATGGGGTACTTAAGTTTCTGCAGGAATATCAGGCGCAGTTCCTCCGGACTCAGAGCTTCTGCCGGAAGATCAAGGAATTGGATCTCCTGGAGCCGATGCAGGCGCAAGTCGATCTGGGGCCAGGCCGACGAGTATCACTTGGTGGCTTCATGGCGGTCAGCAGAGAGAAGCTGAAGGCTTTGCCCGCGGACAAGCTTGCAGAACTCGCCAAGACCGACGAGCTGGAGCTGCTCTATCTGCACCTGCAGTCAATGCGGAATTTCGTCGCCATGAAGGACCGCCTTGAAAGTGTCATGAAGCGCGACACTGCAGCCGAAAAACCTGTCGAATCCAAGCGCAGCAAAAAAAGCGCCGATACGAAGACCTCCGTGGAAAAGGAGGCCGCACCTGATGCTGTGCAGTGATCCCAGCTTTCATCAGTTGCCAGTCGGTGGCCTTGGTGTGCGATAGCCGGTCATCGCATCGCTACCTTGCGCGGCTGACGTCTGCCGCGTCCAGAGTCCAGTTTTTGCTCGCGCGGCGCGAGGGGTCGTGCGCGCGAGGTAAGCGGGGGCAGCCGGTTCAATCGACGGTCACACTGTTCCGTCGGTTGGTCTGCTGTCTTGATCGAGCGACCCTCGTACGATTCAAGACTGCGGCCTGTTGAGAACCTTATGGGTCCCACCGCGTCCATTTATTCAATTGCTGCGGAGGATCAAGTCCGGGCCGAGGCGTCGGCATGGACCCGATTTTCGACGGCCAAAGACCAGGCGGAGTTCTGCGCCAGTTGGCTGGCAATTCTATGCACGCAGATCGAACGGGTTGGTGGCGGGCTGCTATTATTGGGCCCGGACGCGGACGGTGGATACACCCCGTTTGCGATGTGGCCAGACGTCTCGCGTAACCTGCAACATCTAAGCCCGGCAGCGGAACGGACGCTACTGGAGCGGCGGGGAGTTGTCCTCGCGGCTGATGGCACATCGACACCAACACCCGAGCAACACGCGCATGTAGGCTACCCGATCGAGGTTGCGGGGGTCTTGCATGGCGCCGTTGTGCTCGACCTCGCGCCCGTGTCGCCGCAAGACTTGCAGCGGGCGCTGCGGCTCATGCACTGGGCGAGCGCGTGGCTGGTCGACCTGTTCCGCCAGCGGATCCTCGAGGAGCGAGATATCCGGCTCTCCCGCACGGGACTGGTGATGGATCTGGCGGCGACGGCTATCCAGGACCAGCGGCTTGCAGAATCCTCACTGGCTGTCGTCAATGAACTTGCCGCACGATTGAACTGCGATCGTGTGAGCATCGGGATGGAGCACTCGAACCGCGCCGAGGTCAGGGCCATTTCGCATACCGCGGTATTCGATCGCAGGATGCGGATGGTCCGGCTGATTGGCAACGCCATGGACGAAGTGTTGGATCTCGATACGGCGATCGTCTACCCCAGCCAGGGTGCTGACGACGTCGGCGCGATTGCTCATGCGGAGCTTGCGCGCGAGTTCGACGATATTGCCGTCTGCTCCGTGCCCTTGCTGGAAAACGGCCAGGCCATTGGCGTGTTGACGCTTGAGCGCGGCTCGGGTGCGGCTTTCGATGTTGAGACCGTGGAGATGTGCAAGTTGGCCGGGGCTATGCTCGGGCCGATTTTCGAGCTCAAACGGAATAACGAACGCGGCGTGGTACGACGCGTCGGCGTGGCAGCGCATACAGGCGCACAGGCCCTGTTCGGGCCACGCCATCCGGGTGTGAAACTGGTGGCCCTGTTGGCCGTCGGGGTGGTGGCGTTTCTCAGTTTCGCCACCGGGCAATATCGCGTGTCGAGCAAGGCACTGGTGGAGGGTGCGGTTCAGCGTGCGGCGGTGGCTCCCTTCGATGGCTACATCTCTCAGAGCTTTGTCCATGCCGGCGATAACGTACAAGCGGGACAAATCCTGTGCCAATTGGATGATCGGAATTTGAAGCTCGAGTACGGGCGTTTCGAATCCCAGTTCGATGAATTGCGGCGCAAGCATCGCCAGGCGCTGGCCGCCCAGGACCGCGCCACCATGATGGTGGTCGCGGCGCAAATTCGTCAGGTGGAAGCGGAGCTTGCGCTGGTCAAGGACAAGCTGGCGCGGGCGGCATTGCGCGCGCCATTTGATGGCGTGGTGGTTTCAGGAGATCTGAGGCAATTGCTCGGGACCCCTATCGAGCAAGGGAAGGTATTATTTCAGATCGCGCCACTCAATGCTTATCGTGTCATCCTGCAGGTCGATGAGCGTGACGTCGCGCATGTGAAGACCGGCCAAAAGGGTGAACTGGCGCTCGAAGGTCTACTGAACCAAGAGCTTGCCTTTGAAGTTCAGGCCATCACTCCCGTGTCTTCGGCGCAGGATGGACGAAACTTCTTTCGGGTCGAGGCTACGCTCGAGAACCCGTCTTATCGGCTGCGCCCCGGCATGGAAGGCATAGGAAAGGTCTCGATTGACCAGCGCCGGTTGATCTGGATCTGGACGCACAGTCTTGTCGATTGGGTGCGGACATGGCTATGGGAGCACGCCCTGTGATCGGGCGGCCACAGGCGGATTGATGACAGCGCCGCTGCTCAGCAATCAATGGTACCGGGTGGAGACGCTCCGGCCCAAGCTGAGGGCGCACGCGCGCTTGCATCGACATCGTTATCGCGGGCAGGTCTGGTATTTGTTGCAGGACTCGGCCTCGGATCGCGTTCACCGGTTCTCGCCCTCGGCTCGTCTGGTCATTGCATTGATGGACGGACGCCGCAGCGTTGCCGAGCTGTGGGAACAGGTCAGCCGACAATTGGGCGAGAATGCGCCGACCCAGGATGAATTGATTCAACTGCTCGGTCAGTTGCACGCCGCGGACTTGCTGCAGAGTGACGTGACGCCGAACATTGCGGAGTTGTTCAGCCGCAGCGAGCGCGAGGAGCGGGTGCGCTTTCAGCGATCCTACGGCAACCCCATGGCAATTCGTCTGTCCTTGTGGGATCCGGATTCCTTTCTCAATTTTATTCGAGGGCTGACCCATTTCGTATGGGGACGTTGGGGTGCCGCTTTATGGCTCGCGACGGTGGTGCCGGCATTGTTCCTGGTGCCCGCTCATTGGCCGGAGCTGAGCGGCGACTTCTCCGACCACATTCTTTCGGTGAACAATCTGTTCGCGCTCTATCTGGTTTTTCCGATTCTAAAGGCGCTCCATGAGTTGGGGCACGCCACGGCGACCAAGGCTGGCGGCGGTGAAGTTCACGATATGGGCGTCATTTTCCTGGTGCTGCTTCCGATCCCGTATGTCGAGGCTTCGGCTGCGACGGTGTTCAGATCGAAGTATGAGCGGGCCATTGTCGGGGCTGCCGGAGTACTTGTTGAGACGTTTGTCGCGGCGCTCGCATTTTATCTCTGGCTGCTCGTCGAGCCTGGCCTCGTCCGCGCGGTCCTGTTCAACGTGATGGTGATTGCCGGTGTTTCGACGTTGATCTTCAACGGAAACCCGCTGCTGCGTTACGACGCCTATTATATCCTGGCGGACCTGATCGAGATGCCGAATCTCGCCGGTCGTTCGCTGCGTTACTGGGGCTACCTTTTCGAGCGTTATGTCCTCGGCGTGCGAGAAGCCGAAGCTCCGAATGGTTCGTTCAGCGAAAAAGTCTGGTTTCTGTTCTACGGGCTGGCATCGTCCGTGTATCGGGTTCTGGTGTCAGTTTTTATCGCCTTGTTCATCGCGGGAAAGTTCTTCTTTGTTGGCATCCTGCTTGCGATATGGGCTGCCATCGCCATGGTGCTCATGCCCGTGATCAAAGGCGTTCGTTACCTGGGAACGAATCCTCGCCTGGGCAGGCATCGGTCTCGAGCGATTTTGATCATGTCCGGAATTATCGCCACGCTGGCGATTTTTCTGACGTCGGTGCCTGTTCCCAACCATACAGCGACAGAAGGGGTGGTGTGGTTGCCGGAGGAGGCCCCGGTGCGGGCGGGCACGAGTAGCTTTTTGACGACCTTCCTGGTGAAGCCGGGTACGAAAGTCGCCTCAGGCGAGCCGCTGATACGCTGCCATGATCCCGAACTGGAAGCGCAACTGGAATCGGGTGAAGCCAAGGTCGCCGAACTCGAGGCGAGCCTTGCCTCCAAGGCCGCTGTGGACCGGGCGAAAGCCCAGATCGAGCGTGATAAGCTCCGCCACGAGCGAGTGAGGCTGGACGAGGTGCGCGGCCGTGTCGCCGAGTTGGTGGTGCGGGCTCGCACGGACGGCATTTTCATTGCGCCACAAAGCGCTGACATGCCGGGCCGTTTCTATCGTAAGGGCGAATTGCTCGGCTATGTGATAGGCAAGGCGCCGCCGATTGCGCGAGTGGTCATCCCGCAGGACAGGGTTGACCATATTCGAATGTCTACGGACCAGATCGAGGTTCGCCTCGTCAATCGTCCGGGAGAAACCTTCACAGGGCGGATTATCCGTGCCGTCCCCGCTGGTGATGAGTATCTGCCCAGCCGTGCTCTAGCCACCGAAGGCGGTGGTGACATCGCGACCGATCCGCGAGAGAGCAAGGGTCCGAGAGCATTGCAGCGTGTGTTCCAATTCGATATTGCTATTGAAGGGCATCTGCCGTTCGAACATTTTGGACAGCGCGTGTACGTGCGTTTCGATCATCAAAAGCTGCCGCTCTCGGTGCAATGGTATCGCGATATCCGGCTGCTGTTTTTGTCGCACTTCGGTGTTTAGATCGCCCGCCTTCATCAAGTCGGTGACGCTTGCGACCGGTCGGCCGTATGCCGAACGCTCGGAGCGACCTCCCGGCTTTCATGATAGCGCCGCCGAGTTTCTCCTGGCCAATATGGTGAGACCGGTCGGCCGCCGGCTGCGCGATCCCGCACATCAACTGCATGGAATCGTGCGTAGTGCCGAACGGCACGACCGCATGCTGCGGACACTCAACGATGCCGATTTGGCCGCTCGGGTGCTGGCTATGCGCGGACGCCTGCGGAGGCAGGGGTTCGAGCGCGAGCTCGTTGGCGAATGTTTTGCGATCATTCGCGAGGCGGCCGCGCGAACCCTTGGGAAACGTCCCTACGATGAGCAACTGATGGCTGGCTGGGGGCTGCTCCAGGGCAAGTTGATCGAGATGGCGACCGGGGAGGGAAAAACCATCGCTGCGACACTGCCGGCCAGCACGGTTGCGCTTGCCGGCTACCCGGTTCACGTCATCACGGTCAATGATTATCTGGCCGGACGGGATGCGGAGGTGATGGGACCGCTCTATCGTTTCCTGGGCCTGAGCGTCGGTGCCGTTATCCAGGGAATGTCGCGGGACGAGCGGCGGCGGATCTACAGCCGGTCGATTGCCTATTGCACGAACAAGGAGTTGGCTTTTGATTACCTGCGCGATCGCGTTGCCGCGGCGCGCCGGGGCAGCCAATTGCACATCGGTCTCAAGGCGCTGCACAGTGGCACCGCGGGTGGCCAGGACCTCGTGTTGCGCGGCCTCTATTTCGGCATCGTCGATGAGGCCGACAGTGTGCTCATTGATGAGGCGCGCACGCCGCTGATCCTGTCACACGATGTTGGCGCGGCCGATGAAGTGGCATTGTGCCAGCAGGCGCTGGAAATAGCCCGCGGCTTGTTTGCCATTGATGACTATGTCGCCGATATGGCTGATCGGAGCGTCCGGCTAACCCAGACCGGGGAAGACCGGCTGGCCGAGATAGCTGAAGGGCTTGACGGAATATGGAGTTCGGCTCGTGCGCGCGAAGAGCTGGTGACACAGGCCATTTCTGCGCTGACGATGTTTCATCGCGATCAGCACTATGTCGTCAGCGACGGAAAAGTGCAGATCGTCGATGAATCCACTGGCCGTGTTATGCCCGACCGCTCCTGGGAGCGTGGCCTGCATCAGCTCATTGAGGTCAAGGAGGGATGCGAGCCGACGCAGCGTCGCGAAACGCTCGCACGCCTGACCTATCAACGACTGTTCCGGCGTTATCTGCGCGTCGCCGGGATGAGCGGGACCGCCAGCGAAGTCGCGCGCGAAATCAGGTCAGTGTACGGCTTGGACGTTGTTCGCGTTCCGTTGCACCGGCCACTACAGCGGTCTTACCGAGGCACCCGTATCTGTCTGACACAAGCGCAGAAATGGAGCGAAGTTGCAGAAGTGGTTCGTCGGCTCGTTGTCGACGAACAGCGGCCGGTTCTGATTGGGACCAGGTCCGTCGCAGCGTCGGAGGAAATCAGCGCAGTGCTCAATGCCCGTGGAATTGAGCACGCGCTGTTGAACGCCAAGCAAGATCAGTCGGAGGCCGACATTATTGCTCTTGCTGGACAGCCCGGCCGTGTCACCGTCGCGACCAATATCGCAGGCCGGGGAACCGACATTCAATTGGGTCCGGGCGTGGCCGCGCACGGTGGTTTGCACGTCATTTTAACGGAGTATCATGAATCCCGGCGCATTGACCGTCAGTTGTTCGGACGGTGCGCCCGCCAGGGTGATCCAGGTAGTTACGAAACAATCGTGTCGCTTGATGACGAAATATTTTCGGTGTTTGCGCCGCGTGCGACACGCCTGATGCGGCGCCTGGGTACGGTCAGGTCGATGTTTCCTGTCGACATGTCGCAATGGTTGCGGCTGCTCGCGCAGCATTTTGCGGAACGGCGGAGCGCAGAACTTCGGATGCAAAACTTCAAGCTCGATCAGCGGCTGGATGATATGCTCGCCTTCTCGGGTCGAGGCGAATGATCATGCCGCTATGGCCAACCGGTACGGGAGGCCAGTTCATGCATTGGCCGTTTCCACATAGCGCTGGCGAAGTTCGCGCTTGAGCAGCTTGCCGCTGGGGTTCTTGGGCAGGCTGTCGACGAAGATGACGCGTTTCGGCATCTTGAAGTGGGCCATCGACTGCGCGCAATGCGCGACGACGGTCTCGCTGGTCAGCGTCTGGCCTTCCTTGATCACCACGATGGCGGTAACTGCCTCGATCCAGCGCGCGTCGGGCAGGCCGATCACCGCGACCTCCGAGACTTGCGGCAGCCGATAGATCGTCTCCTCGACCTCGCGGCTGGCGACATTCTCGCCGCCGGTCTTGATCATGTCCTTCCGGCGGTCGACCACGGTGATGTAGCCGTCCTCGTCGACGGTGGCGAGGTCGCCGCTGTGGAACCAGCCGCCGGCGAAGGCTTCGGCGGTCTTGGCCGGATCGTTGTAATAGCCGGACAACAAATGCGGCGAGCGATGCACGATCTCGCCGATGTCGCCGACGGCGACGTCCTGCATCGCGTCATCGACGACTCGCGTCTCGACATTGAGCACCGGCTTGCCGGCTGAGCCGGCCTTGCGCAACTGGTCTTCCGGCTTGAGCACGGTGGCGAGCGGCGCGATCTCGGTCTGGCCGTAGAAATTCCAGAATCGCACGTTGGGCAACCGGCGCTGCAGTTCGCGCAGCACTTCCACCGGCATGATCGAAGCGCCGTAGTAGCCCTTTTGCAAGCTGCTCAGATCGGTACGGTCGAAGGCCGCCGAGCGCAGCATGCCGATCCACACGGTTGGCGGGGCGAAGAACGAGGTGACGCCGTGCGCGGCGATCAGCGACAGGATCAGGTCGGGCGCGGGCTTGCCGATGATGATGTTGGTGGCGCCGAGGTAGATCGCGGGACCAAGGAACACATCGAGCTGCGCGCAGTGATAGAGCGGTAGCGCATGCAGCATCACGTCGTCGTCCGACATGCCGCCGTCGATGATGCAGCTGACATACTGCCACATCACCGCTTCATGGCTCAGCATCGCGCCCTTCGGTAGCGACTCGGTGCCGCTGGTGTAGATGATCTGCGCCAGGTCGCGACTGTCGACCGACACGCTCATCGACGAAGCGTCCGCATGCAGCAGGTCGTCGAAAGTCGTCATGCCGGCCGGCGGTTCGGACGGGTCTTCGCCGGGCAGCCAGAGCATCGACTTGACGGCGCAGCCTTGCGCCGACGCAGCCCGCCCCACATCGATGAAATCCGGCCCGACCGCCAGCAGCGTGGCGCCCGAACTGGCGAGGATGAACCGGATCTCGTCCGGGTTCAGCATGAAGTTGATCGGGACCAGCACCGCGCCGATCCGGGCGAGCGCGAAGCGCAGCGCTGCGAAGGCATGTGAGTTGCGCGACAGCACCGCCACCCGGTCGCCCTTGGCGATGCCCGAACCTGTCAGGCCCCGGCCGAGACGATTGCAGATCGCGTCCATCTCCGCGTAGCTCCAGACGATGGCGCCGCATTTCACCGCCGTCTTGTTGGGCGTGCGCTGCGCCGAGCGGCGCAGGATATCGCCGATGCTCTGGGCTCGCGCATGCTGGATGGTGGTCGCAAGTTCGCTGGTCATTTTGGTTTCTTCCCATGTCAGGCCGCCGGATGGCACTTTCCGCAAGGCTATCCGCTTATGCAAATGCAACCTAGAATTCGGACGAGGTCAACGCCTCGCGCAAAGGCCGTCCGCATCATCGGACCGGGTGCTTGCGCGAATGTATTTAACACGTTAAGTATATTCGATTGCCGACCGCGACGATGGCCGGGCTTCGCAGGGCGCAAGCCGCCATCGGCTGCCGCCCCGAGTTTTGACAGGAGAGCAACATGAACAAGCCGCTCGCCAGCGATGCCCTGACCGACAACCTGCGTAAGGCGCAAACCTTTCTCGCCCGCTTCAAGGCCGGCGCGGTGGCGCATCGCATCGCCGGGGAAGCGGTGACCAGCGCGGACACGTTCGAGGATGTCGACCCCAGCGATAATTCGGTGCTGTGCAAGGTCTCGTCGGGCGGCGCCGCCGAGATCGATCGCGCCGCGCGCGCGGCGGAAGACGCGTTCAAGGTCTGGAAGACGGTACCGGGCGACAAGCGCCGCGCGCTGCTGCACCAGATCGCCGACCGCATCGAGGCGCGCGCCGAAGAGATCGCGCTGGTGGAAAGTGTCGATAGCGGCCAGCCGATCCGTTACATGGCGAAGGCGGCGCTGCGCGGCGCGGAGAATTTCCGCTTCTATGCCGACAAGGCACCTGAAGCCTCCGATGGCCTGTCGCTGCCGACCGAAACGCACCTGAATTATACGCTGCGGCAGCCGATCGGTCCGGTCGGCATCATCACGCCGTGGAATACGCCATTCATGCTGTCGACTTGGAAGATCGCGCCGGCACTGGCGGCCGGCTGCACCATCGTGCACAAGCCGGCGGAATGGAGTCCGCTGAGCGCGGTGATCCTGTCGGAGATCATGAGCGAGGTGTTTGAGGGCGCGGGCCTGCCGAAAGGCATCGTCAATCTGGTGCATGGCCTTGGCGAGAGTGCCGGCAAGGCGCTGACCGAGCATCCCGCGATCAAGGCGATTGCCTTCGTCGGCGAAACCGTCACCGGCAGCCACATCATGGCGCAGGGCGCGCCGACCCTGAAGCGCGTGCACTTCGAATTGGGCGGCAAGAATCCGGTGATCGTGTTCGACGATGCCGATCTCGATCGCGCCCGTGATGCCGTGCTGTTCATGATCTACAGCCTCAACGGCCAGCGTTGCACCTCATCGAGCCGCGCGCTGGTGCAGCGCTCGATCTACGACCAGTTCACCGCCGAACTCAAAGCCCGCGTCGAGAAGATCAGGATCGGGCATCCGCTCGATCCCGCTACCGAACTTGGGCCGCTGATCCATCCGCGCCACGCCGAGAAAGTGCTGAGCTATATGGCGCACGCGAGAGCTGACGGCGCGGAGATTGCGGCGGGCGGTACGCGCGCGCTGGACGGCAAGGGCAACTTCGTCTGCCCGACATTGTTCACCGGCGCCGCCACCTCGATGCGCATCGCGCAGGAAGAAATTTTCGGGCCGGTGCTGACCGTGATTCCGTTCGAGGACGAGGCCGATGCGCTGCGCATCGCCAACGACGTGCGCTACGGTCTCGCCGCCTACATCTGGACCAGCGACGTCGGCCGCGCGCACCGCGTGGCGCAGAATGTCGAGGCCGGCATGGTGTGGGTCAACTCGGAGAACGTGCGCCACCTGCCGACACCGTTCGGCGGCGTGAAGTCGAGCGGCATCGGCCGCGACGGTGGCGACTATTCGTTCGACTTCTACATGGAGCAGAAGAACATCGCGATCGGGCTGGACAAGCACCGCGCGCCGAAGCTGGGCGTGTGAGCGCGAGGCGTCATCAGTCCTTCGCTTGCCCGGCGTAGAAGGCCTTGGCATCCGCGGTGAACGCCGCGCGCGACGCGGCGCGCGTGTAGAGCATATGGCCGCCGCGATAGACCTTGAATGTCACCCGTCCGGCAAGGCTGTCCGGCAGGTGATCGACCACATACTTGTTGCTCGCGTAAGGCGTGACGAGATCGCTGTAGCCGTGCGCGATCATCAGGCGGAACGAAGGTTCGGTCGCCAGTAGTTGGCGGATGTCGTCGCTGGCGCTGGCTTGCGCGCGGCCGCCTTTGCCCCAATCCCACTTGCCGTTGACGCCATCGGCGAGCAGCGCGTAGGTCATCTCGGTCTTGAAGCCGAGATCGTTGCGCGCGTAGTTCACGAAGGCGCCGCCATAGGCACGCACGAAGCCGTCCAGCACCGGATCGTCGCCGTGCGCAGCGTCCGATTCAGGATACGGGTCGGGCGCAGCGAGCGTGACGTCATAACGGCTGACGATGGCGCCATCACTGCCGCGCAGATGCTTGACGTAGGCGTCGCGCACGAAGCCGCGCGATTTCTTAATGACATCGACCGGCAGGCCGGTCATTTCCGCGACGCGGCTGTAGAAGGTTTGCGCGGCCGCGCCGCTCGGCGGTGGGCCTGCGAGCGTCGTCAGATAATCGGTCAGGGCGAACTGTTCCGCCGCGCGAACATCCTTCACGGAAAACGCGTTGCGCCGTTCGAGCTCGGCGGCGGCGAGCGATGGCAATTGCAGCGCGGCTCCCAGCGCATAGCGATTGGCGCCGAATGTCAGCGGTCCGTCGATCAATGGCGACAGCATGACGATGCCGGACACCACGACGCCTTGTTCGTCGCTGAGCGCGCCCGCGACTTTCGCTGCGCGCAGGCCGCCATAGCTTTCGCCGAGCAGATAGATCGACGACGCTGCGCGGCCGCTGTGGGCGAGATAGAGCGCGATGCTCTTGGCGATTGATTGCGCGTCCTGCTTCACGCCGTAGAAGTTCTTGGCGTCGTCGGCCTTCGCGGTGCGGCTCCAGCCGGTGCCGATCGGGTCGATCAGGACGAGGTCGGTGAAGGCCAGCCAGCTTTGCGGGTTATCGATCAGCCTGGCGTTGGCGCCGTCGCGTTCGGTTGGTCCGAAATCGAGGATCTTCGGTCCGACCAAACCGAGATGGAGAAACGCCGACGCCGCGCCCGGTCCGCCGTTGAACACGAATGTCAGGGGGCGGTTGGCGGCGCGACCTTTGGACGGGTCGCTCGTCTGATCCTTGTCCCCGTCCTTGGCGACATAGCTGGTGTAGAACACCGCGGCCGAGCGCTTGCCGCTCTGGTCGAACAGGTTCAGCGTTCCCGCCGTCGCGGTGTAGGCGAGCTTGCGGTCGCCGAGATCGAGTGTGTGCTGGGTGACCGCATCTGCCGGCAGCAAGGCCAGCACGCCCGGTCCGCTCGATGTCTCGGACGCCTGTTTGTGTTCGCTGTCGCGCGGCGGCGCGTCCTGCGCGGTCGCAAGCGTCGACACACAGAGAAGCACGGCGAACGCCGCCAGCAGGCGTCGAAACGGTTCCATCATTCCCGCATTGTCGTGAAACCGCGCGAAGCGTCCAGCAAAGATAACGTGATCCCTCGGGTTCCAGCACAGCAGGAACGGGGCGTAGCGAGGCAACCTGAGTGCCGAAATGACTGGAATTTGCGGCGGTGGATTCATCGCACCGAAACATCTTGCGATCATGCTACGCGCGACGCGAGCCACGGGATTTACGACGCCATGAGCCAGCTCGAACCGGGCGCCGCCCTCGACATACGAGGGTTAACGAAGCGTTTTGATCGACCGGCGGTGGATGACCTCGACCTCACCATCCGCGCCGGCGAATTCTACGCGCTGCTCGGCCCCAACGGCGCCGGCAAGACGACGACGCTGCGCATGGTCGCGGGCCTGCTGCGGCCCGACGCCGGGTCGATTACGATCCTCGGCATCGATGCGCTGCGCGATCCCGTCGCGGCCAAGCAATTGATCGCCTGGGTGTCCGACGAACCGATGATCTACGACAAGCTGACACCGCTGGAATATCTCGCCTTCGTTGCGGGTCTGTGGGGCTGCGATCCGCGCGCAGCCGAGAACACGGCGCATTCATTGCTTGGCGAACTCGGACTCGCGCCGCACGCGCACGAGCGCTGCGAAGGATTTTCCCGCGGCATGCGCCAGAAAGTGGCGCTGGCGGGCGCGCTGGTGCACGACCCGCGCCTGATCATCCTCGATGAACCGCTGACCGGGCTCGACGCGATGTCGGCGCGGCTGGTCAAGGGCCTGCTGCAGGACCGCGTGCGCGACGGCTGCACGGTGATCCTGACCACACATATTCTCGAAGTGGCCGAGCGCATGGCCGACCGCATCGGCGTCATCGCCGCCGGCCGGCTGGTGGCGGAAGGCTCGCTCGACGAACTGCGCCGACGCAATGACCATGGCGATGGCAGCCTCTCCGGAAACACCAGTCTCGAGGATGTGTTCATTGCGTTGGTGAATCCCGAGGCCGCTGCGGCATGACGTCAACCGCCAGCCTGACGTGGTTTGCCCGGCATGAAATCCGGCTCGCGTGGCGCGACTGGCTGGCGATGCTTCGCGGCGGCCGCCCGGCGCGGGCGCGCAAGGTCGTCATCGCGCTCGTCATCTTTACAGCCTTGATGCACCTGCTGGCCTTTACCGTGGTCGGCCGTTTCGCAGATGTTTCGGCAACGGCCGACAAGACCACCTTCGTCGTCATCACCGCGAGCCTGCTGCTGGCGTGGCTGCTGATGCTGTCGCAGGCCATCGAGTCGGTGACGCGGGTGTTCTATTCGCGCGCCGATCTCGATCTGCTGATGTCATCGCCGGTGGCGCTGCCGAATGTCTTTTCGATTCGCATGGCCGCAATTGCCTTGACCATCACCGCGATGGCGCTGCTGATTTCCGCACCGTTCATCAATGTGCTCGCGCTCGGCGGCGGCGTGCGATGGCTGGCGGCATATGGCGCGGTGGCGGCGATCGGGATTTCGGCGGCGGCGGTGGCGATCGCCTTCACGGTGATGCTGTTTCGCACCCTCGGCCCGCGCCGGTCGCGGCTGGTGGCGCAGATTCTCGCCGTGGTGATCGGCGCCAGCTTCATCATCGGTTTGCAGATTGCCGCGGTGCTGTCCTACGGCACGCTGTCGCGGTTCGCCGTGTTGACCTCCGATGCCACGGCGGCGTTCGCGCCGGATGCGGGCAGTCTCGTCTGGCTGCCGGTGCGCGCCGTGCTCGGCGACGGCTGGGCACTCGCTGGCGTGCTCGGTTTCAGCCTGACGCTGCTTGGCCTCACTATGGCGCAGTTTCTGCCTGGACTCGCCGACGACGTCATGCGCGCCTCGACCAGTCCGGTGTCGGTGGCGTCGCGCCGCCAGATTCGGACGCGGTTTCGCGTCGCTTCGCGGCAGCAGGCGCTGCGTCGCAAGGAGTTCGTGCTGCTTCGGCGCGATCCGTGGCTGGTGTCGCAGACGCTGATGCAATTGCTCTATCTGTTGCCGCCGGCGCTTATGCTGTGGCGCAGCTTCGCCGATCGCGCCGACGCAGCGGTGCTGGCGACGCCGGTGCTGGTGATGGCGGCCGGACAACTCGCCGGCGGTTTGGCATGGTTGACGATTTCCGGCGAGGACGCCGCCGATCTGGTCGCGACCGCGCCTTTGCCGGCATCACGTGTCATCCGCGCCAAGATCGAAGTCGTGCTGATGGTGATCGCCGCGGTGTTCGCGCCGTTGCTGTTGCCGCTGGCGTGGGTTGCACCGCTTCAGGTGGTCGTGGCGGCACTCGGAATTGCCGT
>Ga0207657_10003885_pt1 | contig 15853 bp, 22 predicted proteins | sample KBSC33metaG_FD_184316 | JGI IMG/M metagenome (GOLD analysis project Ga0207657, IMG submission 184316) | Corn rhizosphere microbial communities from Kellogg Biological Station, Michigan, USA - KBS C3-3 metaG (SPAdes) (version 2) | ecosystem: Host-associated > Plants > Roots > Rhizosphere > Soil ... | reverse complement strand
GTCATCATGGACGCCCGCGGTGGCCTTCAACGCTTATTTCTAGACCACGGTCTCAGTCGATCATGTCGTCAAGCGTGAGCACCCGGTCCATCCGGTCGACGCGTTCCATCGGGATACGGAAGGTGCAGGCCGGATTATATTGCTCGAGCTCGACATAGGTCGCAGTCTTGCGAACGATGGTCTTGATCAAGACGCTGCTCGGTCGCTCGCCCTCGATCTCGTCAGGACTGCGCAGATAGATGACCGCGTCGTCGCCGATCGCCGGGCGCTTGCGACTCTCGACGAACACGGTAGCGCCATCACGGAAGCGCGGCTGCATCGATGAACCCTGGACGTAGAGGCCATAGACATCGGCCCGTCCGTCGAGGATCTGCGGACGGCGTTTATATTCGACCACTTCCGCGCGGTTGAGCGTGGTCTGCTCGATCGCCTCCCCATCAACAACCGTCTCGGCGCCGAGCGCAGTACCGTAGATCGGCAGGTCGCGATGCATCCGCGACGCGCTGCTGCCCTCCATCTGGAACGGCTGGCCGTTGGTGGCAGCGATCAGGCCGGTCAGCGCCAATATCTCCGCCCGCGTGATCGGAGGATCGCCCATCCCCTCCATCGCGTCGGCGAAACGCCCCGCCACCTCGACGCCGAGCGCGCCATCGAACGACGGCTCGGCATAACGCTGGATCGAGGAAGCAGCGGCGTAGCCCGCTTTGGCCGCAAGCGCGCGCAGTGACAGCCCAGCCCGATCGCGGAGCCGGTTGAGTTGCGCGCCGGTGGTATCCTGAGTCGTCATGCGCGACCTATGCACGTAAATCTGTACGCAGTCCAGCTTGACTTTTGTACGTATATATGGTACACTTCTTTCCCGTTTTCGGACAGGTACTAGATATGGATGACGACCGGCTTCCCGACTTTCTTGAGATAAACGGCTTCGGTGCAAGGCCGGGCATGTTCGCGGCGGCACGGCGGCGACCAGGTGCCGGCGACCCTTTTTCCGCGCTGACGTCCCCGCCCACCAGTTCGTTTGTGCAGGCGCTCAATCCGTTGATTGGCTCCGCCGGACAGGGTTCCTCCATATTCCGTCACTCACCTTTTCCGCCGGCAATGCCCGATGCCACATGCCCTCTGGTTCCACTCGACCCCGCGCCCGGCACGGTCGCAGCGAATGGTAGCGACCTGCGCTTTTCGCCGACCTTTGTCGGCATCGTCCGCAAGGCCACCGACACGCTTAACCAACAGGGCAGACCCTTGGACGTCAGTAGCGGTTTCCGAACCGCCGCCGATCAACTGCGGATGCGCCAGGGTGGGTCTGGTCGTAATCCCGCGGCGCGCTATTCCGATCATGGCCTTGGCAATGGTATCGACATCAACGGGACGGCGCTTCCTACTTTTCCCGCGATCATCCAGGCTTTCAAGCAAGCGGGCGCTCAATGGGGTGGCGACTATCGTGGGAAGAAGGATCGGCCTCACTTCTACATTCGGCCAGTTCGAGCTAACGCTACGAATACTGCCGAATGCGAACGGGAGAATCCACGGTGAAGGGGGCTTGGTCAATCTTGGGCGTAATGCTGCTGGCCACGCCTGCCCTGGCGGCCGCAAGCCCGGCCCAGCAGGGTGCCGAATTGCAGAAAGTGAAGCTTGACTATGCGAGGGCCTGTGCCGGGCACGGCAAGGATATCAACGTCTCCTTCACGGAAGCCGACAGAACGCGGGACCAGATCCGGACAGGGAAGGGAACGGTGGTCTTCTACCGCGAGGGTTCGCCCGAGAGCCTCGATTGGACCGCCAACGACACCTATGTCTTCTCAGCCACAACCGGCAGGCGCCTGCAGTTCGCGCGTACGGTTCTCTATGCTGGGCAGATATTCGCCTATGTGAAGACGATCGACGGCAACGGGCATAGTCATGACAATGTACAAGCCCTGCCCGATGGCTGGTATCTAACGGACGAGCCAATCTTCTCCATGCTGAAGCAGGTTTGCCATTTCAGGCCGGTCGAGGCAGGTCGGGACTGACTCTGGAACGCGAAGAAGCGAAAGGCCGATCCAGCCATCTCGCCAATCGTCATCCGCGCAGCAACCCAGATTCTCGCCAGACGGAGACAGCCGCAGCGCATTGACTTTCGTACGCGCATGACGTACAAAAGGAGAACAGATTCGCGCCGGGCCTGACGCCCTCACGGAGACAAGATGGACGCTTTGCAGGGCGTGCCGGCATGGGCCGGCGCGGAGGAATTCGTGCAACTAGCGATATTTGCGCGGCGGAGTCCTGGAACCCGCGCGATAGGCCTGGCCGATATCGTCGGTCTGCGCCGCATTCTGCGCAATGTCGTTGCCCGCATCCTCGCTGGTATTGGCGGCGATCGCATTCAGTTGATCCGCCTGTTGGGCGTTGATCTGCTGGGTCGAGCTTTGTTTCGAGCAGCCGGCCAGCAGAGCCAGGCTGACGATAGTCGCGGCAAGCAGGCTGGTCCTCATCTTATCCCCCTTTGCATGGGCTCATCCAGAACGCCCGAGCCGCGATTTGGTGCGCGGCATGACCCGCCCGAGCAATCCATGAAGATGCAGCGCACCGCCGAAAAAGTGCGTCGACAGCAACAACCAGGAGACGAATGATGGGACAGGCGAGACGAGGCCGACCGCGCAAGGCGGGCGCGCGCAATGCCAAGGGACGGCTGATCCTGCTGCCTGATCGGGGCAATATCCGCGTCCAGGCGCGCGTCGCCGCCTTCGCCCGCTTTCAGAGCGGGCGCGCGGACGAGCAGGTGATCGACCAGATCGGCCGGGCCTGGGCAGTGGGATTACTGGATGGGTTCGGCATCGATCCCGCGATGCTGCGCGATATCGGGCGGCGTTATGGCGGACTGTACTGGCATGAGTTTGCTGCGATGGCGCCTAAGACCGGCCAATGGGAGCGCCGCGACCGCGCCGCTGCCAATGATGCAAGATGGGAGGATAATCCCGGGGAATATTTCGCGAGGCTCGACGCGCTGGCGCGCAGCGCGGGGCGCGAGGCGGTGGCGGCAATGCACGGCCTGTGTGTCGACGGTTGGTGGTTCCCCGATACCAACGCCCCTTGGATCGAACGGCTGATCAATGCCGCGATCCGCGATACAGGCGGGCATCCGCTGGGGGATCTGGCTGGCCCGTCGGATCGCGCCAGGATTCAAGCGGCGGCCGATGCACTGGCGGCGATGGTCGAAGGAAGACGGGTTTAGCGCTGGTCCCTCGTGGAGCCGGAATGGTCTAGATTAAGCACGTCGCCGGTATCTGCGCGCCACCAAAACAAAGGGCCCGCCGTACGGCGGGCCCTTCCGGCTCGAGGCTTAGCGATAACGCCAGCCGCCATGCCAGCGGTCGCGATGATGCCAATAGCGATGGCCATCCCAATAACCGTGACCGGGGTAGAAGGTGCCAACGCGCAACACGATGTTGGGGCCACCGCGATTCGGACGGCAATGACCGTAAGGGCCGCGATGGCCATCCGGGCCACAGCCCTGACGGGCATCCGCCGGCGCGACGGCGATAAGCAGCGAACCGATCGCGGCGGTCGCAAGCAGAAGCTTCTTCATGAAGTGTCTCCTCTCTTCTTTTCCGGAAAACCCAATGGGCACCGGTCTAAAAGGAAACGCCTGAACGACCTAAATCCGTCGAAGTTTCCGGCAAAACGTGTCAGGAAATCCGCGAATCGCTGATGATACCGTTTAATCTTTCGCCTATCGGAACGGGCTGTTTTGCTGCGGTTAATCTTGGCATTCGGGCTTTGATCAGCGGGGCCTATTCAACCGATACATAGGTTTCCGATACGATCCGCCACTCCCCTGTGCGCCTGCTCCAATGCACCAGGTAACGGCCAGCAATCCGTGACTTGTTTCCATCCTTGCCCGTGCCAACCCAACGGCCCGTTTCGGCAGCGACCGGGTAGGCATCGGAAATGCCGACGTCGATCCGGTCGGGGCTACGCACGAAGAGCATATGATCCGGATCGGCAAAGGCGGCGGCCACGAAATTGCGATAGGCGGCCCTACCCTGGATGAGTTGGCCGCCACCGCCCAGGATCATCACAAAATCCTCGGCCGCAAGATGCACCACGCCATCCACATCGTAGGCAGCGAGCGCTTGATTGTGCGCCTGACGTAGGCAGCGGATCACGGCCTGCTCCTTCGCAGGCGAAAAGCGCGGCACGGCGACGGAAGGGGGGGGCGAGAACCATTGCCTGATCATGGCCAGCCCCTGCTGCAGCGTCCATCCCCTTAGTCCGCGCGCAGTCAGGCGCAAAGCCGAAACGGGCACGGAACAGCAACGCGCCGCGCGGGTTGAGCCCTCCACAAAACAGGGAGAGACGTCATGCTGTATACGATCGCCGTCATTCTGCTGATCCTGTGGCTGCTCGGCTTCTTCGTCGTTCATGTCGGCGGCGGACTGATCCATCTTTTGCTCGTGATCGCGGTTATCGTGATCGTGGTTCAGCTGATCACCGGCCGCCGGGCGCTATGATCCGGCGCCGCAAGGCGCTGTCCGCTGCCGCATTGTGCATCATGGCGGCGGGCGGCGCCGCAGCCTGGACGCTGACCCCCTCCAGGGTGCGGGCCGATACGCCCAAGGTCGAACAGCACGTGCCGGCCGACCCTTGGGCCAAAGGCCCGGTCGATCGTGGCAATATGGTGCAGGGCGTGCTCGACTATCGTAGCGACCGCGTCCGGCGCTGACGCTTCGGACCAGGAAAAGGCCGCACGGCATAATGCCGGGCGGCCTTTTTTTGGTACTTCGAGCGGGATCAGGCGCAGCAGATTCTCGCGTTTGACCATCGCATGCCGCCACCGCCCCAGCAGCTGCGGCCAACAATTTAAGTTGATCCGGGCCTTTCCGAAAAATCAAGCGCCCGAGAAATGCGCATCAACAGCGGTATCGGATGAGTCAGTATGTGAACGCCCCGCCAAGCCTTTTAGGGGAGGGTGACGGAGCGCTCACATGGGACAGACCGTAAGCTTACGGGGGCCGACGAGCCAGTCTTAGCTTGTAAAACAAGCCAGATATTTCGGCGTTCCGGGAAAACGACTTAACTCATGTAAACTTCTGTTACACGCAGTCTGACCATTTCTTGCGCGATATCTGCATAACGCGAGTGCGCGATCAGCGAACTTGACTCACTCATAACCATGTGGTTATGGAATGAATCATAACCACAGAGTTATCGAATCACGATGACGCAGAACAAGGACATGCTTTTCCGGACGCTGGCCGACCCGACCCGGCGCGCAATCTTCGAGCGATTGTGCCGCGAAGGCGGGCTGACGGTCGCGGCGATCACCGGGGAGGCAGGCGTATCGCAACCGGCGGTGTCCAAGCATCTAGGTGTGCTCAAGCGCGCCGGACTGGTGCGCGACACGCCCGACGGGCGGCAGACGCGATACAGCGCGGAGATCAAGGCGCTTCGCCCTCTGCTCGATTGGACGAGCGAGATGGCCGGCTTCTGGGACGGAAAATTCGATCTGCTCGAGGACTTATTGAAGAGGATGGATCAATGACCGAGGCCGACGCCGAACTGCGCACCGTCACCGTCGAACGCGAGATCGGCTATCCGCCAGAGAAGATCTGGCGCGCGCTGACCACTCCCCATTTGCTGGAGGAATGGCTGATGAAAAACGATTTCGTCGCCGAGCCCGAACATGTCTTCAGCTTTCGCGGCGACTGGGGATCGGTGGATTGCCGCGTGATCGAGGTCGAGCCGCCGCACAGCCTGTCCTACACCTGGGGATCGATGGGATTGGAGAGCGTGGTGAGCTGGACGCTGACGCGTACGCCTGCAGGCACGCGTCTGCGGATGGAGCAGACCGGTTTCCGCAAGGATCAAGAACAGGCCTATCAGGGCGCCAAGTTCGGTTGGAAGCGCATGATCGGCACGCTGGAGCAGATCGTCGCGCGCGAGGAGGATGCGGCATGACCGACAAGACCCCCTCCGAACTGATCGACGGCCGCATCGCGGAATTGGGCGACTGGCGCGGTGCCACGCTCGCGCGCATTCGCGAGCTCATCAAGGAAGCGGAACCCGACGTCGTCGAGGAGTGGAAATGGCGCGGCGTGCCGACCTGGTACAAGGACGGCATGATCACCACCGGCGAGAGCTACAAGAATGCCGTGAAGATGACGTTCGCCAAGGGCGCGTCGCTCGCCGATCCGAAGCAATTGTTCAATTCCAGCCTGGACGGCGGCACGCGTCGCGCGATCGACTTCCATGAGGGCGATGTGGTGGATGGTCCTGCACTGAAGGCACTGATCCGGGAAGCGATCACGCTAAACCAAAGCAAGGGCAAGAAGAAGTGATCCGGCCCTCCACCACCCGCTTTCTCATCCGCTGGCTCCATATTGCGCTGACGATACCGATCGTCGGCTACATCTACAGCCCGTTCGCGGTGCTGCCCCAATATGCGACGCCGACCCGCTATGTTTTCCTGCCCGCTATGGCGCTGTCAGGGTTGTGGATGTGGAAGGGCCATGTCGTGAAAAGGTTGCTGTTCGGCCGCGTGGGCGAAATGCCACAAGGCTAATATATATTAGGGAGACGCAACCCTTTGTCCCCCGGCGGCATTATCGGGCGATGACGCGTTTCTACTTCGACATATTGAACGACAAGAAGACGTTGGACCCCGAAGGCCAGCTTTTCCCGACGCTTGCCGCCGCGCGGGAAGCGGCACTGGCTAGCGCACGCGATCTGGCGGCGGAAGATGTGCGGGCGGGTCATGTCTTCCTGCGCCACGGCATCGCGGTCCGTGACGAGAAGGACGGATCACCGGTTTTCACCGTTTCGTTCGCGGACGCCTTCACGATTTCATTCTGACGGTAGGGCAATGACATCGGCTTGGGCTTGGCCCGCGACCATCACCAACGTGATCGAGTCAATTGCCGCGACATTGCGGCGCGGATCGGCCGCGAGCAACAGCAGGTCCGCGCGGCGGCCGGGGGCAATCAGGCCGCGGTCGCGGAACAGGCGCGCATAATTGCCGGTAGCACTGGCCAACGCCTCACGCGGTGTGAGACCGATCACCGTGAGCAGGCGCATCTCTTCGTGTAGACCGCTGCCGGGCATGATGCCGTAGGAGGGTGCGGAGGTGCCCGCGAAATAGGTGGCGCCGCCGGCATGGATCGCGCGATCCAACCCCTGCTTGGCGCGTGCACAAGCGCGGATCGCCTCGCGCCGATCGGGATGCGCGTCCAGATAGGGCCGTGCACCGGTTACGGGATCGACCGGATCGTCGAGATCGGACGGCCGCATGAAGCGCGCGGCCGGCAGGCTCCAGGGATTGGCTGCGCCGACATCGTCCGCGGTCGCCTCCATCACCAGCACGGGCATCGCCCCGGTGCGGCCGAGGCCGGCGCCGAACGCGCGCGCCGCATCCTGCATCGCCGCGCCGCCGGCACAGAGCTGGCGCGAGGCGAGGCGTCCTCCCGGCCCGACCGGATCGGCGGCATAAGCCTGCCAGGCCGCCGGATCGGCGAGCGAGAGCGTATATTTGTCGTTGCGCACGACCAGGTCGACGCCCGCCGCGACCGCATCGGCATAGCGGCTCTGCGCCAGCTCCGCGCTGACGGGCAAGTCGTGGGCATGCGCCGCGGCGACGAGGACGCGGAGCTGATCGGGGGCAACATCGGGGCCGAGCGCGATCATGCGGAAGCCCTTATGCGCGGCGGTGGTGACGGCGGCTCTCAGGGCGGCGTCATCGAGCGGCGGGGTGCGCGCGTGGAAGGCCGCCCAGTCCCGCGACGTGGGCAGCATTCCGATCGCCGAATAACCCCCGATCGGCTGGGCCCTCAGCACGGACAAAGGCCGTGCATCGGCCACCGCTGTTTCGCCATCGACCATGCCGCCCGGCGGCGCGACGGGCACCACCACGCTGGTCACGCCGGAGGAGAGATAAGCGGCGACAAAGCGTGCATTGCGGACCGCACCGAAGCCGTCGATCAGGCCCGGCACGAGGTAGCGCCCACGCGCCGCAATGCGTTTCGCACCGCGCGGGATGCGGACCTCCGCAGCCGGCCCCACCGCCGCGATCCGGCCGTCGCGGATGACTACCGCGGCATCGGAAAGATCATGCTCGGTGCGGCCGCCGTTCGCGACATCGATCAGGGTCGCACCGACGATCGCGGTCGTGTGGGTGGCGAAGGTGGGCGACGCGCAAGAGATGATAAGCGCGGCAACCAGGCGCGTGGCGTTTGCCATCCTACTCCCCGGCAGCCCTATCATTTCGATCCTGGGATCGCGCTGGCGGGAAGACGCCAGACATTGTTGTTGCTGTTGTCCCAGGTGTTCATCTGCGCGAGCGCCGCTTCCGCGCCAGGGCGATTGCGCCGCACCGAGCCGTTCGTCACCCGGGAACTGGTGAAATAGAGCCACTTGCCGTCGGGGCTGACCGACGCCTCGCCATCGTCGGCATCATCCTCGCCCGCATAATGTATCGCCTGCGGAGCTGACCAGCCCGCTGCCGTGCGGCGGACCACAAAGAGATGCTCATGGCCATCGGCATCGCCGGAGCGGTGGCTGCTGCTGAAGATGATGTAGGATTGGTCGGGGGCGACATAGGGATCGACGTCGCCGTCCTCGCCGCCGCTGAACGGGAGCGGCTCGGCGGAGGAATAAGCGCCGTGCGCGAAGGCCGATCGGAACAGTCTCCATTTTGCCGCCCCTTGCGACGCGACATTGGCCATAAAGAAAAGGTCGCCGTTCGCTGCGATGCTCGGCTTGAAGACCCGGTTCGCGATGTTCACCTGCTCCGGCAACTCCCGAGGGACGCTCCATCCTCGTGCCGTTCGATCGACCCGATAAAGATGGCTCGATCGGGTCGCACAACCCGCGCAAGCTTTTTTCATGGGACGCGTCGATACGAATATCAGATAATTGCCGTCCGGCGCGTAGGCAGGCTGTTGATCCGAATATTCGCCCGAAAACGGGGCCAGGGTCGGAATGCTCCAGCCTCGCGTCGACAATACGGAACGCAGGATGGCGGCCCATTTGCCGTTCGTCCGTTCGAAGAACAGCGTCTTGCCGTCGGGCGAGAAGGTCGGCGCGCCGTCATTCGCGCCGCCTGAGATGATACCAGGGGAGAATAATTCCACCTGGGGTAAAGGCGCCCCGCCGGGCGGCTGCGCACAGAGCGCCCCCTGGACCAGCCACGCCGGGCACAAGGCTAGTCCGACCGTCATGATGCGCATTGCGTCTGCTCCCCCTTCGATCTTCACAGATCGGTCGTCAGCTTGGCGTAGATTTGCCGAGGCTGATGGACCATCAAAGCCCCCGCGCCGACGACGTCCCAGCTGAAATTGTTGGTGATGTTCTGACCCTGGACACGCAGCACCGTGGGTTTGCCCAGCATCCTGAAACGGTAGCGCATGCCGAGATCGATCAGGTTGCGCGCGGGCAGCCGTACTTGATTGTCGACGCTGACCACCCGGCGGCCATCGCGTTCGAGGCCAACGTCGAACGACCAGGCTTTCGCCATCGGCAGGCGATAATCCGCATTGGCGATCAGGGTTAGCGGCGTCGATCCCGCCGGCCGACGCCCGATCGCGCCCGAGGAAACCTCGCTTCCCGACAAAGACGCGTCGAGCAAAACTGCGCCGCCGACGATGCTGAGGCCGTCGAGGGGACTTCCTGACAGCGACACTTCCTCGCCTTGGTGGCGGATCTGGCCCAGGCGGCGGAAATAGCGGGCATCGTCGAGCCCGTAATAGGGTTTGTCGATCCGGAACAGGCCCACGATCAACGTCATCTTCGGGTTCAAGACCCAGCGCGCGCCGGCATCGATCTGGCGCGTGCGGATCGCGGGCGGTGCCTCGTTGCGATTGACCGCGATGCTGGGCGCGACGTCGCTTTCTTCCAGCCCCCGGCTGATCCCCGAATAAAGCGAGAGCGTGGACGCGAGCTGAATCGCGACGGAAGCGTTGAACAGCAAGGGCGCATCGCGCGATGTCGGTAGCGTGCCCGTCGGCGTGACCACCGCCTTGGTGTAGTGCGTCTTCTCGATCCCGAGATCGAGTTCGCCCACATTCTTCCACGACCCTTGATAGGCGAGGCCGACGGTGAGCTGGCGGACATGATCGCGCGTCGGCGCGGCGAAGTGGAAATCGGGCTCCGGCACGAACAAAGCATCGTCGATCGGCGCGGGCGCCAGATCGGCACTGTCGGTCGCCCCATAAGATCGATGATGGTCGCGCGCCCAGGCGGCGAGCATCACCTGGTGCTGGCGCGGACCGTCATGGAAGATGCGCGAAGCCTGGATCTGGCCGCTGGTCGCATCGGCCGACTGGCTCTTTTCCGCGATCATCCCGCGCGCGGCATTGTCGACATCGCCGCTGTCGGTGATGGTCGGCTGATAGTTGATCGGCAGATGATCGACGGAGCGAAACAAGCCCGCCCGCACGCGCCAGTCCCCCAGTACCGCATTGGCGATCAGCCCGTCGTTCGACGCGATTTCATGCGCCTTCGCCCAATGCTGGCCAGTGAAGCGATGGGCGTGGCCCGCGTCCGGCGGAGAGACGCCGTCGAGCAGGAGGATCGGCACGGATTCGTCGCGATCATCGTCGATCCGGCTCCAGAAGGGGATCAGCTCGATCGCGGCATCGGGCCGCCAGCGCGCGGTCATCGCCGAGGAAGTGACGTGCGAAGTGCCGCCATACCATTGATCGTAGCGATAGAGGCCGAGCCCGCCCGCAATGCCGAGATGGGGCAGGGCATCGCGCCACTGGCCGTCCACCTCGGTAAAGCGCCCGCCGAAACTGTCGACGTCGACGTCGGCCGACAGGACATTGTGATCGGGCTTGCGGATCGTGAAATCGGCGATGCCGCTCGGCGCTGGAAACGGATGGCCCAGCACCGATCCACCGACGAAGATGCGGTAGCCGCCGACCAGCCGGCTGGTGATGTTGGCGGCGTTGTCGAAATAGAGGCCGTCGAGGCGGATATTGCCCGCCGCGGTCGGTGAGAAACCGCGCACGCCGCTGGGGCTGTAGAGACCCAGATTCTCGCCATCGATGTTGATTCCGAACGCGTCGGCCGCCTGCGTCACGGCATTGTCGTCGACCCTCTGTGCGGCGGCGGTGCCGGCGAGGGCCATGGCGACGGAAAACCCGGCAACCTTACGGGCGGTGTTGAACATAAACTCTCCCCGGCGGCGGGCCTGAGCCCGGCTGCGAGGTGCCGGGTGGGACGGAAAGCGGGCAGCCCGCGAGCGGCGTTCGACCAACGGCACGATCGCTTCGACAAAGGGTCTGCGGACCCACCTGCCCCGCTTCCGCGCGTGCGAATGAGCGCGTAGATGGGTATCGGGTGCGCGATCCGACGCGCGGGCCAAGGGGCAGATATGACGCAGCAGGGAGAGGACCGGCCGACGCTTCCGCCGCGCGTAGCCTTGCTGTCGATCGCAGCTTTCTGGCTGTTCTATTTCTCGATCGTCACCTTGCGATCCGCGGTGATCGAAAGCGGAATCGAGCCGCAAGGCCCGCTCGCTGTGCAGCGGATCGTGGTGTGCGCAGTCAGCGCAGCGACAACGGTTTTACTTTATTTCGTGCTGCGCCGTTCAACCGTCACGACAATGCGGCGCAATATCCTGATCGCGGCGGTGCTCGCAGCACCCGCCGCCCTGGTCTTTTCGACCGCCAATTACCTGATCTTCGACAGCCATCTCCTCACCCAGATCGCAGCTTTGCTGCGCAATGGCGGCGAGACCGGGCTGCAATTGCTGGCACCCGTCGCGCCCGGCGACTGGGACATGACACCGTCGGCCGAGATCCTAGGCAATGCGGTCAACGGCTATTTCTATTTCGCCACCTGGTCCGCGCTCTATCTGCTGCTGTGCCATGGAATCGAGATGCGCTGGATGGAGCGCCACGCCGCCGAATTACGCACCGCGGCGCAATCGGCGGAGCTGCGCGCGCTACGCTACCAGATCAATCCGCACTTCCTGTTCAACACGCTCAATTCGCTGTCCGCTTTGGTGATGGGTGCGCGGCGGGAGGCGGCCGAGAAAATGATCGGTAACCTCTCCGCTTTCTTCCGCATGAGCCTGGCGGGCGACCCGACCGCGGACATCGCTTTGTCTGAGGAGGTGTTCTTGCAACGACTCTATCTGGAGATCGAAAGAGCACGTTTCCCGGATCGGCTGGCGGCCGCGTTCGACATTCCCGACGCGCTGCTCGATTTGCCCGTGCCGGGAATGATCCTGCAGCCGCTGGTCGAGAATGCGGTCCGGCATGGCGCAGCCAAATCGCGCGCGCCGGTGACAATCCGCGTCGCTGCGTCGGCTGACGGGGGCCATCTCCATCTCTGCGTCGAAAATGAGGGTGGCGACGGATCTGGTACGCCCGAAGCAGGCAATGGCATCGGCCTCAAGAACGTGCGCGACCGGCTTGCCGCGCGCTATGGCGCGGGCGCCCGACTGGAGTCCGCACCCACCCCAGCCGGCTATCGCGCCGAAATCGTGCTGCCGATCGGCCATGGCTGACCCGATCCGCGTCCTGATCGTCGATGACGAGCCGCTCGCCGCCGACCGGCTTCGGATTCTGTGCTCGGAGATCGGCGATATGGTGGTGATTGGCCATGCCGGCGACGGCGACGCCGCGCTGGCGATGCTCGCTGCGATCGAGGCCGATCTGCTGCTGCTCGACATCGCAATGCCGCGGATGGACGGTGTCAGTCTGGCGCGAATTCTGGAGCGGCGTGCAGTGCGGCCGGCGGTGATCTTCGTGACAGCTTACGATCATTATGCGCTCGACGCGTTCGACGTGGCGGCGGTCGATTATCTGCTCAAGCCGGTCGCGGCGGAACGGCTGGCGCGTGCCATCGCCCGCGTGCGCGACGCGCGCGCCGGCCCCGCGCGGACGCAGGACGAGCTCGACATATTGTGGGTGCCCTACCGGTCGGAGATGATCCGCATCCCCGCCGCCAGCATCGACCGGATCGAGGCCGAGCGCGATTATATGCGGCTGCATGTCGGCGCGCGATCCTACCTGATCCATATGACCATCGCCGAGCTGGAACAGAGGCTCGATCCCCGCGCCTTCCTGCGCATCCACCGCTCCGCGATCGTGCGGACCGATCGGATCGCGCGCGCAGGCAAGGACGAAGGCGGCAATTGGTTCGCCGAACTGGCGGACGGCCACCGCCTGCGGGTGGGCCGCACCTACCGCGGGCGCCTGAAAGGCCTGTTCGTCTGACGCCGATTCATGCGCCCCAGGGTTGCAGCACGGATAAGGCCAGGAGGCCCAGTCCGACCGGCAGTGACACGCCCCAGGCTTTGAGCAGCCCCGAATTGGCACTCGCGAAGCTCACCGGGCCGCTTGCGAATGCGGCGAAATTTGCGCGGCGGAGCGGAGGCACTAGAAAACTCATGAAGTTCACGCACAGAAATGCTGGCGGCACCGCGATGAGGAAGACGCCGATCGCCCCATAAATCTCGCCTACGCCCATTACAGGAGCACTGTGCCACACCGATACCAGCAGCGCATTCCAAAGCGCGAGACAGATCATGACAGAGGCCGGTAGGAAGATGACCAGAGCGCCCAGTTCAACAAGCTTTACCCAAGCCGGCAGGCGCGCTTTCACGATACGGGTTTCGGCATAGTCGCGGGTCGACCGCCGCCGCTTCACAAACAAGAAGAGCAGCGCCAGCAGCAGCAGAAACGGGGCCATGGCCCAGATGGATTGAACAGTGGACACGCGCCGATCCTTTGCGATCCACCGGACAAAAACAATCTTTCAATCGCACCGAACAGCCTGTCAGCCCGCAGCCCGTCGTTTGAACCTTCGTCGAGATACCGGGCATCTTAGATCCGGCGCCGCGACGAACGCCGCTGCACGGTGGTGAGGGTTTCGAGGCGCGATGGGCAAGAGCCGCATATCCGAACTGGACGGGCTGCGCGGGGTCGCGGCCGCCGCGGTATTCTGCTGTCATGCGGTGCCGCTCGCGCCGTTCAGTTCGCCTTTGCGGCAGGTGCTGATGTCGCCCGTGCTAGCCTGTTTCTACACCGGCACCGCGCCCGTCTTCCTGTTCTTCGTATTGAGCGGGTTCGTGCTCAGCCTTCCTTTCCTGGAGGGCGATCGCAGCCTGTCTTACCCGCGCTTCCTGATCCAGCGCGCGTTCCGCATCTATCCCGCTTTGTGGGTGACGATACTCGCCGCGATCGGCGGTTCCTACCTCTACGCGCCCGATCGACTGGTGGGCCTGGCACCGTGGGCGCACGCATTCTGGGGAGGCAGCGCGCTGGCGCATTCTCCCTCTGCGCTGCTGCGGATGGCGCTGCTGATCCCGCCTTTTCCTCAAGGATTTGACCCGCCGAGTTGGAGCCTCGGCCCGGAAATGCGTATGTCGCTGTTACTACCGGCAGTCATTTGGCTGTTGCGGCAACGTGCATCGCCAGGCTTCAGCCTGCTGATCCTGATTGCGAGCTATTTCCTCGCGGCATGGCACCTGTTTTTTATGCCGATGTTCGTGATGGGAGCCTGCGTCGCGAAACATCGCACGGCGCTGGTCGAGCTGGCCGCCAGGCTGGGCCCGTTAACGATGCTGGCGGTCGCGGTGGGCGCTGCAGCCCTATGGGCCAATTATTATATCCATCATAGTCACTGGATGACCTGGCTCGCCGCCCAGCTGGTCGCGATCCCAAGCGCCGTGCTGATGGTCGCAGCGATGGCACGACCGGGGTTGCAGACCTTGCTACACAGCCGTCTGGTGCATGGCTTTGGCCGGCTCTCCTACAGTTTCTATCTGCTCCATTTCCCAACCCTGGCGATCGGGCTTGGTTGGCTGGTTCCGGTCATTGGCTTCTGGCTTGCCATGGTTGCTTGCGCCGCGATGACACTGCTGGAGAGCATGCTCATGTTCCGGCTGGTGGAACGGCCTTTCATCCGCCTGGGCCACGGGATCGCACCGGAATTCGCATAGCCGCCCCTGTGACGCGCCGCCCGCACCTCCTATGGCGGGGAGATGGAAGGCGAGGCGCTGCGCGCATTCATCCGCGACAATCTGCCGGTGACGCCGGTGCCGGGCGTGCCCGAAATCCGGCTGCACAAGGCGGTGCCGACCAGTGGGCTGAACCGCTTGGCGCGGGACGGCGGGGACGCGTTCGGATCGCCTTATTGGGCCTATCTTTGGGCAGGCGGGCTCGCACTCGCGCGGCATGTCCTGGACCATCCCGAAATCGTGGCGTGCAAGAAGGTGATCGATCTGGGCGCGGGTGGCGGGCTGGTCGGAATCGCGGCGGCCAAGGCGGGCGCCGCGGCCGTGACCGCGGCCGAAATCGACCCCTATGCCTGCGCCGCGCTGCCCCTCAACGCCGCAATAAACCACGTTGGGTTCGGGATATACATGGGCGATATGACAATTGGCCCGGCGCCGGATGCCGAGGTGTTGCTGGTCGGAGACCTATTCTACGCCCCGGATCTGGCGGCACGTGTGAGCGCATTCCTCGATCGCTGCGTGGACGCTGGATTGACGATATTGGTGGGCGATCCCTGGCGCACGCCCTTGCCCGCGGCGCGGCTGCGCGAGATAGCGCGCTACCCCGTGATGGAGACTGCCAATCTCCCCGGAAAGGAGAGCGGCGTTTTCGCGTGGGTTCGCTGATCTGGCGAATAACAATCCGTCGATTTGGCCGTTTCTTACGGGGAAGAACTGAAGCGCGCCGGTCCCCCAGGCCGGCGGCGTTTCTTTCATCCGGCGACGGGTTAAACTTTGGACACGTTGATGCGCGTGCATCGACAGCGTGTGGCTCCGCGCTAAGGCTCGGCCCGCCAACCCGTTGCCGCTAACCCCCCGGTTACCCCGCGGTATCGGATGGCCGGCGCCCCGCTTGCTCATGGCCGGCGGGGC
>Ga0207657_10003884_pt1 | contig 15854 bp, 11 predicted proteins | sample KBSC33metaG_FD_184316 | JGI IMG/M metagenome (GOLD analysis project Ga0207657, IMG submission 184316) | Corn rhizosphere microbial communities from Kellogg Biological Station, Michigan, USA - KBS C3-3 metaG (SPAdes) (version 2) | ecosystem: Host-associated > Plants > Roots > Rhizosphere > Soil ... | reverse complement strand
GTCGAGGGGCTCGGCGCGCGCGGTGACGTCTTGCTGGCGTTATCCACCTCGGGACGTTCGCCGAACGTCCTGGCGGCGCTGCGCAGCGCCAGGGAGTGCGGGCTTGTCACAATTGGCTTCACTGGCAGCAAGGGCGAAGCGCTCGGTGCCCTGTGCGATCATCTTTTCGTCTCGCCCAGCGACGACACCCCGGTGGTCCAGCAAATTCATCTCAGCGTTGCTCATGGTATCTGCGACGCGATCGAGCAGACCATGATGCGCGAGGGCCCGCGAAAATGAGCGGCATCAATTCCGCCCACTCCGTGCCCAGACCCGCCGCCTTCCTCGATCGCGATGGGGTCATCAACCACGATGACGGCTACATGGGCACCCAGGACCGGATTCGCTGGATGCCGAACGCGGCGAAGGCGATCCGCCGCCTCAACGATGCCGGATATTTCGTGTTCTTCTTCACCAATCAGTCCGGCGTGGCGCGCGGCTTCTTTACCGAAGACGATCTGCGCACGCTGCATGACTGGATGTGCACCGAGCTCGCCGCCGAGGGCGCTGTCATCGACGATATCAGATATTGCCCGCATCATCCCGACGGATCGGTTGCCGGCTATCTTGAAGATCACGATTGGCGAAAGCCGAGCCCCGGCATGATCCTCGATCTGATAGCGCACTGGCCGGTGCGGCGCGAAGGCAGTTTTGTCATTGGCGACCGCCCGACCGATATCGAAGCCGCGGAGGCCGCAGGCTTGCCCGGCTTCCTGTTCTCAGGCGGCGACCTCGACGCGTTCGTGGCGGAAGCGATGGCTCAGACGAGCGCGCGATAGACCTCGGCGATTTTGTTTGCTTCCGCGTCGAGGCTGAATTTCGCCAGCACCCGTGTGCGGCCCCGCTCGCCCATGTCGGCGGCTGCTGCCGGATCGCGCATCAGCGGCTCCACTGCGGCGACAAGCGCATCGACGTCACCTGGCGGCGTCAGCACGCCGGTCACGCCATCCTCGACCACCAGTTCGGCAGCGCCCGCACGCGACGCCACCAGCGCCGCACCCACCGACATCGCCTCGATCAGCGTCAGACCAAAGCCTTCGTTGCGCGAGGTGAAGGCGTAGATCGACAGCCGCTGATACCAGCGCTGCACGTCCTCGAACGGCAGTTCGCCTGTGATGACGATGCGCGACTGCAGACCCGCCGTCTCGATCCGCTTTCTCAGTTTGTTCGCAAAGGCCAAGTGCTCGGCCGTGATCGCGCCGACCATGACCGCGCTAAAGTCGGGATAGCGCGGCAGCAGCCTGCACATCGCGTCCACGAACACATCGCTGCCTTTTTGCGCGCGCACCCGCCCGAAGCAACCGATGGCGTAGCGGCCCGGCAATCCCGCTTCCGCGAACGCCGCCGCGCGGTTCGCGGGCGGCGCGTATCGATCGGTGTCGACACCGTGCGGGATGACGGTCGCCTGGCACTTGAGAAACGACGCCGAGATATCGTTGGTAGCGATGATCGCGTCCATCCGGTTGATCAGCCAGCGCGTGATCCAGGTATGATGCCGCTGCGCCGCCGAGGTGAATACCAGCCTCAAGGGCCAGCCGAGTGATCGCAACAGCACGCCTGCGATCATCTCGTTGTTGCGCCGCGCGTGCCAGATCAACGGCGTCCGCCGCTGCCTTAATTTTGCAAGTTCGGCAATCGGCAGCCGCGCGATGCCATCGGGCGCATCGCGACCAAGCCATGCCGCACGAAACAATCTCGCGAGTTTCGGCGCCACCATGCGGTTAGTCGCGGTGACGCCCGAGTAGCGCCTGTGCAGATTCGGCACGATCAGCTGCAGCTCGTCGGCGGAATTGTTCTCGATTCCCACGTCAGGCTCCGTTTCGCGCATTTCCTATACGCAACATTAAGCATAGTGGCCAGTTCGCCTGTGCCGAAACCCACTCTTCACCGCGCCCCGGATAGCATTGCCCCGAGGATTGGGAGATGGGTGAGCTCATGACTGTGCTTGTCACCGGCGGCGCCGGCTATATCGGAAGTCACATGGTTCATGCGCTGGCGGAAGTCGGCGAAAGCGTGGTCGTGATCGATAACCTGTCCACCGGTTTTTCCGCATTCCTGCCCGAAGGCGTGCCGCTGTTCATCGGCGATGCCGCGGATGAGAACCTCGTCGAGGGCGTGATCGCGGCCCATGGCGTGCAAAGCATCGTTCATTTTGCGGGCTCCGTGGCGGTTCCGGATTCGATGCGCGATCCGCTCGCCTATTACCGCAACAACACCATGACCACGCGCAGCCTCCTGAACGCGGCGGTGAAGCGCGGCGTCAACAGCTTCATCTTTTCATCGACCGCGGCGGTGTATGGCAATCCGGATCAGATGCCCGTTCCCGAAGATGCACCGACGCGGCCGCTGTCGCCTTATGGCTCCTCGAAGCTGATGACCGAAATCATGCTGCATGACGTCGCTTCCGCGCATCGCATGAACTACGTCGTGCTGCGCCACTTCAGTGTCGCGGGCGCCGATCCGCTGGCGCGCATTGGACTTGCGACCGTCGGCGCGACGCATCTTCTCAAGATCGCCGTCGAGGCCGCCACCGGGCAGCGCGCCAAGATCGACGTGTTCGGAACCGACTACCCGACGCCGGACGGAAGCTGCATCCGGGATTTTATTCACGTCAGCGATCTGGCGCAGGCACACCGCGCGGCGCTGTCCTATCTGCGTGGCGGCGGGGCCTCGGCGACGTTGAATTGCGGCTACGGCCGCGGCTACTCCGTGCTCGAGGCCATCGAGGCGGTGCGGCGCGTCTCCGGGCGTAATTTTGCCGTTCAATATGCCCCGCGCAGGCCCGGCGATATCCTGACCATGATTGCGGATACCAGCCGCATCCGCATGACCCTGGACTGGACGCCGCAATACGACAATCTCGAGACCATCGCCGCGCATGCGCTGGCATGGGAGGAGAAATTGCTGCGCGAGCGCAGCGGCGAGCTGCAGCAGGCGGCATCGGCCTAAAATCTCATTCGGCGCAAGTCCTGATTTGGCTTGAAAAACCCCGATATAGCGGGCAAGGAGTCGTTTCGCAGCAGCCCCTGACGCGCGGGCATTTGCCGGCGCTGTCAATGGAACGCGGATGACAGAATTTCCGAAGAAAATCACTGACGACCCCTATGGCGCCGCGATCCTGATTCGCCGCCTGATCATGGAGCAGGCAGCGGCCTATTGGCGGCGCTATCTGTTGGCGTTCGTGCTGATGGGCGTCTCGGCGGCCGCAACCGCCGGCTCGGCCTACCTGCTCGGCGAGGTCATCAACCAGGCCTATGTCGACAGGAACGTCCGCGGCATCGCGATCCTGTCGGGGGTAACCGTCCTGATCTTCATACTCAAGGGTGCGGCGACCTACGGTCACCAGGTGATCCTTTCGAAAATCAGCAACGCAATCCTCGCCAACAATCAACGCCGGCTCTTCGCCAAGCTGATGAGCGAAAGCGTCGCCTTCTTCTCGGAGCGGCATTCGTCCGAGTTTCTGGCGCGCCTGACCTCGGGCGCGTACGCCGTCACCCAGGTTCTCAGCCTGCTGATCAACGCGGTGGGACGCGATCTGCTGTCGCTGATCGCGCTCGTCATCGTCATGCTGATGCAGGACCCCTATATGGCGCTGCTTGGTTTCGCGGTAGCGCCGCCGGCCATGCTGGTACTGCGCAAGCTGGTGAAACGGATCAAGGGACTCGCCCACAACCAGTTCGCCGGCACCGCCGATATTCTCGAAACCATGCAGGAATCGCTGCAGGGCATTCGCACCGTCAAGGCGTTCACGCTTGAACAGACCATGCGCGAGCGCATCGATGCCAGCGTCAGCGCGGTCGAGCGCAACGCCAACAAGATGGCGCGGGTCTCCAATCGCGCAAGTCCGCTGATGGAAACCCTGGGCGGCTTCGCGATCGCGGGCGGCCTGATGTATGGCGGCTACCGCGTGGTTGCGATGGGCGCGACCCCGGGCCAGTTCTTTTCGTTCCTCACTGCGTTTCTGCTTGCCTATGAGCCGGCCAAGCGTTTGGCACGGCTCAATATCGAGTTGAACAGCAATCTGATCGGTGCACGCAAATTGCTGGAGATCGTCGACAGCCCTTCCAGCGAGCCCGCCGACGACGACAAGCCGGGGTTGAAACTCACCGATGCCCGGGTCGAATTGCGCGACGTGACCTTCGCCTACCGTCCCAACGAGCCTGTGCTCAGCCGCATGAATTTTGTCGCCGAGCCCGGAAAAGTCACCGCGCTGGTCGGCCCTTCCGGCGGCGGCAAATCGACGGTGCTGGCGCTGCTGCTGCGGTTCTATGACGCGACCGACGGGGATATCCTGATCGACGGCCAGGCCATTTCCGGCGTGTCGCGAAGATCGCTTCGCCAACAAACCGCCTATGTCGGGCAGGACGTCTATCTGTTCCGCGACACCATCCGCGAGAACATCGCCTTCGGCAAGGTCGGCGCCACCGAAGCCGAGATCGTGACCGCTGCAAAGGCAGCCTGCGCGCACGACTTCATCATGGGCTTTCCGCTCGGTTACGATACGCCGGTAGGCGAGCATGGCACCCAATTGTCCGGCGGCCAGCGCCAGCGCGTTGCGGTGGCGCGTGCGCTGGTGAAGAATGCGCCGATCATCCTGCTCGATGAAGCGACCGCGGCGCTGGATTCGGAATCCGAACAGCAGGTGCAGGAAGCGATCGAACACCTCTGCCAGAACCGCACCACCATCGTCATCGCCCATCGCCTGCACACCATCATGCACGCCGACGCCATCCTGGTGGTCGAGGGCGGCGAGATCGTCGAGCGCGGACGTCACGACGATCTGCTGCGCCGCGGCGGGCGCTATGCTTCCTTCTTCCGAATACAGCACCGTGATGCCGGACCCCTCACTCTGGCGCCGATCAGCGCAACCGCTTAAAGCTACGACCGAGTTTCCGCCTCCAACCCCCTCCCGAGACCTTTTTCATGAGCGCCACATCCTTTGTCATTCCCGCACTTCCGCAAGCTTCGATCGCCGTCGCCGGCGACACGAAATCCTTCCCGGTTCGCCGCATCTGGTGCGTCGGGCGCAATTATCTCGAGCACATCCGCGAGATGGGCAATGACGAGCGGGCCCCGCCATTTTTCTTTGCCAAGCACGCCGACATGATCGAGCCGGATGGCGCCACGATTCCCTACCCGCCGCTGACCAAGGATTTGCACCACGAAGTCGAATTGATCGTGGCGCTGAAGAGCGGCGGACTCAACATTCCCGCCGACAAGGCGCTCGGCCACGTCTACGGCTATGGCGTCGGCATCGACCTCACGCGCCGCGATCTGCAGCTCGCCGCGCGCAAGAAAGAGCGGCCGTGGGAAGTCGGCAAATCGTTCGACCATTCCGCGCCGTGCGGCGCGCTGCAGCCGGCTTCCAAAATCGGCCACCCGGCAAAAGGCAAGATCTGGCTTTCAGTTGACGGCACTGAACGGCAGAAGGGCGACCTTACCGAATTGATCTGGAGCGTGCCGGAGATCATCGCCAAGCTGTCGGAGCAGGTCACGCTGGGCGCCGGCGATATTATCATGACGGGAACCCCGGCCGGCGTCGCGGCGCTGTCGCCCGGAGACAGAATCGAATGCGGCGTCGACGGCGTCGGCACCCTGAAGGTCACGATCGGCAAGCCAGCATAGCCGGCCACGCCCAAACGCCTGAAATCGAGGCCCCGGACCCTGTTCGGGGCCGTTTTCGCGTCTGAACTTGCGCAACTTCGGCAGAACTACGGATAAATTCGCAGTCCGTTAACCACACCGACATTAAATGACCGGACCGCCACGACGCCTGCGCTGGAGCCGCCGATGACCCTCGACTGGAACGCAATCCGCCTCGATTTGCTGGAGATCGACGAGCCGATGCGGACGACGTTACGCGAGATGCGGCCGTTCCTTGCGAAGTCCCTGCCAGGCATTCTGGCGCGGTTCTACGACAAGGTCAGAAACTCCGACCCCTCGTCCGGCATCTTCAAGGACGGAGCGATGCAGGAAGCCGTTCGCATGCAGCTGCATCACTGGGAGCTGATCGCGGCTTGCGACTTCGGCGCCGCTTATGCCGACTCGATCGCGCGCTTTTGCCAGTTCAATCAGCGCGCCGGCGTCACGCCGCAATGGTATGTCGGCTGCCGCCAGATGTTCATAGCCGACCAGCTGATGAAGGCGGCCGAGAACGAAATCGCGATGCCGCGCTTCGGGCGGGCCGCGCGGGCCGCACGCGACAAGAAGGCATTGATGCTGAACACGATTGCCAAGGCGGTGATGCTGGACACTGAAAACGTCGTCGCGTTTTACTTCGGCTCCAACCGCCAGGCTCGCAAGGACGCCATTGCGCACGCGAGCGACCGCTTCCGCGCCATCATCACTTCGTTGTCCACGGCATCAAGCGAACTGGAAAGGACTGCGCGCGCGCTGAGCGACAATGCCGGCAACACCACGCGGCTTGCCACTGTCGTCGCCAATGCCTCGGAGGATGCTTCCAACAACGTGCAATCGGTGGCGTCGGCCACCGAAGAACTCGCCAGTTCGGTGCGCGAGATTTCGGCGCAGGTCCAGGAATCCAACCGCATCGCCGCCAGCGCCGTCAAGCAGGCCGATGAAACCGACTCGCGCATCAATGCGCTGTCGCAGGCCGCCAACCGGATCGGGGACGTGATCAAGCTGATCACCTCGGTCGCCGAGCAGACCAATCTTCTAGCGCTCAACGCCACCATCGAGGCGGCGCGCGCCGGCGAAGCCGGCCGCGGCTTCGCGGTGGTCGCCCAGGAGGTCAAGGCACTGGCCAGCCAGACCGCCAAGGCCACCGACGAAATCGGCATCCAGATCGCGGGCATGCAGACCGCGACGCTGGAAGCGGTTGGCTCGATCAAAATGATCAGCTCGACCATCGGCAAGATCTCCGAGATCACCACCGCAATATCAGCGGCGATCGAGGAACAGGGCGCCGCCACCCAGGAAATATCCGGCAATATCCAGCGTACTGCTGATGGCACCTCGCAGGTCGCCGGCACCATCGCCGAAGTCAGCCATGGCGCCAACCAGACCGGGGCGGCCTCGAGCCAGTTGCTGTCGTCGGCGAAGCAATTGTCGGACTCCACAACCAGCCTGCAGGCGGAGATTGACGGGTTCCTGAAATCGATCGCCGCAGCTGCGTAACGACGGCGCTCATTCTTGCCTCAGCCGGTTCGCTTATAGCTCTGCCTTAGGCTGAATGGCTGGTTGCGAAATACTGACGCGCCCACAATTACAAAGTCTGGAACCGGTCATTTGCCGTGAAGCGTCCGCAATTTGGGTGTTGCTGTCGGCGGCGCGGCGCACCCAGCACAACGGTGGCGCCTTGCTGCCGGAGTTCCTTTTGATTGGAACCCGGTCGCGCGGAGGCTTCCTCGAATTGCATTGCGGTTAGAAACTGCAAATTAACGCGGTGGAAACATTCTACCGACGCCAGTGAATGCGTGATATTCGCGATTGAACTCTCGCGACTGAGCCTGTCTGCAAAGATGCCTGCACCAAAAGGCGTCTGGAATTTTGTTAAGGACCAAGGACTAAGCGATGGCCCCTAGGTTTAGATTCCTGCCGTACCTGCACGACGCGTCCGATGATTCTATTTTCACCGTTGCAGGGGACGTAATCCACGCAAGCTTCATACCTTCGGCCGGGAATGGCGGCGGAATGGAGATTTCGCCAACTTCGCTGTTTTCAAGCACGAGCACCACGACCACCGCCTCGCAAAGTGTTTCCGGCTCCACTGTCGCGGTGACTTCCGGGGGCATCACGATCAACCTGTTGTTCGATGCTGCCGCCATGGCGGCGCCGGCAAGTTTCCGAGCGGGCATACAGCAGGCCGCAAGCATATTGGGAGCGGCGATTTTCGACAAAATCACTGTCAATCTACAAATTGACTATAGCGGAACCGGCGGCGGCGCTGCTGCAGGCCCCGACAACGGCCTGTTCGAAAGCTATTCCTCGATCAGGTCTGACCTGATCAACCACGCGACGCCTGGCGACACGAGTTTCAATGCATTGCCGAGCGGGTCATCGATCCAGGGCCAGTCAAATGTTGCGGTCTGGAATGCACAGCTGAAGCTTTGGGGATTGCTTGGCGCGAACGACACCACCACCGACGACGGCAGTGCCACCTTTGCGACCGACATCAATTCGAACTTGCTGGTCGGCGTTGCGCTTCATGAGCTTACCCACGCGCTGGGTCGCATCCCATACGGCTCGCAACCCGACATTTTCGACCTGTTCCGCTTTACGAGCGTAGGCACGCGCCTGTTCTCAGGCAGTGCTACCGCCCCGGCCGCCTATTTTTCTGTCGATGGCGGCCATACAAAATTGGCCGACTACGGCCAGACTTCCGATTCCAGCGACTTTCTCAATAGCGGCGTGCAAGGCCCCAACGACCCGTTCAATGAGTTTTATACGAGCAGCACTTCGCAACAGCTTACGGCAGTCGACCTCAAACAGATGGTTGCGCTGGGGTTCCATATGGCGCCACCCCTTGCGACGACGGTGATCGAGGCGTTTGGATCGACCAGTCTGGTTGAGGTCGGAAGTAACTATTTTCTCAATAGCACCAGCGGCGGGACCGGCCCCGAGTTGAAATTTGGCAACGGCGCGCCTTATGCCGCGGGTCAGGCCGGCACTTGGTCGCCGATCGGCGCCGAGCAGACGTCGACCGGATACGAGGTTGCCTGGAAAGCCGCGGGCGCCGATCAATATTCGGCCTGGGGTACCGACAGCAACGGCACCTACCTCACAAATATCATCGGGGTTGTCTCGGGAACGAGCGGAACGTTGGAAGCTCTGGAGACCAGCTTCCACCAGGATTTAAACGGCGACGGGATGATCGGCATACCCGCCGCCACCGCTTTTATGATCGAGGCGTTTGGATCGACCAGCCTGGTCGAGGCTGGAAGTAATTATTTTGTCAACAGCATCAGCACCGGGACTGGGCCCGAGTTGAAATTTGGCGATGGCACGCCCTATGTGGCAGGTCAGGCCGGCACTTGGTCGCCGATCGGCGCCGAGCAGACGTCGACTGGATACGAGGTTGCCTGGAAAGCCGCGGGCGCCGATCAATATTCGGCCTGGGGTACCGACAGCAACGGCACCTACATTTCAAATATCATCGGGGTTGTTTCGGGAACTAGCATAGCGTTGGAATCCCTGGAGCCCAGTTTCCACCAGGACCTGAACGGCGACGGCGTGATCGGTATTCCCGCAAGAACGAGCCCCGCCGGCGCCAATCCAAGCTCTATAAATCCAGCCAGTTCGACCCAGATCCCAGGCGGCGATGGAATCTCCGCACTCGATCTTGCTCATTACCTGAGCGGTCAAGCCTCGGAGCGCTGGCACTTTGATTTTTCCTCCCCTTCCGGCAGCGGTGGCATTCCCGAGCTGGAAGGGTCCTTTCCCGGTATCGCCGACAACAAACTATTGACCGCGCTCATGAGCCATCCACAGGCCGGCCAGCCGTTCCAGCCAGCGGACGGCGGCCATGAACCTCCTGGCTATCACGATGGCATGACCGTCGGCAACGCCGCTTTAGCCGATCTGCACACCGGCTATTTCATCTTTAGCTGATTCCGCTGGCCAAGAATTCCGGTGCGGGGGTGTCCGATGTTGCGCGTGGTCCGTCGCGCCGCCGCGAGCAAACGCCAGCCCCGCGCCATCGCGAAACAACGCGGCGTCGGGCGCAGCCCGTGAGCGCCCGCCCTGCCCTTCACGAATATCGCATCACGCCGTCATCGACCTTGCCGAAGCGCAGGCTGACGATGTCGAGCGCATAATTTTGATAGAGCCGCCACGGCCGCTTCGAGCCCTGCTTCGGCATTTTCGCGATTGAGCGCTGCACGTAACCGGAGGAGAAATCCAGTGACGGCAACTCGGTGATCGAGCGATCGACATTATGCGGCACGCATTGCCTGTAACCATGGCGTTCCATGTAATTGATCAGGCGGCAGACATATTCGCAGGTCAGGTCGCATTTCAGCGTCCACGACGCATTGGTGTAGCCGAACGACGACGCCAGATTGGGCACGTCGGAATACATCATCCCCTTGTAGTTCAGCGTCCTGGCAAAATCGACGAGGTGGCCGTCGACGCTGACCTCCATGCCGCCAAGCACCTGCAGATTGAGACCGGTGGCGGTGACGATGATGTCGGCTTCGAGTTCGCTGCCGTCCTTCAGCCTGATGCCGTTTTTGGTGAAACTGTCGATCTCGTTGGTCACGACGGAAGCGCGCTGTTGCTTGATCGCGTTGAACAGATCGCCATCGGGCACCAGGCACAGCCGCTGGTCCCAGGGATTGTAGCGCGGCGTGAAATGGGTGGCGATGTCATAGTCGGGACCGAGCGCCATTTTGACGCCGCCGAGAATCAGTTGCTTGACCCGCGCGGGCTTGCGCCGGCTGAGCTGGAAGAAATACATGCCCCACAGCACGTTGCGCCAGCGGATCAAATGGTAGGCGAGTTTCGCGGGGAGGTTGCGCCGCAATTTGTTGGCGAGCGGGTCCTGCGCCGGCCGCGAGACCACGTAGGTTGGCGAGCGCTGCAGCATGGTGACATGACCGGCGGTCTTGGCCATCTCCGGCACCAGCGTCACCGCGGTTGCGCCCGAGCCGATCACCACCACGCGCTTTCCCGCATAATCGATATCATCGGGCCATTTCTGCGGATGCACGATCCGGCCGGCAAAATCTTTTGAGCCGGAAAACTCCGGCGTATAGCCTTCCTCGTATTTGTAATAGCCCGAGCACATGAACAGGAAATTGCAGGTGAAGCGCACGATCTCCGCAACCGCTTCGCCGTCCCGGGCGCGTTCGGCCTCCACGGTCCAGCGCGCATCCTGCGACGACCACGACGCCCGCTTGACCCGGTGGTGGAAGCGGATTTTCTTGTCGATGCCGTTGTCCGCGGCGGTCTCGCGGACATAGTTCAAAATCCGGGGCCCGTCCGCGATCGCCTTCGGCTCGGTCCATGGCTTGAACGAATAGCCGAGCGTAAACATGTCCGAGTCGGAGCGGACGCCGGGATAGCGGAACAGATCCCAGGTGCCGCCGATGGTCTCGCGGCCCTCGAGAATGACGTAACTCTTTCCGGGACACTTCTGCTGCAGGTGATAGCCCGCGCCGACGCCGGATAACCCGGCGCCGACGATCAGCACGTCGAGATGTTCTGATGGCATGATGGTCTCCGGGGCCCCCTAGTTCACCGCCGTCAAGGCCGCGCAAAAGCGCGAAGCGTCTTCGCGCCAGACGTCCCGGCCCTCTACGTCGTTCTCATGCAGACTGTAAAGACGTGGATGCCCGGCACAAGGCCGGGCATGACGAAAATAATGAGCCTCGGAGTGAGGTTATTCTCAATACCGGTAGTGATCCGGCTTGAACGGGCCTTCCGGCTTGACGCCGATATATTCGGCCTGGTCGGGCCGCAGTTTGGTAAGCTTGACGCCGATCTTGGAGAGATGCAGCCGCGCCACCTTTTCGTCGAGCGACTTCGGCAGCACATAGACCTTCTTTTCGTACTTGCCGTCCTTGTTGTTGGCGAACAGCTCGATCTGCGCCAGGGTCTGGTTGGTGAAGGACGCCGACATCACGAAGCTCGGATGCCCCATGGCGTTGCCGAGGTTCACGAGGCGGCCTTCCGACAGCAGAATAATGCGATGGTTGTCGGGGAACGTGATCTCGTCGACCTGCGGCTTGATGTTGGTCCATTTCAGGTTGCGCAGATGCGCGATCTGGATCTCGTTGTCGAAGTGGCCGATGTTGCAGACGATGGCGCGGTCCTTCATCGCGCGCATGTGCTCGATGGTGATGATGTCCTTGTTGCCGGTAGCGGTGACGAAAATGTCGGCGCGCGGCGCGGCGTCTTCCATGGTGACGACTTCATAGCCTTCCATCGCCGCCTGCAGCGCGCAGATCGGATCGACTTCGGACACCATGACGCGGCAGCCGGCCTGGCGCAGCGAAGCCGCCGAGCCCTTGCCGACGTCCCCAAAACCCGCGACCATCGCCACCTTGCCCGACATCATCACGTCGGTGCCGCGGCGGATGCCGTCGACCAGCGACTCGCGGCAGCCATACAGATTGTCGAACTTCGACTTGGTGACGCTGTCGTTGACGTTGATCGCCGGAAACAGCAGCTTGCCTTCCTTCTCCATGTTGTAGAGCCGGTGCACGCCGGTGGTGGTCTCTTCCGAGACGCCCTTGATGTTTTTCGCGATCTCGGCAAACCAGCCCTTGGGCTTTTCTTTCAGAAGGCGCTTGATCAGCGCGAAGAAAACTTCCTCTTCCTCGCTATTGTGCTGGTCGAGGAAGATGGTGTCGCCTTTCTCGGCGCGTAGGCCATGATGCACCAGCATGGTCGCATCGCCGCCGTCGTCGAGGATCATGTTGGGCGTGCCGCCGCCGTGCCAGTCGAACAGTTTTGCGGTGTAGTCCCAGTATTCGGCAAGGCTCTCGCCCTTTACCGCAAACACCGGAATGCCGGCCGCCGCGATCGCGGCTGCGGCGTGGTCCTGCGTCGAATAGATGTTGCAGGAGACCCAGCGGATGTCGGCCCCCAGCGCCGCCAGCGTCTCGATCAACACCGCGGTCTGGATCGTCATATGCAGGGAGCCGGCGATGCGCGCGCCCTTCAGGGGCTGCTTCGGGCCGTATTCTTCCCGCGTCGCCATCAATCCAGGCATCTCGGTCTCAGCCAGTGAGATTTCCTTGCGGCCGAATTCGGCGAGCGAGATGTCCTTGACAATGTAGTCGGTGAAGGCGGGCTTCTTGGCGGTGGCGGTCATATCATTTTTCCTGAGTGTGTTAGGTCTGAAACCAGTTACCGTCATTCCGGGGCGCGAGTGAAACGAGCGAGCCCGGAATCCATAACCACGACCGGGATTTGGATTCCGGGCCTGCGCCTAGTGGCGCATCCACGATGTGCAGTTGCACATCGGGGAATGACATCAATATGGCGTACACCAGAGGATCACACCGCGCGCTTCAGCGCCTCGGCGAGGTCGGTTTTTTCCCACGAGAACCCGCCCTCATTGTCAGGGGTGCGCCCGAAATGACCGTAGGACGAGGTCCGCGCGTAGATCGGCCTGTTGAGGTCGAGATGCTTGCGGATGCCGCGCGGCGTCAGATCCATCGCTTCGGCCACGGCCTTCTCGAGCTTGTCCTCGGGCACCTTTCCGGTGCCGTGGGTATCGATATAGATCGACAGCGGCCGCGCCACGCCGATCGCGTAAGCGAGCTGCAGCGTGCAGCGGCTGGCGAAACCGGCGGCGACGATGTTCTTGGCGAGATAGCGCGCGGCATAGGCCGCCGAACGGTCGACTTTGGTCGGGTCCTTGCCGGAAAACGCGCCGCCGCCATGCGGGGCCGCGCCGCCATAGGTATCGACGATGATCTTGCGGCCGGTAAGACCGGTATCGCCATCGGGACCGCCGATGTAGAATTTGCCGGTGGGATTGATATGCCAGATGGTCTTGCCGTTGATCCAGTCCTTGGGCAGCGCCTCCCGCACATAGGGCTCGACACGGTCGCGGACTTGGTTTGAGGACATGTCCTCGACCAGATGCTGATGCGAAACCACGATCTCGCGCACCCCGACCGGCTTGCCGTTCTCGTATTGCACGGTGACCTGGCTCTTGGAGTCCGGGCCCAGCACCTTCTCCCTGCCGGAATGGCGCGCTTCCGAGATCAGCCGCAGGATCTTGTGGGCGTAAAAGATCGGCGCCGGCATCAGATCGGGCGTCTCGTTGGTGGCGTAGCCGAACATGATGCCCTGATCGCCCGCGCCTTCTTCCTTGTTGGTGCCAGGCTGCAGCGCGTCAACGCCTTGCGCGATATCGGCGGACTGCGGATGCAACAGGATTTCGATGTCGCAGGTGTTCCAGTGGAAACCTTCCTGCTCGTAGCCGATGTCCTTGATCGCCTCGCGCACCACGCTTTCGATCTGTTCCTTGGTGACGGATTTAGGGCCGCGGGTTTCGCCGGCGATCACTACCTTGTTGGTGGTCGCGAGCGTTTCGCAGGCCGCACGGATTGCCCAGGGATCGATCCCCGCCTTCGGGCCTTCGCGGAAAAACAGATCGACGATCTCGTCAGAAATCCGGTCGCAAACCTTGTCCGGATGGCCTTCGGAAACCGACTCTGAGGTGAACAGATAAGACGCGCGCATCAACTAACCCCTTTTCGCCATATCCGGCGGTCTTTCGTGATGTTGTCCTGAAGTGTCAGTCCCGACGGCGCGAGATGACGTAGGATTCGTCGTAGAACCAGAGCCCATTATGCTTGCGCAGAACCTCTCTGGTGGCATCGAGAGTGCGGCCGCTTTGTGTCATTTCTGCCAACCGGTCGTCCTCGATCTGGGCGACATACACCGCCGCGTTCCATGCTGCAAAGGCCGTCGAGGTTCCGATCGAGCCGGTGACCTCATTTGGCAACGCTTCCATATCATAGCGGAAGATCGAGCGGTTATCGGCATAAGCATTAAAGTTCAGGTCCCGCCCGGCCGATCCGAGCTCGTATTTTACCGCGCGCAATAGCTCATGACGGCTCACCGAGAAAGGATTTTCTCCTGGCCACACCGCCTGGATGACCTCAAGGCCCGGATCCTGCCCGTGGGAGTGAATTCCAATCAAGCGGCCGCCGGCCCGTAGCGCCCGCGCCAGGGGCGCAATGATGCGTTTGGCGCGGAAATTGACCGAGGATTTGGCCCGGTAGGGCTGCGAAGCAATGATCAGGTCGAAATTGGCCTCGGAGCGGCCGACGCGCGGGATAATCGAATCAAGCAAGAACCGATGGTCTTCCCGGTACAGCACCAGCGCGACCGGCCGTTCGTAGAGCGGCATGCCTGAACGTGGGCTGACATTGGCCCGCCAGTTCTGCTCCAGAAACGGCCCCAATTGAGCGATCTGGGTCTCGAATTCGCCCGAAGAGGCCCCGCGCAGGGGTACTTCGTGCCAGATCATGCCCGCGGCCGCCGCTGGCGAGGCCGGCGTCAGCCAGGGCGCTTCGGCGTAATACATGTTGGTGAGGACGAAGACGGTCGCCGGATGCTCGAACAGGCGGTCTGGCACCTTGTCCAGCGTCAGCCGGACGTCCTCCAGGCTGAGCTCCTTGCCGGCGATATAGAACGGCATGTGGGGAAAGCGGCCATGCATCGACCGCATGACCCGCGCCAGCACGGTGCCGTCGCCGACGCCAGCGTCGAACACCCGCAGTGCCGGGGGCCGGGGATGGATGCTGCCGAGCTCCAGCGCCACCCGCTCCGCGATTACCCGCTTTTCGCTGCACGTATGGACGAACAGCAGGTATTTCTGCCGATTCTCGAAAAAACGGAAATTGCCGCGGGGGTCGCGCTTCTCCGGCGGGACTTCGAGGCCGCGCGGCGGCGGCATGCCGCCCGGCATCGAGGCGGCGATATAGGCCTGGATGCGGTCGAGGGTGTCGATCGTGATGCGCTTACCCTCGCGCAGCCGGTGGACCAGCTTGCCGTCGTTGACGGCGCGGCGGCCAAAGGTCGACTCCGCCATATCGGCCTGGCGGCAATATTCGGAAATCTGGCTCAGTATCTGGTCGTTTTTCATCGGATGAGGACTTGGGCCGGGCTGGTGGGCAGCAGCGGATCGCGCGGCTGTCCTACCATCATCTGCCCACCGGAGGAAATGCTTGAACCCTTGGACTGGCACCCGCGGATACCCTTTTCCGTCATGGCGAGCCAACAGGTCCCGCGAATGCGCGCCCGATGACAGGCTCCGCGAAGCAATCCGGAAAGCCGCAAGAAGCAGAAACTGAATTGCTCGCGCGCAATTCGGGCAGCTCTGCACCAGC
>Ga0207657_10003883_pt1 | contig 15855 bp, 16 predicted proteins | sample KBSC33metaG_FD_184316 | JGI IMG/M metagenome (GOLD analysis project Ga0207657, IMG submission 184316) | Corn rhizosphere microbial communities from Kellogg Biological Station, Michigan, USA - KBS C3-3 metaG (SPAdes) (version 2) | ecosystem: Host-associated > Plants > Roots > Rhizosphere > Soil ... | reverse complement strand
ACCATCACGCGACGGGTCTTCGAAAAGCCGGCGCAGATCGCGATCGTGGTATCGGCGTCGAACACGTAGGTCGGGTCGAGATCGGGTACGCGCTCGTCGGCCTCGCTGAACGCCGGCACTTCCATGTCTGAGTCGACGCCGAACAGGTCGCGCACTTTCACGACCTTGTCGGGAGCAGAGAGGAGCGTCTCGGAACGGCTTTCGGGATCGGCGTTGGGAAGATCGGTCATGGAAAATCGCTTTAGGTGAAGGCTGGCCGCGCCTCAATCGTCGCAGACTTTTGGCGGCAGCGGGAACAAGGTAAGGAAACGCCGGGCTAGCGCCATGTCTCCCTTGACCTCAACCAGCTCGAGCGGAGCGCCGCCGTGAATCACGGCTGCAACCTCGGTCGGAGTGCCGCTGATCTCGACATCACAGTCTTCGACCGGCTTCCGTTCCACGTCGAGTCGGCCGTCGTGAACAGTGGCGACATAGCTGACTTCGCCGAAACGGAACCCGATCCGCGCATCGATGCCGGCGGCGCGCTCGGCCGAAATCAAGGTCTGAAGCGACATGATAACCGAAACGTGGCTCATCTGGAGGGTCGGATTGTGCCACGGGCTGCGCGCGGCCCACCGCCCCAGCGAGGCGATCAGCGGCACCACTTCAAGCCCCCAATCCGTCGCTTGATAGACCTGGATCGAGGCAGGCGGCGCGAGCCTGGTCTTGCGGACGAGGCCGCGCCCTTCGAGCTCCGTCAGCCGCTGGGCCAGGACATTGGCGCTGATCCCCTTCAGGTCCGCTTTCAGTTCGGAAAACCGCCGCGGGCCGTAGGCGAGTTCGCGCAGGACGAGCATCGCCCAGCGCTCGCCGAGCAGTTCCATCGCGTGGGCAAGGCCGCAGGCGTCGTCATACCGCCGCTTCTCGTCGGCTGACCGCACCTTAGTTGTTTTTTCTAACTTCACAGTTGTAATTTATAACTTCTTGGGTCAAAAGACAAGCGAATCGAGTCGCAAAGGAGGGAACAATGGCCAATTCGCGGATGATCTTCGTCAACCTTCCGGTTGCCGACCTGCGGCGCTCGCGTGGCTTCCTCGAGGCGCTCGGCGCGGTGAACGAACCGCGATTCACCGATGACACTGCAGCCTGCATGACGTTCGACGACACCATCCATGTGATGCTCCTGACCCACGACAAGTTCCGCCAGTTCACGCCGCGGCCGATCGCCGACGCCACGTCTGCGTCGGAAGTCCTGCTGTGTTTGTCGAGCGACAGCCGCGAAAGCGTCGATTCGAGCGTGGAGCGCGCCGTAGCGGCCGGGGGGACTGCTGATCCCGCGCCCAAACAGGATTATGGAGTGATGTACGGGCGTAGCGTTGCCGACCCGGACGGGCACATCTGGGAAGTGATGTGGATGGATGCGGCTGCCGCCGAACGCGGCAAGGATGCCGTCGCCGAAGCGGTTGCCACGAGTCTCTAAAAGAGAGGGCGTTCGACATGCCGGTCAATCCGAATTCGCCGCGCGAGATCACGGCCTTCAGCTGGGTTCCTCAATTCGCCCAAGGCGTCGTCCGCGACCTCCGCGCCCGCTGGGCGCTCGAGGAAGCGGGCCTCGATTATCGCGTCCGGCTGCTCGGGCAACCGCGGCCGCCGGAATATCTGAAGGAACAGCCGTTCGATCAGGTGCCGACCTATCACGACGACCAGGTGCGGATCTTCGAAAGCGGCGCAATCGTTCAATATATTGGTGAGCAGAGCGAAGCCCTGCTGCCGCGCGATCCGCAGGGGCGCTTCCGCGCGATCCAGTGGACCTATGCCGCGCTCAACAGCGTCGAGCCCGCCCTGCTCAACCTGCTGCTGATCGACATCTTCTACGCCGGAGAGGAATGGGCGAAGCTGCGCCGGCCGGGAGCCGAGGAGTTCGTCAGGCTGAAGCTCAAGCGCGTGTCCGACTGGCTCGGCGACAAGGAATGGCTCGAGGGCCGCTTCACCATCGGCGACCTCATCATGATCACGACGCTGCGATTCCTGCGTCATACCGATCTCGTCGCCGAGGTCCCGAATCTCGCCGCTTATCTGAAGCGCGGTGAAGAACGCCCGGCATTCAGGCAGGCGCTGAGCGATCAGCTCGCAACCTACGCCGCGAACGAACCGCAACCCGAGCAGCAAGGAGCAGCAGCATGACCTATTTCGAAGGATTCATCGTTCCGGTGCCGCAAGACAACAAGGATGCGTTCAGCAAACATGCGAACGGCCTTTCCCCGCTCCTTCGCGAATGCGGCGTGAGCCGCCAGGTCGAAGCCTGGGACAGCGACGTTGCCGAAGGCAAGGTCACCGACTTCCGCAAGGCGGTCGAGGCGCGGCCGGACGAGAAGGTCGTCTTCGCCTGGTTCGAATATCCGGACCGTGCCGCACGCGATGCGACCAATCAGAAAATGATGAGCGATTCGCGCATGGAGGACGCGAGCGACGCGCCGTTCGACGGCAAGCGAATGATCCTCGGCGGGTTCGAGGCGATCGTCGAGGAAGGAAGCGGACGCGGCGATTATGTCGACGGGTTCGTCGTTCCGGTGCCCGAAGGCAGGCGCGAGGATTATCGACAGCTCGCCGCGAAGATGGCGAAAGCCTTCCTCCAGCATGGCGCGGCGCGCGTGGTCGAGGCGTTCGGCGATGACGTGCCGAGGGGCGAAGTTACGGACTTCTACCGGGCGGTGAAGGCCGAAGACGGCGAAGCGGTCGTCTTCTCATTCATCGAATGGCCCGACAAGGCGGCGCGCGATTCAGCGTGGCAGGCGATCATGGCCGACGAGAGCCTCAAGCCGCAGGGCGACCTGCCGTTTTCGGGACAGCGCATGTTCTGGGGCGGCTTCGACAAGGTCGTGGATACGGCCGAGCAGCAGATCGCGCAGAACACGACTGCGCCGATCACGGCCTGAGCCAGGAAATCCGTTCAGCAAAGAAGGAGGCGATCATGTCCGACGTGCGTGAACAGCCAGCCGCAACCACTTCCGCGGCGAGCAGCAGCAACCCGCGCGGGGCCTTCATCTGGTACGAGCTGATGACCCCCGACGCCGGTGGCGCGAAGGCCTTCTACGACGCGGTCGTCGGCTGGGACATCGGCCCCGCCGTGCCCGAATATAGCGGCTACCGGATGATCGGCCGCAGCGACGGCAAGTTCGCCGGCGGCGTCCTGCCGCTGACCGACGAGATGCGCCAGCACGGCGCGCGCCCGACCTGGCTAGGCTACAACTATGTCGACGACGTCGACGGTTCCGTGGCCGCGATCGAGCGCGCCGGCGGCAAAACCTTCATGGCCCCGTTCGACATCGCCAACGTCGGCCGCGTGGCGATGGTCGCGGACCCGCAGGGCGCGCCATTCTACGTGATGAAACCGGTCCCGCCGGCAAACGATCCGAATGCCGAGAGCGACGTCTTTTCGCCGAGCGCGGAGCAGCGCGTCGGCTGGAACGAGCTCCAGACCAGCGACGTCGAGGGCGCGCGGCGCTTCTACGGCGAGCAGTTCGGCTGGAACAGCGACGAGTTCATGTCGATGGGCGAGATGGGCGACTATCGCTTCTTCGCGCGCGACGGCGAACGGATCGGCGCCTTGTTCAACGCGGGAAACGGGCAGCCGCCGCACTGGCGCTTCTATATCCGCGTCCAATCGATCTCGGCAGCGAAGCAAACGGCCGAACGAATGGGCGGGACGATCCACATGGGACCGCACCAGGTTCCGACCGGCGACTGGGTGATCGTCGGGAGCGATCCGCAAGGCGCGGAATTCGCGCTCGTCGGCGGGCAATAGGAGGGGACAAATGGCCGACAAGATGACCACCTGCCTGTGGTTCGACAAAGGCGAGGCGCGAAAAGCGGCGGAATTCTACGCGTCGGTCTTTCCCGACAGCCATGTCGGCCAGGCGATGAGCGCGCCGGCCGACTACCCTGGCGGCAAGCAGGACGACGAGCTGACGGTCGAGTTCACCGTGCTCGGGCGGCCGTTCGTCGGCCTGAACGGCGGCCCCAATTTCAAGCCGAACCAGGCGGTCAGCTTCATGGTCGTGACCGACAGCCAGGAAGAGACCGACCGTTACTGGAATGCCATTGTCGCCAACGGCGGCGAGGAGAGCGCCTGCGGCTGGTGCAAGGACCGGTGGGGCTATAGCTGGCAGATCACGCCGCGAGTCCTGCTCGATGCCAACAACAGTCCCGACAAGGCGGCCGCCAGGCGGGCATTCGAAGCGATGATGACGATGGGCAAGATCGACATCGCCAAGATCGAAGCCGCCGTGAACGGCGAGGCCGCCGATGCGTAAGCTCACCGGCGCCGTCTTTCAGTCGCTCGATGGGGTCATGCAGGCGCCGGGCGGGCAGGAGGAAGACCCAACCAGCGGCTTTCGGCATGGCGGCTGGGTGCAGCCGCTGTGGGGTGCCGACATGGGCCCGTTCGAGGGCCTGATCATGGGCGAGTACGACCTGCTGCTGGGCAAGCGAACTTACGACATCTTCGCAGCTTATTGGCCGTACAACCAGGACGATCCGATCGGAGAGAAATTTCAGCGCATCAACAAATATGTGCTGACCCACTCGGACGAGCCGCTGGCGTGGGACAACAGCTACCGACTGTCCGGCAACACCGCCGATGCCGTGGCCGAGCTCAAGCAAAGCGGAGGCCGCGACCTGCTCATCCAGGGGAGCAGCACGCTCTATCCGCCGCTACTCTCCGCCGGGTTAATTGACCAACTGATGCTGATGACCTTCCCATTGGTCCTGGGCCAGGGCAAGAGCATCTTCGACGGTTCGCAGAAGGCAGGGACATTGAAGCTCGTGGATCACTTCGTTTCGAACGCAGGCGTGGTGATGGCGACCTATGAGCCGGCGGGCGACGTGCGGACCGGCACATTCGAGTCCAAGCCGCCAAGTGAGACGGAGCTGGAACGCCGCGAACGCATGCGCGCGGGGTCGTGGTGATGATCGAGCTCTTCGGACATCCTTTCTCCTCCTACACGCAGAAGGTCCTGATTGCGCTGTGGGCGAACGACACTTCCTTCGACTATCGGCTGCTCGAGCAGGATTATCCCGAGAATTTCGCGGAGCTGAAGCGCCACTCGCCGTTCGGTCTGTTCCCGCTTCTGATCGACAACGGCACGGCGGTGTTTGAATCGACCCCGATCATTGAGTATCTGCAGGCTTACTATCCGGGCGCGCACACGTGGATCCCGCAAGGCGAGCTCGGCCGTCGGGTGCGCTTCCTCGACCGGTTTTTCGACCTGCACGTGATGGGGAACATGCAAAATGCGGTGACGGACCAGCTCCGGCCGGACGGTACGCACGACAGCTATGGCGTGGAGCGGGCACGCGAGCGGCTGAACATTGCCTATGACTGGCTCGAAGCGAACCTGGGGAGCGGGCCGTGGGCTGCCGGCGACCAGTTCACGCTCGCGGATTGCGCAGCCGCGCCGTCGCTCTTTTATGCCGACTGGGCCGAAGAGATCGGACCGGAAAGGCCCAAATTGATGGCCTATCGTGCCCGGCTGCTCGCTTATCCTCCCGTGGTCCGCGCCGTCGACGAAGGGCGGCCGTACCGCTCCTATTTCCCGTTGGGCGCGCCCGACCGCGACTAGGCGAACGCCGGCGCTTTCCGCAGCAGCTGGTAGGCCTCGATCACCTCGGCGAGGCGCCCTTCATGGCTGCGGTCACCACCGTTCTTGTCGGGGTGGTAGCGACGGACGAGCGATGAATAACGCTGGCGCAGCTTGTGGCGGTCGGCGTCTTCGGCCAGCCCGAGGACCGACAGCGCCCTGCGCTCGGGCTTGCTGAATCGCGACTGGCTCGCCGGCTCGTGCCGCCGCCCAAAGCGGCCCGAAATCGCCTCGAGCGGGTCGGCGAAGTCGCTCCAGCTGGGCGGCGGGTCGACGCCATAAGCGGCGAATTTGCGGCTCGGCCTGTCCCAGGCGGCAAGCGGCGATTGAGCCCGCGTGATCTCGTCGGTGCTCATGCCTTCGAAGAAATTGTACTTCGCATTGTGCTCGCGAACATGCTCGAGGCACAGAAAGCGCCACTCGCCGGGACCATCGAAATTGGCCGGCTGCAGCGGCGCCTTGAATTCGCCCGGCTGATCGCAGCCCGGCACCGCGCAGTGCGCGCGTGCCCCTTCGACGCGGCCGTGCAGGCGCGACGGCTTCACGCGGCCGTTCCTTCCTTCCAGTCGAGCACGAGGCTCTCGCCGCGGGCGAGCTTCGCCCATTGACCGCGCAGCTCGACGAGCCTCGCCCGGATCCGCTGCAGCGATTCGTCGGACAGGCCAAGCGCCGGGACGAGCGATTGCGCGCAGCCGGCCGCGATGACGTCGCGGAAGGTCTGCGGGTCACCATGGCTGCCGCCCCACAGATCGGCCTCGAAGCATTCGACCGCCCGCTCCGCCTGAACGATAGCGACGATCGACGCATCCGGGATACCCGCCCGCTTGGCGCTCGCGTGGCCTGCAGCCTTGGCGAAATCCGCGATCTCCTCAGGGTGACGACCGCCCGCGACCATGCCCCAGAAGCCGTCGCGAATGGCGAGCTCGTATTCGACCACGAAATGGACGAGGTCGTGCGGCAGTGGCCCTTTCTTGGGGAAGGTTGTCGCCACATGGCTGTTGTCGCCGCGAAGCGCCTCGATGCGGTCCTCGCGCTCGCCCTTGGTGATCGTGATCCGCATGCTGTCCTTCGCTGCCAGCCCCTCTATATAGGACCGATGAACGACCCTTCCACGGGACCGATCGCGACCGAAATGCTGCGGCGGCTCAACTCGGCGCTTTCGCCGAGCCGGATCGAGCTGGTCGACGACAGCGAGCAGCACCGCGGCCACGGCGGCTACAACCCCGAAGGCGAGAGCCACTTCTCCTTGTCGATCGAAAGCCCGGCCTTCGCCGGCAAGAGCCGGGTCGAACGGCAGCGGATGGTTCACAAGGCGCTCGGCGACCTGCTCCACGAGCGCGTCCACGCGCTGTCGATCCGCGCACGAGCGCCTGGGGAGGCGAACGCCTAGCCGGCGGCCGCGCTTCGGCGGCCGCCGCTCGCCCTCCTAGAAGCCGAAGCTGGCGCCGATCCGGCCGCCCAGCGCCGTTTGTCCCTGCTGCTGTTCGGCATTGGCTTCCGCGAAGAAGCTCATGCTCGATCCGCCGCCAAGCAGCCGGAGACCGCCGCGCCAGCCGCTGGTGCGCTCGTCGGCGGTCAAGGTGAACGGCGTGCCGCTGCCGAACGAGGCCACGGTATCGCCGACCGATCCGCTGAGGATTTGGCGCCGTCCGCCCTCGAGTTCGAGCCGGAGCCAGCCCGAATCCTCGTCGTCCCTGCGCATGAAATCGTAGCCGACCGCGACCAATGCATTGGCTGCCGTCTCGTTGCTGTCGCGATCGCGCACCGTCAGATCGTAAGCGTTGCCGCCGCCACTCTCGGTGTAGCCGTTCTCGTGCAACTTGTAATATTCGATCGAGGCGTTCGGACGGATGCTCAGCCGGCCGGCGCGCGCTTCATAAGCAACGCCCGCCGAGCCTGAGTACAGCCGCCCCTTCCAGCGCGCGTCGGCCGAGCGGTTGACGGCGTTCAGGCCATCGAGCCCACTGAACCGGCGCGTGCCGTCGAAGTTGATCGTCGCCGCGGTCCCCCGCGCCCAGGCACGGAACGGGCCGAAGACGCCGCGCCAGTAAACGCCCGCCTCATAATGGTCGCTGACCAGTTCGGCAGCGCTGTGCTGGTCCTTGCCGAAATAATAACCGAGGCTGACGCCGACGCTGCCGAGCTTGCCAACCGGAACGTCGTAGCCGCCGACGGCGCCCCAGCTGCCGAGCTTGTAGCTCGACGTGTCGCCGACCGACTTGCTCGAACCCCAGGCGACCTGCTGCATCCACAGGCCTTTGGTGATGCTCGGCTGGGCGAGGATGTCGGCCGCGAGGCGCGACGGCTTGGTGACCGTCTCGAAGACGCCGCCGGCGTGCTCGGGCATCATCTGCTGCAGCGTCGATTTCAGCGTCTGGCTGTCGGAAATCGACAGGATCACGCCGGCAACTCCGCTGTCGGCGTCGGCGGCCACGAGCGCTGCGTCGATGATCGCGGATTCGGACCCGTTGAGCCCGAGCTCGCTCGCGCTCTTGCGCTGCACGCCCAGCGTGACGGTCGTGGAATCGGAGGTCAGCGTGCTGTTGAACAGATAGGGCAGGCTGACGGTCGAGCTTGTGAGATTCCCCGCACCGACCAGCGTTCCCGCATCGACGATCGCATAATTTCCCGCCGCCGTGCCGATCTGATCGAAGGTGACGATCAGCTTGGTGCCGGTCGCGAAGCTGGCGGTTCCGGCAACGTTGAAGCTGGTGAAGCCGCTATCGCCGATATGGACCCCCAGCGAGGCGCCGGCGCCCGTCGTCAGCGAGGCGAGGTTCACCGCCCCGGCATTTTGCAGCTGGAGCGTTGTTCCGGCGCCAATGTTGAGCGCGAGGCCGCCGCTGTTGAGGAGCGTGCCGCGGAAGGTCGAGCTTCCCGACAGGCTCATCGAATCTGATCCGCCGCCGAAGTCGACCTTGCCGGTGACGCTGCCCGCCTGGATGTCGAGCGTATCCGCCCCGCTGCCGAATAGGATGCTGCCGGCGATGCTCGGCGCCGGCTTGCCGGTTGCTGCCGCAACCTGGCGGACGACCGCCCCGCTCGTGTTCTGGCTGACATCGATCGCGGTCGCCCAGTCTTCCAGCGCCGAATTGCCCGGAACCCCGATCGATCCGCTGTTCTGGACGAACGCGAGCGTCCCCGACCGATCGACGATCGCCGCCGCCGTTCCCGATGTCCCATTGCGCGTGGCGAGGATCGTCCCGCTGTTGGTGATCGAGCTCACCGTCGCGCCATTATCGATCAGGATTGCGCGCGACGCTGCGGTGGAGCTACCGCCGCCGGTCGAATTGACGCTGCCGCTGATGGTGATCTGCGGCACGCTGGCGCCGGCGCCGAGGTGAATCGCGGTAGCATTCGCGCCGATTGCCGTCGCGGCGACGTTGCCCGTCAGCGTCATTCCGCCGGCAATGTTCACGGCGTGACCGGTGCCGCCGATTTCCAGCGCGGTCGCGTTGATGCCGCTGTAGACGCCGGAGGCGCCGACATTGCCCCTGATCACGAGGCCATGGCCGGCGCTCGATGATGCGACCGCTCCAATCGCGATGTCCTGCGTGGTCGAGCCGATCTTCAGCGCCGGGGCCGCGCCGAAGCTGGCAATCGACGCCGTCGTTTCGCTCGCGTCCGGGATCCCGTCGCCGTCCTCGTCAGCATTGTTGGCGTCATTGTCGGCCGGGCGCGTGTCGAGCAGGATTCCGCCCGCGACGTTGCCGGAGACCAGCACCGCCGGACCGCCCTGGAGCAAATCGTCCGCATCAAGCTTCGAGGGATCGAATGGAGAGACCGCGTAGCGGTAGCCAGTCGAAGTCACCGTGCCTTGCAGCACCAGCGAGCCGCCGACGTCGCCCCCAACCAGTACGCCAACCGAATTCTGGCCCTGCACCTGGATGGTGCTGCCGCTACCGACGATGACATTGCCGCTGACCGCCCCGGTGCGCAGGCCGACGCTGTCGTTGCCGGTCACCCCGACCTTGCCGTTGGTCAGGTTCACCGATCCGTTGAGCGCGCTGTCGATGGCGATTCCCGCCGAACCATTGCCCTCGATCGCGATCGTGCCGTTATGGGTGACGTCTCCGGTGTACGTGCCGCCGCCAAGCACATGAATGCCGTACCGGTTGCTGCCCTGAGCGAAGGGGCCATCGACGTCGCCATCCTTGTCGGTGTCGGTCGGTGTGTAGTTTTCGTCGATCGTGATGATGCCGCTGTTGCTGATGTTCCCCGTGAAGCCAGGGTTGGCAACGATCCCGGCCGAATCGTTCGCGCCCTGGATCGCGATCGTGCCTTCGTTCTTGACGCTGTTGCTGCTGTTCACCGTCACCGCGACGCCGCTCGTCGGCTTGATCGAGCCTGTCGAGGTGATCCGGATGTCACCGGCGGCGCTCGTCGTAACCGGCGTGGTCGTTGCCGTGCTGATGACCGTTTCCGCCGCGGCCGAGGACGCCAGCACGATCGCGAGAGTGCCGAGACCGGTCGACGCAAGAAGTTGGCGCATTCGTCAAAACCCCTTTGTTCCGGCAGTCGAGTGCTGCCGCGTTTGCTGGCGTGCAGATCCCCAGCCCCGCGGGCGCCGCCGGCGGGAGTGAGACTGACGGGCGATGAGGGGAGGAGCGCGGCGGCCGCCGGTCCATTTTGCCCCCGAAACGGGGGGTCACCTAAAGTGAACGGAGGTTAAAGCAAGCAGTAACGGCTGTTTCGCGCCGCCGTTCGTCGAAATCCCCGCGGCTTTCGCCGGTGCGGCCTCCGGTCTAAGGTTTGGGCCATGGAATCGAGCATCATCGAGACAATCGCACCGGTTACCCACGACCTCGGCGACTTCAAGGTCAACCGCACGCTCCCGGCCAAGCAGCGGACGATGGTCGGCCCGTTCATCTTCGTCGACGAGTTCGGGCCGGCGCGGCTTCCGGCGGGCGGCGGGATGGACGTCCGGCCGCATCCGCACATCAATCTCGCAACCGTCACTTACCTGTTCGAAGGCGCGATCGAGCACCGCGACAGCATCGGCTCGCACCAGGTGATCGAGCCCGGGGCTATCAACCTGATGACCGCGGGCAGCGGCATCGTCCATTCCGAGCGCTCGCCGCAAGCGCTCCGGCCGGACGGGCCGAGCCTCTACGGCATGCAGACCTGGCTTGCGCTTCCCGACGGCCGCGAGGAGGTCGCGCCGGCGTTCGACCATGTCGAAGCGGACGAGCTACCGCTGGTCGAGGACGACGGCGCGAGCGCACGCGTCCTGATGGGAACGCTGTGGGGCGCGACCGCGGCGACCCCCTGCCATTCCCCGACGATCTACGCCGACATCCTGCTCGGCGCGGGAGGCTCGATCCCGATCGACGCCGACGCCGACGAACGCGCGGTGATGCTGGTCGGCGGCGAGGCCGAGCTCGATCGCGAGCCGCTCGACCTCTACACGCTCTACATCCTGCGGCCGGGCCACCAAGCGCGGCTGTCGAGCGCCGGCGGCGCGCGGCTGATGCTGATGGGCGGCGCGGCATTCGCGACACGCCGCTACGTCTTCTGGAATTTCGTTTCCTCCTCGCGCGACCGGATCAACCAGGCGAAGGACGATTGGAAAGCGATGCGCTTTCCCCTCGTGCCCGGCGACGATCAGGAGTTCATTCCGCTGCCGCAGGTGCCGAAGACGGTCAGCTATCCGTGACGGAGTTTCGCCGGGTTCGCTTACGCACCGGAGTCGCGCTCAACGTCGCCCTGGCCGGCGAGCCGGCAAACCCAGCGGTGATGCTGCTCCACGGTTTTCCCGAATCGCACCGCACCTGGCGCGAGATCGCGCCTCGGCTCGCGGGCGAATTTTTCCTGGTCATGCCGGACCAGCGCGGCTTCGCCGGCTCCGACCGGCCGCAGGATGTCGATGAGTACAAGACGGACATCCTGGTCGACGACATTTTCGCCCTCGCCGACGCGCTTTCGCTCCAGCGCTTCGGGCTAGTCGGCCACGATTGGGGCGGCGCGATCGCCTGGGGCGCGGCTCTCCGCGGCGATCCGCGCCTGACGCGGCTCGCGATCGTCAACGCGCCGCACCCCGCCGTCTTCCAGAAAAGCCTGATTGAAAACGCCGCGCAGCGCGAGGCTTCGCAATATATCAATTTCTTCCGCAGCCCCGTCGCCGAGCAGGCGATCGAGGCGATGGGGCTCGACGCCTTCTTCGAGAAGGTGATTGGGAGCAACGCCGATCTCGGCAAGGTGAGCGACGCCGAAAGGCAGCAGTATTTGGCCGAGTGGTCGCAGCCGGGCGCGCTCACCGCGATGCTCAACTGGTATCGTGCCTCGCCGCTCATAGTGCCGCCGCCGGGCCTCACCGTGCCGCTGCCCGAGATGTTGCTGCGCTTCGCAACGAAGATCCGGATCCCGACATTGGTCGTCTGGGGGATGGCCGACAGCGCGCTGCTTCCGGTCCAGCTCGAGGGCCTCGACACGCTCGTCGACGATCTTACCATCGTGGAGCTCCCCGGCGTCACGCATTTCGGCCCGTGGGAAGCGCCGGATGCGGTGACGCAGGCGCTCGAGCCCTTCCTTGCGGCGGATGCGGAGGCTAGTGCCGCGCAAGCATGAGCCAGACCCGTTCCCGTTCGCGTTCCGCGGCCCGCCTCGCCGCCGTCCAGGCGCTCTACCAGCACGAGATGGAAGGCACGCCGCTGCCCCGGCTCTTGAAGGAATTCCACGACCATCGCCTCGGCGCTACGATCGAGGACGAGACCTATCACAACGCCGAGCGGGACTTTTTCGACGACCTCGTCACCGGCGCCGACGCCCGGCGCGCCGACATCGACGCGCTGATCAGCGAACGCTTGGCCGAGGGCTGGAGTCTCGAGCGGCTCGACCGGCCGATGCGGGCCTTGCTGCGTGCCGGTACCTACGAGCTGATCGCCCGCGCCGACGTGCCCGTCGGCTCCGTCATTTCGGAATATGTCGATGTCGCGCATGCCTTTTACGACAAGCGCGAAAGCGGCTTCGTGAACGGGCTGCTGGACGCCATTGCAAAGCAAGCGCGGCCCGCCCCCGCCGAGTGATGCGCGAATCCGAGGTCATCGAACGGCTGCGGCGAATCGCCACCGCGCCCGAAGCACGCGGCCTCCTCGACGATGTCGCCGTGCTCGGCGACCTGGTGATCACCCACGACAGCATCGCGGAGGAAGTCCATTTCCTGCCGCAGGACCCGCCGGCAAGCGTCGGCTGGAAGCTCATCGCGGTCAATCTCTCGGACCTCGCGGCGAAGGGTGCCGTGCCCGCCGGGGCGCTGCTGTCGCTGACGATTTCCGGACCCGGCGCTTGGGAGATGGATTTCCTCGATGGAGTCGAGGCGGCGTGCGAGAGCTATGGGCTGCCGCTCATCGGCGGCGACACGGTCGCGATCCGTCCCGGCGCGCCGCGCGTGTTCGGAGTGACGGCGCTCGGCCGCGCCGAAGGGCGCGTGCCCGACCGCTCCGGCGGCCAGCCCGGCGATGCGCTCTGGCTCGTCGGGGCGGTGGGCGATGCGATGGCCGGACTGGCGCTGCTTCGCGACGACCGCGAGGCGGAGGGCCCGCTGGTCGACATCTACCGCCGCCCGATTCCCCAGCTCGAGGCTGGGCGGGTTCTCGCACCGCGCGCTCACGCGATGATGGACGTCTCCGACGGACTGCTGCTCGACGCGAGGCGCCTGGCCGAGGCGAGCCGCTGCGCCGTGACCATCGATCTCGGTGCGCTCAGCCTGTCGAGCGCGTTCGTCGCCGAGCGTGGGCAAGACCTCGCCGCGCGCCTGTTCGCGGCCACCGGCGGCGATGATTATGCGCTGCTCGCCGCGCTTCCCGCCGACCTCGACCCGGCAACGCTTTCTTTACCGGCCAAGACGATGATCGGCCGCATCGGCTCGCTGGAGCAAGGCAGGGCATCGCTTCGCCTGACCTTCAACGGCCGCCCGATTGCCCTACCGGAAAGGCTGGGATTTGAGCACGAAGGCCGTCTCGATCGCGGGATTTCCGCTCCGCCAGTGGGTGATCGGTCTTAGCGGCCTCGTGTCGGGCATAGCGGTCGCGCTGCTGCTCCACTGAGCGTTCAATCCCAAGCGGTTGCCAGCCGCGCAAACGCTCCCTAAACCTTCGCCGTTTTCCGGGCCGGCTGCCGTTCGTGCGGCCGTTTTCGCCTGCATCAAGAACGGGGAAGCTTGATCCGATGAACCTCCTTTACATCGCCATCGCCTGCGGCGTCATCGCCGTGCTCTATGGCATCTTCACCAGCCGCCAGGTGCTCGGCATGTCGCCCGGCAACGCGCGGATGATCGAAGTCTCGGCCGCGATCCAGGAAGGCGCCGGCGCCTACCTCCGCCGCCAGTACACGACGATTGCCATCGTCGGCATCATCGTCGCGATCATCATCGGCATCTTCCTCAAGCCCTTGTCCGCCGTCGCCTTCCTGATCGGCGCGATCCTGTCGGGCGCGGCCGGCTTCATCGGCATGAACATCTCGGTGCGCGCCAACGTCCGCACCGCGGAAGCGGCCCGCAAGAGCCTGCAGAGCGGCCTCACCACTGCATTCCGCGCCGGTGCCGTAACCGGCCTTCTCGTCGCCGGCCTCGCGCTGCTCGCGATCGCCGTGCTATTCTGGTACCTGACCGGCCCCGGCGGCCACGCGCCCAACGATCGCCCGGTCGTCACCGCGCTGACCGCGCTCGCGCTCGGCGCCAGCCTCGTCTCCATCTTCGCCCGCCTCGGCGGCGGCATCTTCACCAAGGCCGCCGACGTCGGCGCCGACCTCGTCGGCAAGGTCGAGGCCGGAATCCCGGAGGATGATCCCCGCAACCCGGCGGTGATCGCCGACAACGTTGGCGACAATGTCGGCGACTGCGCCGGCATGGCCGCCGATTTGTTCGAGACCTATGTCGTCACCGTCGGCATCACCATGGTGTCGGTCGCGCTCGCGCTTGGCAGCTCGCCGCTGCTGATGCCGCTGATGATCCTGCCGCTGCTGATCGGCGGCGTCTGCATCATCACCTCGATCATCGGCACCTACATGGTTCGCCTCGGCAAGGGCGGCTCGATCATGGGCGCGCTCTACAAGGGCTTCTGGACCGCCACGATCCTCGCCATCCCGGCGATCTACGCCGCTTTCTATTTTTCGCTCGGCGGCGATCTCAACTCGGTCATCGGCGGCGGCCTCGGCACGCCCGGCGCGCCGACTACCGCAAACACCGGCGCCTTCACCGGCATGGACCTCTTCTGGTCGAGCCTGATCGGCCTTGCCGTCACCGCGCTGATCGTCTGGATCACCGAATATTATACCGGCACGAACTATCGCCCGGTGCAGTCGATCGCGCGCTCGAGCCAGACCGGCCACGGCACCAACATCATCCAGGGCCTCGCCGTCAGCCTCGAATCCACCGCGCTGCCGACGATCGTCATCATCGTCGGCCTGATCGCCAGCTACCAGCTCGCCGGCTTCCTCGGCGTCGCCTTCGCCGCCTCGGCGATGCTCGCGCTGGCCGGCATGGTGGTCGCGCTCGACGCCTACGGTCCGGTCACCGACAATGCCGGCGGCATCGCCGAAATGTCCGGCCTGGAAGAGGACGTGCGGACCCGCACGGACGCCCTCGACGCGGTCGGCAACACCACCAAGGCGGTGACCAAGGGCTATGCGATCGGCTCGGCCGGGCTTGCCGCGCTGGTGCTGTTCGGCGCCTACACCGCCGACCTGCGCGAATTCGGCGGCTCGATCGGGGTCACGACGGATCTCGACAAGCTCTTCAGCCTGTCGAACCCGTACGTGATCGTCGGGCTGCTCTTGGGCGCGCTGCTCCCGTATCTGTTCGGCGCAATGGGCATGACCGCGGTCGGCCGCGCCGGCGGCGCGGTGGTCGAGGAAGTGCGCGGCCAATTCCGCGACAATCCGGGCATCATGGATGGCTCGGTGCGCCCCAACTACGCGCGTACCGTCGATCTCGTCACCCGCGCCGCGATCCGCGAGATGATCATCCCGTCGCTGCTGCCGGTGCTCGCGCCGATCGTGGTCTATTTCGTGATCGGCGCGGTCGCGGGCAAGGAAAACGGCCTCGCCGCGGTCGGCGCGCTGCTGCTCGGCGTGATCGTTTCCGGCCTGTTCGTCGCCATCTCCATGACCAGCGGCGGCGGTGCCTGGGACAATGCCAAGAAATATATCGAGGACGGCAATTACGGCGGCAAGGGCTCGGAAGCCCACAAGGCCGCGGTGACCGGCGACACGGTCGGCGATCCCTACAAGGACACCGCCG
>Ga0207657_10003879_pt1 | contig 15867 bp, 15 predicted proteins | sample KBSC33metaG_FD_184316 | JGI IMG/M metagenome (GOLD analysis project Ga0207657, IMG submission 184316) | Corn rhizosphere microbial communities from Kellogg Biological Station, Michigan, USA - KBS C3-3 metaG (SPAdes) (version 2) | ecosystem: Host-associated > Plants > Roots > Rhizosphere > Soil ... | reverse complement strand
TCAGGCGATCGTCTTCTTCGAGCGGCGCGAGCTGACCCGCCTGCTTTCCCTCTATGGCCGAATGGTCTCCGCCGGCGAGTGGCGCGACTACGCCATCGACGGCCTGGCCGAGTCGGCGGTCTTCTCGGTCTACAAGCGCAGCTCCGAGGCCCCGCTGTACCGGATCGAGAAGCACCCGGCGCTGGCCCGGCGGCAGGGCGCCTGGGCGGTCATCGGCCAGGGCGGCATGGTGCTTCGCCGCGGCCATGACCTGGAACAGGTCCTGCGTTTCTTCGATCGCGGCCGGTTCAAGGTGATCGGCTGACAGCTCCCCCAGAGGGCAGGCCTACCGCATATGCCGCGATAGCGGCGGTCACTTGCGAGACGGAGACCGCCAAGGACACCAAGATCGCCGAGAGTCTGTGGCGAGCCGCAATGCCGCGAATGCCCAAGGCGCCTTGGTGATCTTGGTGTCCTTGGCGGTCAAATGAACAGCGCCTACGGCGCTTGCTGGGCCGATCGGGCGAGTGCGATTGCCCTGCCCCCAAGGGGTGAGCATCCAAAAGAAAAGGCCCCGGAGGTTTCCCGCCGGGGCCGATCCTTGAGACCTCTGGCCCTGCGCCTAGCGGCGGTTGCCGAACAGGCTGAGCAGGAATTGGAAGAGGTTGATGAAGTTGATGTAGAGGCTGAGCGCGCCATAGTTGGTGGCCACGCCCATCGCCTGCTGGTCGCCGCCCAGCTGATAGTAGGTCATCTTCAGGCGCTGGGTGTCGTAGGCGATCAGGCCCGCGAAGATGAACACGCCCAGGACGCTGATGAGGAAGTTCACCGGCCCGGAGTGCAGGAAAAGGTTCACCAGCGAGGCGAGGATCAGGCCGATCACGCCGACCATCAGGAAGCTGCCGAAGCCGGTCAGGTCCCGCTTGGTGGTGTAGCCGAACAGGCTGAGGCCGCCGAACGCCGTGGCGGTGATAAGGAAGGTCGAGGCGATGGAGCCGCCCGTGTAGACCAGGGTCAGCACGCCCAGCGACGCGCCGATCAGGCTCACGATGGTCCAGTAGAGGATGCCGGAGGATTTCGGCGTGGCGTTCCGTAGTCCGGCCATGCCGAACAGGATCACGGCCAGCGGGGCGAAGGCCACCACGTAGCCCAGCGGCTGCAGGCCCGCCAGACGGCCATCGGCGGTCACCCGGTAGAGCAGCGCCTGGACGGGGGCGACCTGGCCGGTCACATACGCGAGGGCGGCCGAGAGCACGAGGCCCAGCGCCACCTTGTTGTAGACTCCGAGCATGAAGCTGCGGAGGCCCACGTCAACCGACATGTCAGCGCGGTCCGCTTGGACCGGGCGCGCGTAGCCGCGGTTGAAGTCGCTCATTTGAGCTAAGCCCTTAATCTAAGCGTCCCGATTGGACGCCTCCCAAATATCGGGGTCGCGTGCGGCGGAAGCAAGGCCTTGTTGGTCAAGCTGTTGTTAAGAATTTCAGTGGCTTGACCCACCTCGTGGCGGGATGGCCCCCGGCAGGCTAACAAGAACCATGATCCGGCTGTTCGCCGCATTGCCGATCCCCGCCGAAATCGGCCAGGCGCTCGCGCGCCGGCAGGCCGGCGTGGAGGGTGCGCGCTGGCGGCCGCTGGACAGCCTGCACGTGACGCTGAGGTTCTTTGGGGAGATCCGCGAGGACGTCGCGCGCGACCTCGACGCGGAGCTTGCAGGGGTGCGCGGGCGGGCCTTCGAGATCACCTTGTCGGGCGTCGGGGCGTTCGGCGACGGGCCCGACATCCACGCCATCTGGGCGGGTGTCGCCGAGAGCGAGCCGCTCCGTCGGCTGGCCAAGGCCTGTGAAGCCGCCGCGCGACGGGCGGGGCTGAAAACCGAGAGCCGCCACTACCGGCCGCACGTCACCCTGGCCTATCTGCGCCATGCCGACCCGGCCGAGGTCGCCGCGTGGATCCAGTCCAACAATCTGGTGAAGTCGCCGCCGATCCGCATCGAGAGCTTCGGCCTCTATTCCAGTTTCCTGGGCAGCGAGCAGGCGCACTACCGGCTGGAGGCGGAGTATCCGCTCCTACCTCCCGCCGCCGCGCGGAGGAGGTAGGCCTAAGCCTCCACCGCGTAGTCCTTGAGGACGCCCAGGGACACGATGGCCAGGGTCTCCTCGTGGGTGGCGTCGAGCACGACCTGAGGCGCGGCGCCGGCGTCCAGCGCCTCCTTCCAGCGCGGCGCGCAGAGGCACCAGCGGTCGCCGGGCTTGAGGCCGGGGAAGGCGGAATCCGGAACCGGCGTCGACAGGTCGTTGCCGGCCGCGCGGCTGAACGCCAGGAACTCGGCGGTCATCACCGCGCAGACGGTATGCAGGCCCACGTCCTCGTGGCCGGTCTCGCAGCAGCCGTTGCGGAAGAAGCCGGTGACGGGGTCGAGCGAGCAGGGCTTCAGCTCGCCGCCCAGCACGTTGCGCGCCCCTGGATCGTAGCGTGTGGTCATCTGCCCACCCTAACCGCTAAGACTGGCGGATATCCATGCGCGAAGGAGCGCAAATGCCCGCGGCCGCCGCCAGACCGCGCCGAAGCGCGCTCTACCTGCCCGGCTCGAACGCACGCGCGATCGAGAAGGCGCGCACCCTGGCCTGCGACGTGGTCATCCTCGACCTGGAGGACTCCGTGGCGCCGGAGGCCAAGGCGGCGGCCCGCGCGCTGGCCTGCGAGGCGGTGCGGGCCGGCGGGTTCGGGCGCCGCGAACTGGTCATCCGGGTGAACGGCCTCGACACGCCCTGGGGCGCGGCCGACCTCGCCGCGGCCGCTGAAGCCGCGCCGGACGCGGTGCTGGTCCCCAAGGCCGCCGCGCCGCAGGACCTCGCCGCCGGCCGCAAGGCGCTGGGGCCGGAAACGACGCTCTGGGCCATGATCGAGACCTGCAAGGCGGTCTTCGCGCTCGACGCCTTGGGCCGGGCGTCGGACGGCGAGGGGGTCGCCTGCTGGGTGATCGGCGCCAATGACCTGGTGAAGGAGATGCGCTGCCGGCCCGGCCCCGACCGCGCACCGCTGCTGCCGGCGCTGGCCATAAGCGTGATGGCCGCCCGCGCGCACGGGCTCGACATCCTGGACGGCGTCTACAACGACATCCCCGACCTGGCGGGCCTGGAGCGCGAGTGCCGACAGGGCGCCGGCCTTGGCTTCGACGGCAAGAGCCTGATCCATCCGACCCACCTGGAGATCGCCAACCGCGCCTTTTCGCCGGAGCCCACGGAACTGGCCTGGGCCCGCACGGTCGCCCAGGCCTTCGAACTCGACGAAAACGCCGGCAAGGGCGTCATCAAGGTCGAGGGCCGCATGGTCGAGCGGCTTCACCTGGCGCAGGCGAAGCGGCTGATCGCGGTGGCGGACGCCATCGCGGCGCGTGAGGCCTGAACCGCCGTGCGGGGCCGCATCCTGTCCCTGTGGCTCGCCGCCGGCCTTGCGCCGGCCGCCTGGGGCCAGGTCCCGCCGCCCGGTTCGCCAACCGCGGCGCTGGACGTGATCGGCTCGCTGCTCGACCAGCACGGGCAGGCGCCCGGCGACGAGGACGAGCCGGACACCGCGAGCGAGCCGCACACGGATCTCGAGACCGAACCCGCTCCGCCGCCCGGCGCCGCGCCCGAACGGCCGCAGCCGAGGCCGCGACTGTCCGCGCCGGTGCGCCTGGAGGAAACCGGCAAGACACCGGACTCGCCGCCGACCGTCCGCGACATGGCCTACGACAACCGCATCCGCTCGTCCTTCGCCTCGGCCGAGGGATTCCAGGGCCCGCTCGACGGCGGCTGGACGATGAGCGCCGGCCGCCAGGACCTCTACGCCCTGCAGATCGTCGACCGGCGCGACCGGCTGGAAGGCGTCTGGCGCGATGTCCGCCGCAAGGGCGCTTTGAACGCGTCGGGCCTGGTGGACGAGATGGAGCGGCAGGGGTCCGAGCTGATCCTGCGATTTACCGCCTTGGCCGGGGCGCCGACCACGGTCGTGGTGCTGCACGACGGCGGGGCTGGCCATTGGACGGGCGAGCTGACGGAGCGCGGGCAGACCCGGCCGGTCAACTTGCGACGGACCGGCCCCTACTAGAGTCCCAGCGTGAGGCGCGCCGCGGCCAGCGCGGCTTCCAGGGCGGCCGGCGCATAGGGCTCGGCGACGCCGAACCCCCAGACGGGCGCGGGCCAGGCCGCATCGTCCGGCCGTCTCGCCAGCACGTGCACGTGGAGCTGCGGCGTGACGTTGCCGAGCTGAGCGATGTTGAGCTTGGTCGCGGGCCTGCCCAGCGCTTCGGCTACGGCGCGAACGGCCAACCCGGCCCGCAGGACCTCCTCCATCAGGACGTCGCGCTCGCCCTCCGCCAGATGCTCCAGCTCCTCGGCGCCGGCCACGCGGGGGATCAGCACGATCCAGGGGAAGCGGGCGTCGGCCTGCAGGCGCAGGTGGCAGAGGGCCAGGTCGCCGATCGGCTCCGAGGTCGCCGGGAATGCGGGATCGATTTCGAACACCCGACAAGGGAACACGGCGCGCGCGTCCGCGCCAAGCTCCGTTTCCGGGCGCCCGCCATTGCGGCCCGCCCCCCGCTGGTCTAGGGACCGGCCGCAGCAAACAAGGAGCAGCATCATGGCGAAGACACCGATCCGCGTGGCGGTCACCGGCGCGGCGGGAAACATCGGCTACGCGCTGCTGTTCCGCATCGCCTCCGGCCACATGTTCGGCGCCGACCAGCCGCTGATCCTGCAGCTTCTGGAGATCCCGGTCGAAGGCCCGCAGAAGGCGCTGAAGGGCGTGGCCATGGAGCTGGAGGACTGCGCCTTCCCGCTGCTCACCGACCTGGTGCTGACCGGCGAGGCGGACGTGGCCTTCAAGGACGCCAACTGGTGCCTGCTGGTCGGCTCCAAGCCCCGCGGCCCCGGCATGGAGCGCGCCGACCTCCTGAAGGACAACGGCAAGATCTTCGTGGCCCAGGGCAAGTCGATCGACGCGGTGGCGGCCGATGACGCCCGCATCGCGGTGGTCGGCAATCCCTGCAACACCAATGTGATGATCGCGGCCAGCCAGGCGAAGCGGCTGCCGAAGGACCGGTTCACCGCCATGGTCCGCCTGGACGAGAACCGCGGCCGCGCGCTGCTGGCCAAGAAGGCCGGCGTGCCCATCGACCAGGTTTCCGAGCTGTTCATCTACGGCAACCACTCGCCGACGATGTTCGCCGACTTCACCCACGCGAAGATCGGCGGCAAGCCGGCCGCCGAGGTGATCGGCGACCAGGCCTGGCTGAAGAACGAATATCTGCCGACCGTCGGCAAGCGCGGCGCGGCGATCATCGACGCCCGCGGCCAGAGCTCCGCGGCCTCGGCGGCCAACGCCCTGGTGGATCACGTCCGTGACCTGACCACCCCCGGCAAGGTCCATTCCGTCGCGGTGGCGAGCGAAGGCCGCTACGGCTTCGATCCGGGCGTCTGGGCCGGCATGCCGGTGCGCACGACCGCCACCGGCCACGAGGTCATCGACAGCTACGAAATGAACGACTTCGCCAAGTCGAAGATCGCCATCACCAACACCGAACTGGTGGGCGAACGCGACACCGTGAAGGACATGCTGGGCTGAGGGGTAGCCCTAAGACGCCGCCCTAACCCGGATCGTCGCCGTCGTCGGCGATCCGGTCCAGCTCTTCGATCCGCTGTTCGTAGATGCTGGCGACCGCGCGCGGCGAGCGGCGCGCCGCGTCTTCGCGGATCGCGAGCCAGTCGCGCTGCTCATCGCGCAGTTGCTCGGGCGGGGCGCCGGAGCGCAGCGCGCGGCGATAGGCGCGGTTCAGCTCACGATCGGCGGCGGCGAGATCGGGGTTGGCGCAGACCATGTGGGCGGCGCGGCCGCGGGTCGTCGGGCAGGGGTCCGCGGCGACTGGCGGCGGCGCCATCGGCGCGGGCGTGTCGACCTGTACGACCCTGGGCGGGACCTGTGCCAGGCGGGGCGCCGCGTCGGCCTGCGACGGCGTCGCCTCATTCTGGAGCGCCGGCGCCGGGTTTGGCGTGCGGCGCGCCAGATCGGGCGGCAGGACGTCGAGCCGGCCGGCCGGCTTCACCGTTTGAGGCGGCGGCAAGGCGTTGAGCTCGATATCGACCTTCGGCAGCCCAGTCCCCGTCTCCCGGGTCACGGCGCGCATCGGCGTGCTGGTCTGCGGTTGCGCGAGGTCCGGCCTCGCCCAAATGCCGCCCACCAGGCCAAGCGCGAGGGCCGCGGCGAGGCCGATCGCCACCGGGCGCGGGATCGGCCACCCATCCGACCGCCTCGCGGGCGAGGGTCCGGCGGGCGGCGGCCCCGAGAAACCGCGATAGGTCGCGCCGGCCCAGGGCTCGGGATCGGTCGTCATGGCGAATAGCCTCTGCAGCGTCCCTAGGGAGCGCTAAACCCCTGGCCGACTCGGCGGTTGCAAAGGCCCAGGCGGCTTTTCGCGCGGCCGGCGTTCAATAGCCTCCGCGCCTGGCGTCGCGCGCCATGCCGTTCAGCTCGGCGATTCGCGCCAGATAGACGTCGCGGAGCGCCCACGGCGCCTCGCGCGCCGCCGCGGATCGGGCCGCCAGCCAGCGCTGCTGGCGCCGCTGCAGCTGAGCGTCGGGCACGCCGGCGGCGCGGGCGCCCTGATAGGCGCGGGCGAGTTGGCGCTCGGCCGCGCCAAGAGCAGGGTCGGCGCACGGGTGCGCGGCGCCGCAGCGCGGCGTGGAAACCTTCATCAGGCCATCCGGACGCGGTTGCGGCGCGATCGGGGCGGGCGCGCGCCGATAGGCGGGCTCGGCCGCTCGCGGCGCCTTGCGGGCCTTCACCGCGACGTGCTGCACCGGCGGCGCGCGGCGCGGCGCGGCCTTGTGATCCAGGCGCGCCAACTCCGATTGCCGGGCGCGGGACTTGGCCTTCGCCGGCGGGGCATGGGCCGCCGACCGGGTGAGTTTCGCCAGCTGGACCCGCGCACGGACCGCGGCGGCGCGAGCTTGGGCCAGGGCCTCGGCCTTGGCTTCCGCACGCGCCTCGGCGCGGCCACGGGCCTCCGCCTTGGCCAGCCGCAGCTGCTCCTGCCGCGCCGCCAGCCTGGACTTGGCGCGGGCCACATCCAGCCTTCGCGCCACCGCCTTGGCCGCCTCGGCGCGGGCGAGCTCGACCTTGCGCGAGGCCCGGGCGGGCGAGGCGGCAACGGGCCTGGCCTTGGCGACCTGCAGCTTTGGCCGCGCGAGGCGTACGGGCGGGCGTGGCGCGGCCGCCGCCTTCACGGCCGGCTTTAGGGCGGCGAGGGCAGGCGGCGGACTCAGCGTCTCCACCCGCACGAGGCCCTGCGGCGGAGCCGCCGGGACAGGCGCCGCCGACAGCACCTCGATCGGCGCGCCCAAGGGCGCCGGCCCGTCATCGACGACGACCTGCAGTTGCCGGGCGACCCTGGCCGGGTCGCCTGCCAGCCTTATCGCCGCCTGCCGCTCGTCCATCGAGGGTCGCGCCCACAGGCCCAGGCCGACGCCCAGAACGCAGGCGCCGGCGACGCCGGCGAACAGGACGCGCCGGCCGCCGCGACGCCGGGCCGCCGGCGGAAAGTCTTGATGGTGTTCAGTCGTCATCGTGCGAGATCCCAGCCCAACCGGATCCCTCGACGAATGGAACGCTGGCCTGCCCGCCGCGCCCACGGCTAAGCTGGCGGCCCCCGCTCCGATCTCTCCCCGCCACAATAAGAGCCTGAATTATGACCGTTTCGCCAGCGCCAATTCTCGAGACAGAACGCCTCATACTTCGCGCGCCCCTGCCGGAGGACTTCGACGCCTGGGCCGAGTTCGCCGCCGACGAGGAGACCATGCGCCACCTGGGCGGCGTGCAGCCGCGCGCGGTGGCCTGGCGCGGGATCTGCTCGGTGGCGGGCGCCTGGGCGATCCGCGGCTTCTCCATGTTCTCCGTCATCGAGAAGGCCTCCGGCCGCTGGGTCGGGCGGCTGGGGCCCTGGCAGCCCGAGGGCTGGCCAGGGACCGAGGTCGGCTGGGGCCTTTCGCGCCAGGCCTGGGGCAAGGGCTATGCGACGGAGGGCGCGGCGGCCTGCATGGATTACGCCTTCGACGTGCTCGGCTGGAGCGAGGCCATCCACACCATCGAGCCGGAGAACCGCGCCTCGCAGGCGGTGGCCCGGCGCCTGGGCTCGACCCTGCTGGGCCCCACGAAGATGCCGCCGCCCTATGAGGACAGCGTGGTGGAAGCCTGGGGCCAGACGCGTGAGCAATGGCTCGCGCGGCGCGCGGCCCGCTAGATCCAGTTCCGCTCCCGCAACAGGCGGGCGTAGCTGCGGCTGACCGGCGCCTCCGCCCCGTCCTTCAGGCTCAGGGTCGCCCGGCCGTCCCCCCGCACGGCGTCGGTGATCGCGTCGCGCGCCACCCACCAGGAACGATGCACCTGGGCGCCTTCGATGCCCTCGAGTTCGGCGATGGCGTCGGAGAGCCGCATCAGGATCAGGTCCTGGCCCTTGGAGGTGTGCAGGCGCAGGTAGTGGTCCTCGGCCTCGACCGCCCAGACCTCGGCCCCGCGCAGCTTCGGCGGCAGGCGCTCCAGGAATTTCGGCGGCTCGGCGGAGGCCTGGGTGATCGATTCGGTCCCGCGATCGATCAGCACGTTGATCGTCACCATCGCCAGGGTGACGAGCGTCACCGAGGCGACGAGCCCGGGAATCGCGAAGGCGGAGTAGCGGTTGCCAAAGGCCAGCACGCCCGCGTAGGCCACCACCGCCGAGAACGGGATCGCGATCAGCAGCGAGGAGAGGACAACGCGCACCCACAACCGGCGGCGCCTTTCGGCGCGAGGGAAGACGAAACGCGAAACGAACGCGCCCCAGAACCAGCCCAGCAGCATCAGGGCCAGCCAGTAGCCGAAGCGCGGAAAGAGCGGTGCGTCGCCCGAACCGAACGCGCCGGCCACGGACATGAACACCGCCGCCGCCACCGCGACCAGCAGCCCTCGCCACCAGCCGCCGAGGCTTTCGTAGGGTCCCCAGTCGAGGATCCGCGGCAAGCGCGCCATCAGGGCCATGCCGGGAACGGCGCCATTGGCGAAGCGCCAGCGGCATGAGGCGGCCGGTCGCGAACCGCGGCTGTCAGCTGGCGCATCGGCCTTTGCCCATCGCGATCACGGCCTCCAGAAGCCCGAAGCAGACGCGGCCCGGCCGCTGACCCCTTGGGAGATAACGGATGTCTTCTGTTTCGCAAACGCCGCGCCGCGCCTGGAGCGACGCCCGCCGCCTTGCCGCAGCGATGGCCGTCGTGGCAGGCGTCGTCGCCGTCGCCCTTGGGAGCAGGTTGGACGCCATCGCGCATCTGGCGCTGCAGGCGCGGCCGCATGCGCCGGACTGGGGCCTGCTGGTGAGCCTGCCGCCGGCGATCAAGCTGCATGTGGCGGCGGCGCTCGCAGCCCTGGCGGTGGGCGCGGCGCTGGTGGTCCGGCGCAAGGGCCGCGCGTTTCATCGCACCGCCGGCTGGATCTGGGTCGGCCTGGTTTCGGTGGTGGCCGGCTCGTCGCTGTTCGTCACCAGCCTGAACCACGGGCGCTTCTCGGTCCTGCACCTCTTCACCGGCTGGACGCTGATCGTCCTGCCGTTGGCGGTGACCTGGGCCAGGCGCCACCAGGTGGCCCGCCACCGGCGCACCATGATGGGCCTCTTCTACGGAGGCTTCGCCTTGAACCTGTTCATCGCCTTCATCCCCGGCCGGACCCTGTGGGCGGCGTTCTTTGGCTAAGGCCTGGGAATCCGCAGGCGGCGACGAGTCGCCGCCTAGCTTCGGGCGCCGTGGCGGGGCATAAGACGGACCGCTTCACTTTGGGCCGCCTGCCTCCTCATGGCCGATCTCGTTTTCCACGATCCGACCGGGCGCCGCGCGCGGCGGGTCCGGCTGATCGGCGGACTGGTGGCCTCGTTCCTGGCGCTGCTGGTCGCGGGCTTCTTCGCCACCCTGGCGTTCGCGCCGCGCCTGCCGAACCTGACGCTCAAGGATCCGCGGGTCCTGTCGGCCCTGCACGTGGAGACGGCGCACAAGCTCAAGGGCAAGAACCAGTGGAGCCGCATCCCGCACCCGCGCGGCGCCGCGGCGGCCGGCGGCCCGGCCCGGCCGCTGACCGTGGGCCTGTACGTTTCCTGGGACGAAAGCTCGCGCGAATCGCTGGCCGACCACATCGATCAGCTGGACGTCGTCTCTCCGCAGTGGATCGCCCTGGCCGGGGCCGACGGCAGCCTGTCGGTCACCTCGGACCCGCAGGCGCGCGCGATCATCGCCGCCGCCAAGCACCCGCCGTCGATCCTGCCGCAGGTCTTCAACTACGACCACGACCGCCAGGACTGGAACGGGCCGGCGGCCGACGCCATGCTGGCCAGCCCCAAAGCCCGCCTCGCCCTGATCGCCAATCTTCTGAACCAGGCCCAGAAGCGGGGCTACGCCGGCTACGTCTTCGATTTCGAGAACCTGTCGGAAGCCGGCGTGCGCGCCTATCCGGGTTTCGTCGCCCAGGCGCGGGCGGCGCTGAAGGGGATCGGCCGCGAGGCCTGGGTGACGGCGCCGTTCGCCGACGACAGCTTCCCGCTGAAGCGGCTGCAGGACGCGTCCGACGCCATGGTGCTGATGGCCTACGACCAGCACTGGGGCGGCGGAGAGCCCGGGCCCATCGCCGGGCAGGACTGGTTCGAAACGACGCTCGCCAAGCGCATGGCGACCCTCGATCCGGCCAAGACCGTGGTGGCCCTGGCCGCGTACGGCTACGACTGGACGCTCAAGGGGCCGAAGAACAAGGGCGGGGCCGAGACCATCCTCTTCAACGAGGCGACGCAGAAGGCGCACGACGCCGACGCGCAGGTCGAGATGGACGAAGCCTCGCTCAACCCGACCTTCGGCTACCAGGACGACGCGGGCCTCAAGCACGTGGTGTGGTTCCTCGATGCGCCCACGCTGTTCAACCAGATCAAGGTGGCAGACGGGTTCCGCCCGCTGGGCTATGCGCTGTGGCGGATGGGCGGCGAGGACCAACTCGACTGGCAGGTGCTGCGCCACGACTACGGCCAGGTCCGGCCCGACGGACTGGAGGTTCTGAAGCCCGGGGTCGACGTGGACTTCGACGGCTCCGGCGAGGTGCTGCACGTCGAGAGCATCCCGACGCCCGGCCGCCGCTCCATCGAGATCGATCCCGACACCGGCCTGATCAGCGGCGAGAACTACGAGGTCATGCCGACCTCCTATGTGATCCAGCGCTACGGGTTCCACCCCGGCTGGGTGGCGATCACCTTCGATGACGGGCCGGACGGACGCTGGACGCCGAAGATCCTCGACATCCTGAAGGCCAAGAAGGCGCCCGCCACCTTCTTCGTGATCGGCAAGAACATGGCCGCCAAGCCGGGCCTGGTCGCCCGCGAGGTGCGCGAGGGGCACGAGGTCGGCAGCCACACCTGGACCCACCCGGACATTTCCAAGGTGCCGGCCGCCCAGACCGCGCTCGAGCTGTCGGCCACCCAGCGGCTCTTCGAGACGATCACCGGACGATCGATGCGCCTGTTCCGGCCGCCCTATTTCGGCGACGCCGAGCCTTCGACGCCGCGCGAGGTGGCGCCGCTGCTGGCCGCCCAGACCCAGGGCTACCTCAGCGTCGGGCTGCGCATCGACCCCGACGACTGGGACCACCCGAACGCACAGACGCCGCAGCACATCCTCGACGTGGTGCTCTCGCGCCTGAAGGACACCAACCGGCGCGGGCAGGTCGTGCTGCTGCATGACAGCGGCGGCGACCGCAGCCGAACGGTCCAGGCGCTGCCGGCGCTGATCGATGCGCTGCGGGCGCGCGGCTACAAGCTGGTCACCGTCGGCGACCTGGCCGGCATGACGCCGGCCGAGGCGTTGCCGCCAGCCGGCCGCAACTCCTTCGAGCTGCTGCTCGACCGGATGGGCTTCGGCTTCTTCCACGGCGTGCAGATCGCGCTGCAGACCCTGTTCGTGGTGGCGATCGTGCTGGGGGTCGCGCGGCTGCTGCTGCTGGGCGTCCTGGCGCTGGTTCACCGCGCGCGGATCGGCAAGCGCACGCCGCCGATGCCGGACCCCGAGACTGGGCCGCTGATCAGCGTCCTGATCCCCTGCTTCAACGAGGAGAAGGTGATCGAGTCCTCGGTGCGGCGGATCCTGGCGTCCAACTGGGCGCGGATCGAGGTGCTGGTGCTGGACGACGGATCGCAGGATCACACCGCCGAGGTGGTCCGCCGCGCCTTCGCCGACGAGCCGCGGGTGACGCTGATGGCGTTCGACAACGGCGGCAAGGCGCGGGCGCTGAACCGCGGTCTCAGCAAGGCCAGTGGCGACGTGGTGGTGGCGTTGGACGCCGACACCCTGTTCCCGTCCGACACCCTGGCCAAGCTCGCGCGCTGGTTCGTGGACCCGGAGATCGGCGCGGTGGCCGGCAACGCCCTGGTCGGCAACCGCCGCAACCTGATCACCCGCTGGCAGGCGCTGGAATATGTCACCGCCCAGAACCTGGAGCGCCGGGCGCTGGCGGCGCTGGGCGCGGTGACCGTGGTGCCCGGCGCGGTCGGCGCGTGGCGGCGCTCGGCGCTGGACGCCCTGGGCGGCTATCCGGACGACACCCTGGCCGAAGACCAGGACCTGACGCTCGGCATGCAGCGCGCCGGCTGGCGGGTGGAGTTCGACCCCGAGGCGCGGGCCTACACCGAGGCGCCGGAGACCGTGGCCGGCCTCCTCAAGCAGCGGTTCCGCTGGTCGTTCGGCACCCTGCAGTGCATCTACAAGCACCGCGCAGCGCTGTTCGACCTCAAGCGGCCGGTGCTGGGCTTCGTGGCCCTGCCGCAGATCTGGCTGTTCCAGATCGCGCTGACCGCGATTGCGCCGCTGGTCGACCTGGCGGTGGTCTGGAGCCTGATCTCGGGAATCTACGCCTGGGCTTTCCACCCGGTCGAATGGACGCCGGACAACCTCTATCGGCCGCTGTTCTTCTGGGCCGCCTTCATCTTCCTCGACCTTTCGGCGGGGACGGTGGGCATGGCGCTGGAGCGTCGCGCACCCTGGGCGGACCTGGTGTGGATGCCCATCCAGCGGTTCGGCTACCGGCAGCTGATGTACTACGTGGTGGTGAAGTCGATCGACGCGGCCCTGCATGGCGTGCGGGTCGGCTGGGGCAAGCTGGAACGGCGCGCCACCGCGGCCTTCGAAGGCGCCGGATAGAGGCGATCCTCCCCCCAGCGCGAAGCGCCGTGAGGGGGAGGTGGCGCGAAGCGCCGGAGGGGGCTTCATCCCTCGCGAAGTGGCTGAAACCCCCTCAGTCAGCTTCGCCGACAGCTCCCCCAACGGGGGAGCATCTTGCGACCCGTGTTTTCCCGGTCCCGCGCGGTTGTCATCCCCTGGAGCGGCGCCTATAACCCGCCCCACTCGCCGCTGAGGCGAGGCGACATTCGCCAGCGTCCCTGCGAGCCTCATGAACATCCACGAGCACCAAGCCAAAGCCGTCCTCTCCGAGTTCGGCGTGGCGGTCCCGCGGGGCTATCCCGCCTTCACCGTCGACGAGGCCGTGCAGGCCGCCGAGAAGCTGGGAGGGCCGGTCTTCGTCGTGAAGTCGCAGATCCACGCCGGCGGGCGCGGCAAGGGCCGGTTCGAAGGCCTGGGCCCCGACGCCAAGGGCGGCGTGCGCGTGGTGAAGTCGGTCGAGGAGGTGAAGACCAACGCCGCGGAGATGCTGGGCCGGGTGCTGGTCACCCATCAGACGGGTCCGAAGGGCAAGCAGGTCAACCGCCTCTACGTCGAGGAAGGCGCGGCGATCGCGCGCGAGCTCTACCTCTCGCTGCTGGTCGACCGCGAGACCAGCCGCGTCTCGGTGGTCGCCTCCACCGAAGGCGGCATGGACATCGAGGAGGTCGCCCACTCGACCCCGGACAAGATCGTCACCTTCTCCATCGACCCGGCGACCGGCGTGTGGCCGCACCACGGGCTGATGCTCGCCGAGGCCCTGGCGCTGAAGGGCGACCTTTCCAAGCAGGCGGGCAAGCTGCTGGGCCAGCTCTATGCCGCCTTCGTCGCCAAGGACATGGCGATGCTGGAGGTCAATCCGCTGATCGTCACGGCCGACGACCAACTTCGCGTGCTCGACGCCAAGGTCTCGTTCGACGACAACGCGCTCTTCCGCCATCCCGAGATTCGCGAGCTTCGCGACGAGACGGAGGAGGACCCCAAGGAGATCGAGGCGTCGAAGTACGACCTCTCCTACATCGCGCTCGACGGCGAGATCGGCTGCATGGTCAACGGCGCGGGCCTGGCCATGGCCACCATGGACATCATCAAGCTCTATGGCGCGGAGCCCGCCAACTTCCTGGACGTGGGCGGCGGCGCGGACGAGGCCAAGGTGACGGCGGCCTTCAAGATCATCATCGCCGACCCCAACGTGAAGGGCATCCTGGTCAACATCTTCGGCGGTATCGCCCGCTGCGATATCCTGGCCCAGGGCGTGGTCGCCGCTGTGAAGCAGGTGGGGCTGAAGGTCCCGCTGGTGGTGCGGCTGGAAGGCACCAACGCCGAGCTCGGCAAGAAAATCATCAACGAAAGCGGCCTCAACGTGATCGCCGCCAACGACCTCTCGGACGGCGCCGAAAAGATCGTCAAGGCCGTGCGGGACGCCGCCGCGTGACGCTGAGGGCGGCCGTCCTGGCGCTGGCGCTGAGCGGCCTGGCCGCCTCGGCCGCATGCGCCGAGCCGCTGTTCGACGCCTATCAGGCGCTGTGCGTGAAGACCGCCGCCCAGCCCGACGCCGTGCTCGCCGCCGCCGACGGCGCGGGCTGGCAACCGATCCCAGACGCGATGCTGCAGCAACTGGGCTCGGGCATCGCGGTCCAGTCCGCCCAGGGCCGGATGAAGTCCGACAGCGCCGGCCTCACCCTGATGGTGGTCGGCCACAAGGAGCTGCCGCTGGGCGGGGTGACCGCCAACATGCGCTTCTGCGCGGTCGCCACCACCAGTCCGGTGGACGCCAGCCTGGCCGGCGACTTCGCCGCCTGGGCCGCGGTGCCGGCCGAACCGGGCCTGAGCGCGACCGGCCGCAACGGCTATGTGTTCACCGACAACGGCGGCGCGCACACGGTGGTCTCGAAACCCGGAGACGCCGAAGCCAAGGACCTTCTCCGCTCCGGCCGCGCCAATGTGGCGGTCATCCAGGAAGGCAAGGGACTGAACCTGCTTGCCTTCGCCGTCCCCACGATGTGAGCCGCCGCAACCTATGTCGATCCTGATCAACAAGAACACCCGCGTCATCTGCCAGGGAATCACCGGGGCGCAGGGCACCTTCCACTCCGAACAGGCGATCGCCTACGGGACCAAGATGGTCGGCGGCGTGACGCCCGGCAAAGGCGGCCAGACGCACATCGGGCTTCCGGTGTTCAACACCGTGGGCGAGGCGGTGCGCCAGACCGGCGCGGAGGCCAGCGTGATCTATGTCCCGCCGGCCTTCGCCGCCGACTCGATCCTGGAGGCGATCGACGCGGAGATCCCGCTGATCATCTGCATCACCGAGGGCATCCCGGTGGCCGACATGGTCAAGGTGAAGCGTTCGCTCTGCGGCTCGAAATCCAGGCTGATCGGCCCCAACTGCCCGGGCGTGCTCACGCCCAACGAATGCAAGATCGGCATCATGCCGGGCAATATCTTCAAGAAGGGGTCGGTGGGCGTTGTCTCCCGCTCCGGCACGCTTACCTATGAGGCCGTGTTCCAGACCACCCAGGTTGGTCTCGGCCAGACCTCGGCCGTTGGCATCGGCGGCGACCCGGTCAAGGGGACCGAGTTCATCGACATGCTCGACCTGTTCCTGAAGGACCCGGAGACCGAGTCGATCATCATGATCGGCGAG
>Ga0207657_10003878_pt1 | contig 15869 bp, 15 predicted proteins | sample KBSC33metaG_FD_184316 | JGI IMG/M metagenome (GOLD analysis project Ga0207657, IMG submission 184316) | Corn rhizosphere microbial communities from Kellogg Biological Station, Michigan, USA - KBS C3-3 metaG (SPAdes) (version 2) | ecosystem: Host-associated > Plants > Roots > Rhizosphere > Soil ... | reverse complement strand
TGCGGACGGACGGTTCGTCGGCTATGCCGAATGGCCGGACGAGGCGACCTGGCGCGCGGCCTTCGATCAAAAGATGGTCTATGACGAGCCTGAAACCCGCGCCGCCTTCGTCGATGCCATAGCGGAAGTGCCGCCCGACGCCGATCCCATCTTCACCATGACGGTGACCGACGACCTGCTCTTGCGTTCGATGGAAGGACGCGGCGGCAGCGACTGACCGATCGGTCAAGGACGTCCCCCTTGCGCGCTCCTCCCTGCGCCTTCCAGCCAGCCTGCTAACACCTATGACCTTGGGGACTGTCCCGATGCGCCGATGCGCCGGGCGATACAGGCTCTATCACCATCAGCGCCTGCCAAGTCCCTGGAAAAGAGGAGGGAAAGCATCGCTGCCAGTGCTTCCTGTCCGGCCTTGCCGGTTTCGTCCGCGACGGATGCCAGCCCATCCCTGGCCTATCGGCGCGATATCGACGGGCTGCGCGCTTTGGCGGTGCTGCCGGTGCTGTTCTATCATGTCCGACTCTGGCCCTTCACCGGAGGCTTCGTCGGGGTCGACATCTTCTTTGTCATCTCCGGCTATCTGATCGCCACGATCATCAGCCGGGAAATGACGGAAGGCCGGTTCAGCCTGACCGATTTCTATGCGCGGCGCATCCGCCGCATATTTCCCGCGCTGTTCGCGACCATTGCAGTCACCATCCTGGTCGGCAGCCAGATCCTGCTGCCGCTTGATTATCGCGCTCTTGGCCTGAGCGCCGCGGCGACGGTGCTTTTCGCCAGCAACCTGCATTTCGCCCGGCACAGCGGCTATTTCGGCAGCGCGGCGGAGGAGGCGCCGCTGCTGCATACATGGTCGCTGGCGGTGGAGGAGCAATTCTATATCCTCTTCCCGCTCCTGATGCTCTGCGCCTTTCGGGCGGGCAGGCGCAGCCGGCTGTTGCTGGCGATGATGGCGCTCCTGTCCTTCGCGACGGCGCTGCTTTTGGTCGACCGTGCGCCCGTGCTGGCCTTCTACCTTCCCTTTCCCCGCGCCTGGGAATTGCTGGCGGGGGCGTTGCTGGCGATGGGCCTGTTGCCGCCGCTGCGGAGGAGATGGGCGGCGCAACTTTGCGCGCTGGCCGGCGTGGCGTCGATCGGCTGGGCGTTGTTCGGCTTTTCCAGCGCAACGGTCTTTCCGGGGCTGAACGCGCTTTATCCCGTGCTCGGCGCAGTGCTGATCCTGCATGCGGGGCAGAGCGGATCGGCGATCAGCCAGGTGCTGGGCGGCGCGGCGCCTGTGGCCATTGGCCGCATATCCTATTCGCTCTATCTGTGGCACTGGCCGATCGTCGTCTTCTGGACCTATCGCACCGACGGGGACTGGCGCTTGCGGGAGCAGTTGTTCGTCATCCTGCTTTCTTTCCTCTTTGCCTTCCTGTCCTGGCGTTTCATCGAGGAGCCGTTCCGCCGGGCGCGCCGCTTCACGAACGGCCGCGCCTTTGCGCTGGCTGGCGCGATGATGGCGGCGGGGTGCGGAGCGGGAGCGCTGCTCTATCTTTCGGGCGGCCTGCCCGCGCGGGTGGCGCCGTCCGTCGCTGCGCTCGACGCGGCGAGCGGGAGCATGGCTTACCTGCCCGAACGCTGTTCGGGAATGGCGGCGGTCCGGCACCGGACGCTCTGCGCGGTGGGCGCGCATAACGGCACGGCGCCCAGCTTCCTGCTGTGGGGCGACTCTCACGCCCATGCGCTGAAACCCGCATTCGATCAGGCGGGCGATGCGCTGGGCCTGTCCGGACGGATCGCATCCTACCCCGCCTGTCCGACCCTGCTGGGACTGGACCGGCTCGACCAGCCCGCCAGCCATGATTGCAGCGCGTTCAATGCGCAGGTTCTGGCAATGCTGCGCGACAGCCCGACCATCCATACCGTATTCCTTGTGTCCCGCTGGGGCCTGTGCGCAGAGGGACGTCGCCCGGAAGGCGGCATGCCCTGCTATCTTGGCCGGGACGAGAATGACGACAGGAGCTTCAGCCGCGATGCCCAGCTGTTCCGGGCAGGGCTGGAGGAGAGCGTGCGGGCGCTGACCGGCATGGGCAAGCGGGTCATATTGGTCGCGCCGATTCCGGAATTCCGCCGCAATGTGCCGGAAAGCCTGGCGCGGGCCGAACTTTACAGCGAACCGGCGGGGCTGGACCTGCCCCTGGCGGATTATCTGCGGCGTCAGCGCGGCGTTTTCGGCGTCTTTGACGCGATGCGGCGGCGTTTCGCGGTCAGCATCGTCTACCCGCACCGTCTCCTGTGCCGCAGCGGCCATTGCGCGACCATGATGCATGGCGTGCCGCTTTATTCCGACGATGACCATCTGTCGCGGCAAGGCAGCCTGTTGCTGACAGGCATGGTCCATGAAGCGATGCGGCCGATCCGGGATCAGGCCGATCGCCGCGAAGAGCGGTGAAGCAAAGGGGAATTGGCGACCCCGACAGGATTCGAACCTGTGACCATTCGCTTAGAAGGCGAATGCTCTATCCAGCTGAGCTACGGGGCCGTCGGCGCGTTCGATAGCGGCCCTTGGCCCCGCTTGCAATCATGGGCGATTGCATTTGCGCGCGTGCCCGATATGCAGGAGAGCATGACCGACAAGGGGGTAAGGAAAATCGATGCCTATGCGCTGGGTGCGCGGCCCCTGCGCTATTTCGATTTCTGCATGGCCGGTTTCGTCGCGATCCTGCTGCTGTCCAACCTGATTGGCGCGGCGAAGCTGTCGACCGTGGGCGGCTTCACCTTTGGCGCCGGCATCCTCTTCTTTCCGCTGGGCTATGTGCTGGGCGACGTATTGACGGAAGTCTATGGCTATGCGCGGGCGCGGCGCTGCGTCTGGGCTGGCTTTGGCGCGATGCTGTTCATGGCGCTGATGAGCTGGGTGGTGGTGCAGTTGCCCCCGGCGGAGGGATGGCCGGACCAGAAGGCCTATGAGGCCGTCTTCGGCAGCACATGGCGCATCGTCTTCGCCTCCGTCACTGCCTTCTGGGCGGGGGAGTTCGCCAATAGCTTCGTCCTCGCCAAGATGAAGCTGCTGACGCAGGGCAGGCATCTCTGGATGCGGACGATCGGATCGACCGTGGTGGGGCAGGGGGTGGACAGCCTGCTCTTCTATCCGCTCGCCTTCTACGGCGAATGGACCAACGCACAGGTGGCGACGGTGATGGTCACGAACTGGTTGATGAAGGTCACCTGGGAAGCCGTGCTGACGCCCGTTACCTATGTCGTGGTCGACCGCCTCAAGCGCGCCGAGGGGCTGGACGTGTTCGACGAGGGCACGAATTTCACCCCGTTCCGGACCAGCCTGTGACGCATCCCGCCGCCGCCTGCGCCGGCGCGTCTCAGTCGTCCGGGTAGCGCGCGCTTACGAAATACAGCCCGTCCGGCGGCGCATTGAGCCCCAGGGCCGCCCGGTCCTTCGCGTCCCGTGCCGCCTCCATGTCCGCCGCCGACCAGCGCCCCATGCCCACCATGGCAAGGCATCCCACCATCGATCGCACCTGATGGTGGAGGAAGGATCGCGCCTCCGCATGAATGGCCAGCCGGTCGCCCGAACGCTCCACGTCCAGTCGGTCCAGCGTCTTTACCGGGCTTTCCGCCTGGCAATGGACCGAACGGAAGGTCGTGAAGTCGTGTTGCCCGACCAGCAGTTGCGCCGCCTCCTGCATGGCGTCCGCATCCAGCGGCTGGATCACGCGCCAGACCAGCCCATTTCCCCAGGTCAGCGGCGCGCGGCGGTTGGCGATACGATAGACATAGGACCGGCCGATGCAGGAGAAGCGCGCATGCCAGTCGTCCGGCACCGTCTGGCAGGCGAGGATCGCGACCGGCGCCGGCCGGAGCAGCGCGTTCAGCGCCTCCATCAGGCGGAAGGGCGCCATGTCCTTCGCAATGTCGGCATGGGCGCGCATGGCAAGGCCATGGACGCCCGCGTCGGTACGGCCCGCCGCATGGACGGCGACCCGTTCGCCCGTGACGGCGAGGATCGCATCCTCAATCGCCTGCTGTACGCTCGGCCCATGGGCCTGCCGCTGCCAGCCCATGAAGGGGCGGCCGTCAAATTCGACAGTGAAGGCGAAACGGGCCATGGGGTCAGGCGTCGACCCGGCTGCCGGCGGGCATGTCAAAGCCGCGCAGCAATTCGCCCGCCGACATGGCGCCCTTGCCCGCGCGCTGGATCGCTGCCGGGCGGATACTGCCATGGCCGCAGCCGATGAGCAGGCTGTTGTCGAGCAATTCGCCCGCCGGGCCTTCATCCTCCTCGACATGGGCAGCGAGGATGCGGAAGCGCTCTCCGCGATATTCGAAGAAGGCGCCGGGCGCCGGGTTGAAGGCGCGCACCTGCCGTTCGACCTGACGCGCGTCGCGGCTGAAATCGATCCGCGATTCCGCCTTGTCGATCTTGGTAGCGTAGGTGACGCCTTCCTCCGGCTGGGCGACGGGCGGATGGAGGGCGATGTCGTCCAGCACCTCGACCATCAGCTCCGCGCCTGCATCGGCCAGTTCCTGCGTCAGCGCGCCGGCGGTCTTGTCCTCTATCGGTGTGACATGCTTGGCGCGCATCGGGCCGGTGTCCAGCCCTGCCTCCATGTCCATGATGGTGACCCCGGTGACATTGTCGCCAGCGAGGATGGCGCGCTGGATCGGCGCCGCGCCGCGCCAGCGGGGCAGGAGAGAGGCGTGGATGTTCATGCAGCCGAAGCGCGGAGCATCCAGGACCGGGCGCGGCAGGATCAACCCATAGGCGGCGACCACCGCCACATCGGCGTCCAGTGCGGCGAAGGCGGCCTGCACTTCTGCATCCTTCAGCGAAACGGGCGTGCGCACTTCTATGCCCATTTCCTGCGCCATCGCGTGGACGGGCGAGGGGCGCAGCGCCTTGCCGCGTCCCGCGGGTCGGGGCGGTTGGCTGTAGGCCGCAACGATCTCATGCCCGGCCTTTGCCAGGGCGGCCAGAGCCGGCACGGCGAAATCGGGGGTTCCCATATAAACGATGCGCATGGCGGGCCTTTTGCTCGGTTTCGGCACGTTGAGGTGCAGGATCTGAAACGCGCCGGAGGCGTATTTACGAAGACGCCTCTCAAACCCCTTGTATCCACGACTTGCAAGCCCTTATTCCGGTCCCATGGCTTCTCCCGAAATCGAAGCGTTGACGCATGCGCTCTCCCGCCTGCCCGGCCTTGGCCCGCGTTCGGCGCGACGGGCCGTGCTGCACCTGCTGAAGAAGCGGGAATCCGCGCTGGAGCCGCTGCTGCGCGCGCTGGACGCGGTGAACGATCGGCTGGTGACGTGCAGCCTGTGTGGCAATGTCGACACGGTCGATCCCTGCGGTATCTGCGCCGATCCGCGCCGGGATGCGCGGGCGCTTTGCGTCGTGGAGGATGTGGCGGACCTCTGGGCGCTCGACAAGTCCCGGCTGTTTCCGGGACGCTTCCATGTGCTGGGCGGACGGCTGTCCGCGCTGGAGGGCGTGCGACCGGAGGATCTGTCCATTGATGCGCTGGTGGCGCGGGTGGAGGCGGGCGGCATAGACGAGGTGGTGCTGGCGATGAATGCGACGCTGGAGGGGCAGACCACCGCCCACTATCTGGCCGAACGGCTGGAGCGCTTTCCCGTGCGCCTCACGCAACTGGCGCATGGCGTGCCGGTGGGCGGGGAACTGGACTATCTGGACGAGGGGACATTGGCCCAGGCGCTGAGGGCCCGTCGACCTATCGGGTGATATGGCGATCGCTTGAAATTTTCCGGCCGGCCGTTTATTTTGGTGTCATGGCCATTCTTCCCATCCTGGAGGCGCCCGATCCGCGCCTGCGTACCATCTCGTCTCCGGTGGAGGCGATCGATGACGATTTGCAGCGTCTGATCGATGACATGTTGGAGACCATGTACGACGCGCCCGGCATCGGTCTGGCGGCGATCCAGGTGGGCGTGCCCAAGCGGGTGCTGGTGATCGACCTGCAGGAACCCGAATCCGATGAGGAAGGGGCGCCGCCTGTCAGGAAACCGATGGTGTTCATCAATCCGGAAATCCTGGAGGGGTCGGAGGATCTGTCGGTCTATAATGAAGGCTGCCTGTCCGTCCCCGACCAGTTCGCGGAAGTGGAACGGCCGGCCAGCATCCGGGCAAGCTGGATGGACCGGGATGGACGCATCCACGAGGAACGGCTGGAGGGATTGCTCGCCACCTGCCTCCAGCACGAGATGGATCATCTGCAGGGCGTGTTGTTCATCGACCATCTGTCCCGGTTGAAGCGGGACATGCTGATGAAGAAGCTGACCAAGGCCCGCAAGGCGGCCTGATCCTTGCGACAGAGCTGAAACCAGCGCCCCCGTCGTGGCCGGGGCGTTGCCGTTGGTGCGGGCGTACCTGTTGGAAAATGTCTGTCTTCGCCGTCCGAACGGGTCATCCGATCAGCGGACGGGCGTCCAGGTCTGGGTCTTGCAGAACATCATGATGCAGCCCTGTACCTTCAACGTGCCGTCGCTGTTGCGGCTGACCTTGCTGTTGTAGGTCTTGCCGCTCTCCGGATCGTAGATCGATCCTTTCCACAGCTCGCCTGCGTCGGCAAAGCCCGTAAGCAGCGCCAGTCCGGCAAGGGGTTTGCTGCGCAGTGCCGGATCGGGATTCTTGATGTCGGTCTGGGGCCGGCCCGGCGTGGGCTTCACGATCTTCTCGATACGCCCGCACAGCGTCTTTCCGCATGGGGCGATCTGGACGATGGCCTTGCCGTCGACAGTGGCCCAGTGGCCGATGATGGGCTGCGCAGCTTCAGCGGGCAGGGCGGCGAACAAGGGCAGCGCGAACAGTGCGGCGCGGGCGGCGATGCGGGTGATGGCGACCATTGACCTCTCCGGATTTTGCGTCTTTGCAAAGAGCGATAAGGCAGGTTCCGCCGGTTCGCCAAGCCGAAAATCAACGACTTTCCCGCGGTTTTGGAAGGGACGCTACGGCAGCGCCCCTTTGTCGTCCCCCGATTTTCAGAAGGCCTTGCTGATAGAGCAGGCGGCAGGGCCCAGAATGACGACGAACAGGGTCGGCAGGATGAAGAGAATCAGCGGCACGGTCATGATGGCGGGCAGGCGCGCGGCCTTTTCCTCTGCGCGCATCATGCGTTCGTGGCGGAATTCGGCGGACAGCACGCGCAGAGCAGAGGCGAGGGGCGTTCCGTATTTTTCCGTCTGGATCATGGTGGTGACCACGCCCTTGACCGCGTCCAGCTTGACGCGGTTTGCCAAGTTCTCGAACGCCATGCGGCGCTCGGTCAGGAAGCTGAGTTCGATCGCGGTCAGGTGGAATTCATCGCCCAGTTCCGGATAGGCCTTGCCCAGTTCGCGTGCGACGCGGCTGAAAGCGGCATCGACCGTCAGCCCCGCCTCGGCGCAGATCACCAGCAGGTCGAGCGCGTCGGGCAGCCCCTTGCGGATCGCGGCGGAGCGTTTCTGGACCTTGTTGTCGATGAAGATGTCCGGCGCCTTGTAGGACAGCAGCAGGGCGCCCGCAAAGGCCATGAAGCGCTTGGCGCCGCCCCATTCGGGGAAGATGCCCACGGCATAGAGCAGCAGCGCCGCCATCCCGCCGATCATGATCGGCAGGATCATGCGGCCGAAAATGACCGCGACCGCCCAGTCCTTTGACCGGATGCCGGCCTGGGCCAGCTTGGTCTGCGCTTCCTTGAGCTGATCGTCCTGCAGGACCTTCAGGTTGGAGAGGAGCGACCGCATCTGGTCGGTCGCCTGATTCTTCTTCACCAGCTTGGCGCGGCGGCGCGCGGTGGAGGCGGTGATGCCCGCCTTCAACTGTTCGCGCCGGTCGTTGAGCGTTTTGACGCGCTTTGCCATCGGATCGCGCACCGTCATTACCGCGTAGAGCGCGAACAGCGTCGCCAGCGTTGCCAGAGCGGCGAGCAGCGTACCGAAATCGGTAGCGGTCAGTCCGAACAGGGTGCCGGCAGGGACGGGTGTGCTTTCCATCTTGGCGGCTTCCTCAAATCTCGAAGTTGATCATCTGGGCCATGATGAAGGCGCCGATGGCCATCCAGCACATGCCGCCAATACCGACGACCTGCATGAGCGAGAGGCCGAACAGCCCGGCCGGGTCGGGCGTGAAGAAGGGCGACATGTAATTATAGTTGATGTAGCAGATCAGGCCGAACACCAGGAACGGCAGGACGCCGATGATATAGGCCGAAGCCTTGGATTCCGAAGACATCGCCCGGATCTTGAGCTTCATCTGCGCGCGCTGGCGCAGCACGGTGGCAAGGTTGGACAGCGTTTCCGCCAGATTGCCGCCGGTTTCGCGCTGGATCGCCAGGCTGATGACGAAGAACTGGAATTCGGGCGTGCCCAGCCGGTCTGCGGTTTCCTGCAGCGCCTGATCCATGCTCTTGCCGATCTTGATGCGTTCGGTGATCAGCTTGAATTCCTCGCCCACCGGGCCTGGAACCTCGGTCGACACGACAGTCAGCGTCTCGGCAATGGGAAGACCGGAGCGCAGGCCGCGAGTCAGCAGTTCCAGCGCGTCGGGAAACTTGGCGTTGAACTTCAGCACGCGACCCTTGATGAGCCGGCCGATCCACATATGCGGCAGGCCGAGGCCCGCTGCGAGGCCAAGCATCACCGCGAACAGGGGCGGGAATCCGCGCAGCATCAATATTGCGGTCAGCAGCAGGAAGATGACGGCACAGGCGGTCATATACTGGCTGACCGTCCATTTCTTGCCGGTCATGCGGATGCGCTTGGCCAGATTTTCCGGATTGGGCACCAGCGACACCAGCATCGACGCTTCATTGCCGGCGGGGCGGTTGGATATCGCCTTGCGCATGCGCGCTTCCATGATGGCGTCCGTGGAATCGCTGTGCCGGCCGCGGATCAGCTGCATGCGGCGCTTCTGCGCCTTTTCCGGCGAAGGCCCGCCAAAGGCCATGACGATCAGGCCCAGCATGGCTGCGAGCAGCACCGTCATCAGGATGATATTGCCGTTCATGCGCCTGCCCGTTTCCAGTCTGGTTCCATCAAAGCGGCCATGCCACCCGCTGGCGGCATGGTCCGTCCTGTTCAGGCCGAAGCCTTGTCCTTGCGGCGCGAGGGGATCATGCTCTTGAGATCGCTGATCTTGCCCAGCAGGGAATCACCCTTCTTCGAAGAGGTTGCGCCACCTTCGGCATCCGCATCCTCTGCCGCGCCCAGCACCGCCTCCAGCAGGGCCTGGCAGGCGCCGCCCACCTTGCTGCCCTTGGCCGTTTCCGCCAGCGTCTTGCCCAGCTTCGCCGCCTGCGCGGCAATCTTGAGGTCGAAGGGGATCAGCACGTCCACCTTGCGTTCAATCGACTGCTCGAAATCCTTGCGGCTGATTTCCGGCGCGCCCGGGTGGACGCGGTTGGCGACCACGAGCACGCGCGACTGCGGCGCATTGGTCTTGAGCCAGGACAGGATGCGGATCGAATCCCGCGCCGCCGCCAGCGTCAATTCCGTAACCACGACCGTGACGTTCACGTCGCTCATCAGATGGGGGTGCTGGATCAGCATGCCGCGCGGCAGGTCGATGACGCTGCATTCGAAAGCGACCCGGAACTCCTCCAGCAACTGGTAGAAGGCGCCGCCATCGGTCAGCATGGGCTGGCTGATCGGCGCCTCGGCCGACAGGATCGCCAGCGTGTCGCTGGCGCGCACCATGGCCCGTTCGATGAACAGCCCGTCGATGCGGCTGGGATTTTCGATGGCGTCGGTCAGCCCGCGCCCCGGTTCCAGATCCATCGCCAGCGCGTTGGTGCCGAAATGAACGTCCAGGTCGAGAAGGGCGGTCGGCCGCTTCTTCTTCTCGCTGAGCAGCCAGGCGAGCGAGGTTGCAACGCTGGAGGCGCCCACGCCGCCGCGTGTTCCGATGACCGCCGTGGTCATGTGCGGCCGTTCCGGCCCGGCGTCGCGGGGAGCGAAGAAAACGGCCTGCGCCTGGGCCAGTGCGTCGCGCAACTGGTCCGCGCCGAAGGGTTTCAGCAGATAGTCCTGAATGCCGCTGGCCAGCAGGTCGCGATAGAGGCGCACGTCATTGACCTGGCCGGCGGCAATGACGACCGTGCCGGGCTCGCACACTTCGGCCAGATTGTTGATGTCATTGAGCGGATCGCCGCTTTCCGACATGTCGATGAACAGGATCTGCGGCGAGGCGGTGATCGACAGGGACTGCACGGCGTTGCGCATGCCGCCCTTGTTCACCTTTTCCGGCGCCCAGCCCATCTCGGCCGCGACGACGCGCAGCAGGTCGAAGCTGTGATCATCGCAGACAAAGGCATGGAAAGGGTCACGCTGGCCGGATGCGCCGGGTTTCCAGGGTGCGTTCATATCACTTGCCTCCCGTTAAGGTCTTCAGGTCGCCCGTTCCCGTCGGCGGCTTGTCGCGATAGGTTGATATCGCCCGGTTGGACGTTGCGGTGCGCAGATCGCTGTCGGTGGTCTGGCCACGCACCAGATCCTCCGGATTGGCGATCATTGCGGCCAGATTGCCGTTCACGCCGCAGCCGAAATTTTTCGACGCGCCCAATTGCTGGTCTGCTTCCGGCTTGTCCGACCAGTCGGGGCATCCCGGCACGCTGGCGGTGGCGCGGCGCACGATCAGGCGTATGGCGCCCTGCGGTGCGGTCCCGGCGACGGCCGTGCTGTCTTCCCCCACCAGCATGCCATGGCGCGCGACCACATCGGCTATGCCTTCGCGCAGGGCGGGGCTGTAATAGCCCGCTTCCGTCGCGACGGCGACCTGGTCGCCATAGCCAAGGCCGATGGAAACGAACCAGTCGTCCAGCCGGCGCGCTTCCGATGCCGAAAGGCCGCCATCGGGACCTGCCTGCACATCATAGGTGAAGGCGGTATGGCCGACGACCGGCTGGTGGACCGACTGCACGCCGCGATTGGCGGCCTGGTCGGTCTGGCAGGCGGCGAGCGGCAGCGCCATCAGGGCGAGCGCGCCCAAGCGGACGATGCCGGTGAGGACGGGGGTCTTGCGAGACTGGAAAGTCATGTCTTTCGTCCTTCGGGTCAGAAGCTGAAGCCCGGCGCGGCGTCCTTGGAACGCTTTCCGGTGTCACGGGAGGCGACGGGCGGCAGGGCCGCCGACGATTGCGGACCGGGCGCCGGGACTGGTGCACCCGGCGCGCGGCTCGGCATGGGCGCCTGGGCGCCGCTGACACCGTCATGGCCCTGCTGCAGGAACAGGCCCTGACCCTCATTGGCATTGCGGAACCCGTCGGTCGGCAGCCGCACGTCCGATGCATTCATCGGCTTCACCAGATAGGGCGTGACGACGATCACCAGTTCTGTCTCGTGGCGCTGGAAATTGCGCGACTTGAACAGGCTGCCCAATATGGGCAGATTGCCAAGGCCGGGCACCTTGCTGATGTTATTGGCGGTATCGTTGTTGAGCAGACCCGCGATCATGAAGGCTTGACCCGAACCCAGTTCCACCGTGGTTTCGGCGGTGCGGCTCTTGAGCGCAGGCACGCTGGCGTTGATCGAGAAGTCGAGGCTCGACACGGTGGGGCGCACCCTAAGGGAGATGCGGCCATCCGCCAGCACGGTGGGCGTGAATGCCAGCTGCACGCCATATTGCTTGAATTCGATGCTGTTTCCCTGCGTGCCGTTGCTGACGGTGTAGGGATACTCGCCGCCCGCCAGGAAGCTGGCGGTTTCGCCGGACAGCGAGGTCAGGTTGGGCTGGGCGAGAGTGGTGGCGAGGCCGCTTGATTCTGCAAGGTCGAGCGCGGCGGCGACATCCATGCCCAGCAGCTTGGCGACGAAGCCCAGGGAGGTCGTGCCGTCCGTGGGACTGTTGAACAGCCAGGATCGCGAAATGTCGCTTGTCGGCGCGCCGCCGCCGGTATTGGTCTGGAATGCTCGGTCGGCGCGGTTGATGTAACCGCTGAAGCTGCCGGTTCCGGTCCCGAGTCCCGTGATATTCATGCCGATCTTGTGACCGACATCCTTGGTGACTTCGGCGATCTTGACCTGAAGGTTGACCTGGAGCGGCGTTGCGGTGCGCAGACGGCTCACCACCGTCACTTCCTTGCCAACAAAGGCCTGGGTCAGCCGTTCGGCCTCTGCCGCGTCTTCCGGCGCGGCGATGGTTCCGGTCAGCAGGACCATGCCGTTCATCTTGTTGACGGCGATGTCCGCGTTGGGCATCGCCAGCTTCAACATCTCGTCGATGCTGGTCAGGTTGTTGCCGACGCGGACCGTGCCGGAAAACAGCACCTTCCCGTTGGTCGTTGTTGCGAAGACGGTGGTCTCGCCCGCCTTCTTCGCGATCAGGTAAAGCTGGTTCTGCGAACGAACATGGACGTCGACCACATCCGGATCGCCGATCACCACGTCCGACATCTTGGCCGGCAGGTTGATGACCTTGCTGCCGCCGACGGAGAGCAGGATCGCATTGTCCTGCATGGAGGCCGGCGCCGCGTTGAGCGCGGTGGTCGGCGCGGCGGCGATCGCAACCGCCAGGCCAAGCGCGATCGCCGGGCCGAGCAGCGGCCTGGCCGCTGCCGTGTGAACGATAAACCCCTTCATCTTACTTCCCCCCGACCGGAACGACGGTCACACTGGTTCCACGGGCGACGCGGATCACCGGCCCTTGACCAGCAATGCTGCCGCCGACCGGCACGCCCATGGCCGGGGCGCCGCCTGCGCCCATGGCCTGCAAAGGCTTGGCGGGGACGCTGCTGCGCTGATAGCGCGAGACGTCGGCGCCTGTGGAATAGGTGCCGCCCTTGTCGACCGGGCGAGCGGCGATGCTGGCCAGCAGCTTCTTTTCCGCATTGGGATTGCTGCCGTCGGGCAGGTCGACGTCGCTGCCCGCGATGGCCGCGTCCAGCTCCGAACTATTGTCCGCCAGCGAGCGCAGCGAGAGCGAGAGCGAGCCGATCGTCTGCGCTACGGCGATCTTCTCCGCGATCTTGGGCGTGACTTCGATGGTGACGTTGGAATAGGTCTGGACGACCGGTTTGCCGTCGGCGCCCAGCGCGTCCATGCGCTGATCCGTGGCAAGCACGCGCAGGTTGCGCAGGATGGTTTCGGAAACCTTGAGCGGATCGCCATCGCCGCCGCCGCTGACGCTCTGCGTCAGCACCAGGTCGACGCGGTCGCCCGGGAAGACGAAGCCTGCCACCGAATTCTGCGCCGACACCGGCACGGTCACGGCGCGCATGCCCGGTCCCAGAGCCGCGGCGAGGAAACCGCGGTCGCCAGGCTTGATCACTGAACCCACCGTCATCGGCTGACCGGCGGAAATGGCGGTACGGATGACGCTGCCCACCAGCTTCTGGGGATCGGCCTGGCCCTTGATATAATAGGCCTGCTCGACGAGATCCTTGGGCCATGGCTGGAAACGGAAACTTTCCGCATCCAGTATGGTGCCCACCGGCAGGGCCTTTGTCGCGACCAGCACATGCGGCTGGTCCGCCTCGACCGGCATGGACGATGCGCCCGCCTGTGGCGTGCTTGACGAACTCAGCATGTTGCGTGCGAGCAGGGCTGTAGTGATCGCTATGATCAGCGCTCCCACCAGCAGCACGATCTTCTTGGCATCCATGATGAAATTCGCCTCCCTCAATCAGACGAGTTGCGTCTGAGCCCCCGGATGTTCACGCAAATTGGTTAATATATCGTTCGCCAAGCAGCCAAAGCGCCGCGAACGAGATGGCAATGCCATAGGGGATTTGCGGCTGACCCAGCCGCCGGGTCATGCGATGGTGCACGACGGTCACGATGGTGACGATGCCCCCCAGCACCGCCATCAGCATCAGCATCGACAAGGTCGCCTGCCATGGAAACCACAGCGCCAGCGCGGCCAGCAGCTTCACGTCGCCGCCGCCCATGCAGCCGAGCGCGAACAGCGCGGCGAACGCCATGAACACGATCAGCGCGACCAGAAGCTGCACCGCCATCCCGGGCCAGAGCGCAAGCCCGCACGCCAGCCACCATATCGGCGCCAGAGCGGCCACAGTCAGGTTCAGCCGGTTGGAGATGATACGTGACCGCAGATCGGTGACAGACGCCACGATCAGCAGCAGTGCCAGGGCGCCGATCAGCGCCATTTGGAAAATATCCCCCATCATGGGTTCGAAACTATAGACCGCATGCCTTACCAAAGCGTAACCATGCCGCGCATGGATTCGCCCCGCTTCGTTCCCGCTTCCTTCGACCGGCGTGCCTGGCCCATGGACGGACGGTTGGACTATTGGGCCGCACCCGACGGTTGGCGCCTGCGCCGCTTTCGGCTGGGCGATGGCGATCGGGGCCGGATGCTGGTGCTGGGCGGACGCGGCGACATGATCGAGAAATATCTCGAGGTCATCCGCCATTGGGCCGACCGCGGTTGGGCCGTCACCAGCTTCGACTGGCGGGGGCAGGGGGGATCGGGCCGAACCACGGACGATCCGCTATGCGGGCATATCGATGATTTCGGACAGTGGATCGCCGACCTCAACCCCTTCGCCGCCGAATGGCGCAGGGAAGGGATAGGGCCGAGTGCGATCGTCGCGCACAGCATGGGCGGCCACCTGCTGCTGCGCGCCCTGGCGGAGGGCATGGCGCCGCCCAATGCGGCCGTGACGGTTGCGCCGATGATGGGACTACACACAACGCCTCTGCCACGCTGGTCGGCGGTGGCAATTGCCGAAACCATGTGCGCCCTGGGGTTTGCGGAAAAGCAGGCCTGGACCCAGAAGGAGGAGTCGGACCGGCAGCGGCGCATGCGGCAGAAGCGGCTGACGCACGATCCGGAACGCTATGCCGACGAATTGTGGTGGCGCGACCATAGCCGCGAGGTTGCCTTGGGGCCGCCAAGCTGGAAATGGGTGGCGCAGGCACTGCGTTCGACGCGAATGCTGGAGAAGGGGCGGGAAATCGAGCGGATCGTCGTCCCCTTGCTCGTCCTGGCGGCGCGGACCGACCAGCTCGTCTCCACCCCCGCCATCGAGCGGACCGCAGCACGGATCGCGGGCGCGCGGCTCCATGTTTACGGGCAGGAGGCTGCGCATGAGATATTGCGGGAACTGGACCCGGTGCGGTTGGACGCGCTGGGGCGGATCGACGACTTTCTGGACGAAGTCGCGCCACGCAGGGGCCGTGGGGGATGAAACGGCCTGATATCGTCATCGTCGGCGGCGGCATTGCCGGGGCCAGCCTTGGCGCCGTGCTGGCGGAGCATGCCAGCGTGTTGTTGCTGGAGATGGAAGCGAGCGCCGGCTATCATGCCACGGGTCGGGCGGTGTCCTTCTGGGAAGAAACCTATGGCGGCGTTGCCGTCCAGCCGCTGACCACGGCATCGGGGCCGATGCTGGCTGCGCCGGATCCCGATTTTTCCGACACCCCTTTCCTGAAGCCGCGCCGGACACTGCATATCGGGCGGGCGGGCGACAGGGTAGCGCGCGACCGGCTGCTGGCGGCGTTCGCCGGCAAGGTGGATCTGGTTCCGGTCAATCCTGCCGCATTTGTTCCAGGGCTTCGGCCGGAATGGACGCTGGGGGTGCTGGAGGCGGGGGTATGCGACATCGATGTGGCGGCCCTGCATCAGGCATGGTTGCGGCGTTTCCGCCGCCTGGGTGGCGAGGTGCGGTTGGCGACGGCCTTGCGAGGGGCCGAAGCGCGGCATGAGGGCTGGCGGGTCGAAACCGATGCAGGCGCGATAGACTGCGCGATCATCGTGAACGCTGCGGGGGCGTGGGCGGACGGCGTCGCCAGCGCTTGCGGCGTGGCGCCCATCGGCATCGCGCCGCTGCGCCGGACAGTGGTGCAACTGCGCGTGCCCGCCATGCCTTCCGCCGATCTGCCGCTGGTCATGGACCTTGGCTCGCAATTCTATTTCAAGC
>Ga0207657_10003877_pt1 | contig 15872 bp, 10 predicted proteins | sample KBSC33metaG_FD_184316 | JGI IMG/M metagenome (GOLD analysis project Ga0207657, IMG submission 184316) | Corn rhizosphere microbial communities from Kellogg Biological Station, Michigan, USA - KBS C3-3 metaG (SPAdes) (version 2) | ecosystem: Host-associated > Plants > Roots > Rhizosphere > Soil ... | reverse complement strand
CCCACCGAGACCCTCATGCAGCGGTCCACGCTCTCCCTCACGATCGTACTCGGCGCCCTGTGCGCGCTCGGTGCGGGTGCCCAGGCCCCGCGCGTCACCTCCCAGGGCGATCCCTCGGTGAAGAGCGATTCGATCTACGCGCTCGCGGTGAAGCCTGCGGAGTACGCCGACCAGCCGTACGTGTTTCTGCTCGACGACGGGATCGTGACGCTCGAGGCCGATGGCACCGGCACGCGCACCTATCGCCAGATCGTGCAGATCCTCACGCCCGAGGCGGCCGAGCAGTGGGGAGAGCGCTCGTTCGGGTACTCGACCGACCGGGAAAAGCTCACCATCAACTGGGCGCGCGTGCTCCGTCCCGATGGCACCGTGATCACCGAGAAGCCCGTGCACGAACAGGAATCGCTCGCGCCGGTCGCGATGGAGGCGCCGGTGTATTCGGACGAGAAGCTGCATCGCCTCTCGCTCGGCGGTGTCGCGCCGGGCACGATCGTCGACTACAGCTACACGGTGCAGACGCTCAAGCCGATCATTCCCCGGGACTTTCTCACGTCCTGGAGCGTGAGCACGGGGCGCCTCACGCGCCGCTCGCGGCTGATCGTCGACGTTCCGGAGTCGCTGAAGCCGCGCATCCAGGAGCATCATCTGACCTTCGCGCGAACGGAGCTGACCGCGGGCGGGCGCCGCGTCTACACGTGGGCGCGCTCGGACGTCCCGAAGCCCGATCCCGAGCCGCTCGCACCCGACTCGAGCTACGGAGAGTCGCTGGTGATCGCATCGGCCATCAAGTGGTCGGACATCGCGCAATGGTACGCGGGACTCGCGAAGGGACGCTACTCGTTGACGCCGCAGATCGAGCAGGCGCTCGCGAAGACCGTGGCCGGCTCCAAAACGCTCGACGATTCGATTCGCGCGGTGCACCGCTGGGTCGCCCAGGATTTCCGGTATGTCTCACTCTCGCTCGGAATCGCGGGATTCCAGCCGCATCCGCCGTCCGAGGTGTTCGCGAACAACTACGGCGACTGCAAGGACAAGGCGACGTTCTTCGTCGCGCTGATGAAGCGCATGGGCGTCACGGCCTATCCGGTGCTGCTCAGCAGCGACGGCGGCGTGATTCGCACGCTGCCGAGCGGACATCAGTTCGATCACATGATCGCGGCCGTGGATCGGAATGGCAGGCGAACGTACGTCGATCTCACGGCGGACATCGTTCCCTTCGGCGCGCTGCCGCCGCAGGAGCAGGGTGGCTTCGGACTCGTCGTGCACCCGGATGGAACGAGCGAGGAGATCACCTTCCCTTCCGATCCCGCTTCGGCGAACAGGCTCGAGACGCATCTCGTCGGCTCCTTGACGCCGGACGGGCTGTTCGCGGGCAGGTGGTCGCGCCTGGCATCAGGCGCACCGCAGTACGTCATGCGCGCCTCGATGTCCAAATCGACCAAGCCCGATTCGACGGAGCGCGCGCGGACGACGCTGGCGATCGCGAACGCGATCTTCGAGGGCTCCGCCGGCGACAGCCTGCAGCTCTTCGACGGGCGCGATTTCACCGCCGAGCCCAGGATCTCGGTGCTGATCAGGCACGGGAAGGCGGCCGAGGATGCCGGCGGCACCGAGATCCTGACGATTCCACTCACGAGATACGCCCTCACCAATCTCATCGCGTCGCTCGAGTCGCGCGGCGCACGAAAGCTTCCGATCTCCTCGAGGAAGGTCGGGGGCGGGCGCACGGAGCTGCAGGATCTCAGGCTGACGCTGCCCGCGGGATGGAAGGCCAAGCTGCCGCCGAACGACAGCGCCACGAGCGTCTTCGGCACCTACGTCGCCGAATATTCGCAGAACGGGCAGGAGCTCCACATCTCGCGCAGGCTCTCGGGCGTGGACGGCGTGCAGCCCGCCACGAAATACGGCGAGCTGCTCGCCTGGATGAAGCAGATCTCGAAGGACGACGCGAAGTACGTGATCCTCGAGCACTAGCGGGTCGACGAACGAGCTACACCTGGCGCGAGTGTTGATCATAGCCGGGAAGAACGGCCTGCCGAGTCGGGCACGAACAAGCAGGATACGGATTGAACGGATTGAACGGATTGAACGGATCGAACGGAAGCAGCACGCGCCGACTGTTTTTTCCGTTGAATCCGTTCAATCCGTTTTTTGTCCGTAACATGTTGTAAACGACCCGCCCCCGCGGTGGTGCAGCTTACCTGAACGCGACGGACGAGCTACACCGCAGTCACACCACCGGCGGCGAGACGTCCGAGGACCTCTCGATCGATGCGATGGCTGCCGTTGAAGCTCACGTGCTCACAAGCAATGCCGCTCGAGCCGAGCCGCGCGCGCTGGCTGGCGAGCATCTCGGCGGTTGCATGCTCGTCCGCCGTGCCCGCGATCGAGGTGAGCTTCGCGGCGCGCAGCGCGGGGGCCGCCGTGAGATCGACGTCCGCCGGGATGGTGCTCCCCCAGAGCAGGGCGCGATCGACGCGCACGTTCGTGCGCTCGAGCCAGCGCGCGACGGTGGCCACTCCCTGCGAGAAGCCGAGTGCGGTGAACGTCGGCGAGGCGCCGTCCAGCGATGCGAGGATGTGCGCATACAGCGCATCGAGATATTCGACGTAGTCCTCGATGTCGCTGAGCCTGTCTTCGCGGGTCATCCAGCTGGCGCCCACGTGCGTGTCCGCGTGCGTCTTGCCAGGCACCTCCACGTAGAATCGCGACAGCGCCTCCGGCGCGACGATCAGGCGCTCGACCGTCGCGATCGATTCGAAGTGGCGGATGAAGCGGCCGGCGAGCTGCCCGTAGCCGTGACAGACGAACCAGAGCTCGCGAACGCCCGCGTGCGGATCGCCGGTGGTGAAGTAGCGGGCCGTGCGTGACACGGGAAGATGGTGTTCGCGTCGCATGGGGAAGAGTGTTCGTTCCGGAAGTGCGCGTCAACCGTGCACGGTCGCCGTCGGGCTTCCGGCGCGCGGCGCGGATGGCGAGACTTCCGCATGCGACTGAGCCGCATCTCCGCGCGTGGCTGGCTGCTGGCGCTCTACATCGTGACGATCATCGTGGTCGCGATCGGAAAGGCGTACGGGCATCGCGGTCCCGACAACAACTTCCTGATCTTCCGCTGGTCCTATCTGAATCTCGCAGCCGGCAACGACATGTACGCGGCGCAGCCTCAGCATCACACGGACCTCTACAAGTACAGCCCGAGCTTCGCGGTGCTGTTCGCGCCGTTCGCGCTCATCCCCTTCTCGATCTCGCTGGCGCTCTGGGACGCGCTCAATGCGCTGCTCCTCTTCTTCGCGGTGGACGAGCTGCTGCCGCGCCGGGAAGCGGCGATCGCGCTGGCGCTCATCTACCTGGAGGTGCTGCGCTCGATGCAGCGCTCGCAGAGCAATTCGCTCGTGACCGCGCTCGTGATCCTCGCCTTTCTCGCCCTCGAGCGGCGGAAGCAGCTCGGCGCCGCCCTCTCGATCGCCATCGGCGCGGCCGTGAAGATCTTTCCGCTCGCAGCGCTCGCGCTCGCGCTCTTCCATGCGCGCCGCCTGCGTTTCGCGCTTCTGATGGGACTGGCCGCCGCGCTCGTGCTCGCCCTCCCGCTGCTCGTCGTCTCCCCCGCGGAGCTCGCGGCGCAGTATCGATCGTGGCGCGCGGTCGAGGCGGTGGACGCGCTGTCGGTGGGCGGCGGTGGCGGCGGCGGCTTGTACGGCGGCGTGATGCAGCAGCTGCGCCTCATCTTCGGCGTGAGCTGGCCCAACTGGCCCGTGCAGCTGGTGGGCACGGTGCTGCTCCTGCTTCCACTCGCGCGGTGGCGCAACTGGAGCGACGCGAGCTTCCGCCTTCGCTTCCTCTGCGCCCTGCTCGTCTACATGGTGATCTTCAATCACCAGTCCGAGTCGCCGTCGTTCGTCATCGCCGTGACGGGAATCGCGATCTGGTTCGTCGTCACGCCCCGCTCGTGGTGGCACACGACGATACTGGTACTGACGATCCTGATCGTCTCCATCTCATCGACGGACATCACGCCGAAGAGCTGGCAGCGGGACTTCTTCGTGCACTACCGGCTGAAGACGATCCCGTGCACCATCGCGTGGATCGCCATGATCTGGGAGCTTCTCGCCTTCCGCCGGTCAGAGAGCGGCGAAGCTCGTGAGCTCGATGTCCCCGCGCGCGAGCCGCTCGCGAATCGCGGCTGAGGTGAGCGCCGCGAGCTCGATCGGCCGCGGCTGCGTGTAGGAGTCCTGCGCTGCGAGCGCTTCGTCCACGTGCCCCGGGTGCACCATGAGCTCCGTGCTCCCCGGCTCGAGCGTGTCGAGCGCGCGCCGCAGCCGCTCGGCGAAGCGCCTCCCGCCTTGCAGCGAAACGCCGCGGAAATGATCCGTCGTCGCGAGCGATGAGTCGAGCGGCAGCGCGCGCGACAACCCGAGCGACGACGCGAGCACGAGCTTCCGCGCCGTGGCGCCCGGGTGGAGCGGGTTCACGCGCAACGGCTCGCGCGGGATTCGCAGCACCCGAATTCCCGCCTCCCTGGCGACGAGGCGCACCGTCGGGAAGATCCCCGGCAGCACGTGCGCATGCCGATGACTGTCGAGGTGCGTGACCGCGATCCCCGCCTGGCGCACGCGCTCGATCTGTGCGCGAAGCTCGGCGGCGAGCTCGTCGCGGTCGATGCGCCGCGCGAATGCGCGCCGGGCGAGTGCGCCGAGCGGGAGGAGCTCGCCCGTGCGCGGATCGGTGAGCGACGGCACGCGGAGCAGCGGGCGGCCCTGCACGAGATTCAGGTGCACGCCGACATCGAGCGTGCGGGTCGCGCGCGCGAATCGCACGGCACTCTCCCAATCCACGCCGTTGGCCATCATCGATGTCGACGTCACGCTTCCAGCCTCGTGCGCCTCGACGATTCCGCGCGTCACGCCATCCGCGAGTCCGAAATCGTCGGCGTTGATGATGAGCCGCGGACGCTCAGGCGTAGCGGCCACGCCAGTCGTTGCGGCGGATGTGCAGCAGGTCGCGGATCATCCGGATCGCGTCCTCCACGAACCGCACCGTCGTCGGCTCCTCGTCGTAGCGGAAGAACACCGCGGTCTGCGCGAGCGAGAGCGCGTGCTTCTTCGCGATGAACAACGCCTCGACATCGAAGCCGAAGCGCGGGATCGTGATGCGCGGAAAGACGATCTCGGCCGCGTGCGCGGTGAAGCCTTTTAGCCCCGCCTGCGTGTCGAGCACGCGGGGAATGAGCGTCCATCGCACCATCGCGTTGAACACGCGGCTCATCACGTGTCTCGTGTACAGATACGAGAAGAAGCTCGGACTCATGAGGTACCGCGACTCGGCCAGCACCCTGCACGCGATCGCGACATCCGCTCCGCCCTCGAGGTCGGCGAGAATCTTGCCGACCTCAGTGGCCGGATACGCGAGATCGGCGTCGGTGAATACACGATACTTGCCGACCGCGGCGCGCATGCCGCGCGTCACGGCATTCCCCTTTCCGCGATTCTCTTCGTTTCGGAGCAGGCGCACCTCCGGATTCGCAGCAGCGAAGCGCTCGAGTATCGCGCGCGTCTCGGCGTTGCTGCAATCGTCCACCAGAATGAGCTCCCACGCGTACGTCTGCGCGCACAGGAACGCGCGCACCTCGGCGAGACTCGCGGGCAGCCGATCGGCGCCGTTGTACACGGGAACGATGAGCGAGAGGTGCGGAACGGCGGCGGATGCGGTCACCGGACGTGCAGGCAATTAGTTGACAAAGTCAAGGAATCGCGTTCGGCCGCCACCATCTCGACGTGCTCCCCGTTCCGGAGCACGGCGAGCCCGGGGCGGCACCGCTTTGGCAGCGCGGACACGACTGCGCGCAGCGTGTCCACCGCTTCGCTTTCCCCGTCGTCACCCAGCTCGAACGTCCCCCAGTGAATCGGGATCACCATGGCGCTCCTCGTCTCCGCGGCGACGCGCACCGCGTCGTCCGGTCCGAGATGCTTGCGCGCCATGTACCAGCGCGGGCGGAACGGCGCCACCGGAAGCAGCGCGAGCGTGAAGCGACTCCACTTGTCGTGCAGCTCACGATACATCCGCCCCCATCCGGTGTCCCCCGCGAAGTAGACGGTGTCGGTGGCGCCCTCGATCACGAATCCCTCCCACAGCCGCTCGTACCGATCGCTCAGCGTCCGCCCCGACCAGTGGCGCGCGGGCACCGCGGTGAGCCGGACGCCGCGCGCCAGCGATGCGGACTGCCACCAGTCCAGCTGCTCGGCACCCTGAATTCCCTGCGTCGCGAGATAGCCCGGATTTCCGAGTCCCGTGATGATGCGTGGATGATAACGCTGCTGCAGCCTGCGAAGCGACGGCAGATCCATGTGGTCGTAGTGATCGTGGCTGATCAGAACGATGTCGATCTGCGGCAGCGAATCGAATGGAATTCCCGGCGGCCTGTGTCGCCTCACGCCGAACTGGCCCTCCAGCCCCACCTTCGCCGACCACACGGGATCCGTGAGGATGTTGAGCGAATCCATCTGCAGCAGCACGGTGGCGTGATTCACCATCGTCACGCGGAGCACGCCACCCCCCACGCGCGCCGGCGGTGCGGGCTCCGCGATCGCGGCGCTGTCGGGCCACCTGCCGCGATGCCGGCTGAGCTGCCAGCGCGCGAGCTCCGAGGGCTTCTGCTCCTCGAACGGCTCCTCGTTGAAGAAGTGTCTGCCATCGAAGTGATCGGTGCGCGGTCCGCGGTAGTAGGGGAGCACCGCTGCGGCGCATGCGGCCAGCAGCGCCGCGCCGAACACGATCGCGATACGGCCGCGACTCACGACACGCGCAGTACGATTTTGCCGATGGACTCGTTGGACTCCATCCGCGCGTGCGCCGCGCGCACATCCGCGAGCGGAAACACGCGATCGACCACTGCGCGCACCACGCCGCGCGCGAGCAACGGCACCACCTGCTCCTCGAACGCCCGCGTGGCGGCGATCTTCTCCTCGATGGCGCGGCCGCGCAGCATCGTCCCCCGAATCGTGAGCCGGAGCGCGAGCACGCGGCCCAGCGGGATCGCAGCGTCGCGGCCGGCCATGGTGCCGATGACCATCAACCGCCCGAGAGGAGCCATCGCGTCGATGCTCGCCGGAAAATACGGTCCGCCGACGAGATCGAGCACGACGTTCATTCCGCGCCCGCCAGTCCACCGTTTGGCGTGCCCCGCGAGCTCACCGAGATTCGCGGTGGCGGCCCAACCATCTTCGAGCCCGTACGCCTTCACGCGCTCGAGCTTCCCCTTCCCTCGCGCCGTGCCGAACGGGATCGCGCCGAGTGCGCGCGTCAACTGCACCGCGGCGAGGCCGACGCCGCTCGCGACGGCATGGATGAGCACCGCCTCGGATGCGCGAAGCTGCGCCTGCGTCACCAGCGCATCGTGCGCCGTGATGAACGCCTCCGGCACGGCCGCGGCGTCCGTGTAGCTCAGCGACGAGGGAACCTCCGCGAGAAGCCGCTCGTGCGTGACGAGATATTCGGCGTAGGCGCCGCCGCCGACGATGCCGAACACACGCTGCCCCACTTTCCACCGCGTAACGCCGGGGCCGATCTCCGCCACCTCGCCCGCGAGCTCCATTCCGGGAATGTCCGCGGGCGAATCCGCCGGGGCGGGATACTTCCCCTGGCGCTGCAGAACGTCCGCGCGATTGAGCGCCGTCGCGTGCACGCGCACGAGCACCTGCGCGTGCGAGGGAGACGGTCGCGGCACCTCGCGCAGCTCCAGCACCTCCGGCCCGCCGGGAGTGGCGATCACCACGGCTCGCATCTGCTCCCGCGGGTGTGGATGGCGCTCGGGATCGTTGGCTGGCGGCATTCGTGACTCGTTCCCGTTTTCTCGACGACGATGTGCGTGCAGCAAACTTTACCGCCGCTGCACTGCGCGGGAAGGTTGGGCGTGACAGCGCGCTAGAATCTCGCCGAGGTGTACAGGTCCGCGCGCCACGCGTGGTTGGGATTGATTCCGTGCGCGATGTCGAAGCGCACGAGTCCGTCGAACGCAGCAATGCCGACGCCCGCGCCGGAGATCGGCCGCGCCGAGCCGGCGAAGTCGGCACGTGCGCCGGCCCATCCGATGTCGTAGAAGATGGTGGGACGGAATCCCGTGAACGTGCGTCCGATCTCCGCTCTCCCGAGCCAGTACGCGTCGCCGGCCTGCGTGCCGGGCTCCTGGCCGCGCACGGTCGCAACGCCACCGAGAAACCAGAATCGCTGCACCGGCACCGACCCCACCGAGCTGCCCGCACTCGCGGTGAGCGCCCCGTCGAGCCGGGCGCCGAGTCCGTGCATTGCGGTCGCTTCCGCGGATGCCCGCGCATAGTCGAACGTCCCGGTCGCCCCTTCCCCTCTCACGCCGACCGCCGTGCGCAGCCCGGCTGGATCGAGCCCGGAGGAGAACTGGTACTGCGCACCGCCTCCGAGCTCGGATGCGCTCTGCGCACGGATGTTCGGGATGAAGCCGGCACCGCCGAATAGATGCCAGAGCGAAAAATTCGTGTGCTTCTCCGCATCGTCCTGCCGTTCGGCGAACACGCGCCAGGTGAACGCGTTGGCGCGCGACGTCGTGGACACGAGCTCGGCGCCCGCGCTCCGAAAGTAAAACCCTTCGTCGTGCGACCAGAGCAGCGCCGAGATCGAGCTGCCGACGCTCAGCGGATCGCCCCAGTCGTTCGCCGAATTCAGGCGCCGGTACGCGCCGAGCGAGTACGTGCGGTCGCCGTTGCCGCGCAGCAGATGCGCCTCGAGGTTCGGCTGCCAGTCCGCAATCCCGATGCGCGCGGAGGCGTTCGCGGTGTAGCCCTTTCCGAGCGTGCTCTCGACGAGCACGCCGGCGGACAAGGCTTCCACGCGATTGTAGCGCAGCATGCCGCGATCCACACCGTAGTGAATCGTCGCCCGCTGCGGATCCCACCCGGGCTGCAATCCGAGTCCGAGCGATTTCTCGAGCTCCTCGCGATCCCTGGTGCCGAAGAGCTCATCGCCGTCATCGTAGATCGACGGAGAAAACTCCTTCGAGTGCACGAGGCTCACCGTATCGCAGGGAATGCGAACGAGAATCGGGAGCGCGCCGCCATAGCGCACCGAATGCCGCGTGATCGTGTCCCCCGGACTGCAGCGGAGGGTGCCGAACTCGCTCGTGCTCTCATCGCGCTGCTCGCGCTCAGCTTTCCGCTTCTCACGCGCCCCGACGGTCGAGTCGTGCATCGCGTCCCTCATCGCCCGCTCGTGCATGCGGCGCGTCGAGTCCGGCTCGGCGGAGCGCGCCGAGTCCGATGCCGAGCCGAAGATCGGTGGGAGCGAGTCGGTGCCGTTGACGCTCGCGTAGCGGTAGCTCTCCTCGCGAGTGAAGGGCGCGCGCATGAAGCCGATGCGCATGAGCCCCGTTATCGACTCCAGTCTCGGCAGCCACCAGCGCTGCTCGTGCAGCTCGTACTCCACCGTGAGCGCCGTGACCTCGAGCGACATCGGAAAGATCATCGGCCTGACGGCCTTCGGGACATCCGCGAACGCATCCTTCTCCGTCGCCTCGACGAACTCAACGATGTTCATGGGAACGGAGGGCCGATACACTGCGCGAACGAGACGGTCCGACCTCGTCTCGAACCACAGCGAACCCACGAGCAGATCCGCGCGCGGCTGCCTCGCCTCCACTTTCACTTCGCGCAATCGCCCGCGCGTTCCATCGGGGAGCAGAAAGAGAACGGAGTCGCCGCTCTGGAATCTGTAGTACGCCTCGGCTCCGGCGGCGAGCGGGTTGATGAGCTCGGGGCCGTTCGTGGAGCCGCCGACGCTCTTCACTCCCGTGATGTGCAGCAGGCTCTCACGCCCGGGATAATAGGGGATCGCCTCGATGTGCAGCATGTCCGTCATCACGTGGACGCCGGGTCTGATCATCGGCATGGCTGCGCGGGCGCCGACGACGTCCACCACCGCACCGTGGCCGCGCCGCCACCGTACGCGCGCGGCGGTCTCGCTCCGCATGAACAGCTTCTCCGGACCCTTGCGGCCGACGCCAAGTCCGATCGTGAGTCGCTCGTGCGAGGTTTCGTCGTACGAGACGAGCGTCGAGTCCTGCTCGAGCCTTGCGCGTCGTGCGCCGAGCACGAGCTCGCGCGCGCGCGGATCGCGATAGGCGCTCGCCTCGAGCTCCGGCGTGAGTGGAATCCGGCGCGCTTCCTTCCAGCGCGCGAGGCGAATGGAGTCCTCGTCCACACGCGCCTCGATCGTGTCGCGCGCACCGGTGTCTGCGCGCGCGGCCGCGGCCGGGACACCCTGAAGCGCTGCGAGTAGCGGAAGAAGGAGCAGAATCTGACGATGTCCGGGTGGGAGAGGTCCCCTCACTACGGCGGCCCGGTCCGCCGTGTTTCCGGCTCCTACATTCCCGGCATCGCGTGCTCCGTGGGCATGCGGTCGGGACGAAGGCGCAGAAAGATCGCGTAGCCCTTCGGATACCGCGTGCCGTACGCCGCTTCGAGCCGCGGCGGCACCACATCCAGCGTTCCGAGAATCGACGCGCCGAGCGTGAGCCCGTGCTCGCGGACGATCTCGCGACTGTAGCCGAGCGTGAGCGCGCCGAGATCGTATCTCCGCGTCTCGGACTGATCGGCCACCGCGAGGTCCTGCGCGCTCTTCTGCACGAGCTCCGCGCGGCCGAAGAAGGTGTTCACGCCATCGAGGCTCACATCGGTCTCGATCAGCGCACTGTTGGCGAGCGGCGCGCCGGACACCGCGTTCGCGCCGTAGATGAGCGAGCTGCTCCACTCGCCGCGCGCGCCGAGCAGGCGCGTGTGCATGATCGATGCCGCGTAGCGATGCAGCGACTCCTCGGGATGCAGCACCTCCGGGCTCGCGAGATACGCGGTGGAGAGGCTGTAGCTCCAGTTGGCATCCGGATTGTAGAAGACTCTCGCGGCGTACGAGTCGAGCCTGCGCACCTCGATGTCGGTGCGATGCTCGTCGGGCTCGCGGCCGTTGAAGATCGAGCCCTCCACTTTCCAGGTGCGGCTGAACATTCCGAGCGTCAGCACGCCGAAGGTGATGTGCGTGGCATCCTGCCAGTGGTGGCCGAGCGGCGCGAGCGGATCGCTGGCCGCGGAGGGACGGTGCGGGAACGCGACGGGCCCGATCGCCGGCTCACCCACGGGGGCGACGTAGAGCGAGAGCGCGAGATTGCGGGCCACGGGATGCTCGTAGAGCGCGGCGAGCTCCATGAAGAGATCGTGCGGATGCTGGCGATCGTGCAGCTGCTCGCCGTGATAGCTCTCGCCGGACTGCAGGAGCAGCGGATACCCGCGCGCTCCGATCGTCGCCGGCTCCGCGCTGAGCATTCCATGGAGATGCAGCATCCCGCCCCACAGCGAATGCATCGCCATGAGCATTCCCCAGTTGATCGATCCGAGCTGATCGTCGCCTCGCGTACCGAGCTGCCTGTCGTACTCGACGTACGCGATCCCGTGGACCATGAGCGTCCAGCTTCCGCGTACGAAATGCCATCCATAGTGAGGCGATGCCTGCGGCTGCCAGCTCGTGCCGGACCCGAGGCGCGTGTGCGGGATGCCGAGCACGCCGGCCATGCGAGCCTCCATTCCGGACATGCCGGCCATGCCGGGCATTCCCGGCATCGAGTCCTGCTGCGCGCGAGCTGTGGCCGGTGCGGTCGCGGCGAGAAAAATCGCCGCGCACATCCATCGAGAAGCTTTCATTCCGTGAAGAGTACCGTCACGGAGCGTGAGACGGCGATGGCTGGGCCGGCGATCGCGACGCGTCGTACGCTGCCGCCATCTCCGTTCGCGTGCTCGCGAGGGTGTTTCGCATCGCTTCCCTGAGCTTCTTCACCGCCTTTCCGCGAATGTTGAACAACCCGCCGCTCGGCAGATCATCGAATTTCTGACGGCGCAGCACGATGAGGTACGATGCGGCACCCTGCCCGTCGGCCGGCGCGGCATCGGTCACCGTGATGTACTCCACCGCGGATTCGAAGTAGTGTGACGCATAGAGGAGCTTCGAGCACATCCAGCTCTGATCCGAACGTGTCGTCGACGCGTTCATCGAACGCTCGACCACCTCGAGCGTGGGCTTGAGCCCGGGCATGCGATCCATCTCCCACGAGATACGCGACGTCACGGATGCGGGTCGCGCGCTGCGTGGCGCGAGCATCGCCAGGAACGGCTCGGACTCGATGCCCGGCGGCATGGGCTCCGCGAGCAGCGCGCGAAACACCTCGCTGCTTCGCACCGGACGCTTGGTGTCGTCGTACACCACCGTCTCTTCGCCACTGTCCGCACGGTACGCGTTCACGTACGAGACGAGCCACTCCCGCATCAGCGAGTCCGCCGGCGGCAGTGGATCGTGTCTCCCCCCGAGAACGCCGCGGAAGTGCTCCATCTCGCTGGCGGGCAGCTTCACATCGCACTTGAGCGGCTGGCACTTCTGGAGCGCCTTGGCATCCGCGGGATCGAGTGTCAGGGCGGCGACATCCTCGAGGCGCGCGGGGTTGCCGAAGCTCCCCGATTCGGACTTCGCTCCCGTCGCGAGAAATCCGGCCAGCTGGCTGACGTGGTCCACGTAGAACGAGCGCGGCACCTCGAGGCGTACGACTCCGAGGGTGGCGACCTCCGTCTTGTCCGCCGCGTCGATGGTGATGGCGACCGCGCCGCCGCGCTCGATCTCGTTCACCTGCTTCGCATCCAGCATCGTGAGTCGCTGCAACGCACTCGGCGTCGACTGCGCGCCAGCCCGCGCTACACCCAGGGCGCAGAAGATCAGCGCCGCACCGAGAGATCGGGTCACCGGAACACCACGCGCACGCTAGAAGCCCGTCACGGCATGAGGCACGTACGGCTCTTCCAGAAATTCCATCTCTTCGGGCGTGAGCTGCACATCCAGCGAAGCGACCGCGTCGTCGAGGTGATTCTGCTTCGAGGCGCCGACAATCGGCGCGTCGACGTATGGCTTCTGCAGCACCCAGGCGAGCGCGATCTGCGCGCGAGGCACGGCGCGCTTCAGGGCCAGTGCCGCGACGCGCTCGACGATCACGCGATCCGCATCCGCGGTGCGCTCGTAAAGCGTCTTTCCAAACTCGTCCGTCTCCTTGCGATAGCTCGACTCATCCCAGTCGCGCGTGAGTCGTCCGCGCGCGAGCGGGCTCCACGGAATGACACCCACCTGCTCCGCGACACAGAGCGGCATCATCTCCCGCTCCTCCTCGCGATAGAGAAGGTTGTAGTAGTTCTGCATGCTGACGAAGCGCGACCAGCCGTGCTCCCTCTGCAGGTGGAGCGCAGTCGCGAACTGCCACGCGTGCATCGAGGACGCGCCGATGTAGCGGGCCTTACCCGCCTTCACGACATCGTGCAGCGCCTCGAGCGTCTCTTCGATCGGCGTGGTCGGATCCCAGCGGTGGATCTGGTACAGGTCGACGTAGTCCATGTTCAACCGGCGCAAGCTGTTGTCGATCTCGCCGAGTATCGCGCGCCGCGACAGCCCGGCGCCGTTCGGGCCGGGGCGCATGCGACCGTGCACCTTGGTCGCGATCACGACGTCCTCGCGGCGGGAGAAATCGCGAATGGCGCGACCGAGGAACTCCTCGCTGGTTCCGTCGGAATAGACGTTCGCCGTATCGAAGAAGTTGATCCCCAGCTCCAGCGCCCGGCGAATGAACGGGCGCGACGCCTCCTCGTTGAGCGTCCAGGGATGCGCTCCGCGATCGGGAACACCGTAGGTCATGCAGCCGAGGCAGATGCGCGAAACGTCGAGTCCGGTATGCCCGAGCTTTGTGTACTTCATGATACGAAATGATGCAGTGGAAGAAGTTGTGCCCGCCTGAAATTCCGATTCGTTGATGCTCGATGAATCCGAATTCCAATTTACCCCACGCAATTTCACGTGCGGGCGAAGCTCTTGCTGTAGGCGCCGGGGTCGGTCGGCACGATCGCCCAATACTAATTAATGGTAGGGGAGCGCTCGCTCGCGAGAGCCCGGAGGGGGAACGAATAGTTCGTCGCTCGTGGGTTTTGGTGAGAGGTCGATCTCCACTCGGACACCGCGATGGCCGGGTCCGCAGACTCGAAAGTCAGCGAGGAGGAAGATGAAACGCATCGGACAGTTGGGTGTGGCGATGCTGCTGGTCATCGCCGCATGCAGCGAAGGGACGTCGCCCTCCAAGGTTGCGCCAACCAGGTCGGGCGCGAAGTCACAGCGACACGCCTCGGCGCAGCTGGTCAACCAGGCGGGCAACAGCTTCTACCAGGTATTCGTGAATGCCGATCAGGCGCCCGGCATCGGGGAGTACACGATAGAGACCGGGCCGAATCACCCCGTCACGATCTCGACGGGGAGCCCGCAGAACGTGCTGTTCGGCAACGGCGTGCCGGGCACGTCCTACAATTCGTTCTTCTCGTATACCACCGGCACCACGTACGTGGCCACCGATTTCAATGCGGCCCCGAATCTCGTCGTACTCAATCCGACCACGCCGGGCATCACGGCATCGGTCACACCGCTGGGCTCGACGGGCTTTCGAACGACGTACACGCTGGCCGGCCCGCCGCAGACGCCCGACAAGCTGACGATCGTGCAGGACGTGAACACGCACGGAACGACGTTCCAGACGTCGACCGTGGAGGTCACGACGACGATCACGAACAACGGCAGCGCGCCGGTGGCGATGGGCCTTCGCTATCTGTGGGATACCCAGATCGGGCAGGATGATGGACCGACGTTCCAGCCCCTGAATCCCGACGCGGCCGTCCTCCTGACCGAGAAGAACTTCCAGCCGCCGACATTCGGCTTCTACCGCATTCAGGACAACAACGGAAACGCGACCACTCCGCTGTTCAACGTGTTCGGAACGGTCACCCAGCCGACGTCGGTCACGCCGCCGCCGACTCCGCCGGACCGGCTCGTGAACGCATCGTGGCCCGCGTCGGTGGATGTGCCCTTCGCGTATACGGCGAATCCATCGCTGGATGTGTCATCGCCGGGCGGTATCGACGACAACGCCGTCCTCTACTATTGGGGCGCCACGCAGGCGACGGCGATCACCATCGCACCCGGCGCTTCCAGGACGTTCTCGGAGTCACTCGTGTCGGGTGAGGCGAATGCGCCCCCGCCATTCAACCAGCCGCCGGTGGCGCACATCACGGCGCCGGCGAACAACGCATCGTTCGCGCAGGGCGCATCGGTGACCTTCACCGGGAACGCAACCGATCCCGAAGACGGCGCGCTCACGGGCGGCTCGCTGGTGTGGACGAGCAGCCGCGACGGACAGATCGGCACGGGCGCGTCCTTCTCGACTACGTCGCTCTCGGTGGGTACGCACACGATCACGCTCACGGCGAAGGACAGCCAGGGCGCCACCGGGACCGCGACCATCACGGTGGTCATCACCGGGGCAGGACAGAATCAGCCGCCCACCGCGACCATCACCTCGCCCGCGAACGGCGCCATCATCACTCCCAACACGCCGGTCACGCTCACGGGCACGGGAACGGATCCGGAGGACGGCACGCTCACGGGCGCATCGCTCGCGTGGAGTGACAGCGTCTCGGGCTCGCTCGGAACCGGCACCTCGGTGTCGCTCACCTCGTTGCCCGTCGGTCCGCACACCATCAGGCTCACCGCCACCGACAGCAAGGGCGCGACCGGCACGGCGACGGTTCGGGTCATCGTCGGCTTCAGTCAACGCATCGGCACGGACGGCGGATCGCTCTGCGTCGAGGCATGCCATCTCTCGCTCTTCGTTCCGGCAGGTGCGCTGTCCTCGCCGACGACGCTCATCGAGTGGCCGGTCGCCTCACCACCATCGCCGCCCGCCGGGATCGTCAACGGTGCGCACATGATCGCGCCTGCCGTGACCTTCGCCA
>Ga0207657_10003868_pt1 | contig 15893 bp, 10 predicted proteins | sample KBSC33metaG_FD_184316 | JGI IMG/M metagenome (GOLD analysis project Ga0207657, IMG submission 184316) | Corn rhizosphere microbial communities from Kellogg Biological Station, Michigan, USA - KBS C3-3 metaG (SPAdes) (version 2) | ecosystem: Host-associated > Plants > Roots > Rhizosphere > Soil ... | reverse complement strand
AACACGCCGTAGCCGGTCGCGTCGAGATCGGGCGGCAGGTCGGGCCAGAATATGTCTGCCGTCATGCCGATCTGGGTGAACTGGCGCAGCATGAACTCGACCGTCGGGTGAGGCCGGTGCAGCACCAGCGCACGGCGCTTGTCGGCATGCAGGACCGGGCCGCGCTCGCTCATGTCACAACCCGCAGATAGGGCTGTTGCCGCACCGGTGCTTGCCGGCGCTCGGCATGCACAAGATAGGGATCGGGCACCACCGGGGAGTCGGCACGGCTGACGACGTCGAAGGCGCCGTCGGCGCGGGCCCGGCCGATCTGGGGGGTGAGGATGGCGTGATTGGTTTCGGCGTGAATGCGCAATGGGCCGAAGGGAGCAGCGTAGCTCGTCGCCTTGGCGTCATCGAGCACGGCCGCGGCATCGACCCGGCCGCTAGCGGCGATGCCGCGCGCAATCATGTGGACCGCCGCATAGGCCTGCACGAAGAAGGCCGATACGCGCGACTGGGCGGGCGCAAAGCGCCGCGCGGTGGCAAGGAAAGCGTGGTTGGCCGCGGTCGGCGCGGCCTCGAAATACGGCGCGACGGTCAGGTGGCCGGCGGCCTTGGGGCCAAGGGCGGCCGCCTCGCCCTCGGTCCAGTTGCAACTGATGATCGGCCGATGCTCGGGCGCGAATGCGGGATCGGCCTGGCCCAGCGCCCAATAGGCTTCGAGAAAGGCCTGCGAGGATGGGCCGATCAGGGTATTGAGGATGAAATCGGGCCGCTTCAGCCGGACTTCCTCGATGATGTGCCCGATATCGGTATCGCCAAGGGGTACGAAGCGTTCGCCCCGCACGGTGCCGCCCTGCCGCTCGACCTGCTCGCGGGCGATGCGATTGGTCTCCCAGCCCCAGATGTAATTGGAGCCGACCAGCAGCGGGTCATGGCCGAACCGTTCGAGCACAAAGGCGAGCAGCGGCAGGATGTGCTGGTTCGGGCAGGCGCCGACATAGACGACGTGATCGTTGCCCTCGAACCCCTCATAGGGGCACGGATACCAAAGCTGGGTGCCGGTCCGCTCGAGCACCGGAATCACTTCCTTGCGGCTCCACGAGGTGGTGCAGCCGACGATGAAGCGGGCGCCGCTAGTGTCGATGATGTCGCGGCAGAGCCCTGCATAGGCTTCGGTGTTGCCGGCCGGATCGCGGGTCGCTGCGACCAGCTTGAAGGGATGGACCGCGTCGGCATTGATTTCGGCAATCGCCGTCAGGGCGCCGTGCAGACCCTCCCGGCCAAGCGAGGCATAAGAGCCGCGGGTCGAAAACAGCACACCGATCGCGATCTTGTCCGGCCCCGGCTCCAAATTGCTGCCCCAATGCAAAAACCCCACACCCTGACGCGAAGCATCGCGTCCTGGAGTGGGGCCCAAATGCCCATCAACCGCTCATTAGGGGGATGATGGACGGAAGCGGGCGGGCGAGTCAAGACTCAGTAGAGGGTGCGTCCGCCGGCCAGCGCGAGCACGAAGCACTGCCCGTCAAGGCTCAGTACCTGCTGGTGCAGCAGGGGATCGGCAAGGCGGCCGATGGGCGCTGCGGCGGCCGATGCCTCGACCGGATCGAGACTGACGTCGACACCGCGAAAGTCGAGGGAGGCGCCCATGCCGAGGTATTTGGTGTAGGCCTCCTTCAGCGTCCACAGCCGCAGGAATTCGAGATATTGCTCCGGCACCGGCAGGGTGTGGAGGTGCTTGCGCTCGACGCTGTTGAGCACGTGCCAGGGGATTTCGCTGCTCGCGGGGGGCGGCAGCGCCTCGATATCGACCCCAAGCTCGAATTTTCTCGACACGGCAATGACCAGCACGCCCGAGGTGTAGGAGAGGCTGAAATTCAGGGCCAGCGGGGCGGTGACCTGTGGCTTGCCGTAGGCATTGGTGTCGAACTGCCACTCGCTGCGGCCGACCGTCTGGCTGGTGTAGGCCGACAGCGCTTCGCGCAGCAAAGCGCGTGAGGCGATGAAGGCGGAGCGGCGCCGGGCGTTCCGGATGGCGAGGGCGCGTTCGGCTTCATCGGGGCTCAAGAGGCCGAGCAGCTCCGCTTCGCGGGCGGCGCAATCGGCGAGCGAGATGAAGTGCACGCGGACGCCGCGCAGGCAGGCGAGTTCCAGCATGGGCCGCAGCGCCAGCGATTCGAGCCGGGAGCCGATGGTGGTGAGGGGGGACATGTCCATTTTCGGAACCTCGTCTGTCTGGTTTCTGCAACCGATGCAATCACCTTAAGGCAGACCGCATGGACAGCGCCGGAACGGCGGGTTCAAGATCGGTTCAGGCGACCACCCAAAAAACACCACGACCGGCGACTGGGAAGTCGCCGGCCGTGGCGGCAGCCGGGAGAGCTGTCAGGCGCGCAACTGGTTGGCGGGATTGCCGCCCCACAGGCTCCCGGCGGGCATCGTGGCGCCCTTCATCAGGAAGGAGTCGGCCATCAGCACGGCCCCCTCCCCGATCTCGACGCCGTAATTGACGAAGGCATTGCCGCCGATACTGGCGCCGTGACCGATGACGATGCGGTCGGACTTGAAGGCGCCGTCCTCAAGGGTGTGGGGCTGCAGGGTGGCGGCTTCTCCGAGCGTCACGTAGTCGCCGATCTCGATCAGGGTGCGCTCCGACATGCTGGCGCCGTCGTCGAACACCTGGCGGCCGATCCTGACGCCCATCAGCCGCCACAGCACCGGCTTGAACGGGGTGCCGTTGAAAGGGGCCATGAACTCGGTGCTGTCCGAGAGCTTCCAGTGCAGTTCGTGGCGCCAGAAATACGGGTCGTAGATCGAGCAGTAGCGGGGCACAAGTTGGCCGAAGCCTAGCGACAGGCGTTCGGCGAGGATACTGACACCGGCCACGACGAACAACATGGCGACGGCGGCGAGCGCGAAGGCCCAGGTGCCCAGCAGGTCCTGCGCGGCGATGGCGGCGAGCACCGCCAGCACGCCGAAGAAGGCGAGCGCCCACCGCACGGCGACGAAGATCAGCGCGGTGCCGAAATTGGAGCGGTTCTTGGCCTTGAGGCGACGAGTGAATTCGGGGCCCGTGGCGAGGGCAGCGAACTGCTGGTCGCGGCGCACCGAGCGCGGAATCTCGAAGGCGGGCGAGCCGAGCAGGCCGACATTTTCGCGCAGCGGGCCTTCGATCGGCACCGCCACCTTGGTGGCGAGCAGGACATTGGCCCCGGTCCGCGCCCCGGCCGGGAAGAAGATGTTGTTGCCGAGATAATTGTCGGCGCCGATCGTCGCCTGCGAGAGCCGGACGGCGGCGTTCGAAATATCGGCGTTGACCATGGCGAGGCCGTCGGCGACCAGGGTGCCGGAGCCAACGGCGCAGAGGAACGGGCTTTCGTGCTTCTGGTTGGTGCCGAAGTTCGAGCCGGTCTGCCTCATGCGGCCGAGGTCCTGGCCGATGAAGCTCAGATAGTGGACGATGGCCGAGCTGTCGCCGAACAGGCGGTTGAAGCCCTTAGAGTTCGAGAGCCGCGTCACCGCGCCGAACATGAAATGGTGGAAGCCGTAGAGCGGGTAGATCTGGCCGGGCCGGAGGAAAAGGTTGGCGAGGCGCGGCAGCAGCCCGATGCCTACGAGGCCGACCAGCAGCGTGCCGGCGTAAAGGACCAGCGAGACGCCGAATGCCACGCCGAGGCTCGCCGGCAGGTCGAGGCCGAGGGTGTCAGTGCCGATAGTGTCGCCGACGAGTTTCGTCAGCGCCGGCGAAATCAGATAGAGCAGCGCCGGCAGCAGCGGGGCGACACCGAAGACGACGACCAATTGCAGCAGGCTGAACAGCACGCGGCGGAAACCGCTGACCGGCAGCGGCGGCAGGCTGTTGTAGTTGACGGTGGTTTCCTGCGCCGGGGAGCCCTGGTAGCGCTGGCCGTCGGGCACGCGCTGGCCGCGCTGCAGCGAGGAGGTCATGCCGAGCTGCGTGTCGTTGCCCATCACGGTGTCGATATCGAGCACGGTCGCTTCGGCGACGAAGGCGCGGGCGCCGATGGTGATCGGCCCGGTCTCGATGGCGCCGGCGCGGGCGCGGTAGCCGCTGAAGCGCACTTCCTTGTGGATGATGGTGTTGTCACCGACGGTGACGAGATCGGTGCAGACCGGCACGGATGCCGACGCGATGACGACGTTGCGGCCGATCTTCATGCCGAGGGCGCGCAGGTAGACCAGGTAGAGCGGCGAGCCGGCGAGCAGCACCATCGGGTTGGCGCGCAGCAGCGACTTCACCAGCCAGAAGCGGAAATAGGCAAAGCCCCAGATCGGGAATTTGCGGGCCGTCCAGCGGCCGACCAGGAGCCATTTCAGCAGCACCGGCAGGCCGACCAGCAGCAGCAGGAAGCCCGCGCCGGCGAAGAGCCCGCGCAGGTAGAGCTCGCTGAAGCCGGTGGCGTCGAGCGTCCAGCCCAGCGCCGTGACGCCGACATAGACGAGGCTCGCGGCATAGCCGAGGATCCAGGCGAGCTGGGCGGCGCCGCAGAGATAGTACTGCCATGCCGGGGCGCGGAGGGCGGCAACCGGCTCGGCGGCGGCGGGGTTGGGCGGCGCGATGGTTTCGGCCGCAACATGGGCGGCAAGCTGGCGAACGGTGGGGAAGAGGTAGATGTCGCGCATCGAAATGCCGGCGCTGCCGGTCGTCTCGCGCAACCTGGAGGAGAACTGCGCCATCAGCAGCGAGTTGGCGCCGAGGGCGTCGAAGAAGTGATCCTCAACCGACACCCGCTCGATCTTCAGCAGGCTCGCAAGGGTGGTAGCGATGACCTCCTCGGTGGCATTGGCGGGAGGCACATAGGTGCCCGCGGTGCCGGCGTAACGCGGCTTTGATGGCTTCGGCAGGCTCTTGCGGTCGGCCTTATGGCTCGGCAGCAGCGGCATTTTCGCCAGCTCTTCATAGAAAGCCGGCACCATGTAGCTGGGAAGCTGGGCGCGCAGCTCGGCGACGAGAGCATCGACCGACAGCCCGGGGCTGCCCAGCTTCAGCGTGTAGTAGGCGACCAGTTCGACCGCGCCCGGTTCCGGCGCGTACTTGTCGACCACCGCCTGGGCGATCTCGGGCCGCTGCATCAGCACCGACTCGATCTCAGTCAGTTCAATGCGATAGCCGCGGATCTTCACCTGGGTATCGATGCGTCCGAGATATTCGATCTCGCCCTCGGCATTGATGCGGCCAAGGTCGCCAGTGCGGTAGAGGAGCCCCGACGCATTGTTCTCGAGGTGGAGAAAATCCGGCACGAAGACCTTCCCTGTCAGATCATCGCGGTTGAGATAGCCCTTTGAAATGCCGATGCCGGCGATGGCGATCTCGCCAGCCAGGCCGAACGCCAGCGCCCTTTCCCCACCCGGCTCGAGGATGACGATCGAATAGGTCGGCAGCGGCGTACCGATGGTCACCGGCCTGCCGGCGACCATTTCGTTGAGGGTGGCGGTGACGGTCGACTCGGTCGGGCCATAGGCGTTGAGAAAGCGCCGGCCCGGCCGCTGCCAGCGCGCCACGAGGTCCTGCGGGCAGGCTTCGCCCGACACCATGATGTAGCGTAGCGCCGGCAGCTCGGCGTCGAGGGTCGCCAGCAGGGTCGGCACGCAGCAGAGCGCGGTGACCTGCTGAGCGGCGAGGAAGTCGCCGAGGTCGCTGCCGACCAGCGTCGAACCCACCGGGCCGGGCACCAGGGTGGCGCCGACGACGAGCGGGATCCAGATTTCCTCGACCGCGAAATCGAAGGCGATGGTCAGCCCCTGATACATGCGGTCGGTGGCGGTGATGCCGTAGGTTTCGGCGGCCACCTGGATGAAATTGACGATCGAGGGGTGCTCGATCGGCACGCCCTTCGGCCGCCCGGTCGAACCGGACGTGTAGATGATGTACGCGAGATCGTCAGCGGCAATGCCGATCTCAACGTCGGACAGGCGGTTCGCCGCCTCGCTGTCGATGGCGTCGTGCATCCCGTCGAGATGCAGTACCGGGACCCCTGCCCCGCCCAGGTGCTCGCGGTAGCGGGCCAGCGACAGGATGGCGGCGACCCGTGCGTCTTCGGCGATGAAGGCGATGCGATCGGCGGGAAAGCTCGCATCGAGCGGCACGTACGCCGCGTGCAACTTCAGCACCGCGAGTGTGGCGATGTAGGAGAACATCGATTTGTCGAACAGCAGCGCCAGCCGATCACCGGCGCGGAACCCCTGCCGCCGCAAGACGCGGGCGAGCTGGTTGGCGCGGGCGTCGAGGTCACCATAAGTAAGAGTGCCCTCGGGACCATCGACGGCGAGGTGGGTTGGGTCGGTTGCCTGCAAGGCATCGACACGCGCCTCGAACAGATGCTCGAAGCGCTGGCCGAGGTGCCAGCGTACTGTGTTGTCGACGCCAGTCCGCACCAGGACGCCGGCAGCGGGTGCGGGTGGGGTCGCGTCGTTGCTCGGAGTCTGGTCCAGGGTCAGATCGTGCATGAGTCGCCCACCCGGTGAATTGCCTGATGACACAACCTACCCCGCCCAACATGGCGGCAGCCCCAACGGCCAGTTCAGGCGGCATTCAGTGGCGACGGGGCTTTCTGGTGGCAAATACGAACCCCCGCCGGAGCCGATGGCCCCGGTCGAAGCCACCACCGAGGACGCCATGACCTTCCACAGCCGAATCCAGGATACCGCCGTGTTTCACCGTCGTGAGTCGGAGGCGCGCGGCTACTGCCGGAGCTTTGATACGGTGTTCAAGTCGGCCCGGGGATCGACGATGATCGGGGAAGACGGGCGCGACTACATCGACTTCCTCGCGGGGTGCGCCTCACTCAATTACGGGCACAACGATCCCGACATGAAGGCGGCGCTGATCGCGCACCTGCTCGATGACGGGATCGCCCAGGGGCTCGACCTGTTCACCACCTCGAAGCGCGCCTTTCTCAAGGCCTTCGAGTGCCTGATCCTGGGGCCGCGCGAGCTCGACTACAAGGTGCAGTTCGTCGGCCCGACCGGCACCAACGCTGTCGAGGCGGCGATGAAGCTGGCCCGCAAGGTGACCAAGCGCACCAACATCATCTCGTTCACCAACGGCTATCACGGGGTGTCGCTCGGCGCGCTTGCCGCGACCGGCAACAAGAAGAACCGGGTCGGCCCGGAACAGCCGCTCGCCGGGGTGCAGCGCGCCGCCTTCGACGGCTATTTTGGCGAGGGCGTCGATACGGCCATGATGCTCGACAAGCTGCTCAGCGATCCCTCTTCCGGAGTCGATGCGCCGGCGGCGATCCTCCTGGAATGCGTGCAGGGCGAGGGCGGACTCAATGTCGCCTCGGCCGAATGGGTGCAGGCCATCGCCGGCGTCGCCAAGCGGCACGGCGCGCTGCTGATCGTCGACGAGATCCAGACCGGGTGCGGGCGCACCGGTACCTTCTTCAGTTTTGAAACGCTGGGCGTGGTGCCGGACCTCGTCACCCTGTCGAAGTCGATCTCCGGCTTCGGGCTGCCGATGGCGCTGCTGCTGGTGAAACCGGAATACGACATGTGGAAGCCGGCCGAGCACAACGGCACGTTCCGCGGCAACAACCACGCCTTCGTTACGGCGCGGGTAGCGCTGGAAAAGTTCTGGTCGGACGACAAATTCGCTACGGCCATCGCCGAGCGAACCGAAATCGTCAACCGCCGCCTCACCGACATTGCGGCGCTGATACCGGGCGCCAAGCTCAAGGGTCGCGGCATGATGCAGGGCATCGATGTCGGCACAGGCGAGCTGGCGGAACTGATCTGCACCACCTGCTTTGCCAACGGGCTGATTGTCGAGACCTCCGGCGCCCACCACCAGGTGGTGAAGATCCTTGCGGCGTTGACTATCCCGGTGCCGATGCTGCGGCGCGGCCTCGAAATCATCGAGCTTGCGGTCAAGGAAGCCACGCGCACCCGCCACCCCAGAGCCAGCGCCGCGTGAGGTCTTGAATCAGGACGAGGCTCCAACGCTTTGAATAGTCGCGTTTTCGAGCCGGCACTTTGCTGAACTGCGTAGCGGCTCCAGCGGCTCCCTCCCTCAAGGGGGAGGGATCAAGGGTGGGGGTACCCGCCACCCACTCCGTGCTCGCCGCAACCCCCACCCCTGCCGGACCTTCCCCTCAAGGGGGAGGGGAATCCAACCTCACGGCTCGTCGTCTCCCTCCCCCTTGCGGGGAGGGATGGGGTGGGGGTCCTGCCAATGGCACATCGTCCGCGGCCGCCTCGCCACAAGAGAACCCCAATCGACGGATACTTAGCGTGTCGTTGGATTCGTCGTGGCCAGTTCAACACAGGAGGACCGGATGACGCCTGATATTGCACTCGCTAATTATTTTCGCCGGAAGCAGTTCGCCATGGGTCAGCGCTACGTCAAGGCGCGCGTCGTCTCCTCGCTGTCGGCCCGGGGCTTCGCGCCCGAAGGGGTCGAAAAGGTCGTGGAAAAATGGGAAGCCGACGGGCTGATCCGGGAGCATCCCGACCATACCATCTCGCTGACGCCAGCCGCCTACCCGCACGTCGCGCCGTAAGATCGGAGCGGTAGCCTCAATCCGAGATGCGAGGCTGTGGCTGAGCCTCGAAGGCTTGGTGATAAGCCGCGGGTGGTTCGAGGCTCGCTGCGCTCGCACCTCACCATAAGGCGCGAGGCCAATAGGCCGAGCCTCGAAGGACCCGGGTCCATCACTGCGGGTGGCGCATCACACAGGTTGCCGCAACGCAAAACGACCGGCAGTGGAAATCCGCCGGTCGCGGGTTTGGCGCAGGTCTCAGCGATAGCCCGCGTCGATCAGCTTGCTGAGCGGGCCGACCGTGTCGGGCGTGATGACGCCGGCACCGGTGTTGATGGACAGGCCCGGCATCAGATATTTGTGGCTCAGCACGCACTGCAGCACCGGCATGAAGCCCTGCAAATAGAGCAGTTGGTCGAGCGTCACCGACACATAGCCCGACTTCAGGCCGTCGATGGTTGCGGGTGCGAGGTCGATGCCGCCGACGATAATGTCGCCCGGCTTCTTGCCGGCCTTCTGCAGGATCTCGGCCATTTCACCGGTCACGCCGCCATGCTGGGAGCCGATCGCCTTGAGCTTGGGATGACTCTGGATGTAGGCAGTAAGGATCGGCACGGCGAGCGTTGCATCGCTGTTGACGTCCTGGCTGATCTCCAGCCGGTCGACCTTCAGGCCAGCCTTTTCGAGGGTGTCGGCGAGGCCCTTTTCGGACTGGCCACGCTCGGCCTGGCTGAACACGCCATAGACCATCGCCTCGTCGCCGGCCTTGAGGTTGCCCTTGGCGATCATCTGCGTCGCCGTGAGCGCGCCACCCTGGTAGAGGTCGACGCCGGCATAGCCAAAGCCTTTCGGGCCGAATTCCTGCTGCAGCGGGGTCAGCGGCGCGTTGCCGTCGGTGACGACGATGCCCTGATCGACGGCCTGCTTCACGAGGTCGTGGAAGGCATCGGAGCCGGGGTGGCCCATGATGACGATGCAATCCGGCTTGGCGGCCATGGCCTCCTTGAACTGGCTGATCATGGTTTCCGGCGCCCAGGCGGAGAACTGGGCATTGAGCTTGGTGACGCCCAGCGCCTGTGCGGCGGCGGAGGCGCCGATCTGGCGGGACAGCGTGGCGCCGTCGCCGGGATTGCCGCCCATCTGCATGTAGATGGTCATGCCCTTGCCGGGCGTCGGCTCAGCGGTCTGGGCCGAGGCGACGGCGGTGCCGAGCAGCAACGCCGCGGTGGCGGCGCCGAGCAGAAGCAGTTTGGTGTGCACGGTCAGTCTCCCTTGTTGTCTCGACCGTCGGGGGGGACGGCGAGCTCCTCCACGGTCGGTTTCAGCCGGCCGAATTCCATACGTTGGCGGAAGCGCGCGAACATTGCCTGGCGGCGGGCGGGCTCGTCGACGTAGAGGTAAAACACAATGGCAATGAGGAAAATCAGGCCGCGGATGGTCAGCACCCAAGCGCCGGTCGAGCCGGTCGCGACCAGGCCCGGCTCGACGATGGTGACCACGAGGCATCCGAACACGGTGCCGACGATGGTGGCGCGGCCGCCGAAGATCGAGGTGCCGCCGATCAGCACGGCTGCGATGGCGAGCAGCAGATAGCCCTGCCCCTGATTGCCGAAGAAGTTCTTGTTCTCGAGGGTGAGGAAGATTGCCGCCAGCGCGCCGAGCACCCCCATCAGGGTGAACAGGCGAATCTTTTCTTTCTCCACATTGATGCCGACGACGCGCGACACGTCGTTGGAATCGCCGAGGAACAGTACGTGCTCGCCGAAGCGATGGCGGTTCATGATGAACCACAGGAAGACCACGACAATGGTGGTCCACAGCGCCTGCAGCGGCAATTGGGTGGTCCAGAACGGCCCGTTGAAGACCGCGAAGGGCCGGCCCACCAGCCATTGCCAGACCGGTGCGTCGCTGGCGCCGCGCAGCGCGTAGGACTTGCCGCCCGACAGCACCGTCGCCATGCCGGCCCAGAAGAACTGCGTCGCGAGGGTCGCAATGAAGGATGGGATGCCGACGCGGGCGACGAGGATGCCGTTGACGTAGCCGATGAGGATGCCGCCGAGCAAAGCGAGGATCACCCCGACCCAGCCGAACCAGGCGGAGAAGTCGGCGTCCGGCGCAACGCTGATGAAGGCAAGGCCGCTGTCGTGCAGATAAGTGAGGAGGCCGACGAACCAGTCGCTCCCCTCCTTCATGGTGACGGCGAACAGGAAGCCGGAAAAGGCGATGATCGAGGGGAAACAGAGGTCGATCTCGCCGGCGCCGATGACGAAGGTGAGCCCGATGGCGAGCAGCACCAGCGGCGGCAGCGATGACAGGAAGGTGGTGTAGATGTTGGGTGACAGGAAGACTTCCGGCGCCAGCCCCATGAACAGGATGAGCAGCAGCAGGAAGACGATGATGATCGGCAGCCCTTCGAGGCGGGCTAACAGCTTGCGGAGGGGGGCGGGGGCGGAGGGCGCGGCCATCAGTGCTTCTGCTGCAGGTCGATGAGGTATTCGGTGAGATCGGCGACCGACATGTCGCGCGGGCTGATGTCGGCAACGATCGCCCCACGCTCCAGCACGACCAGCCGGTCGGCGACTTCGTGCACGTGCGCGAGGTTGTGCTCGATGTAGACGCAGGCCTTGCCGGCGGCCTTGATGGAGCGAACGAAGTCGAGCACCTTGCGCACCTCCTTGACAGCCAGCGCGACGGTGGGTTCGTCGAGCACGATGAGGTCGGCATTGAAGTGCATGGCGCGGCCGATGGCGATGCCCTGCCGCTCGCCGCCCGAGAGCTGCTTGACCGTCGCATCGACGCCGATGCCGACGCCGCGGAAGCCGATGGATTGCATCAGGATCTGTTCGGCCACGGCCTTTTCGCGCTTCACGTCGATGAAGCCGAAGCGGTTGGCGATCTGCCGGCCGACGAAGAAATTGCGCCACAGGGGCTGCTTTTCGCCCAGCGACTTGTCCTGGTAGACGGTCTCGATGGAGAGGTCGTGCGCCATCGCCACCGAGTAGTCGGCGAGCGGCACTTCCCGGTCGCGAATGAAGATGCGGCCCGAGGTCGGCTTCAGCACCCCCGTCATGGTCTTGATCAGGGTGGACTTGCCGGCGCCGTTGTCGCCGATCAACCCGACGATCTCGTTGCGGCCGATGCGCAGGTCGACATTGCGTAGAGCGTGCACGGCGCCAAAGTATTTCTGTACGGCCTCGAGCCGAACGAGGTCGGTGAAACCGGCCGTCTCGGCCCTGCTGGCCATCGCGGCATCGCTCATGCCGGTTCCTCCCCTAACCACAAAAGGTTAGCTCCCGCCATTGCCGCAAGGCAAGCCGGTGGAGCCCAATAATCATACAATTCAACATACGGGTCGCGGGTTGGAACGAGGGGCGTTTTGCTCTAGTGCTCGGCGGCAGGCGGCACGGAAAACCAGGCATGGCGATCGAAAAGCAGACCGCGGGGGCCACCCGCCCTCGGCGCGCCGGCGGCTGGAGCGGCGAATTTGTCGCACTGCTGTCGCTGGGCTGGCCGCTGATCGCCGCGCAATTGGCACAGAATGCCCTGTTCACCACCGACGTGATCATGATGGGCTGGCTCGGCCCGCAATATCTCGCCGCGGGATCGCTCGCCACCTCGTTCTTCAATATCTTCCTGTTGTCCGGCTTCGGGCTGGTCAGCGCGGTGGCGCCGATCGTCGCGCAAGCGCGCGGCGCCCGCGATTTCCGCAGCGTGCGCCGCGCCGTCCGGCAGGGCCTGTGGGCGGCGATCCTGCTCGCTGCGCTGATGATCCCCATAGTCTGGCAGATCCGGCCGATCCTCACGGCCCTGCACCAGGAGCCCGAGGTCATCGACCTCGCCGACGGCTTCATGCACACGGCGGCGTGGCTGTTCCTGCCCGCGCTGGCGTCGCTCGTGCTGCGGTCGTTTCTTGCGGCGCACGCGGCGACCCGCGCCATCCTCGTCATCACGCTTGGCGGGGTTGCCCTCAACGCGCTGCTCGACTGGGGGCTGATCTTCGGGCATTTCGGCCTGCCGCGGCTCGAACTGGTCGGCGCCGGGCTCAGCACGACGCTGGTCAACGGCGCCATGTTCGTGGCCATGCTGGGCTACGTCGTCCTGCACCGGCGCTACAAGCGCTACTACATTCTCCGGCGCTTCTGGCGGCCGGACTGGTACCACTTCCGGCAGATCTTTCGCATCGGCACGCCGATCGGGTTCACCGTGATGGCCGAGGTCGGGCTGTTTTCCGCCGCGGCGGTGCTGATGGGCTGGCTGGGGACCGACGAGTTGGCGGCCCACGCCGTGGCGCTGCAATGCGCCTCGATGGCGTTCATGGTACCGCTGGGCCTGAGCCAGGCGACGACGGTACGGGTTGGGCTCGCCTATGGTGCGCGCTGGCCCGAAGGGGTGCGACTGGCTGGCTGGGCCTCGATCGCCGTGACGCTCGGCTTCATGTCGATCACCTGCCTGACCTTCGTGCTGTTGCCGCATCGGGTCGTCGGATTGTTCCTCGACGCCGGCGCGGCGCACAATCAGGTCGCGCTCGGCCTTGCTGCTGCTTATCTGGGAATTGCCGGGCTGTTCCAGCTGGCCGACGGCACGCAGGTAATCGCTGCTTCGGCGCTGCGCGGGCTGAGCGACACCAAGGTGCCGATGCTGCTGGCGCTGGCCGGCTATTGGCTGGTCGGCATGCCCATTGCCTATGTGCTGGGGTTTCCGCTCGGGCTGCGCGGGGTCGGCGTGTGGCTGGGGCTGGCAGCGGGCCTCGCGACCGTCGCGGTCGTGCTGACCGTCCGCTTTGCGTTGCGCGAACGGCTGGGCGTCATGAGGAGCCGTGCCCTGCCGCCGCTGACCGAGACGCCGTGAAGGCCCTCAGGCAGCCATGGGAATGGTCGTGCGGAGGGTGGCGGCCTTGAGCGAGGCGGGCGACGGCCGCGCGGGCAGGATGATGCGAAAGCTGCTGCCCTCCCCGAGGGTGCTTTCGGCCTCGATGGTGCCGCCCATGGCGTGGCACAGCCGGTGCACCACGGTGAGGTTGATGCCAGTGCCGCCATAGCGGCCGTTGGAGGCATCGCGGGTAGCGGTGAAGGTTTCGAACAGGGTCGGTAGCACAGCCGGATCAATGCCGGCTCCGTTATCGCGGACGGTGACCGAGAACATGCGATCGTCACCGATTTCGCCCCCCTGCACGGTCACAGTAATGATGCCGTTTTCGGTGTGCTGGGCGGCGTTTTCGATCACCGCCTCGAGAATCTGCCTCAACCGGCCGGCATCCACCTCCACCTCGACCAGTTCCGGATCAAGCTCCATGGCGATGCCATTGCCGCGCGCCTCGAGGATCGGTCGCTTGGCGGCAATGGCCGCCTGCACCATGTCGGCGATCACCTGGGTACGGACATCGAACCGCATGCGGCCCGCCTCGAGCTTGGAGAGGTCGAGGATCATGTTGACGAGGCGCAGCAGGTATTGGCCGGCATCGTGGATGCGGTCGAGATCCTCCCGCATCAGTTTGTCGCCGGTCTCGGTCGCGTCCTCGCGCAGGATCTGGCTGTAGCCGATGACGGCATTGAGCGGCGTGCGCAGTTCGTGACTCATGCGGGCGAGAAACTCGGCCTTGGCCGAACCGGCGCGATCGGCGAGAGCCACGGCCTTGCGCAGTTCATCCATGGTGGCGCGGCGACGGCGGACCTCGGTCTCAAGCGCGATGCCGGCATCGAAAATGTGGGCATAGTAGATGGCCATCGTCGCCACATAGCACAGGGCTGCCGTGGTCGAGACGATGCCGAGGCCGTGCACGGCAAAGATCGGCATGTCGATCGGGGGCGGCGGAAACTTGGTGTAGAGCTCAAGGAACACGGCAAAGGCGCCGGCGGAGATCGCCAGCAGATGCGGCTGCAAGCGGCGGTGGCCGCCAACGTAGAACAGCGACAGGATGGGGATGATCAGCAGCCATGGCAGGGTCGGTGACGAGACGCCGCCGTAAAAATAGCAGCTCCACAGAATGCAGAAATTGAGGTTCACCACCGAGGTCAACACCAGCGCCTCGTAGCGTACCCCGAGCTTCAGCAGGAACGGAAACACCCAGAACATGGTGATCGACACGGCGAGCACCACGGCGTCGAGCCGGATCGTCGGGTTGAACAGCAACACCGCCAGCGGCACGGCGTTGCCGAGAATCGGCCCCATCGAGTGGCTGATGAGGAACATGCGCGCCTGGTTGGCGGCCTCGCGATCGGCCTTCATGCCCTCGGGAATGAAGAACTCGATCAGCCGCATGTATTGGGCGGCCGCCCGGCTGAACACGCCCTTGCGAGCCTCGCTCATCTGGCGTCTCCAGGGGTCTTGGGGGCTCCGGGGGCAGCCGGCTCGAATTTGTCGATATTACGCTGCAGGAAGGCGCGGGCATCAGCCGGGGTCAGGGGGCGACTGAACAGATAGCCCTGCACCTGGGTGCAGCCGCGCTCGGTGACGGTCGCCAGTTGCTCCTCGGTCTCGACCCCCTCGGCGGTGGTCCCTACCCCGATATTGGCGCCGAGGTTGATGATCGCCTGGATGATGGCGGCACTGCTGGCGCCCGAATTGAGGCCCTGCACGAAGCGCTTGTCGATCTTGATCTTGTCGATCTCGAAATTCTGCAGATAGCTCATCGAGGAATAGCCGGTGCCGAAATCGTCGATCGAGACACGCACGCCGAGGCCGCGCAGGGCCCGCAGGATATGGTGGTTGCGTTCCTCCGCCCCGAGCAGGGCGGTTTCGGTGATCTCCAGTTCCAGCCGGCGCGGATCGAGGCCACTGGCGCCAAGCGTGTTGACCACGGTGGCGAGCAGGCTGGGGCTGCGGAACTGCAGGGGCGACAGGTTGACCGCCACGCCCACCCCGACCGGCCAGCCCGCCGCCTCCTGGCAGGCGCGGCGCAGCACCCATTCGCCGATATTGATGATGAGCCCGGTCTCTTCGGCGAGCGGAATGAAAGTTTCCGGCGCGATCATGCCGCGGGTGGCGTGCGGCCAACGCAACAGCGCCTCAAACGAGGTGACGCGGCCGCTGATGACGTCAACCAGCGGCTGGTAGAACACCTGGAAGTCGCCACGCTGCACGGCGACCCGCAGGTCTTCCTCCAACGCGCGCTTTTCTTCCTGCTCCTCAAGCATGCGCGGCTCGAACAATACGGCGCCGCTGCGTCCGCTGCCCTTGGCATGGTACATGGCGAGGTCCGCCGCCTTGATCAGCACGTCGAGATCGGCAGCGACAGAGGAGGCGCGGGCAACGCCGCAGCTTGCCCCGATCTGGAACTGCTGGCCGTCGATGTTGAAGGGCTGGCGCAGGGCGTCGACGATCCGTTCCGCCTCGCGCATGGCGGCGTCGGCCTCGGCGTGCTCGTGGATGAGGGCGCCGAATTCGTCGCCGCCCAGCCGTGCGAGTTCG
>Ga0207657_10003866_pt1 | contig 15899 bp, 25 predicted proteins | sample KBSC33metaG_FD_184316 | JGI IMG/M metagenome (GOLD analysis project Ga0207657, IMG submission 184316) | Corn rhizosphere microbial communities from Kellogg Biological Station, Michigan, USA - KBS C3-3 metaG (SPAdes) (version 2) | ecosystem: Host-associated > Plants > Roots > Rhizosphere > Soil ... | reverse complement strand
CGGTTCACATTGGAACGTGCTACAAGGGCTCATCACCTGAGATCGCAACCGGGCGCCCTGTGACAGAGAGACACTCCAGTGCTCTCGCTCGCGGGAGATCGATCATGGAAAAAGCATATTGGCTGAGCCGCAAGAGGGCTTCGTTGAAGTCGGCCCGAGACGCAGCGAGCTCCGAGGCCCGATTGATTCACTACGATCTTGCAGGCCGCTACAGTTTGAAGGCGGTGTCGGCCGAAACTCAGGCGATCGACCTGGCCAGCTCCTTGCCGCCGGCGATCTACGAGAACCGCAGGAGCGGCACTCTCAACTGTGCTTACAATGGTTGAGGCCGCGAACGTCCTGGGAGTGCTGGCAGCAGTCCTGCTCCTTGGCTCGGTCATCGCATGGGTAAAGCTGGTCCGCGGTCCGCTGCTGCAGCGAACCGATGGCAGCACAGGCACGGATTCGGCTCAAGGCGAACTTGCGTCCGAGCTGCTCTTCTGGGCTGCAGGGTTGAGCACCGCGGCGGTGTTCCTGGCCATCGCCGGGTGGATCTTCATTTAGGGGCCGGCCGCTCGAGTATGTTCAGCACGACACTGGGGACCAGATGACCAACGATCAGATTCGCGGCGAACACGACCGCTTGCAAGTGGTGCTCGAAGTCTATGAGGCCCGCGCGGTTGCCGACTCCATTCCCGATCACCATGCCGGCCTTAGGCAGCGGATTGCCGCATTGGCGCTGAAGCTGACCGAGAAGGATGTTGCCTAGGGAAGCGTTTCAATCGTCAGGTCCGCCCTTCCGCGTGGCTTCTCTTGAGACATCGTGGCATGCTCCTGCGCGGGGAGTTCCGCTGCCATGACCCAATCAGTCCTGCTTGTCGCAGTTACAGCGTTTCTCACGTGGATCATCATGAGGTCGGTTCGATCGCGGACCGCTGATCCCAAACGCCTGTCCGCCCAAGAAAGCGAAGCTGAGCGCGCCAAAGAAGTTGGCAGTCAGCTCGACGGCGCGCGGGATCGGGCCAGCGTTGTTGAAGTGGAACGCAACAAGCTGGCGCTCGCCAAGGCCGTCAAGGCGGCTCTCTGGGTGACAGACGCACGCCTGAACGCCGCGGTCCCCGAACTATTGAAAATGGCGCAGCTGTGGGCTGGAAAATCGAGCGTACGCGGCAAGAAATGGACGGCGCCGAAGGGAGTGACCGACATCGAGGGTCTCGACAATTCCGCGGCCGCCTGGGCTTCATGGCGCTTCGATGGCCATCATTGGCGCATCGAAGGTCAGTGGCAGCCTTCTACCCTTCCGGAGGAAATCGAAGGCGACGTAGGCACATTCAAGGTCCTCGTTGACCGGCAGCTTGTTCTCGACATGACGATCAGCACCGAGGACCCGCAGCTGCTCTGGGTCGATGCGTTGACCGTGGGGCCGTGGGTTTCCGAGTTGCTCGCCTTTGCCGGCGCACGAACTTCAGATGCGAAGGCGCGTTCGAGTGCGCGATCGGCACGCAAGAACCAAAACCGCGCGGACAATATTCACTGGTCGTAGCTCGGGGGGATAGTGAACACTTTCCACCCAACTTGCCGCGGCAGCTTTCGACCCATTGCAGACATTAGACCGGACGATCTCACTCTTATATGCCGCGCACAAAACGCAGGAGTAGACATGGAGCCTACGAACCCCCGTCTAGCAACCCTACGCGAGGAGAGAGATCATCTAAGTATTCAGATCAGCCTTCTTAAAGATGACGACAACCCGAACCTCATGCGGCTGTCCGAAATGCACCGGCGGATGGATTCGCTTGAGGGGCAAATTAAGAAGTACCGGCTGACGCCCGATGCCGTTTAGATCGCTCTGACTCCATCGACTGCAGATTGCGTATGCTTTCCACCCAAAGGATGTTCGGCTGAAACGGTCTACCGCTTCATCACCTCGCGGACGGCTGTTTCGACCTCGCTCGTCTGGAAGGGTTTGCCTAACACGGGGTGCCGCAGCATTCGCGAGCGAACTGCGTCGGGCCGCCCGGTGATAAAAACGACCGGTATCGGGTTTGCAGAGCAGATCGTCTGAACCGCGTCGATCCCTGACCCTGGCGAAAGCTCCACGTCTGCCGTGATCAATCGCGGGCACCGTTGGTGCGCTGAGGCTATTGCCCGGTCGAGCGACACCGCGACGTGGAACGATGTAAAGCCGCAGTCCCGAAGGACGTCCTCGATTGCGAGAGCAATCAGCTCGTCATCCTCGATGATTAGCGCATGCATGGTGGTCTCCGCTGAGGACCGGGAGCGCTTGTTCGCTCCAGCACCGGATCTCAGAGGGCCGGATGGTGACCGCTTAACGACTGCACATTCGGAATGGGGCCAACATAATTTAAGTTAGTCTTCAACTCAGAACCGAGTATGATCGGGAGACCACCGGTATCGCAGGCGCGCCCGTGGCTGAGAGACATGCGAAGCTCCCGCCGAATGGAGCAATCAATGAAGCAGCTTTCGAACTTGGCCGAGGCTCAGGCACTTGCGCTCGCGATAGTGGACACCTTGCCCGAACCGTTCCTGGTCCTCGACGACTCGCTCGACCTGCTTGCTGGCAGCCGTTGCTTTTACGAAATTTTCGGCGACGATCGGGCAACGACCCGCGGCCGCTCCATGTTTGAGCTGTCCGGCGGACGATGGGACGTCCCCGGGCTGCGCGAACTCCTTACTGCCGTGGTCGATGACGAAACGGCGATGGACAGCTTCGAGTTCGAGCGGGAGTTCGCCAATTTAGGCAAGCGCACTCTCCACCTCAATGCACTGCCGATCCGGAATCCGGGAGGTTCGCCCCGAATGGTGCTCGTGGCGATCAAGGACATCACGGAACGTCGCGTCGCAGAAAGAGAAAAGCAGCAACTGCTCGAGCACACCGAGGAGCTCCTGCAGCAGCAGAAAACTCTCCTTCGCGAGATGGAGCACCGGATCGCCAACAGCCTCCAGATCATTGCCAGCATCTTGCTGCTCAAGGCCGGCGCCGTGACGTCCGAAGAGACCAAGAGCGAGCTTCGTGCGGCTCACCAGCGCGTGATGTCCGTCGCGGCCGTGCAGAGTTACTTGCACGCGTCAGAGGGCATCGAGCAGATCGAGATGGGGCCTTATCTCACCAAGCTGAGCTCTGGCCTGGCCTCGTCAATGGTCGACCCCAAGCATCACATCGACATTTCAGTACGTTCGGACCGGGGGGCGTTTTCGACCAGCGACGCAGTGAGCATCGGGCTCATCGTCACCGAACTGATCATCAACGCCGTCAAATATGCATTCCCGGTCACCCGCTCATCGGCAGCCATCCGGGTCACCTTGGAAATGGCCAAATCGGACTGGAAGCTGACCGTCGCCGATAATGGAGTGGGCCGGCGCGGGACAGACCAGCCAGGCGCTTCGAGTGGCCTCGGCACCGTCCTCGTCGCCGCTCTCGCGAAGCAGCTCAAAGCTCAAGTGTCGGAGACGACTTCGAAGAAGGGCATGGCTGTCGCGGTCACGAAGGCAACGTTCCAGTCTCGCCTGCCACGCGCCGCATAAGGGCAACGTGCGCCCGTGGAGATCTGGCACGATGCCGGTTCAGTAGCGCCGGTACGTGGTGGTATGGCGTTCGACGCGCATGCTGCTGACGAGGCCGGCCGTGTCGAGATTGCAGCGAAACACAAGGTCATTGTTGCTGGGATGGCGAATGGCATAGGCTTCGCCGCCTTCTCCGCCGCCCTGGAAGGGTTCGCCCCCATAGCCACCGCGATAGATGACGCCGCTATCGATCAGCCCCTTGACACGCATCCCGTCCGAGCGGCGCTGCACATCGGTGATGGCGCTGACCCGCATGGTGGCAGCGACACCGGGGAAGCCTGGCACTCCCACCCCACCAGGCCGATATGCTCCGACATAGGCCGCGTAGCCCTCGTTCCCTGCATAGCCGTTGACGCCATACATGATCGCACCTTGGGCCAACGCCGCCGTAGCGCAGCGGGCGACAGCCTCCCGATCGCTGGCGGCATATTTTGGCCCGAGCTGCCGATCGACGATTTCGCGGACCGGCGGGGGCGCCACGAAAGGCGCTGGCGCGGGTTGTGGAGCCGCCGCCGTGGTCGGTGCGGACATAGCGCAAAGCGGCGTTGCGCCGGCGATTAGGAACAGGGTCTTCATTGTGGGTTTGCCTCGGCTCTCAGCCGGGAATCCCGGGAGTTCATGAGGAACGTGTGAGAACGGCTGATGGGGCCACGCAGATTGCAAGGCTATTGATGTGGCCTCTCAACGCAGATGACAGCGGCCCGTGGAGGAGAGCTCTCAAATGGCAGCTTTCCACCCATTCCTGCCGTTAGATAGAGGTCAATTTCTTGCCGATCTGCTGCGCGATTTACCGGGAGAAGACTGCCCCGTGCGGCTTGCCTGTGCCGGTCCAGCCATGCGGCCATTTTCGACTCGCGAAACTGAAGCCCGGCTGTCCGTCCTGGTCGCGGAACGCTGTGTCGATCGACAGCGCTCCGGTCGTTTGGTCGAGCTTGAGTACGTAAGTGTGATCGCCTTCTCGTCCCGAGGTAATCACGATCCGCCTCCAGCCGGTCCACTTGTTTCCGCTTTCGACCCCGTCAGAGGGAATAGCGTCCGCCTCATTCAGCCTAGCTATCCAGCAGCTTTCGCACCTTGGAAGCGAGACCTTCAAGGGTGAACGGCTTGGTGATTAGTGACACATCGTCATCGAGGCGCCCGTTGTGGACAATCGCGTTCCGCGTGTAGCCTGTCGTAAAGAGAACCTTCAGGTCCGGCTGGAGTTTTAGTGCCTGATCAGCGAGCTCACGACCGTTCAGTCCTGGCAGCACGACATCTGTAAAGAGCAGGTCCACGTCCGGCTGCTTTGAAAGCAGCTCGAGGCCAACGTGGCCGTCCGGTGCTTCCAGCACGCAATATCCGAGATCGCGAAGAACGCCGACTGAATATTCTCTCAGGCCCTCGTGATCCTCCACCACGAGCACTGTCTCGCAACCACCGTCGGCCTTACTCGCAATTGGATCGGCCACAGGGACTTCCGTCCGCGTATCTCGAGGGAGGTAGAGCTTGACAGTCGTTCCTTCCCCCGGCTCGCTGTAGATGCGGATGTGCCCGCCCGATTGTCTGACAAATCCGTAGACCTGGCTTAGGCCGAGGCCCGTACCCTTGCCTACCTTCTTGGTCGTGAAGAATGGCTCGAAAACCCGGTCGACAGTTTCCTTGTCCATGCCCTCGCCGCTGTCAGAGACTGCAAGCATCGCATATTGCCCTGCCGGGACGGGCTCGACCAAGGTGCTCACATAATTCTCATCGAGTGAAACATTGGCTGTCTCAATCGTAAGTTTCCCGCCCTCCGGCATGGCGTCGCGCGCGTTGATCGCTAGGTTCATCAAGGCGCTTTCGAGCTCCGTTGGGTCCGCGTGAGCAAGCCAGAGACCAGCTGCCATTACGGTTTCGAAGGCGACGGTTTCGCCGAGGGTCCTTCGCAGCAAGTCACTCAGACCGCCCACCAGCTTATTGAGATTGATCGGCTTGGGAGCGAGCGGCTGGCGCCGAGCGAACGCCAGCAAGCGCGAGGTTAAGGTGGCCGCGCGCTCGGCGGCCTGAAAGGCCAGAGCCTGCATCCGACTGAGCCGCCGAACATCGACAACAGACTCTTTTTCGATTTCCCGCTTGATGCTGTCGAGACCACCCATGATCACGGTGAGCAGGTTATTGAAATCGTGAGCTACTCCGCCGGTTAGTTGCCCGATCGCTTCCATCTTCTGCGCTTGGCGGAGCGCATCCTCTGCCTGCAGTCGATCCCGGATTTCCTCCGACACCCGCTCCTCAAGAGTTTCGTTCAACCCTCTTAACTGCTCATTGAGGTGGTCCGATCGGCTCAGGGCGAGCGCGAGTTCGTCGGCTTTGCGGCGCACCTCAGTCCTCGCTCCGTCGAGCGATACGGCAAGCTTTGTCGCCCGGTCCGAAGCCTCTCGCGCAGCCGATATAAGGCCGACGCTCCTATGCTGTTCGGCTTCGGCCCGAAGAAGCGCTCCCAAAAGCGGTGCGTCTGCGAATTGTTTCACGCCCATGCAGGGATCACCGCCGATGAGCATGAATACGGCCTCGGGCGTCACGAACGCCCGCGCCAGCTTGGGCTCCTCAGATGAGGGATAGGGTAGCTCCGTCTCCGTCGCGCCGACTGAGTGCCTGCTTTTGAGGAACGCGCGCCAAGCCGGTCCACCTGGCAATGTTTGCGGAAAACCGGGCGCTGGCGTCAGAGCACCGATCGCCTCGTCATGGAGAAGAACTAGAAGCGCTTCGGCACCAAGCTCAGCGGCGATTTTCGCGGCCTCGGACGCTCGCGACGCAGGCGCAGCGAGGCGGCTGACCAACTCGTGGATGCTTGGTGGCATTATTCAGCCAGGGAAAACGCAGACAACTGCTGTGCAGTTGTGAAATCCTTCGAACTGACCTTCAGCCCGCGCGATTTGCCCGTGAGTGTTGCATCCGACCAGGGCTGCATCCCCGATCTTCTTGGTGACGGAAGCGACTTCTGTGGCAAAGTGTTCGCCGCATCGCAGGCGAGTGGCAACACAGTCGAAGAACAAAGCCGCTTTCAAACTCCTTTCTCCGATGGCGGCAACAGCAGCATCCGTCGCCCGTTCAGCGGCTTCCGCGGCAGACAGGTGAGAACTCTTCATGATCCGAACTACGCTTCCGGTCGGGACCTCTGCGGCGCAATGGACCGAGCCATCAGCATTGATGGCAAGTGGCACGCGGAGGCGATAGCCGGTGCCGGTGTCCATCCCGAGGATATTCTGAAGAAAGAACGGAATAGGCGCCGCTCGGTCGAGCTTCTCGCCTCTCGCTGCTGCATGTTCCTGGAAGGCCTCGACCGCGGGAAGGCCGTTCAGGCTGATCAATGTCAGACCATCTGCTTCGGTGACGCGGAACGGCTCCGATGCGGGTTCCCAGCCATGGCTAACCCCGATCCCAAGGGGCTTGTGCGACAGGATTTCAAGCGCGACCGCGGCGTCAGTGAGCACTTCGGTGTTGCTGAAGACCGTGGTTCTCTCAAAGCTGGCATTATCGCCGGCTCCGCCGCCGAAGAATTGGTATTCGCCGGCAGTGGCGAGGGTCAGTTCGTCAACGAGCACGTCCGCGTAACCAGCAAGAGCGTCCGTCAATACCAGTGCCGCCCGGTGCGGGAAACTATGGTTCGACTGACCTTTGAGACAGTCGGCCATCTTCCGAGCGGCAGCGGCGGGATTTGCCTTGATGTCCTTGCCGACGCAAAGGCTGAAAGATGCCTCCGGATCGTTGATCGCGAGAGCCGAGACAAGCCCGACGCCGAGAGTATCATTCGTGAACTCGCCCGCCGATGAGGCGCCTACGATAAGCTCCGGCGAGCAAGCGTCCTGAAGCGCTCGGAGTAACACCCGATGATCATAGTTCGGCGCTGCGAATACGATTACGGCGTGAGCGGTGGTGCCGAGGCCAGACTGTATTTGCTGTCCCAGCGCGCGTCCTGCTGACGCGCTGTCTGCTTCAGCGGTAGATACTGCAACTGCTTCCATGGACCTCACCCTCGGCAAAGCCCCCCGCAGCGGCGATAGTGTCCGCCGCTGATTGGTCAACCGCGAGTCTAGTTCGACTTCTGCGACCAAGCGATCCACCGCGGCTTAATGTCAGCTTTCCACCCAAAGCTGCCACTACCGGAGGGCCAATTTCCGTGAAGGGTTTTGGGCCGCCTGGAATCAGCCGTCATGCGTGTTCCGAAACTAGAATATTATTCCCCTGCGATCCTGCTTGGCCCACCGTACCCGCCCGAAGATCGCGCGTTCACCAGTTCGGATTAGAACCTCTTTGCCGGGCAGTGGTAGACCTCGGCCAAAGATCTTTGCCCCTGTCCACGAAACGTCCTCAACCAGTACCGACCGGGTGTCGTTCAGGGATGTGGCGGTGCCGACAAGGCGAACGTCCTGTCGTTCAATTCGACGGCGGCCCCGTGGGCCGTCAACTCGCTTTCCGAAACCGGACATCGTCAAAACTCCTCGATGCCAAACGCTAACGGAAGTTAGGTGCGCCAGGAGTGAATGCCGATGCAACAACCGGCCGCTGACTGTCTGAGTCTGGGACATGCAGCAGGCAGGGCGCTGGGAGCGCATTGTGTCGTGTCACGCAGCCACAGTCTCGGAACTGATTTAGATTAGACTGGTTTTGCGATTGTGCCGTTCGCCCCACGATTGGCACACTTCGAAGCCAGGGCGGTCTTGGCTAGGAGGCCGCCCAATTCTCAGGATAGCGAATGGCGACGAAAGCCAAAGATTCGTCTGAAAATGACCGGATCAGAGTGGTGATCGGCCAGCTGCGGGCGGCTTTGGAGCAGTGCGACAAGCTACTCGACCATGATCAGCCACAGCCGTGTAAATTCACGCAGGACAACGATCCGGACTAGGCGATCAGCGAGCTAGTAGCGCCAGCACGGTTGCCAGTGCCACAACCGCAAATATTGCAACCCAATCGCGGCGCGTCACTCGCCCTTCCCGGGCTTAAGCCGCAGCGGCCCCTCACGGGGCGGGACTGGAACATCCTTATGCTTGGCAACGCGCTTCAGCCGCTCTTCCCAGCGCTTTTCGTCGGCATCAGCCATCGCGGTCTCGCCGACGTTCGAGGATGTCACCATCGGGTGGAAAGCAGATGTTCCCCTTTCGGATTTGGCTTTCACGAAAGGTAAGAGTGTGCCGGTCTGTTCCCGCCTCTGGCCGAGTCCAGGACAAGGAGCGCCTAAACAAACCGCAACCCGGCCATGCCAGGCAGCGACCAGCGGACGGCCGCGGCGTTCGGCTGAAATGCGGGGATCACCAGTTCCACGATATGGCCAATGGGAAGTATGTGCAGACAGCGAATTTTGCAGCCTCGCTGCGATATGTCGATGATGGTCACGGGTATTTCTCGACCGGCCACGCGCAGCGCAGCTTTGATTAGAACATCGGCCCGATCCGGCCGAGCAACCCAACCGGGCATTGCACCGCGCATGGCTTCCACCAACCTCTCTTTGGCAGCCAACTAAGCAACACTAATGAAGCGTCGACTAACCGACTGTCCGTTTTGGGTGGAAAGCGGACATTAGCTGGCAGCCGTTTTAATGAGTGGTGATGCACCCTGATCGTCCGTCCGACCGCGAGAGTGAAGCTGCCGCTAAAGAACTCCATGCTTGGGGTTTCGAACATGGCTGGCGGCCTTCGTCTACGAACATGTTCGACGCGCTCGATCCTATCCGGCGGGAAGGGTTCGAAGCCATAGTTGAGCGCGTCCGCAACCGCAGCGAAGCGACAAGAGACCCCTTAAGACGCTTGATTTGTAGAGTTTCATCCGCCCGGCCCTCGATCCCTCCCACGGGGGCACGTCGATGGCGTTGCAAGCCGCATAGGCCTGTTGCGATCCAGCACCACCCGCCTTCAAACCCGCCCACCCGAGGAACAGCCATGCTGCCGAGAACATTGTTCGCGCATCGTCAATGATCCGGTTATGAACATGCGTGGCGCGGGTGCCCAATGTCGACTTCTGGCCCAGCACACCACCGATGAGCGGGCCGCCAAAATCCTGCTGTAGATGGCAGACGAGAGCGAGAAAGACATCGAGCGGCTGGAGCGCGAGTGTGCAGCGAGCGACGGTGGCGCCGCCGGGGACCAGCCAAGCCCGACTTAAGCGTCTCGCCTTCACGAGCCGCTTGTGGCGGCGCGGCGGAAGCTCATCGGCCGGCTAACGCCAGCCTTTGTCCTTTGCCGCCTTTTCAGCGGCCGCGTCGAACGGCTCGCCAGCCATGGCTGAACCAACCAGCGCGGCGAGGTTGGGGTCCATGCCCGTCGCCATCCGATAATTGCCGGTCTGCCCCTCGGGCGCCGCGAACATGCCGCGGACCTGCCAGCGGCCGTCCTTGCGGCACGCAAGGCCGCTCGCGGCCGGCCCCACGAAGCTGCGGCAGATCTCGCCGCCCTTCGCGCGGAACGTCAGGCCGATGCGCACGTCGCCCGCTGGAGCGCTCGCGAGCCGGGTGTCGAGTGCGCGGCTGAGGTCAGATGCCGCATAGAGCTTGCCTGCCTGGACCTCGAGCGGAGCATTGCCGCGCTGGGGCATCATCGTTCCAACGAACAAGCCGACGGCCAGCGTTGCGGCCATCGCCGCCCACTGCGGCAGGGACGGCATGCGGGCGCGCTTCCGTGCCGCGAAATCGACCAACTCGGCGCGAGGCGGCAGCGCCGCCTGCAGGCGTTCCGGCGCGGGCGCGGCTGCGATCGGATCGAACGCGCCCCGCAGCTGCGCGCCGAGCGCGCGATGCTGGTCCGCCAGCCGGGACAATCGGGGGTCGGCGGCGACCCGCGCCTCGACCTCGGCTGCTTGAGCCGCGTCCAGCTCGCCATCGAGCCAGGCGAAGAACTTTTCCTCGTCGGTCATCGTTCACCCACCATCGCCAGCAGCGCCGTACGCCCGCGCACCAGACGGCTCGAAACCGTGCCGATCGGCAGGCCGAGCATTTCCGAAACCTCGCGGTAGCCAAAGCCCTCGATGAGGATCAGCGCGACAATCTCGCGCTGCTCGTCGGGCAGGCGTTCCATCGCGGTCATGATCCGTTTGAGGTCGAGCGATTCGTCCATCCGGTTGCGCGGGTCTTCGCCGACGTTGAGGCCCTCCTCTTCGGGCGCTTCGTGCGCGGCCTTGCGCGAGCGCGACCGGACCGTGTCGATCCATAGGTTGCGCATGATCCGGTAGGCCCAGCTGTCGAGCCGAGTGCCCGGCTGCCACTGATCCCTCGAGTTCAGCGCCCGCTCGATCGCCGCCTGTGTCAGGTCGTCCGCGTCGGCCGCATCGCGGCTGAGCCCGTGCGCGAACCGCCGCAGCCGCGGCAGGAGCTCCGCGAGCTGGCTCTCGAACGACGAAGGCTGGTCCATTCCGCTCCATAGGGATGAAACGACGCTCCTCCCACGTTTCATCCACGAAACGCATGATAAAGAGGCCGGCAGATGTCCAGATTGCTCCGCCAGTTGTTCTGTGCCGTCGCAGCCGGAGCCGCGCTCGCCGGGACGGCCGGCGCGCAGCTGCTCGGTGGAGCCCTGCCGATGCCGCCCATTGGAGTGCCGGGAGCCATCGGGAACGTGCCGGTTGCCGGGCCGCTCGTGCAGAACGTGCTTGCTCAGCCGGGCGCCCGGCAGGCGATCAGCCCGACCCTCGATAGTGTCAGCGGAGTCACCGAGAATATCGCGCAATCGGGGCCGCAAAGCCTGCTCGATCTTCGACGGCTGCGCCTCCAGGAGCTGATCCGCACCAACCGCACAACGGTGGAGAGCGACGGCAACGGGCTGCCGGTCCGCCGCGGGATCGTCGCCGTGCTCAATCCCGATCCCGCCGGACTGCAGGCTGCGTTCCGAACGGGCTTCCGCATTGCAGCCGACGAGCCGGATCCCGAGCTTGGCTTGCGTGTCGTCTCGCTCGCCGCACCGAACGGGATGACGGCCAAATCGGCTCTCAAGCTGCTGCACAAGGTCGCGCCCCAACTCCAGGCGGACTTCGACCATCTGTTCGAGCCCGCCGGCGGAGCGCTTGCGCCGGTCGCCGGAGCGCTCGCCGCGAGTGCCGGCGGCGGCGGAACCGGCCGTGTGATCGGGATGATTGACGGCGGGGTGGCTTCGCACCCCTCGCTTGCCGGAAAGAGCATCGAGCAGAATGGCTTTGGGGGTGCCCCGTCGCCGACCGGCCATGGAACTGCCGTTGCCTCGCTGCTGGTCGGAAGCCTGGGGCCTTTTCGCGGCGCGGCACCGGGGGCGCAACTGTTCGTGGCGGATGTCTATGGCGGCAATCGGGCAGCAGGCTCCGCCACCAGCATCGTCAAGGCGCTCGGCTGGCTGTCGAGCCACCACCCGCAGGTGATCAACATCAGCCTGGTGGGCCCACCCAACCTGCTCGTCCAGCGCGCGGTTCAGATCGTGCAATTGCGGGGAATCGAGGTGGTTGCTGCCGTGGGCAACGACGGGCCGGCAGCGCCGCCTCAATATCCGGCATCCTACCCCGGCGTGGTCGCGGTCACCGCGGTCGATGCGGCCGGTCGCGCTCTCCCTGAGGCGGGCAGGGCCGCGCATCTCGATTTCGCCGCGCCCGGCGCCGACATGGCCGCGGCACTGCCGGGCCAAGGCTTCACGCGCGTTCGCGGGACGAGCTTCGCCGCCCCGCTTGCCGCAGCGCGGCTGTCGTTCGCCGGCTCCCCGGCCGCGCTCGCCAGGGAGGCGCGCCCCGGGAAGGGGCGCGTCGGCCGCGGAATCGTCTGCGGTGCCTGCCGGATCGACCCGCGGAGCGTCGGCGCCCGCTGAAAATGCGGGGGCCGGGATGAAGCGGCTTTCTCCTGTCGTTCTCAAAGCAGGAGCTCGGTTGAAGCTCCCCCGAAGTTCAAAAGGAGAATGACATGTCCAAGTTCATCCTGGCCGCAGTCTCGGCACTAGCGCTCGGCGCGGCCCCCGCCCAGGCGCAACTCCTCGGCAATGTCGGCGGGGCGGTGGGCGGAGTCGTCAACGGGACGCTCGGCGGATCGCTGAACGGTGCCGGAGCGCTTGGCGGTACCCTCAATTCGGCCGGCAGCCTGGGAAGTACCGCCAACGGCGCGCTCAACGGGCCGGCCTCGATCGCCAACAGCGTCAGCGGAGTCGCGTCCGGCAACGCCAGCGGCAATGCAAGCGGCTCGGTGGATCGCCGCAACGGCTCAGCGAACGGCAATGTCGGGCTTGCCGGCACCGTCACCAGCGCGGTGAACGGCGCAACGTCTGCCGCGCTGGCGGGTACCAGCCTCGCCGGCAACGGTTCGGCTTCCGGCAGCGCGTCGGCGAGCAGGAATGTCGGCTTCGGCGTCCAGGGCGTCGGCACCAATCAGGCCGGGGCACTCGCCGCGCAGGTCGCCGGCACCGCCAACGGTGCGGCCAACGCCGCTGCATCGGCCGCTTACTCCGCGAGTGGTCAGGCGATGGGCAGGCTGAACGGCGCGGCCAACGGCACATCCATCAGCGGCAACAGCAACGGGCAGGCCGCGGGGAATGCGAATGCGCAGGGTTCGGCACGGGCGCGGGGCAACCATCAGCGTTCGGACCGGAACGGCCGCCAGTAAAAGACAGCGGCCGGGTAGCTGCCCGTCGTGTGCCCCTTATGGGACAGGCGGCGGGCAGTTCGCCCATGCCGCTCCACTTCGCCCTTCGGGGGCGGGGAACCAGTCAATTCGCGCGCGAGCGCTTGGGGGCCTTATGACCCAGTCTGTCCTTCCACCTTGTTCCGTCGATGGCTGCGGGCTGGCCGGCGGCGCAATCATCAACGACGCGCTGCTGTGCGGCGAGCATGCGGCCATTGAGATTGAGCGGGTCCTCAAGGGACGCGAGGCAATGCTTGGGGAAGCAAGACCGGAGGCGGATAGTTTCACTCGTTTCAACAATGAGCGGGAGGGTAAGCATGACCGATCGAGCTTATCTCAAACGTCGTGCAGCGCAGGAAGTTGAGCTTGCAAGCAGCGCAGCAAACCGGCGCGCCGCGGCAGCGCATGATGCAATGGCGGCAACTTATTTCATACAGCTTGCGAAGCTCGCGCGCGTGGAAGAGCGGCTGCTGGGGCTGGAGCGGCCACGCGAACTCTGAAAGTCCATCGAGGGTGACTTTGAATGACTTCGCGGAGGACAGCCCGTCACGCCATTGAGCGCTTCGCCGGTTCGAGGCCCCTTTCGCAGCATCCCATTCCGACCAGCCGACGCAGCCATGAGATCACAACGCTCTCGGAAGGTGCACTCGTGCAATTTTCCCACAGACCGTAGAAAGCCTCGATCAGTCTGCCGGAGCGGGGATCCGCACGCGGCTCCAAGAACCGAGATGAGCCATGACCAAGTCCATTCCCCTCAAGCGACTCGTGCGCCGGCGACGTTGGCCAATAGCCAAGGTCTGGCCGACTCTGAAAGGATCCGGCATGCAGAGCCTTCCGAATGTCTGCTTTCGACCCATTCCTGCCATTTGGCGGTGATTGGACTTTAGTAGCCGTCCCGGCTGGTACGTGCGGGAAAGCCCAAAACTTGACGTTGGAGCGCCCAGTCGAGGGGTAAGTTGGCTTGGATCAATTTTGCTCTTGTAAGTCCCTCAGGATGCTCGCCATCCAGGATGGCGGTGACAATATCGGGAGCAAGGTAGTTAAGTCGTAAAATGCGGGCGAAGCGATGCCCCTTGAGATGCATCCGGCTCGCTAATTCGGAAAGCGGAGCATCGCGATTGCTGTCGACCAACGTCTGCGCTTGGCGGGCTTCCGCGATCAACCTTCTCAGCCCCGGCGAGGGGCTCGAGTGTCCTTCCCGCCGGGGTTGAATAGGTAGATAGAGCTTGCGCCCACAACGCGCAGCAGCCGCAGGCACTTCGACCAACTCAGTATGTTCATTCCGTTCCTGGATCTCTTCGTTGGCTTTGAAACATCCGACGCCGTGCCATTCGATGAAGCGCGCGATCGCGGTCCATCGCAAAACTATTCGCACGATGTCCGGTGCTACTTCGATCCTCGCGATGAGGGAGCGAATGACATCACGCAGATCACGCCGCGCAAGGCGATCGATGCGATGCGCGGCCGGACCGGATCGAGCTCCCAACTTGTCGAGTGCGTCACCATAATGGCCAAGCCGGAGCAACCCCGCACGAACTCTGGCCGGGTCGGCCAGCACCGACTTCAAGGTCGCGACCACTAATCCTTCAAGAGCTTCCGCTCGCGCCCTTACGAATTTCAAGTCTCGCCGGCGGCCCTCAATCGTCTGATTAGACCTGTAGTAGCCATACCTGCTTCCTGACCGAACGCGCCGGTGGCTCAAGCTCATCGAACGTCCGTAGCAGTCGAACAAGATGCTCGTGAGAAGGTTGAAGTCGGAGATTCTCCGTCGGCTTTCGGCGGCACGTCGCTCACGCAGAAGTTGTGCGTGCTCCCAGGTAGACTCGTCGATGATCGGTTTGTGCAGGCCTTCGAACAGTTCTTCCCCCGTCCGGATCATGCCGGTATAAACGGGGTTGCCGATGATGTGATAAATGGATGCTTTGGTGATTGGTTTGCCGCCGGCCCAGTGTCCCTCGCGAGTTTTCCAGTGCTTACCGCGAATATCGAGCTTCTTGCATTCGTTGAAGACCGCCTCGTAGGTTCCGAGCTCGATGAAGCGTCGGAAAAGAAATTGGATGGTATCGGCTTCGCGCGCGTTGATCTGGAGAATGTGCTTACGACAGTCGTAACCCAGCGGAGTAGGGCCTCCGGCCCATCGCCCTGACTGCCTGAGAATATGCTGCTTGTCGCGAATTCTGTCGGCCATGATTTCACGCTCAAACTGAGCGAACGTCAGCAGAACGTTGAGGATCAGGCGTCCCATACTGTCGCCCGTGTCGAAGTTTTGCGTGATGGAGACGAACGACACCTCGTGGCGCTCAAAAAAGTCCATCAGGCGGACGAAATCGAGCAGCGTGCGGGTGATGCGATCGAGCTTGTAAACGACGACAATGTCGACGAGCCCATGCTCGATATCGGTCAGCAGACCATGCAGTTCGGGGCGATCCAGAGTCGCACCGGAGCGGCCTCCGTCATCATAATGTGTTGGGATCTCGCGCCAGCCTTTGTGTTGTTGGCTAGTGATATAAGCGGAGCAGATAGCACGCTGAGTCTGGAGTGAGTTGAATTCGAGGTCGAGGCCCTGATTGACGCTCTTGCGAGTGTGAATTGCGCATCGCTGTGCTTCCGACGCCCAATCGAGGCGCATGGTGCGACTCCTGCTTGTCCCCCCGACGTGGCGGAGTAGCAGTTTTCCAGTTCTGCCAAGTGAATGTCAGCTTTCCACCCAAACTTGCCGCGGCAGCTTTCGAGCCAAAGCAGACATTCAGAACGGGAACTTAGA
>Ga0207657_10003865_pt1 | contig 15900 bp, 14 predicted proteins | sample KBSC33metaG_FD_184316 | JGI IMG/M metagenome (GOLD analysis project Ga0207657, IMG submission 184316) | Corn rhizosphere microbial communities from Kellogg Biological Station, Michigan, USA - KBS C3-3 metaG (SPAdes) (version 2) | ecosystem: Host-associated > Plants > Roots > Rhizosphere > Soil ... | reverse complement strand
TTGTTGGCTCATCCGAGAAAGTATTCGAGTTGTGAAGGTTTGAAGGGGTTAGAGCCGCGAACGGCCCTAACCCGATGTGGCTTTTAGCCCTTGAGGCCGGGCGCGCCGACGAAGACGGTGAGAAGGAAGACGAGCTCGACGAAGGCTAGAGCGATGAGCATCGCGACCTGAAGGCGGTTGATCGCCTCCGGCTGGCGAGCCATGCCCTGCATCGCGCCGTATCCGATAAGTCCAAGACCGATACCGCAGCCGAGAGCGGCAAGTCCGAGTCCAATTACGTTCATTTTTTCTCCTAGTTGGTTGCTTAAGTTAGTTGGCGGTCAATTGAATTCGTGTTAGGCCGGCACCGCGACGCCCTCCGCGCCGTGCGGCGAGTCGGTCTCGTGATGGTGGTCGTCCTCGCTGTGGTGCGCGGTGACGAGCGACAGATACACGCAGGTAAGCAGCGTGAAGATCATCGCCTGCACCACGACGGTGAGAAGCTTGATGGGCAGCAGGAACTCGCCGAAGGGCACATAGATCGAGTGCCCCAGTGCGTTCATCTTCTCTACCGCCTCGTGACCACCGTGGATGTTGCCGTAGAGTCGCAAGCTGAGAGAGACATTCTTCATCAGCTCCGAAACGACCTCGATGCAGAAGATAACCGGCGAAATCACGAGCGCCATAAGCCCGCCCAGTTTCGGACCGGCGAAGTGGCTGAAGTGGCCGATAATGCCGTTGGCCTTCATGCCTTCCCACTGGACGTAAGCAATAGAGGTCAGCGCGAGGCCCAGGTTAAAGCTGAGGCTGGCGGTCGGTGAGAACGGCGCGAAGAGCGCAACGACGTTGCCGAAGAAGATCACCAGCCAAAACGTGATGATCATCGGAACATAGCGTCGACCGTGCGCGCCAATGACATTGACGCACATGCCTTCGATGAAGAGGTAGAGCTGCTCGAATCGCGAGGTCCAGTAGTTCTTGAAAACTCGCGTGTTCAGTCCCTTCTTAGCAAAGCTGAGCAGGAGGAACAGCAGGGCCAGGACGACGACGATGTACACCGCCGTGCCAAGAAAGCCCACTTCAACGGTCCGCTCGGCCTCGCCTTCGGCAGCCGCGAACATTGCAGGAAAAGAGAAAGCGCCCATACAAAAACGTCGGGCCTAGCGTTTCGCAAGGACCCAACCGAACAGAGCCAAGTATACCAGCCCAATCCCCCACAAAAAGCAAGTTGGGGCGGGCGCTCCGAGGCGTTTTGCGAGCATCCAGCACGCCACGTAAAGCGGGAGTTTGATAAGAAGCGCAAGAACCGTAAAGATCGCGCCAAGGGTTGGCTTGCCGCCGGCCTCGGCGGCACTTCCCATCAAGCCGATCGCCTTCCACCAGATGAAGAGGTTCAGGGCCGATGCGCCCATTCCCAGTAGAAATCCCAGGGTGCCGCTCAACTCTTAGGGTTCGTCCGGTTCATCATGACGACCGCCATCGCGAGGCCCAGCACCGCCCCAATTAGCACGCAAACGCTCATCCAGACCTTGTTGCCCGTAGCCTCCTGGAGCGCATAGCCCAAGATCACGCCAAGCATGGGCACGCCGATGATCGTGTAAGCGATCGCCAACCCAATTCCCGCACCGCGAGCGCTCGACTGTTCCTGCTTCTGGATTTTCAGTTGCGCCTGCTCTTTGCGCTCCTTGGTTTGCTTCACCGAGTCGACCCGCTGGTGCAGTTCCCGCAGCTTCTTGTCGAACTCGTCTTCGATCTCCTCGAGTTCGTCCTTGCTGGCCGCCGAGGTGCCTTCGAGCTTGTCGGTGATGTCGCGCAGCTTCAACTCGATCTCGTCGAGCTCCTCATCGGATTGCGCCGTTTCGGCCTCGCCGAGCAGCTTCTGCAGCCGGCGCTCAAGCTCTTCTTCGGTGGGCTCGTGGGGATCGGAGGGCATAAGATCAGTTTGGCAGAGGACGGCAGTCGGCGGAAATGATGAGTGATGAAGGATGAGTGATGAATACGGCACCCCCACTGCCTTCCCCATTCATCACTCATCACTCATCCCTCATCCTTCCTGGTTCACATTTCAGTTCTCATCCGTCTACCATTAAAGAGCAATGCCGGAGCGATCGCTGGAGACTGAGGCGCAGTTCTTGAAGGGCGTCGGGCCGCGGAATGCGCCGGGGCTGGCCAAACTTGGGCTTCGCACCGTCGGCGACGTGCTCTACCACCTGCCGCGCCGATATGAAGACCGTCGGCATATTCCCCCGATCTCCAGCCTGAAGCCGGGACAGTTCGCAACCATCAAGGGCACGGTCGACGAGATCGAGACCCGCCCGACTCGCGGCGGGATGGTGATCCTCCGCGCCGCGGTGAGCGACCACTCCGGAACCGTGAGCCTCATCTGGTTCAACCAGCCTTGGGTTCGGCGCCAGCTGGAAAAGTACAAGGGCGAGATCATCGCTTACGGCATGGTCAAGGAGGGGCACTGGGCCAACGAGATCAACGGCCCCGAGTTCGAGATCCTCGGCGAGGACGATGACCCCGAAGATTTCGCCCGCATCGTGCCGGTCTACCCACTCACCGAAGGAGTCACCCAGAAGACGGTCCGTAAGGCGGCGCGAGCTGCCGTCGAGGGCTATATCCGCTTCGCGCCCGAGCCGCTGCCCGTGGCGATCCGGCGCAAGCACGGGCTGATGGGCATTCAAGAAGCCCTAAAGCAGATCCACGATCCCAGCACCGACGAGCAGCGCGTCGAAGCCCGGAAGCGGCTCGTGTTCGAGGAGTTCTTCTACCTGCAGCTCGCGCTGGCGATGCGGCGGAAAGAGACGGAGCAGGAGCTGGGGATTGCCTTTCCAATTGGCGACCTTGTCGCGGGTGTTACGGTGTTGCGGGGATACGGTGTTACGGACCGAAACACCGAAACACCGAAACACCGAAACACCGCCAAATCGGCGGTCATTGCCAAACCCTTCCACGATTCTCATCTCTTCGAATCCGAACAAAAGAACCTGCGCGAGGGCGAGCCGCTTTGGGAGCAGATTCATCGAATGCTCCCGTTCGATCTCACCGGCGCTCAGAAGCGGGTGATCGAAGAAATCTTCTCTGACATGGAGCGGCCGCACCCTATGAACCGCCTCGTCCAAGGCGATGTGGGCAGCGGCAAGACCGCCGTTGCCGCGGCATCGATGCTCGCCGCGGTGCGCAGCGGATACCAGGCTGCGCTCATGGCACCCACCGAAATCCTCGCCGAGCAGCACTACGCCAACCTCCACCGGCTCTTTGACCCGCTGGGGATGGAAGTCGTGCTCCTCGTCGGCAAGCAAGGCGTCCGAGAACGCCGGAAGGCCACCGAGAAGACCGCCGCCGGCGAGGCGAAGATCGCCATCGGAACCCACGCGATCATCCAGGAAGGCGTCAAGTTCGACCGGCTCGGGTTCGTTGTCATCGACGAGCAGCATCGCTTTGGTGTTCTCCAGCGCGCGGCGCTCAGGGAGAAAGGCCTGGGCAACCCGGACGTGCTGGTCATGACCGCCACGCCCATTCCCCGCACGCTCACGATGACGCTGTACGGAGACCTGGAGCTGAGCGTGATCGACGAGATGCCGCCCGGCCGCAAGCCCATCAAGACCCACTGGAAGCAACCCTTCGAGCGGCTCTCAGTCTACGACGCCGTTCGGAAGCTGATCGAGCAGGGCAGGCAGGCTTACTTCGTCTGTCCGATGGTCAGCGAGAGCGAGAAGATGCTCACCCAAGCTGCCGAAGAGCTGCATTATCGACTGAGCACCAACGTCTACCGAGACCTCCGGGTCGGCCTCCTGCACGGGCAGATGAAGCCGAAGGACAAGGAAGAGACCATGGAGCGCTTCCGCGCCCACGAGCTTGACATCCTCGTCAGCACGACCGTCATCGAAGTGGGCGTCGACGTGCCGAACGCAGTCACGATGGTGATCGAGGACGCGGGACGGTTCGGCTTATCGCAGCTTCACCAATTAAGAGGACGCGTGGGCCGAGGCGGCACCCAGAGCTACTGCGTCCTGATCTCCGATGCCAAGACCGAGGACGCCCGCTCGCGGATGGACATCATGGTCGGCACCACGGATGGCTTTAAGATTGCCGAAGAGGACCTCCGCCTGCGGGGGCCCGGCGAACTGGCCGGAACGAAGCAGAGCGGGAATCTCGACTTCAAAATCGCCGACTTAGTGCAAGACGGCCGGATGCTCGAAGTTGCCCGCCAAGCTGCCATGGATCTCGTCGAACGCGACCCCGGGCTCGACCTGGAGGAGCATGTCCTCTTGAAGGACAGAGTCTCCGAGCGGCGGTCGCAGATGGCGGTCGTCACGATCTCATGAGCTAATTTCCGCGACTTGCCTTGACCGTGTTCACAGAAGACGACTGCCGTCCAGGAGCCAGATACGGCTTCCAAGCACGCAGCTCGGCGGCAAACGCCGTCGACGCCACCGCCGGGTCGTTGGCGACCAACTGTTTGGCCTCCTCATCATCCTTTGCCGCAACGATCACGAGCTCGCCCGGCAAGTCTCTCCATGGGCCTGCATAAAGGACCTTGTTTGCGAGCCCCAGCCGGAGCAAGTAATCGCGATGAGACTGCTCCACCTCGGGAGAGGTGGAGCGGTTTGGGGTGAGGGTGTAGGCATGCGTGGGCCGCGGCGCGGCGAGAGCTGAACCCGAACCGAAGCCGAAGCCCTGCTGCCCTGCGGCGGCATTGCGGGTGCCACCCGCACTAGCCGCTGAGGAAGAGCTGGCGGTCGCCTTCGAGTTGCCCGTCTGATTTGAGGACTGGGATTGACTCGTCTGTTGCCCCATCATCGTCATGGTAAGGAATGCAAGGGAAGAGCCAAGGAGGAGTGATTTGAAGCAGACCATCTGTTACACCTGTTTGGCAGGACGTGCTTGACTCAATCCTCCGTTTGATGATTTTCTGTCTTGGCACAAAACGTTTGTTTTGTTCTAAAAACATGAGGCGGATTCCTAGGACGTCTGCAAGTGCGTCCAATGGGAATACTGGAGGGCCATGAGCGCTCAGATTCTCGACGGCCTCGCCCTCTCCAAATTGATCCGTACCGAATTGGAGGAGAAGGTGGACCGTCTGCGAGCAAAAGGAGTCGTTCCGCGCCTCGACGTCATCGTTGCCGCCCAAGACCCCGCCAGTCTCGCGTACGTTCGCATGAAGCACAAGTGGGCGGAAGCGGCCGGCATGATCGGCCAGTCGTGGTCGGTGGACGAGACCACTTCGCAGAGCTATGTCATGGATAAGATCCACGAACTTAACGCGGACCCCGCCGTCCATGGCGTGTTGCTTCAGCACCCGCTCCCGAAGCAGATCGACGAAGACGCTGCATTGCTTTCGTTGGGCGCAGCGAAGGATGTCGATGGGATAACGCCCGAGTCGCTGGGTCGCTTGACTGCCGGCCTTCCCGGCTTCCGTTGCGCGACGCCGCTCGGCATGATGCGCATCCTCGACCATTACAAGATCCCCGTCGAGGGCAAGCGAGCCGTCGTTATCGGGCGCAGCGTCATCCTGGGGAAGCCGGCGGCGTTAATGCTGCTCGAGAAGAACGCAACCGTCACCATCGCTCATAGCAAGACCCAGAACCTGCCCGACCTCTGCCGCGAGGCAGACATCCTCGTCGCCGCTGTCGGCCGGGCCGAGATGGTCGAGGGCGACTGGATCAAGCCTGGAGCCGTTGTTCTGGATGCCGGCTACAACAAGGTCGAAGGCAGGCAAGGCGACGTGGGGGACGTCGAGTTCTCGACGGCTTCGGGAGTCGCATCTTGGATCACTCCGGTTCCCGGTGGCGTGGGCCCGATGACGGTTGCGAGCCTGCTCGCAAATTGCGTGGAGGCAGCGGAAGCTCTTCTTTGAGCCTCGCCTGTGAGGTGAGATTGGCGGGTGACCTCCTGAGGAGCCTTCTCAAACACTCAATGGTGTTCACCCTTCCTGCCCTCCCTCGAGGGAGGGTTCCTTAGGAGCGGGCACTCATTCGCAATAATCTGCCTTGGTAATGGTGTGGCGCGGAAACGGGGACGGCGATTGCTGATCGGACTGAGCATCGCTCTTGCGATTTATCTGGCCGCCTGCATCTACCTGGCCAACGCTTTTATGAAGCCGGGGCACTTCGTGTCGCACCCTCTCCCCGGACTCACGGAGGTGTCGGTGCCCACTAGAGGCGGTCCCACTCCGAGCTTCGCCACGCCTGCACTCGCAAGTGGACATCCGTCCAAGACGGTCTTCATCCTTGCCCACGGCTACCACGGCAACCGAGAAGGTTGGGCACCCATCATCTTCGACCTGAAGAGGGCCGGCTACGATTCGCTCACACCCTCCATGCCGGGCCAAGACGCCAGTCCCGAAGGCCGCGTAGGCTTCGGCGTGAGCGAAGCCCGGACTCTCGTCGACTCGGTCAAGTGGGCCCGCGAGCACGGGGCCAAGCACATCATCTTGGTTGGCGTCTCGATGGGTGGCGCTGCCGCCTGGCTGGCGAGCGAACAGGACCCGACGATCGACGCAGTGGTAACAGAATGCGCTTACGCGCGCTTCGACGAGGCGATGGACCGCTGGTTCGACCGGAAGCTGCCCTACGCCCACATTTATCTCCGGCCGGTTGTCTGGTACGCCGCCGTAGTCGAGGGCATCAGCCCGGGCAAGATTCGGCCCGTCGACGCAGCCGCAAAGCGGCGCGGCAAACCCGCGCTCGTGATCCAAGCGGGAGACGATGCCCTAATTCCGGCGACACATGCAAAGCAACTTGCCGACGCGGCTGGATGCGAACTCTGGACTGTGCCCGGCGCCCCGCATGCTCAGTGCTCGGCTTACGACGAGCGCGGTTACATCGCGCGTTTGGTTCAGATTTCGCGGAGGGTGGAGCAGAATTAAAGGCGCAGCCACTGCCGCATAGCAGCGAGCTTCTTCGGCCCGATGCCCTTCACCGCCAGAAGCTCCTCAATCGAACTGAAGCCTCCGTGCTCGCGGCGGTATTCGAGGATCTTCTTTGCAGTACTTGGCCCGACACCCGGCAGGCTCTCCAATTGGCTCTCACTTCCGGTATTCAGGGACACAGGTCCGCTCGGGTGCTTCTTTCCTCCCCCGCTTCTGCCCCCAGGGGCGGCCGGACTCGTGGAGTACACGCTGGGCGCGTCCGCCCCACCCTTATAGTTCTCAGCGACCTTCTGAGCGTCTTCAGGCTTCGCCTTTTGCGGAATGTAGACCTGCGTGCCGTCCGTCAGCTTGGCTGCCAAGTTCAGGTTGCTCGTGTCCGCGCCGGTGCCTTGCCCCCCTGCCGCTGTGATCGCGTCTTGAACGCGGGAGTCCGCGGGCAGCTTCTGCACCCCCGGATGCTTCACCGCACCTTCCACGTCGATCGTCACGGTTGTCGAGCTCAGAGAAGCAGGAGGCGAACTGGGAGCCGACGAGCTAGCCGCAGGTGAAGCAGAAGGAACGCCTTGGATCTGGATGTCCGCGTGAGGGCGCGTGTAACGGGAGCCGACAAACATGACGCCCCCAATAAGCAGCACGGCCGCAGCCGGCGCTGCCCAACCACTCTTCGGCCGCATTCCAAACATCGAACCTCAGTTTTATCACGGACCGGCCGTGCTACGGAAGGGTGAAGAAGAAAGTGGCCCCGGCATCCGGCTCCGACCCAGCCCAAACCTTCCCGCCGTGACGCTCGATAATCCGTTGCACGTTCGCTAAACCTATTCCAGTGCCGGGATATTCCGCGTCGCGGTGCAGGCGCTCGAAGGGGAGGAATATCTTCTCTAAATACTTCGGATCGAACCCGATGCCGTTGTCCCGCACGAAGTACGCCCGGCCTTTCTCCGTGTTCACCTCACCGATGGTAATCGTGAGCGGACGCTCCTTGGAACGGTACTTCAAGGCGTTCTCTAGCAAGTTCTGCAAGACCGTCTCCAGCATTTCGGGATCACCGACTCCCATCAACTCGGGCGGGGCGTCGATCTTCACGTCCGATTCGCCTGAAAGCAGCCGCCGCGCCATCGCGGCAAGATCCAATGGCTCGCGGTCCATTGGCTTGCGAGCCAGCCTGGCATAGGTGAGCAAATCGTCGATCAGGTGCGAGAGCTTGTTGCCAGCGACGATTTGCCGCTTCAGCATCTGCCGGGCCTCTTCGCTGAGTCCGCCGGCATGATCCTCCAGCAACATCTGGCTGGACCCCACGATCCACCGCAAGGGCGCGCGCATATCGTGCGACACCGAGTACGTGAAGCCCTCGAGTTCTTTGACTGCCTCGGTCAGTTCCGCGGTCCGCGCCCGCACCGCAAGTTCTAATTCCTCCGTACGATTCTCCTTCAGGATGCGCTCGCGCCGGGTTGCATCCAAAGATCTGATGCCCAGCAGATAGGCGAGCAAGAGGAGAATGGTCAGGAAGATTGTCGAGAAGACAAGATCTCCGCGGAGGGTGGCCAGCAGGTTAGCCCGCTCAGAGAGTGTGTATTCCAGACGTGCGTTGATCACTCGATCAAGATCGTATGCCCGAGTGCGCAAGACATCCATCGCGTTCTTCCCGCGGTCTTCATTCAAGTAGTTAATTGCGCTAGGAAAGCTGACGGTTTGCGCCAAATTCAGGGTGTAGCGGAGTTCGTGGAGCTTGTCCTCGGCAGCGCGACTTAGATATAAGAAGGCCCTTTGCGTGTCCTGATTGGAGGCGATAAAGGCACCCGGGTTCGAGAGCATATTCTCAATGGCAGACACCGATTGGCTATACGGGCGCAGGTATTCCTCGCGCTGCGTGAGGAGAAAGCCCCGCTGCCCCGTCTCAGCATCGGTAATGTTTTGGAGGATGCTGGCCACGCGAAGCTTGGCCCCTTGAGCGTCGGTGTAGTCGCGGAAAATGGATTGCAGCCGAGTGATCGCGTTACCCACGGTTACCAGGCTCGTTACAAACAGTACCGCGAGGATGAGAAAGGCAACCGAAATGGCGATCTGCCACCGGTTCACTGGGTCGCTGAAGAAGCGCTGCAGCCTTTGTTCTTGGCGGTGCATTGCAATAGAAAGTCTAACTTCTTTCTAGCAATGCATGGCGCCATCCTTTCACGCTCACGTAACACTCGGGAGCGCGGAGTGCGAACAGGAATCGCTCAAGGATCAATGCACCTAGGTGAATGGTCTTCTGGCGACCGGACTCCATCCCCGGCACTGCGGCCCTCTGTTCATCGGTCAAGGTGGAGAGCCATCCCACGGCTTTGCTCACCTCTTCGTAGTCGAGCCTTGCGCCATGAACCAATTCAGGCTGCCACGTGGTCACGCGATCTCGAATGCTCACAAGGTTCGTGCCGGTTGCCCCGAGGGTAACAACTGTGCCGTGCTCATGAGGTCTGTAGCAGAGCCCGATCTCATCGTCAATTTCCTGGCATGCCTTCAGCAGCAGGAGGGGATTGGGCGATGCATCCTGAAGGAGGTCTCCTCTGAGTGCAAGGGTGCCGACGGGGTAACTGCGTCGAAACCGAACGTTCCAGTGCGCGTCTTCCCGATCCGCGGTGACAAGCTCTGTACTGTGCCCACCAGGGTCTACGATCGATAGCCGTCTGCAGTCTTTAAACGTTGGATCGTTGGCCACTGCTTCGAACCCTAGCTGCGCCTCGTCTTCGCCCGAGAGAATCTCGATGGGCGTACTCTGCTCCTCGGCTCTTTTCTGAAAGCCCTCGGCGTTCGTAGCAATTCTCGCAGCCATCGTGGCGACGGCTCGAACCTGCCCAGCACCGGCTCGTTTGGCTTTCTCGAAGAAGTCATGTAGGGCTTCGAGTGTGCGGCTCATTCCCTGTTCTCCAAGAACGCCTGTCTGCTTCGTGCCCTCTCCCAGGGCAGTCACGGCCGTGTCCTCGAGGATAGGTTTCCAGCCCAGGTCCGTCTTCTCGCCCACGAGGAGCAGGACTGAGTTCGAACCGACGTCGATGACCGCCTTCCGCAAGCTAAAGAACCCTCCCTTGAGGGAGGGCAGGGCGGGTGAATGTCGGCTGCAGGCTCTGCATAGGAGCTATGACTTGTAATCAGAGGTGAAGCTGTAACGGCCCGAACCCAGCGCCCAACTCGTGTAGCCACCTGCGGGCACGCCAATCGCATCAGCGTCTCCTTTAGCATTTGCGCCCGGCACGCGGATTTCGGCACTTGTATTTGGCGGCAACTCCACATCCACGTGCAGTTTCCCGTTCTCTACCTTCCAATCGCACCGAATCAGGCCGCGAATGCCGTCGTAACGAGTCTTTGCCCAGGTCAGATGGGGATCGATCTGCGGCGCGATCAACACCTTTCCGAAGCCCGGCTCCAGTGCATGAATACCGCCGATCTCGGCAAAGACCCAGCCCATGACCGCGCCGTACGCGTAGTGGGCGAAGGAGTTCATGTCAGGGTCTTGGAGGCCCTTATCAGGCGTCCAGCCGTCCCACCGCTCCCAGATGCTTGTCGCGCCGTTCAGAACCTCGAAGCCCCAGCTCGGGAACGTTGTGTTGTGGAGCAGCCGGAAAGCCATGTCGTTCCGCCCTATTTTGCTCAGCACCTGCATCACGTCCCGCGTCCCAACGAATCCCGTCGAAAGGTGAGTTTTTCGGTCTTCGATGCCTTTGATAAGCCGATCGGCGGCGATCTTCGCCATCTTCGGGTCGAGCAGGTCGAAGGCTAAGGCGAGCACGTAGCAACACTGCGTATCCCCTTGGATCACGCCCTCTGGCGAGACAAACGCCTTGTTGAACGCTTCTTTGATCTGCTCGTGGAGAGCCGCGTAGTGCTTGGCATCTTCGGCATTGCCGAGCTCGCGAGCCGCCTTGGCGACAATGTCCGTGCTGTAAGCAAAGTAAGCCTGCCAGATGACCTCTTTCGGTGTATCGGCGTTGATGCTCACCCAGTCGCCGAAGCAATGGAATTCCTTCGGCGGCAGCGGCCCCGCTTGCGAGCGCGCCAGGTTGAACTCGACGAACTTCTTCATCTGCGGATAGTGCCGCGCCAGGAGCTGCTTGTCGCCGTACACCTGATAGATCGTCCAAGGACAGATCGTGCCCGCGTCCGCCCAAGCCGGGCCGCCGTCGTGGCCTGCCACCTTCGTGGGCGCGACCATCGGGAAATTGCCCTCAGCCGTCTGCTCGTCGTCAAGCGCGACCAGCCACTTTTGGAAGAACGCCTGCACGTCGGAATAGGAGCACGCGGTTCGGATATACGCCTGGGCATCGCCAGTCCAGCCGAGGCGCTCATCCCGCTGCGGACAGTCTGTGGGGATGTCGATAAAGTTCATCTTCTGGGTCCACCAGGCGTTCGCGCTAAGGCGATTGAGGATGGGGTCCGAAGTTTCGATGTGCCCGACCTCAGGAGTGGCACTGCTGATCGCTACGGCTTGAACGGTGGTCGCCTCTGGTCTCTGGGCGAGGCCCGTCACCTCGCAATAGCGGAAGCCATGAAATGTGAATCGCGGCTCCCACTCCTCGGCGGCACCCCCTTTGCAAATGTATACGTCAGTGGCGCGAGCCCCTCGAAGGTTCTTCACGTACAGGGTCCCGTCTGGGTTGAGCCACTCCGCGAACCGGAGCTTGATCAGCTGCCCCGGCTTCGTGTCTTTCAAGTTCAGCTTGGCGAATCCGGCGAGGTTTTGGCCAAAGTCGACGACATACACGCCCGGCTCGGGCTCGGTCACCTTCTTTGCTTTTAATCTCTCGTAGGCCCGCACAGGGTCCCCACAGAAAGGCTCGACCTCGGCCGTGATCCCGTCGACCTTGTGCACAGGCTGCCAACCTTGAGCCTTGTAGCCAGGCTTGTCCCAGCCATTCCGCTCCTTGCGGGCGTCGTACTTCTCGCCCATCAGGAAGTCTTGCTCGACCGTCGGCCCGCTTGTGGCGACCCAATCCGGTCCGCTTCCAATGATCTCCGACGACCCATCCGCGTACTCGACGTTCACCTGCACCCGCAACCGGGGGCGGTCACCGTAGTGGGCGCGTATTCCGCCGTAACCCACATAGCCGCTGTACCAGCCGTCTCCCAGAACAGCCCCGACCACGTTCTCGCCTCGATGCAGCATCGAAGTCACGTCGAAAGCCCGGTAATAGACCCGCTTGTCGTAGTTCGTCCATCCCGGAGTAAAGAGATCGTCCGCCACACGCTTGCCGTTCACATGCAAGTCGACCAATCCGAGGGCCGTGACGTAGGCCGTCGCTCGACTGATCGGGCGCGCGGCATGAAACTCCTTCCGGAAAAGCGAAGCCGGTCTTAGAAGCAACGGATTCTTCACCCGGCCGATCTCCGGATGCCATTCGGGCTTATCGCCGTCCGGCGCGTCCCAGCCAATCCAGTCGGCTTTCCAACCGGTCAGACCAGCCCCAAACTCCGCCGGTTTGCTCCACTCGCTCGGAGCGCCGCCAGCGTCCTGAATCTGGACGGACCACCAGACGCGCTTGCCCGACCCGAGGCCTGAGCCAGCGTAGGGAATTCCAAATTGCTCAGCCGACGACACCTCGCCGCTGTCCCACAGGTCGGCTTTGCCTTCCCGCAGAAAGTCCTTCGAGGAGGCGACTAGGATGCGATAGCCTTTCTGCCGCAGATCGCGCCCCTCGCCCTTCAGTTTCCAGCTAAAGCGGGGATGCTCGCCCTCGACGGCGAGAGGGCTAGTCAAGTTCTCACAACGAAGATCGACAGGCGAAAGAAGGCTTTTCATGGATGTCCAGAGTAAGAGAGCGGAAAGCATGTGACGCCTCACTATATCCGCGTGTAAGATGCTGCGTAACCCGATGAGCGGCGAAACGCTGATCAAAGCTTCAGAAATCCGGATGTCGTTCGGCGGCGTCGAGGTGCTGAAGGGCGTCGATCTGGAGCTTCGCCCTGGGGAAGTTCACGCGATCGTTGGGGAGAACGGCGCCGGAAAATCTACGCTGGCGAAGATCCTCGCCGGGGTGCATCAGCCCACAGGAGGCGAGTTGGAGCTCGTCGAACCAAGGCCTGTGGGTCTGAAGACCCGCGCTACTAAAATCGAGAGTCCTCGCCACGCGCTTGAGCTCGGGATCGGTCTTATCCATCAAGAGCCGCTCACCTTTCCGGATCTGACCGTCGCCGAGAACATTTTCGTCGGCCACCAGCCGACTCGCGGCGGCCGTGTCGATTGGCGCTCGATGCACAGCCGTGCCGAGGAATTGCTGGGCTCGCTTGGTGCGAAATTCAGCCCACACCAGCTCGCAGGCGGGCTCTCGGTCGCGGACCAGCAGATAATCGAGCTCGCGTCAGTGCTGTCTCATGGCGTCCGTATCCTCTTGCTAGATGAGACAACCGCCTCTCTCACGCCCAAGGAAGTGAAGGAGCTCTTTACAGTCGTGGGCCGCTTGCGGGATGAGGGCTGCGCCATCGCCTTCGTCAGCCACAAACTGGACGAGGTCTTCGCGATCTCGGATCGGATCACAGTATTGCGAGACGCCGACAAGGTTGGCGAGTTGCGTACTTCCGAGTCGAGCCCTGCTGAAGTCGTGCGGTTGATGATCGGCCGCGAGGCGGGGCTTTACGAGCGAGCAAACGCGGGCGAAAAAGACCTCGACCAGGCACCCGGGCTAGCAGTGAGCCGCCTCACTTGTCCTGGAAAATTCGAAGACGTCAGTTTTGAAGTGAGGCCAGGCGAGATCGTCGCGCTCGCAGGACTCGTGGGCGCAGGTAGGACCGAGGTGTGCGAAGCGATTTTCGGCGTGCGCAAGTTTGTGTCTGGCCAGGTTCGCATTGGTGGCGAACCGGTCCGCATCGACTCGCCGCGAGCGGCAATCCGCCATGGTCTCGCCATGGTTCCCGAAGACCGGCAGCACGACGGCTTACTACTCCCCATGAGTCTTAGCTCGAACGCGACTCTGGCAATCGTCCAGAGACTTTCGGCTAAAGGCTGGCTCAATATCAAGAACGAGGCGAGTCGCAGCAAAGACTACTTGGCAAGACTCAAGACCAAATATAGTTCGTTAGAGCAGGCGGCGCGAGAGCTTTCCGGCGGCAACCAGCAAAAGATAGTTCTTGCCAAATGGCTGATGTCCGAACCTAGAATTCTGATTCTGGACGAGCCCACGCGGGGCGTGGACATCGGCGCAAAGGAGGAGGTGCATCGGCTCATTCGGGAACTCGCCAGCCAGGGCTTGGCGGTGCTGATGGTCTCCTCAGATCTCCCAGAGGTTCTCGCCATGGCAGACCGCATCCTCGTCACGCGCGAAGGTCGCATCGTTGGTGAGATGCCGGGCAACACGGCGACCGCTGAAGAGGTGATGCTTGCAGCCACCGGGCAGGTGGCGAGTGCGGCGTAACCTGCTCGCTCGCGAAGCCGGCACGCTCGTGCTCCTTGTCCTCGTCTTCGTGGGTGCGGGGCTGAAGGAACCGCGATTCTGGCAAGCCGATAGCCTGAACAGCATCCTGCTCTGGATTCCGTTGCTGGTCGTAGTCGGCATGGGCCAGATGCTGGTCATCGTCACTCGCGGAATCGACGTGTCGGTGGGCTCCATGGTCGGGCTCTCCGGCATGCTGGTCGGGATGCTCTTCAAGGACAGCCCGAGCACGAATGTTTATTTCGCAATGGGTCTGGGGCTCTTGATTGGAGCCGTTCTCGGGTCGCTGAATGGTCTCCTCATCACGCGAGCCAAGGTGCCGCCCATCATCGCGACACTGGGCACGCTCAGTGCCTATCGCGGGCTTGCCTTCATCGTCAGCGGAAGCAAGCAGATCGACGGCAATAACCTTCCGGACGCGTTGACACGGCTCTCGCTCACCGGACCCATTCATATGAACGGCGTGACGGTGCCCTGGATCTTGTTGATCGCGCTGGCGATCGCAGGCCTTGCGGCGTTCATCGTCCGCTCGACACGGTTCGGACGAGACGTCTTCACGCTTGGAAGCAACCCGGGAGGAGCTCGGCTGCGGGGCGTTCCGGTGATCCGCACGACATTTCTCGTCTACGCTCTGACCGGCGCACTCGCGGGTCTAGCGGGTGTTCTTTATGCCTCCCGGTTTGGATTCGTTAATCCCGCTTCTGCCGGCAGTGGGCTTGAGTTGGTCGTCATCGCCGCCGTGGTCATCGGTGGCACCAAGGTCAGCGGCGGCTCCGGGTCCGTGCTCGGAGTGCTACTGGGCTGCTTGCTTCTGGGCACGATCAATGTTGCCCTGAGCGTCCTCGGGATCGAAGCGACTTGGCAGATGCTTGTCTATGGCGTCGTGATTCTTATCGCTTTGCTCGTGGACAAAGGCGTGCAGGGCGGCCTTTCGCGCATGCAGGAGGCGAAGTGATCTTTCGGAGTGCGCGAGCTTGCTCACGTTTTCAAGCAGCAGAGCTTGCTCGGCGGGCAGGAGACCCCAGCGCGCGATGATTCGCTCGGCACTCAAGAGACCCGAGGCCGTGCCGGCGGTGCTAACTCTTGTCGCCATCATCGTCGGCGCGATCGCCTCGCCTTACTTCCTCGATTTCCGCTATCTGCTCGACGCATCCTCGCTGTACGTCGAAACCGGCTTGCTCGCCCTCGGCATGACGCTCGTGATCGTGTGCGGCCATATCGACCTGTCGGTCTCGTCGACTCTCGCCCTCGTGGCCTGCATTGTGGCGAAGCTCCTTGCCGCAGGTCACCCGGCCCTATGGGTTCTGCCTCTGGGACTCTGCCTCGGTTCGGCGCTGGGCCTCCTCAACGGATTCCTTGTCGCAAAGCTCAAGCTGCCGTCCTTCGTAGTCACGCTCGGCACGATGGCGGCTTACAGGGGTGCGGCGCAGGCGATGATGGGTGCGCAATCCGTTAAGGTGCCGCAGAACCTAAGCGGGATCGACTTCGCGAAGGTGGCCGGCACTCCTATTCCCTTGCCACTCGGAATCCTGATGCTAGCGGCCATTGCCATTGCGCTTCTGCTCCATCGGACGGTATTCGGCCGATGGCTCTATTCGGTCGGGATAAATGAGCGGGCCTCCCTTTTTTCCGGAGTTCCTACTACCC
>Ga0207657_10003864_pt1 | contig 15902 bp, 14 predicted proteins | sample KBSC33metaG_FD_184316 | JGI IMG/M metagenome (GOLD analysis project Ga0207657, IMG submission 184316) | Corn rhizosphere microbial communities from Kellogg Biological Station, Michigan, USA - KBS C3-3 metaG (SPAdes) (version 2) | ecosystem: Host-associated > Plants > Roots > Rhizosphere > Soil ... | reverse complement strand
AGAGCGTTTTTGCCGTTGCGCGCCCCCCGCCTTCGGCTAAACCTCTGCGCGGCAAGGGGCTTGGCGGGGAATTCGGGTGGCAGGGGAAGCGCAGGCCGACGCGGCCGCCAGGCTCGAAGCCGCTCACCGCGCGCTGCGCGCAGACCCCGACATCCAGTTCCAGCTCCAGCGGGTCCAGGAGCCCAAGCCGCCGGAATGGCTGGTCCATTTCCTCCGCGCGCTCGGCAAGGGGCTGCGCCCGATCGGCCGCTTCTTCCGCTGGATCGATTCCTTCCTTCCCGACATCGGCTGGGCGAAGATCCTGTTGTGGATCGTGATCGCGGCGGCGGCCGTGACGCTCCTCGTCATGCTGTGGCGCGGGCTTCGCGGCGGCCGCTGGGAATGGCCGTGGCGGCGGCGAACCCTGCGGACGGCCGAGGCAGCCGAGGAAGAGGAATGGCGGCCCGAAGAGGCACCGGCCCGCGCCTGGCTGGAGGAAGCGGACCGGCTCGCCGGCGAAGGCCGCTATGCCGAGGCCATCCACCACCTCCTCCTGCGCTCCGTCGACGATATCGCGCGGCGCCGGCCGCGCCTCGTTCGTCCGGCGCTGACCAGCCGTGAGCTCGCCGCCGCCGGTGCCGTCCCTGCCGCCGCGCGCGACCTCTTCGCCCGCATCGCGGCGACGGTGGAGCGGAGCCTGTTCGGCGGTCGCGCCGTCGATGCCGGCGATTGGGACTCCGCCCGCACCGCCTATGCCGACTTCGTACTGCCGCGGGCGTGGAAGGCATGAGCACGTCAGGGCCACAGCCCGGGGGCGCCGGCCCTCGGCCGGACTCGCCGTTCAATGCAGCGACGATGGGCCTGATCGTCGCCATCGGCATCCTCGCCTTCGTCGCCATGCTGGTGCTCGGCGCCTACGCCCCGGACCTGCGCTCGGGCCGGAACGGCGGCAGCCACGCTTTGTCGAACGCGGCGACCGGCTTCAGCGGCCTCGTCCGCCTCGCCGAGGCGACCGGCCGCCAGCCGTCCATCGTCCGCAACCTCGCCGAGATCGATGACAATGACGCGTTGCTGGTTGCGACTCCCGACAACGGCGCCGACGACCTGAGCGAGCTGCTTCGGCGCCATAACGGCAAGCCGCTTCTCCTCGTCATGCCCAAATGGGCGACGGTCGCCGACCCGGGCCATGGAGGTTGGGTGAAGGCCGTCGGCCTTCGGCCCGCTTCGGACCCCGAACGCCTGCTGGCGCCCGGGCACCCGCTCCGGGTGGAGCGGCACCGCGGCGCGGGGCGGCCGCTCCGCAACGTCGCCGCGAACGCTCCCGCGGCCATGCAGTTCGTGGCGCCCGGGGCCTTGCAGACCATGGCCGGCGCCGGGCTCAAGCCCATCGTCACGGACCCGGACGGCCGCATCGTCGTCGCGGAGATGGAGAACAGCCGCGTCTACATCCTGTCCGACCCTGACCTGATCGACAATCGCGCCCTCGCGGATATCGGCCAGGCCCGGGCCGCCCTCGCGCTGCTCGACTATCTGAACGGCGACGGCGCCGATTACCTGCTGTTCGACGTCACCATGAACGGCCTCGGTCGCTCCAAGAGCCCGCTCAAGCTCGCCTTCGATCCGCCCTTCCTCGGCACAACCTTGACCCTGGCCGCCGCGATCCTCCTCGCCGGGCTGCATGGCCTTTTCGGATTCGGCGCGCCGCGCCGGCCGCAGCGCGCGCTCGCCTTCGGCAAGGCCGCGCTCGTCGACAATGCCGCCGCGCTCGTGCGCAAGGCGCGCCGGCAGGCGGCGCTCGGCGCCCGCTATGCGGAGCTGATCCGGGCGCGCGCGGCCGCGGCGTTCGGCGTGCCAGCGAGGCTGCAGGGACCGGCGGTCGATACCTATCTCGACGGTCTGGGCGGGGGATCCTTTTCGGATCTCGCCGCGGCGGCGGCCGATGCGAAGGATCCGGAGGGCCTGCTTGCGGCCGCGCAGGCGCTCCACGATTGGCAAGAGGAGAGACGAAGGTGACATTGGACGAGGTGCGCGCGCTCGGCGACGCGATACGCGGCGAGGTCGCGAAGGCGGTCGTCGGGCAGGAGGAGACCGCGCAGCTGATGCTCGTCGCCCTCTTCTCCGGCGGCCACATCCTGCTCGAGGGCCCGCCGGGCACCGCGAAGACCCTGATTGCGCACAGCTTCGCCCGCGCCGTCGGCCTCGATTTCGGCCGCATCCAGTTCACGCCGGACCTGATGCCGGGCGACATCATCGGCGCGAACCTGTTCAACTTCCAGACCTCGACCTTCACGCTCACCCGCGGCCCGATCTTCACCGAGCTGCTCCTCGCGGACGAGATCAACCGCACGCCGCCCAAGACGCAGGCCGCTCTGCTCGAAGCGATGCAGGAACGCACCGTCACCATCGACGGCGAGAGCCTCGCTTTGTCCGACCGCTTCATGGTCGTCGCCACCCAGAATCCGATCGAGCAGCAGGGCGTCTACCCGCTCCCCGAAGCCCAGCTCGACCGCTTCCTGTTCAAGCAGAAGGTCGATTACCCCTCCGCCGAGGAGGAGCGCCGGATCATCGCCAGCCACGGTGCCTCCCAGGGCGCGATGGACCCCGCGCAATGGGGCGTGGAGCGCCGCGCCGACCCCGCCGCCGTGTCCGCCGCCATCGCGGCGGTGGCCGCAATCCGTCTCGTCGACGAAGTGATCGACTACATCGCCGCGCTCGTTCGCGGCACGCGCGAGGTCGCCGACCTCCAGACCGGCGCCTCGCCCCGCGCCGGCGCCATGTTGGCGGGCGCGGCCCGGGCGCGGGCGGCGCTCGACGGGCGCGACTTCGTCATCCCCGACGACGTCAAGGCGCTGGCTCCGGCCTTGCTGCGCCACCGCCTGATCCTGTCGCCCGCGGCGGAGATCAACGGCCGCGCCGTCGAGGAAGTGGTGACCGACATCATCGAAGCGATCGAGGCGCCGCGTTGATCTACCCGACGCGCCTTGCGGTGGCGGCGGCGGCGGCAGGAATGCCGCTGACGCTGGCCGTCGCGGCGCTGGCTCCGGGACGATGGTATCTCGGCCTCGCCTGGCCGCTGACGGCGCTGCTCCTGACGGCTCTCGACGCGGCTCTGGCGCCCCGCGCCGGCCGTCTGACGATCGACCTTCCCTCCTTCGCTTATGTCGGCGAGGCGCGGGACCTCACCCTCACCGCCCGCTTCGCCAGACGGCGCGCGCCACGCGCCGCCGCCGCCGCGATCGGCGTCAACGCCCTGCTCGACGTGGAGGATGACGGCCGCGCGCCGATCCCGCTCGACAAAGGCGTCGGCGCCGTCCTCCTGCCCGTCGTCGCGCTCCGTCGCGGGCTTGCCCGCATCGACACCGCCTGGCTGCGCTGGAAGGGCCCGCTCGGCCTCGCCTGGCGGCAGAGGCAAAGCGTGGAGGAGCGCAGCTTTCCCATCCTCCCCGACCTGCGCCCACTGCACGAGAAAGGCGCGCAGATCCTCCAGCGCCATTCGATCGAGGGCCTCCTCACCCAGGCGCAGCGCGGCGAGGGCGCGGATTTCGATGCCCTCGTCGAGTTCCGCGCGGGCATGGACCGCCGCGCGATCGACTGGAAGCAGTCGGCGCGCCACATGAAGCTCCACGCCAAGGAATATCGCATCGAGCGCAATGCGCAGATCGTCTTCGCGGTCGACGCGGGGCGGCAGATGTCCGAGCCGGTCGCGGGACTGCCGCGCGTCGACCGCGCCGTCTCGGCGGCCCTCCTCACCGCCTGGGTGGCACTGAAGCTCGGCGACCGGGTGTCGCTCCACGCCTTCGATTCGCGGCCGCGCATCGCCAGCGGCCTCGTTTCCGGCGCCGCCGCCTTCGGCGAGCTCCAGCGCCTCGCCGCCGCCATCGACTATTCGACCGACGAGACGAACTACACCTTCGCCCTCACCACCCTCTCCGCCCGCCTCAGCCGCCGCTCGATGGTGGTGCTGTTCACCGAATTCACCGACCTCACCTCGGCGGACTTCATGGTCCGCGCCGCGCGCAAGATGGTGCGCACCCACCTGCTTCTCGTCGTCGTGCTGCGCGACGAGGAGCTGGAGGCGATCGCCGCCCGCCGGCCCGAGGAGCCCGACGACGTCACCCGCGCCGTCACCGCCTCCGCCTTGCTCCACGAGCGCCGCCTCGCCATCCTCCGCCTGCAGCATCTCGGCGTCCACGTCATCGAGGCTGAGCACGACCGGGTCGGGGAGAGCCTGGTCGCCGGCTATTTCGAGATGAAGCGGAGAAACCTGCTGTGAACGCCAACGCCTCGGCGCTACTCGATCCGGCCGCGGCGCCGCCGCTCGTCAACGCCAGCCGCTTTCGCGCCGCGCACGCCGGAGACTGGGAGCGCCTCGACGACATCCTCGCTCGCATCGAGAAGGGTTCGCTGCGCCGCCTCTCAGACGAGGACCTCCTCGCCCTCCCCGGCCTCTACCGCACCACCCTCTCCTCGCTGTCCGTCGCGCGGGACACCTCGCTCGACCGGGCGCTGATCACCTATCTGGAGCAGCTCTCGATCCGCGCCTATTTCCAGATCTACGGCGTGCGGACGTCGCCCTGGCGCCAGCTCGCCCGCTTCTTCACCCATGACTGGGCGGAGGCAGTGCGCGGCCTGTGGAAGGAGACCCTGTTCGCCGTTCTCCTCACCCTCGCCAGCGGTGCCGTCGCCTGGCTGCTCGTCGCCAGGGACCCGAGCTGGTTCTACGGCATCATCCCCCAGCAGCTCGCCGACGGCCGCGATCCGACGGCCAGCGTCGCAGCGCTCCGCAAGACCCTGTACGACCACCACCACGACTTCCTCGGGACGTTTGCGGCGTTTTTGTTCACGCATAACGCGCAGATCGCGATCTTCTCGTTCGCGCTGGGCTTCGCCTTCGCCGTGCCGACGGTGCTGCTGCTCGTCTACAACGGCCTCAGCGTCGGGGCCTTCCTCGAGGTCTTCTGGGCGAAGGGGCTGGGCTGGAACGCCTTGGGCTGGCTGTGCATCCACGGCACGACGGAGATCTTCGCCATCTGCATCTCGGCGGCGGCGGGAATGCGGATCGGCCTCGCCATCGCCTTTCCCGGCCGCGAGCGGCGCACCGACGCCGCCGTCCGTGCCGGACGCAGCGCGGCGCTCGCGATGGCGGGAACGGTGGTGATGCTCGCCGTCGCCGGCATATTGGAGGGAGTCGGCCGCCAGACCGTCCTCGACGACACGAGCCGCTACGCGATCGGGGTGGCGATGCTGGTCGCCTGGTGCCTCTATTTCTACGTGCCGAGGGGGCGGCGCGCCTGATGTGGCCGTTCCGCCGACGCAAGCAGGAGAAGGCGCCCCGATCGCTGCGGCGCAGCTTCGTCACGCCCGAAGGCATCGACCTGCGGCTCGAGCTCGGCGGCGCGGGCGCGCGGGCAGGCGCCTTCGCCCTCGATCTGCTGGCGATGATCGTCGTGCTCATCGTCGCGACGATCCTGATCGTGCTCGTCGCGATCGCCGCCAGGGCCGAGATCCTCGGCATCCTCTGGCTGGTCGGCTTCTTCGTCCTCAGGAACTTCTGGTTCACCTTGTTCGAGATGGGGGGCCGCGGCGCGACCCCGGGCAAACGCCTGATGGGCCTGCGAGTCGTCGCCCGCGACGGCGCGCGGCTGACCGGCGGAGCCGTCCTCGCCCGCAACGCGATGCGCGAGATCGAGGTCTTCCTGCCCCTCACCTTCCTCGGCGCGCAGGCGGCGGAGGGCCTCGCCGACACCTTCCTGACGCTGTTCGCCTTGATCTGGAGCGGCATCTTCCTCTTCTTCCCGCTCTTCAACCGCGACCGGCTGCGCATCGGCGACCTAGTCGCGGGGACGTGGGTGGTGCGCACCGTCAAGGCGGATCTCGGCGAGGACCTCGCCGCCGTCGCCGCGCGGCGCGAGCGGCGCCGCTTCACCGACGCCGCCCTCGGCCTCTACGGCGTCTACGAGCTGCAGACGCTGGAGGACGTGCTGCGCAACGGCATGCCGGAATCGATCGCCACTGTCGCCGCAACGATCCGCCGCAAGGGCGGCATCGCGGACGACGGCGACGATCGCGGCTTCCTCGAAGACTATTATGCGGCTTTGTGCGACCGGCTGGAGCGCGGCCTCCTCGTCGGCCGGCGGCGCGAGAACAAGTACGAAGCGGCCTGAGCGCCGGGCGACCTACACGCCCTTTGGCCGCCCTTGCGCGCAGGCGCCGCCCTGCTACGGACGAGGCGGGCGGGGCGATGAGGACAGGAACGCCGTTGGCCACGACCATCTCCGCGCGGCTCAGCCGCCGCTACCTCGACATCCTCGCCTCGATCTACATCTACAACGAGCATCGCGGCTACAGCAGCCTCGACCGCGTGCTGGAGGCGGTGCGCGCCCGCTGCCCGGACGATCGCGCGTTCATCGCCGAGGTGGAGAAGCACCGCGCCGACGAGCGGCGCCACTATGTCATGTTCCGCCGCTATTTCGAGGCGCGGGGCGAGACGCCCTACGCGGTCGACCGCACCTGCGGCCATATCGACCGGCTGATCCGCCTCACCTTCGGCTGCCATATCGACGATCTCGACACCGCGGCCGTGGTCGCCGACGGGCGGCTGTTCAATCGGCTGTGCCGGATCATCATGATCACCGAGCAGCGCGGCATGCGCATGGTCGACACCTTGCTCGCCTCGCGCCTCGTCCGCTCGGACCGGGCGCTGACCAAGATCTTCCGCGTCGTCGAGCGGGACGAGCCGTCGCACTGGATGCCCTACGATGCGTGGCTCGCGCGCCACGACGGCGGCCGGCCCCGGCTCGGGGAGCGCGTCGCCGACTTCTGGGTGCATGTGAGCCTCGTCCTCGCCAAGCTGCCGCTCCTCTACCTGAACCCGCGGCTTCCCCGACGCCGCGGCTGGTATGACGACGGCGAGGCGGAGGCCGTCGAGGCGACCCTCCCGGCCGCCGCGGCCGCTTGAGGCTGCTCCGCCTGCCGCCGGACGACGGCGCGCGCGACCGCGGCATCGACGATCCCACCAACACGCGGATCGTCCACCCGCTCGGCCGGCTGCTCCTCGTCCCGGCGATGCGCCTCGGCATCGGTCCGAACCCGGTGTCGCTCACCGGCCTCGCCAGCGGCGCCGCGGCGGCGGCCGCGTTCCACCGCTGGAGCGTCCCCGGCTGGGCAACGGCCGGCTTCCTCTTCGCCTTGCTGTGGCTCGTCCTCGACGGGCTCGACGGCATGATCGCCCGCGCCACCGGCGCGGCGAGCGACTTCGGCCGGCTCCTGGACGGCCTGTGCGACCACGCCGTCTTCGTCCTGCTCTACGTCTCGCTCGCAGCCTCGTACGGCACCGCCGCAATCTGGTGCCTTGCCGTCGCCGCGGGCGCCGTCCACGCCGTCCAGGCCAGCCTCTTCGAAGGCGAGCGCCTGCGCTACCATCGCCGCATCGGCGGCGATGCCGGCCCCGCCGTCCACGCGCCCTCTCCGCACCGCCTCACGCGGCTGTACGAGGCTGTCGCCCACCTCCCGGAGCGCTGGGCCGCACCGTTCGACCGCCGTCTCCGCGAAGCGCCCGCCCTCGCCGCCGCCTATCGCATCGCCGCCCGAGGACCTCTCCGCCTCATGGCGCTCCTCACCAACAACATGCGGGTGCTCGCGCTCTACGCCGCCTGCCTCGCCGGCGACGCGCGGCTGTTCTGGTGGCTGGAGCTCGGCCCGATGACGGCGGTGACGATCGCCGGCCTCCTGTGGCACCGCCGCGTCGAGCGCCGGCTGTCCGCCGAGGCCCGAAAGTGACCGCTTTGTCACCTTCCCATTCCCACAGCGGACTCGACGCGGGCGCGCACCGACCCTAGGGCGAGGCGGCTTTCCTTCGCCTTTCCGGGAGCTTGCCTCGCTTATGCGCCATGCCGCCTTCCTCCTCGCCGCGCTCGCCTCCACCGCCGCCCTCGCCCAGCCGCCCCGCGCCTCGCGCGGAGAGGCGCCCGCCGCCGCCAGCGCCCCCTCAGCCGCCCCGGGCGGCGAGCGGCGCGAGGGCGCGGCCCGCGGCGCCGAGGACAAGAAGGAATGGGCGCTGCCGCCGGTCGCGGAGCAGACCAGGACGAGCGAGCACGCCGTCGGCGTGCGCGGCGGCATCGCCTATCGCGCCACCGCCGGCACCCTCACCATCCGCGACAAGGACGGCAAGCCGACCGCGTCGGTCTTCTACGTCGCCTACACGACGCCGCGCAGCCCGGGGCGCCGCAAGCCGGTGACCTTCTTCTACAATGGCGGGCCGGGCTCGGCGTCCCTGTGGCTGCACATGGGCTCGTTCGGGCCGATGCGGGTGCAGACGGCCAACCCCGAGTATATCCGCCCCGCTCCCTACGCCTTCGGGCCGAACCCGGACACCCTGCTCGACAAGACCGACCTCGTCTTCATCGACGCCGTCGGCACCGGCTATTCGCGGCCCCTGGGCGATGCGAAGCCCTCCGACTTCTACGGCGTCGACCAGGACGTCGACGCCTTCGCCAAGGCGATCATGCGCTACGTCACCAAGAACGCGCGCTGGAACGACCCCAAGGTGATCTTCGGCGAGAGCTACGGCACCACCCGCTCGGCCGCCCTCGCCTACGCGCTTCAGGACCGCGGCATGGCGCTGAACGGCGTCGTCCTCCTCTCCTCGATCCTCAACTACGGCATCCGCCAGCCCGGCTTCGACCAGCTCTATATCGGCTACCTGCCGAGCTACGCCGCCACCGCCTGGTACCACCGCAAGGCCGGCGCCGGCACCGAGCTCGCCGACTGGGTCGAGCAGGCGCGCCAGTTCGCCAATGGCCCCTATGCCAGCGCGCTGGCCAAGGGCCAGGACCTCTCCGCCGAAGAGGAAGCCCAGGTCGCGCAGGCGATGAGCCGCTTCACCGGCCTGTCGCCCGACTTCCTGCGCCGGGCGAACCTGCGCGTCGACCTCTCCCGCTTCCAGACCGAGCTGCTGCGCGACCGGCGCCAGACGATCGGCCGCTTCGACAGCCGCTATCTCGGCACCAATCCCGACGCGGCCGGCGAGCGGCCCGAATACGACCCCTCCGACACCGCCATCTCCGGCGCCTTCATCGCCAACCTGCACGACTATCTCAGCCGCGAGATCGGCTACGACAGCGACATGGACTATCGCCTGAGCGCCCGCGAGGGCGGGGACTTCCGCTGGAGCTGGGAGCATCGCGCGCCGGGCGGCGGCCAGGGCGCCCAGCAGCAGCCCGCCGTCACCGTCGACCTCGCCGCCGCGATGCGGACCAACCCGTACCTCAAGGTGCTGTCATTGAACGGCTATTACGACATGGCGACGCCGTTCTTCTCGACCGAGCGCGACCTCAAGCACATGATGCTCGAGCCCTCGCAGCGCGGGAACCTCCAGTTCCATTACTACCAGGCCGGGCACATGGTGTATCTCAACCCCGAGGAGCTCCACCGCATGCGGATGGATCTCGATCGCTGGTATGACGAGCTGACCTCCGAGGCGCGCTCGCCCGTGCCGCCGCAGCCGGCGAGCGTCGGACGGGCGCGCAGCGGCGGCGGCGGCCCGACGCCGAACTGAGCGGGACGCGGCGCGGCGATGGGCAGCGTCGTCGGCACCGCCGGGTGGACGATCCCGCGCGACGCCGCCGGCGCCTTCCCGGCCGAAGGCGCGTCGCTGGAGCGCTACGCGGCGGTCCTGCGCGGCGCCGAGATCAACAGCTCGTTCCACCGCCCGCACCGGCTGTCGACCTGGCGGCGCTGGGCGGAGAGCGTGCCGGAGGCCTTCCGCTTCTCCGTGAAGCTCCCCAAGGCGATCAGCCACCAGCGCCGCCTCGCCGGCTGCGACGAGGAGCTGGCGCGCTTCCTCGACGAAGCGGGGGAGCTGGGCGACAAGCTCGCCGTCCTGCTGCTCCAGCTGCCGCCGAGCTTCGCCTTCGACGCGGGGCTGGCGGAGGACTTCCTCGCCGGCCTCGCCAGCCGCTCCAGCGCCGCCGTCGCCTGCGAGCCGCGCCACGCGAGCTGGTTCGAGCCCGAGGCCGACGCCCTGCTGGCGCGCCTGCACGTCGCGCGCGTCGCCGCGGACCCGGCCCGCGTTCCCGCCGCCGCGGCGCCGGGCGGGTGGAACGGGCTCGCTTACTGGCGCCTGCACGGCTCGCCGGTCATGTACCGCTCCTCCTACGACGCCGAGCGGCTGGCGAACTGGGCGGAGGCGATCGCGGCCGCCGCGGCGCGCGGGGCCGAGGCCTGGTGCATCTTCGACAACACCGCCTCCTCCGCGGCGATGGGCAACGCGCTCGACCTCGAGGCGCGGCTGGCGAGGCCGGTGGGCAAGGCAGGCGGCGGCCTGTAGGGGAGGTGCGATGGCCGCCCCTGCCCCGCCCTCGCCGAAGAGCCTGAGGCTCCGCACCCTGCTGGTCGGCGGCGCGGCGCTGGCGCTGTGGTTCGCGATGCTGTGGTTCATGTTCGGCGACGTGCTGTGACCGGCTCCGCCCCGCGCATCCTCGTCGACGCCGACGCCTGCCCGGTGAAGGACGAGGTCTACAAGGTCGCCTGGCGCCACGAAGTGCCGGTCGCGATCGTCAGCAACCAGCGCATCCGCGTCCCCGAGCATCCGCTGATCGAGCGGGTGGTCGTCTCCGACGCCTTCGACGCCGCCGACGACTGGATCGCGGAGGCCGCGGGCCCGGCGACGGTGGTCGTGACCGCCGACATCCTCCTCGCCGACCGCGCCTTGAAGGCCGGCGCAACCGTCCTCGCCCCGACCGGCAAGCCGTTCACCGCCGCCTCGATCGGCCCGGCCATCGCCACCCGCGCGATCATGGCGGACCTGCGCGCCGGCGGCGACCAACTCGGCGGCCCCGCCCCCTTCGCCAAGGCCGACCGCTCCCGCTTCCTCCAGGCGCTCGACGAGGCGCTGGTGCGGCTCAAGCGGGGGCGGTGAAGGCTCCGGCCGGGCCGCGGAAGTTTCGAACTTTCGTGAAAAATAAAAAAGTTTCGGCGGACCGCCCGGCGGCGTTCCGATCGATTTTTTCGATCGGGCGGCGACGATCGCGGCGCGAGTCGCTCCTCTTCTTCAAGGTTCAAAGAGCCGTTCGGTTCGTGGAACATAGCACGAACTGCGCTTTGGATCAAGACGCGAGACGCGCCCTGGCGGCCTTCGTAGCGTGCGGCGCAGAGACCGTGCGCCGGGCGTGGCGATGCCGGGTGCATGCCGAGCGACTGCCGGGTGCATGCCGGGTCGCTGCCGGGCGCGCGCCGGGCCGGAACCGGGCCGAACCGGCCGGGAACCGGTCGGCCAGGGTGCGATCCGGCGCCGGAAAATCGCCCGTTTCGAGCCGTCGACGCGGCCTCCGGCGGCCAAGTTGAACCGGGCTTCAACTTCCGGGGCCTTCCGGCGCGGCGGTGCCGCTTCCGGAGCCGGATGCGGGCCCCGAAGTTGAAACCGGATTCACCTTGGGGAGCGCGGAGCCTCTAGCGGTGCCGCTTTCCCCTGAGGACGACGTGCCGCATCACCACCTGCGGGACGGCGGCGCCGTTCTCGATCCTGGGCTCGACGTGCCAGTCGACCATGAAGCTGTTGCAGATCTGGATGCGCGTCATCGGATCGCGGATGGTGGTCTTGACGATCGTGCAGCGCGCCGGCCGCCCCTTGGCGTCCACCTCGAGCCGCACGTCGGCGAACTTGTCGTCCGGTCGCGGCCCCTCGGGCTCGCCGGCCACCTCCTCGGGATTGGGGCGCGTGCCCGGCTCGACGAAGGGCTTCTTCGGCGAGGGCGCGGCGGCGGCGACGGCGGCGAGGAGGAGGAGTGGGGCCATGGTTGGATTTCGCGTCATTCTTTCTGTCTCCCAAACCACTGCAGCGCAGGCAAGGCCCGCACCGACACTCGGTCACGGCGGCCGCCAACGTCGACAGCTTGCCGACACGCATAGGCCTTGCGGTCACGCCCATCAAAGCTACTCTACCCAGGTCGACTACTTCAGGAGCATGTGAACGTGCCGCGTCCGAAGAACTACAAAGGGATCATGGTATCGAGCACCTTCACCGATCTGGAGGAACATCGGCAGGCTGTCCTGGAAGCGATCGAGCATTTCGATCATAAGCCCATTGCAATGGAGTATTCGGGCGCTCGTCCTGATCTTGACGTTCTCGGTAGCTCGCTGGAGATGGTGGGCAACGCCACGGCATATGTCGGGGTCATTAGCCGGAAGTACGGACAGGTGCCGCATTGTCCGGCGCGAAACCCGGAAAAACTTTCGATCACGGAGCTCGAATTCAACGAGGCGCAACGGCTCGGCCGTCCCATTGTCCTCTTCATAATGGAGGAGGGCCATCCGTTGACTGAGTCAGCCATCGAGCTGGACCCGGAAAAGCGAGAGAAGCTTGGCCGGTTTCGTGAGAGAGCGAAACGCATGGCGCCGGATGCGGCGGTCGAGCGGGTATACGAAACGTTCGACAGCCTCGAAGGCTTCAAGGTGGCGTCTACCCGCGCCATCGGGAAGCTCGCTGCCCATCTCGAGAAGGGCGGCCGAGCCCGTGCGAGGGGGTCTCGGCGCTCCCGCCGGGAGACCGCCCCTTCACGTTCCAAAATGAAGCCGGACGACCGCACCCCGCGGCCGCCGATGCTTGCGGCGTTTCCGAGATATTTGGCGTCGCACACGTTCGTTGGGCGCGCGGCGGAGATGCAGCGTCTGGACGACTGGTCCGCCGCCGCGGATCCAACCCCCATGCTCCTCTTCGAAGCGATAGGCGGTTCTGGAAAGAGCATGCTGACTTGGGAATGGGTGACCAAAAAGGCGAGGCTATGCCGCGCCGACTGGGCCGGCCGTTTCTGGTTTTCCTTCTACGAGAAGGGGGCCGTCATGTCGACTTTCTGCAAAGCCGCGCTTGCGTACATGCTGGCCAAGCCCGTGGAACGTTTCGAGCGCTTCACCAACGAGGAGCTGACGGAACGGTTTTTCGCCGAGCTCCAGGCGAAACCGTGGCTGCTCGTGCTCGACGGCCTGGAACGCGTGCTGGTCGCCTATCACCGCTACGATGCTGCACAGGCAGCCGATGAAGATGCGGACTTTGCAACAGACCGGATAGCACACCGCAATCCCTGTGCGGCCATTCGACCCGAGGATGACCAGCTCTTGCGCCGCCTCGCTTCGGCGACGCCCAGCAAGATCCTGATTTCCACCCGCATTACCCCCTCAGCCGTCATCAATCCGTCAGGCATCCCCATGCCCGGGGTAAAACGGGAGATACTCGGAGGGCTGAGGCCAACCGACGCCGAAGCGATGGTACGAGGATGTGGCGTGTTCGGGTCTTCGCGGGAGATACAGGATTACCTGCAGACCAACTGCGACTGCCACCCACTGGTGATCGGGGCGTTGGCCGGTCTCATCAACGACTACCTGCCCGATCGAGGCAATTTCGACGAGTGGGCCAAACATCCCCAATATGGCGCGGCACTGAATCTCGGCCGGCTGGAACTGGTGCAGCGGCGAAACCACATCATTCTAAGCGCGATCGAGGCTCTGTCGCCGGCGAGCAGGCGCCTCCTCCAGACGCTCTCACTCCTTCAGGGGGGCGCGGATTACGACATGATAAAAGCGCTGAATCCGCACGCCCCTCCTCGCCCCGTCGAGCCGGCGAAGCCGGTGGACCCGGCGACTCAGCCGGGATGGGCACTGCGCGGAACGGAGCACCAGCAACAAGCGCAGCGGGCATATCAAGATCGCCTCAACAGCTATCAACAGGCAGAGACGCTTCGGAGACAATGGAAGAAGGCTGTTTCGGCACCGGATCAAGTGAAGGCGCTCGACGAGACCGTTCGCGACCTCGAGAGACGCGGTCTGGTGCAATATGACAGAACCGGACGCAGCTACGACTTGCACCCGGTGGTGCGAGGAGTGGTTTCAGGACGGATGGAGCGCGAGGAGACGGCGGAGATTGGACAACAGGTCGTCGACTATTTCAACAGTGTTCCGCACAGTCCGTGGGCAGACGCCGAGAGCCTCGTCGATCTTGAACCCGGCTTAGAGGTCGTCCGCGTCCTTCTCCGAATGGGCAAATTCTCGGAGGCCTTCGATGCCTATGGCGGCGACCTCGCGGACGCGCTGTTGCACAATGTCGACGCCGCGAGCGAACGCCAGGCGCTCCTGGCCCCGTTTTTCCCTGACGGTTGGGAGAACGATCCCGTCAACCTCCCGCCCACCTACAGGTCCTACGTGAAAAATGCGGCGGCGTTGGTTCTTATCAAGGAAGATCCTGCGACGGCACTGAACATTCTGGATCAGACTGCGGCCGATGCAATCCGCAGGAGCGACGACAAGAACCTTGTCGTATCGATAAGAAACATGTGCAGCGTCCTTTTCGAGATGAACCGGCTCGCCGAGTGGGAGCGATTGGTGCGCTTAAGCTATGTTTTTGCTCAAGAAACGAACAACAGGGAGTTGGCATTCACGACGACTGTGATTTTGTTCTCCTGTCTTACCCATCTAGGTATGTATGAAGAGGCTGAAAGGCTGTGGCCTTCGCTCGAGCAGGCCGGAAGAAACTGGTCCAGAACAGTATACCTCCCTGGCGACGCAGAAACTCTCCGGGCAGCCAATCTGTTCGCTCAAGGCCGCCTGGACAAAAGTGCTATCGATCACGCCATGGAAGTTGCTCACGCTGGCCGAAATCGATCTGCGGTTATCGAGTTGTGTGCCTTTCGAGGAGAATTCCACCTCGCTCACGGCGACGCGCGTGAAGGACGGGACTCGCTTAAGCAGGCTGTGGAGATGAGCCGCATGCACGGAAGCCTCGATGTCGGGCTGGAGGCGGACTGGATCCGGGCCGCTTTGCTTGCCGGCGATCCGATCGACGCCCGTTCAGAAGCCGAAAGGCTATTGGAGCCAAAGCCCGACGATGCACTTTCGATTGCAAAGCTTTGGGAGGCGATCGGCGACTATGATCGATCGCTCCAGTTCGCTCGTGAGGCCGCAGCGTGGAGCATCGCGGATGGCATTCCGTATGTGCATTTCTGGGCGCTCGAAGAGGTGTCGATGCTCTTCCGCCGCTTGAACGAGACCCCTCCCAAAGCCGAACGCTACGAGGGGTCAATCGAGCGACGCCCATGGGAGGCGGCCTTCGAACGGCATTTGGAGCTTTTTAGGAAAAGCTGAGGGCCCATGCCCGTGCGGGCGTCCTTGACGGGCGCCCCCCCTCTCCCTAAATAGCCCCCACACCCCATTCGCATCGGAACAGGCAACGCCGTCGCGCAGCGTGGCCAACGCATTGATCGGGCGGGGTTTTCAAGACGCTGAAGCTGCGGTTCCACGATGCGGGACTCGCGGCTTTTTGCGTCTTTAGCTGCGACTCGCATCGGCTTCGCCTCGCTCCTGCAGCGGGGTTTCGAAGCCAGCAAGGATCCCCGGCTTCCGCCGGGGTGACGGTTTTCCGGGGGACCACCCCCCGCAGACGAGGCGACACGATCCATATGGCGACCACCGCTCCCAAGGCTCCGCAGAACCGCTCCTCCGCGGCGTCCAAGCGCATCCGCAAGATTTTCGGCAACATCCACGAGGTCTCGGAAATGCCGAACCTCATCGAGGTGCAGCGCGAGAGCTACGAGCATTTCCTGCGCTCGCGGCCGCAGGACGGCTATGTCTCGGGCCTCGAGAAGACCTTGCGCTCGGTGTTCCCGATCCGCGACTTCGCCGGCACCGCCGAGCTGGACTTCGTCCATTACGAGCTCGAGGATCCCAAGTACGACACCGACGAGTGCCGCCAGCGCGGCATGACCTATGCGGCGCCGATGCGCGTGACGCTTCGCCTCATCGTCTTCGAGGTGGATCCCGATACCGAGACCCGCTCCGTGCTCGATATCAAGGAGCAGGACGTCTACATGGGCGACATGCCGCTGATGACGAAGAACGGCACGTTCATCGTCAACGGCACCGAGCGCGTGATCGTCAGC
>Ga0207657_10003863_pt1 | contig 15903 bp, 14 predicted proteins | sample KBSC33metaG_FD_184316 | JGI IMG/M metagenome (GOLD analysis project Ga0207657, IMG submission 184316) | Corn rhizosphere microbial communities from Kellogg Biological Station, Michigan, USA - KBS C3-3 metaG (SPAdes) (version 2) | ecosystem: Host-associated > Plants > Roots > Rhizosphere > Soil ... | reverse complement strand
CCTCCCGCAGAACAAGGCGCGTTATCTCATGGGAGTCGGGCACCCCAAGGACATCCTGCACGCGGTCGCGTGCGGGGTGGACCTCTTCGATTGCGTTCTCCCCACACGCATGGCCCGCCACCGCGTTCTCTACACTTTGAGCGGCCGCGTGAACGCGGGCGCGCTGAAGTGGGCGGAGCACAACGGCCCCTTCGACGAGGGCTCCATCTTCCCGCAGACGGAGCGTTACTCCGCCGCCTATATCCGCCACCTTTTCAAGGCCGGTGAGTCGTTCGGCCAGCGTCTCGCGACGCTCCACAACCTCGCCTTCTATGCCCGGCTGATGCGCGAGATCCGCGAAGCAATCGAGGAAGGCACGTGGGGCGAGTTACAAGAGCGCTACAAGGACGCATAATCAGCCGTGCGCATCGTTGCCGCGATTGCAGGCATCCTTCTTCTCATCGCGGTCCTCTGGGACACATTCGAGACGATCGTCATGCCGAAGACGGTCAGCCGAAAGCTGCGCCTTACCGCGCTCTACTACAAGTTCGCATGGCGCTTCTGGGCCGGCACGGTAAGACACATGCGCGACACGCCCAGACGCATCGCCGTCCTCGGAGCATTTGGGCCCTTGTCGCTCTTGCTTCTCATGGCGATGTGGGCCACCCTGCTGGTTGTCGCTTTCGCTCTCATCCACTTTGGACTGGGCTCCCTCGACGGCACCAATCACCTCGGCTTCGGCTCGGACCTGTACTTCAGCGGGACCACTTTCTTCACGCTCGGCATCGGAGACGTGACGCCGGTCTACGGTCTGGGACGCTTCCTCACCGTTTTGGAAGCGGGTTCCGGCTTCGGCTTTCTAGCCGTCATCGTCAGCTACTTTCCGGTCCTGTACCAAGCCTTCTCGCGCCGCGAAAACCTCATCGTCCTTCTCGACTCGAAGGCAGGATCCGACCCTTCCGCCGGCGAACTCCTCAGACGCCACGCGGCAGCGCATGCCATGCCCCAGCTCATCCAGTTGCTCAAGGAGTGGGAAGTCTGGTCGGCGCAGCAACTCGAAACGTTCTTGAGCTATCCGGTGATGGCCTTCTACCGATCGCAGCACGACGACCAGTCTTGGCTTTGCGCGCTCACTGCGATCATGGACACCTGCGCTTTGATCTCTGGCGGCATCGAAGGCGATCCGGATTGGGAAGACGAGCTGGTCTTCCAAGCCCAGGCGACCTTCGCCATGGCGCGCCACGTGGTGGTCGATCTCGCCTATTTGCTCAACATCGGCCCAACCAAGAACCCGAAAAAGCGCTCGTCGCCGGAAGCCTGGGAGAACATGCTCAAGGTCTTGGAAGAGGCAGGACTTAAGCTCGACCCGAACGGCAAGCCCATCGTGCGCGAGCACCTGGAGCTTTACGAGCCGTACGTCGTCTCGCTCGCCCGAGACCTCTTCTTCGTGCTTCCATCGTGGGCTCCGATGGCGGGTGCGCTCGACAACTGGCAGACGACCGCTTGGGATTCGCGCGAGCATTTCTGAGTATCGTCATTAAATGTCGAGGTTTAAGAAGATCATCCTCGCGATCGGGCTGGTGGCCCTGTCGCTCGTCGCCTTCGCCCAAATCAAGCAGATCATCAAGGTTGTGGGAGTCGGCGCCGCCGTCAAACAATTCGGCCCACAGATCAACAACGCTATCAACAAGCTCGCCAACCAGCGCGACAACAACCGCGTGATGACCAAGGTCGTCCCGATCATCAGCGCCGGCCTCGCAAGCCGCCAAGCCATCGGCGCAGCCCAGGTCATGGGCCCGCCTGAGCAGGTCGCGAAGGTCCAAGCCGTCGCTCAGCTCGATCAAGATGTCTTCGGGCGCGAAGTCAAGATCCGCGCGATGGTGCCGGTCGAGAGCAAGGACGTGGTCAAGGACATCCGGCGCGTCGAGGGCGTCGGCATCAGCGGCATCGTCGACCTCAAGCTGTAGTAGCGCAGATTTTCAAGCTGCAGCCGGACCCATCCGAAAGAGCCGCCGTGCCCCAAAGGCGAACGGCGGCTTTTGGTTTCGCCAGTTTTACGGAACGGTTACCGCCGATGCCGCCGCCGACAGCGCGCCGACCCGCGCTGCTGCTAGACTGGCAAGCACAATGGCCGGGAGCCAGAATCGCGGATTGGCCTGGACCTTATTAGTTGTCTGGCTTGTTGCCACCGTGTTCACAAGCTTGAGGGTCCCCGCCCTTTACGCCGTAATTACAGGCCTCACTGATGTCGTTTCGGGTCTTATTGGCGGCTGGCTCGCCCACGGCCACATTTCAGCGGGCCGGCCCTATCGAACGTGGGTAGCCACTCTGCTGCTAGGGTGCACCCTCTTCGGTTTACACGCGCTTGTCGCTGCAGCATCTGACAGGGCTTGGTTCTCCACTTCCTCTTGCCCGATCGCCTTTGCCGTAGGGGCAGGGTTCTATTTTCGAGCTGCACGAGATTGCAAGCTCACTCGCGGTCCACTGCGATAGCGATGCCTTCCGCTATTCGTTCTTGGGCTCCGACTCAAATTCCGCGACCCGCTGCTGCAGACTTCGGATCATGGCGAGGAGGCGCTGGACGTCTCGGCCTTCCCACTTGATGTCCCGCCCGGCCCATCGCTCCCAGTCGGTCAGCTCGCGCTCGGTCAGGGGCTGGTGTTCGGGCATGCCGCGATAGTAGCGCAAATTGTGGAGTGCGCCGACCTGGCGGCGCTTTGCTCAGGCGACCCGGCGCCGCGTCAGCCGGTGATCTTCGCGCTCGCAGGCTCGCTGAGGGAAAGCGGCGGCAGGCCACCGCACTCTATATAAACGCGCGGTACGCGAACCAGAGGGACATCGCGATGCCGTAGATCGCGATCGCGATGCGGAACTTGTCGGGATTCGCCTTCTGGCTCACCCGCGCCGCGAAGTAGCCCCCGATCAGCGATCCGACGACGAGCCACACCGCCGGCCAGAGATCGACCAGGCCCTTCGCGATGAAAACCGCCGAGCAAGTGAAGTTGATCACCAGCCCCAGCCAGTTCTTCACCGCGTTCAACTCGTGGATCGTGCCCTCCATGTACAGCGCGAACGCGGCGAGCATCATGATTCCCATCCCCGCTCCGAAGTACCCGCCATACGCCGAGACCAGTAACTGCAGCCCCCAGCCGTACGCGACGGGCAGCTTCTCCTGCTTGCGCAGCACGAACGCCTTGACCCGCGGCTGGAAGAGCAGAAGCAGCGCCGCGAGGAGGATCAGGCCGGGAATGACTTGGTCGAAGACGGCTTTGGGAGTTGCGAGCAGCAGCAGAGCGCCTGCGATCGAGCCGAGCAGCGTCGGCAGAAAAAGCACCTTGAAGTGGTGCTTGGTCTTGTCGAGGAGGTTGCTGAAGCCGAGGCCGCCGGTCAGCGAGCCGGGCCAGAGTCCAACGGAGTTGGTAGCGTTCGCGACTTTGGACGGGAGTCCGAGGCCGATGAGGGTGGGAAAGGAGATGAGAGAGCCGCCGCCGGCGACTGCGTTGATTCCGCTTGCGACCGCGCCGACGAGGATGAGGAGCGCGGCTTGGCCGACGCCGACGGTCAGATCTGCCTCATCACCGCGATTATTTCGATGACCGCCTGCGCGGCTTCCCGGCCCTTGTTGCCGAGCTTCATGCCCGAGCGGTCGACCGCCTGCTCCATCGTGTCGGGCGTCAGAACCCCCCAGCCGATAGGAGTTTTGTGCTGGACCTGCAGGCCCATGAGCGCGCCTGCGACGTCCGCTCCGAGGAGCTTGGCGTGGGGCGTTTGCCCCTGAAGAATGCACCCGAGGGCGACGATGCCGTCCGGTTTGGTCCCGCTCTCCAGCAGTGCGGAGGCGACGGCTGGCATCTCCCACGTGCCAGGCACATGGTAGACGGTGACCTCGGGATCTCCGAGGCGCTTGAGCTCGTCGAGGGCCCCGTCGAGCAACTCCTTGGTGACGATCTCGTTCCAGCGGCTCACGATCACCGCGATTCGCATGCCCGAGGCATCCATCCGACCCTGCACCGCCTTCACCCTTGGATTCTAGCCCGGAACTTCGAGCATGAGGTCAGGGTGGGTGAACGCAGCGTCAGTCTGGCCGCCGTCGTCGCGGAAGTTGTCCCCGGCGGAATACACCTTGAACACGAGCCCTTGGGCACGATAGATGAAGGTTCCTCCTGTGAACGGATCGAGAATAAGGTCGGGCGCGAACTCGGCGAGGGAGCTCGGCGCCTTCTTCACCTTCTGCTCGTCAACGAGGATGAGGCAGTGGAGGGAGAGAAGGCGCGTCCGCGCGACCGTCTCGTCAGCTATCTCGATGAGCGGACGGCCCGCTTGGAAGAAGTGCTTCGCCCAGCGGCGCCAAGGGCGCTCGGTCTTGGCACAGTCCGGCTGAGCGGTCCTGCGCACACCAGGCAAGGTCGCTTGTTCGGTTTCCCACTGCGCTTCTTGATTGGCTTCGGTGCTCAGACCCTCGAAGAACCCTGGCCTCTCCTTCTCGTCCTTGGGCTTGAGCTCCTTCTGAAGATATTTCACCGCATCGCGCACGTCGGGGCCGAGTCGTTTGATGAGGTCGTCATAGTTGTCGCGCCTGTATGCGTCCTGAATGTAGTCGACCGCTGCCAGCATGTTCTGCTTCTCATTTGCGATGGTCCTCGACAGGTCCGGCTTGCTCTTGAGAATCTTCTGTAAGCCTTCTGCGACTCGCTGGAGATCGCCGGGCGACAGCTGACTCACCAGCGGCAGGAACGCCCTTCGCGCATTGTCAGCGATCGACAAGCCCAGTGATGCGTCCGTGACTGCACCGGCGGTCAGGTCGAAGCCAAACTTGGTTGCAAGCAGCAGGTAGTTAATCGCGAGCGTCGGTTGGCTCGCGCGAACTGCGTCGGAGATGCGCCACTCGAGCGACTTTCCGATGAGCCACCAGCCTTGCTGGTGCGGACGCGCTTCAAAGGGCTTCTGAGGGGTGAAGGCGAACTGCACGTTCATCGCCGAGCCACGATCGAGCAGCTTAATGGCGTTGTCCGTGTCCTCGAAAAGCTCTTTCTTCTCCTCCGATGCCAATGACACGCGACCTTTGAACTTTGCTCCTTTGGCCTCCGTGTCGTCGGCGGCCTGTAAGTAAAGGCCAAAGCCGTTATCCGATGCGACGACCGTAGGAGGTTGATTCGCGGAGTAAGTCGGAAATGGCGGTGCCGAGCGGCTTCCGCACCCACTCAGGCAGCTTGCAAGAAGCAGGGCAAACCATCCACGGCCATCCTTAGCCATGCGTCTATGGTAGCAGCAGTTAGCGCACGGCAGAGGTAGCCTTTTCGCAATGAAAGGAGTCGTTCTCGCTGCGGGAAAGGGAAGCCGCCTCTATCCGATCACTCGCCATATCGCCAAGCCTCTGCTGCCGCTGGCGAATCGGCCCACGATGCACTATGCCTTTGATGTCCTGAAGGGCATGGGGATCACGGATGTCTGCATCGTGGTTGGAGAGAACGAATCGGAGATGCGTTCCGCGCTGGGCGACGGCACCGATCAAGGCGTACGGCTTAGCTATGTAAAGCAAACGGAGCCGAAGGGACTCGCGCATGCAGTGGGTTTTGCGCAGACGTTCGTGGGTGAGGATTCCTTTGTGCTGTACCTTGGCGACGCAATTTACGATTGCGGCTTTGAAGCTTTCGCTCGGAGGTTTCAAGAGTCTGGTTGCGCAAACTTGAACATCGTAAAGCCGGTCGAGGATCCCCGGCGATTCGGAGTCGCCAATGTAGATGGGGAGCGAATCGTCAAGCTTGTCGAAAAGCCGCAGAACCCGGAATCGAATCTTGCCATGGCGGGCATGTATTTCTTCGGCCCCCAACTTTGGGCAGTTTTGCCCGACCTGCAGCCGAGCGGCCGCGGCGAGTACGAGATCACTGATGCCATCCAGATGCTGATCGACCGCGGTCAGACCGTGCTCGCCGGAGTCTATGAAGGCCAGTGGTTCGACACCGGCACCCTGGATTCTTTCCTCGAGACGAGCTCGTTTCTAACCGGCGGCAAGGGACAGGTCTTGGGCTCTGTTAGCGGTGAGCAGAGCGGATTCAACGTTGTTGGCGAGGGCAGCTCGGTCGAGTGCGCCTCGATTGAGAACTCGGTGGTGATGCCGGGAGCAAACATTAAGATTTCTGGTGCGATTCGTAACTCAATACTTGCCGGCGATGTGAAGCTGGATGGTGATTGCGAGCGGCAGATCGTCTATTCGGATGAATCGATCGGCTACTGACGGTCGCCAGCTACATTTCAAAGGCTAGCGGACCTGAAGGTCCGCGCTACTCCGCAAGTAAACTCTTGCGTCCATGAAGCTTAAACTTGGGCTGCCCAAGGGCAGTCTCCAGGACGCCACGTTTTCACTGTTCAGCCGTGCGGGGTTTGACATCAAAGTGTCCAGCCGATCGTATCAACCCGTCATCGATGACGAGACCATCGAGCCTGTCCTGCTTCGCCCGCAGGAGATCCCGATCTACATTGCCCAGGGTGTGATCGATGCCGGTTTGACCGGCGCAGATTGGATCGCAGACTCAGGTGCAGAGATTCGCGAGCTCTGCGAGTTGCGCTACTCCAAGCTGACCAGCAATCCCATCAAGGTTGTCTTAGCGGTGCACAACGACGCCCCTATTCGTTCGGTGGAAGACCTGCACGGCAAGCGCCTTGCAACCGAGTATGTGCGACTGACCCAACGGTATCTCGAGTCGAGAGGCGTGCAGGCGCACGTGGAGTTTTCTTGGGGTGCTTGCGAGGTCAAGGTTCCATCCCTGGTCGACGCTATCGTCGTCAATACCGAAACAGGCAATTCCCTCCGAGCGCACAATCTTCGGATTGTCGATATTTTAATGACGTCGACTACACGATTTGTTTGCAATGAAAATGCGTGGGCGGACGGGTGGAAGCGAGAGCGGCTGGAGTCCCTGCAGATTCTGTTGCAAGGTGCGATGAATGCCTCCAAGCTTGTCGGCTTGAAGATGAACTTACCAAAGGCTCACCAGGCGCAAATACTGGGCTTACTGCCTTCGCTGAAAAACCCGACCTTGTCACCGCTTGCCGATCCTGAGTGGCTGGCCGCGGAAGTTATCCTCAGCGAGCGCGAGGTCCGCGATCTCATTCCCGCACTTAAGCGCGCCGGCGCCACTGGTCTGGTGGAGTACCCGCTGAACAAGGTCATCTACTAAGCCATAGTGTTTTGAACCCTGTTACAGGGCTGCCCGTTCGGGTGACTCTAGTGTATTTGGGTCTATAGAAATGCGGTAAAGACCGCTTCTTTCCCCCTCCCGAGTTCGGTCCTTTTGCTGGATAGTAGGGGGTTAGTGGATCGGCGACTTTTACATCTAAATATGCCTGGCCGGCATCCCGAAACTTTCACTGAGGGCGGACGACAAGCATCGATCTACCAAGACTCTCGCGAGGGAGCCGGGATCGGATAGCGCGGAATACGCCTACTGGGGGAAGGTTTTTTATGGCGCTGCGTTCCAAGCTCTCATTCGTCCTGCTGGGTGTCCTTGCACCTGTTTTCGGCTCTGCCATCGAATTTGTCGGGAGCGACCGAGTGATGGACGTGATGATCCGGCAGCTTGCCCGCGCGCAGGCCGCTCTCGACTCTGGAGACTTTAAGACCGCCAACGCCTACACCGAGGCCGTCCTGATGGACCGTGAGGAGAGGGTTTTCCTCGACACGAGCTACGTCGGCAGAGATACCGCGAACAATGCCCAAGTCGCGTTCAAGGCAGCAATGCAGATTTGGAGCGACTCGCTCCCGAACGCCACAAACTTCACTTTTGTGACCTCCGCCAAGGAGGCCGACGTTGTAGTCGAATTCAGCCCTCAAGTCGTTAGCGAAGGCCTGAACGTCGCCGGAAACATCCACTGGTGGCGCTCGCTTGAAACCGATGCGTCCGGCAATCCTCACGCCTCGACAAGGGCAGTCATCAGGGTCCGAACCGAGCGCCCCGGCTCAAGCGAGCCGATGTCTTTCGAGCTGATGCGCCATACCTGCGCGCACGAAATTGGGCACCTGCTCGGGCTCGGCGACAGCTACCGAACAGGTGACCTGATGGGCCCGCTCGACCTACGCGCACCCGTTTGCAAGCTCAGCGACACCGAGTTGCAAGCGATGCGCGAGATGCGCGAACAAGCCACCAGGCTGCGAGCTCTGGCCATGACAACCGCGTTTGTCAGCCGCTAGTTTTTCCAGTCGGCGACGAAGAGGTTCGTCTCGTATTTCTCTTTCTGGAATCGGTCGCTCGCGAACACGAGCCGCTTCCCGTCTCGGGTGAACATGGGGAAGCCGTCGAAGTCCTTCGTGTGCGTAATTCGTTCAAGTCCTGTACCGTCGACATTGATCATAAAGAGATCGAACTCGCGGCCTTTCGGATCGCCGTAGTTGGATGAGAAGATGACCCGCTTGCCGTCGGGGTGGAGGAATGGCGCGAAGGACGCGCAGCCGAGATGGGTGACCTGCCGCTTGTGCGACCCGTCCGCATCCATGATCCAGATCTCAAGGCGAGTTGGCCGGATCAGGTGCTGCTTGAGGAGGGCCTTGTAGTCCCCCGCCTCCTGCGGGGTCTTGAAGTCGTCCCTGCGATACACGATCTTCTTCGAGTCCCAGCTGACGAACGGGCCGCCGTCGTAGCCGACTTGGTTGGTAAGTTTCTTGACGTGTTTGCCGTCCAGATCGGAGCGGTAGATGTCGAGGTCACCTTCAAAGTCGCTGGTCCAAACCATGTATTTGCCGTTCGGCGCGATTGTGGTCTCGGCTACGTAAGAGCCCGAGTGCGAAATAACGGGTTGTGGGTTCTGATCCCCCACGATCCAACCTGGCCTTCCATCCTCCTGGATGCTGCGCTCCTTGGGTGCCGTGTACGACTTCCGAGTCCTGTACATGGCGTAGTTCTCGTTCACCGCCCAGACATAACCCTGGCTCATGTCGACGGGCGGCTGCGGACCGGGCTGCGTCGCGTGCGTAGAGCTGAAATAAATAGATTTGCCGTCCGGCGAATAGTAGGCGCAGGTGCAACGTCCTTTGCCGGTGCTGACCAGGCGCTTACCCGAACCATCTGCATTCATCGCGAAGATCTGCTCATCGGGATAGACGTTCCCCGGCACACGCGCTTGGTAGGTCAAGCGCTTGCAGTCCTTATCCCAATACGCCTCTGCGTTTTGGCCCCCGAAGGTCAGCTGGCGGAGGTTCGCAAGGTGCATTTCCTGCGGGTCTGCCGCTCTGGGCATGGAATCGGGCTGAGTCTGGAGAAGGCCGAGGGCGAACAAAGCAAGCATCCTTCCATTTTGCTCGCTCTCAGCCTCTGCGCGTCAGCGCGGAAGAACTTGGACGGTTTCGCCTTCCTTCACTCCTGACTTGACCTCGATCCAGTCGCCGTCGCTTGCGCCGGTTTCTACCACCCGTTGCTGCCACTCGGACCCGTTGAGCACCTTTACGATCGGTTTGCCCGTCGAATCATGCTGAACTGCATCAACTGGCACCGCCACCACATCGTGCACATTCTGGGTTTTCACACCCACCCAGCGCAGCGTCGTGCCGGGGACGATCATGACATCGGAGTTCTTGAAGTCGATGGTTGCCTCAAGCTGCGCCGCTCCGCCGTTGGCGCCCGGAACCTCGCGAGTTTTCCGAACAACTCCATCGACAAGGGGCTTTGACTTGTCCGCCACGGCGAAGACGACGTGCGTGCCCTCGCTAATAAGGTCTCGGTGGCTAGGATCGATAGTCGCCTTCACCGTCACCGCCGCATAATCGACAATCCTCACGAGCACTTCCTTGGCGTCTTGACCGATCTGCTCACCTGGTTGCGCCTTCAGGTCCACAACGGTCCCGCTGATCGGCGCCTTGATGTAAGCCTGCTTCATCCCGCTCTGGGCGTCCCGCACCTGCTGGTTCGCAAGGTCCAGTTCTTGGCGGTAAGGAAGCATCTGAGTCTTGAGCGATGCTTGCGCCTGAATGAGAGCGTCCTGCGCAGTCTGCCGCGCTTGGGTTGCCTGCTGCAGTGCCGTGCCATCTCCAGTGCTCGCCGCCGCATCTCTCGCTGACTTTTCAGCGGAGCGCGCGTCATCCACTGCGCGCTTCGCTTCGCGGACCTGGCCGCCGTACTGCGCCTCAGCGCTGTTGTAGTTCGTTTGAGCTGTTTGGAGGTTCAGCCTCGCCTGTTCCAGCGCGACCTTCTGATCCGGAAGTGCGAGTTCAATGAGCGTCTGGCCCCTGTTCACTCGCTCGCCCACATGAACCTTGATCTGGCCGACTTGGGCCTGATAAGTTGGGTGGACGTCGGCCATGGCATCCGCCGGCATGTCTATAGTGCCGGGGAAGAGGATGTACCCCACAATGTCGCGCCGATCGGCTTTGACGCTGGTCGGCTGGGCGGCACGCATGTCAGCCGCGCCTGCAGACTGCACATCGGAGCGCGAGGCACCGCACCCGCCGAGCGCAAGAGCGGCAAGACAGACGACGAGAAGCTGACTTTTCATTTGGGTTGTCCCTACTTGTGACGGCACTGGGCCTCTGCGGCAAGGACTGTCTGCGTAGCGCACAGGTTCCCGCTCGCACAGCGTCATAATGGGTAGACGGCTCCGTAGCTCAGAGGATAGAGCGCCTCCGTCCTAAGGAGGGCGTCGGGGGTTCGAGTCCCTCCGGGGCCGCCAAGTTTTAGGTTCAAATCGTGGCGAATTGCTCAGACCTGTTCGCTAGGATAGTGAAGGCAGGCTTCGTTTTCGCCGCATCTCGGCAATCACGTCGAGCCCAACTAACCCACAGACTCACCCACGGATTTTATTGGTTCGAGCCAGAATGCTTCTGTGTCATCAAATCTGAATCTCGAAGCCTACGAACTCGCCCAAGAGGCGGTGTCTCTAATGAAGAGCGCGATCGTAAGGGTGCTCTCGGATCACCCTTCGGGCCTCAAGAACAGCGAACTAGGACGCCGGCTCGGCGTGAACGCCGACTTTCTGAATGACCAGCAGGGATGGTTTCAATACACCGTCCTTAAGATCATGGAGTTAGAACGAACAGTGGTTCAGAGCAAGCCGCGCGGGCCGTGGAAGCTCATCTTGGCGTCTCCTCCGCCCGCTCCATTAAGTGAGCCCATCGAGAGGTGAGGGCGCGATGCCGATGGGTCCTCTGGGAACTGACCCTCAATAACAGCTGTAGATCTCGGACGCGTCACCGAGTCCATCTCTTCAACCAGTTTTATGACAGAATCCTGACGTGCAAAGCACTCAGGAACTTGCGCATTCCCACGGTTTTACACTGGCGAACACTGGGGGAGGAGTAAGCCAGCTGCTAAAGGTTTTTGACGACGGTCGGTATGCGATCTTAACCGGGCCCGGTGGCAACCTACCCATTAGCGTAAACGACCCGTGCGTGGTGGGAGTTTATTCACCCGACGGAGAAATCCTGGCGTCCCAAACTACGCCAGATATGCATTCTGCACTGCAGTTCGCAAGATAGTGGGGGTGCGAACGAAGTCCGTTCTGCGAAGCCTGGGTGCAACAGCAGAATCCAAGATGGTCGTGCTAGACTTCAGCGCTCGGCTTTCCCTTTTCAGTGTCGGCGTGACCATAACAAGCCTTTGAACCGTCTGTACCGACACGGCTGTAGACGGCGAGCGCTCTCTTGGTTTCGCGGAGCGTCTCGGGTCGGTGGCGCAAGGATCCCCCACACGGATGTCGCATTACGGAGTTCCGTTTTCAAAAGGCCCAGAGGTTCGCCTCGACCCGCATCCGAACGCCTGTGAGATCTCTGGTGTTGCTCGGATTGCCGGCGAACTGAACACTAATCTGGCGATTGACTTATTCTGTGGTGCGGGCGGCTTGAGCTTAGGGCTGCACCTGGCCGGCTTTAATGTTATCCTTGCCGCCGACCGAGAAGCCGAAGCCGCGGAAACACACCGTGCGCACTTTCCAGGGGCTTCCCTGTGTGCCGATCTAAGCGACGCTAAGACCCTGGAAGGTATTTGCAATGCCTTGGAAGGAATTGACCTCGCCTTGGTAGCGGGCGGTCCCCCGTGCCAACCTTATTCCCAGGCAGCCTTCAGCAAAGTTCGTCACTTGGAGAGGTTTCACGGTCGCCAAGATGACGATCGACGTTCGCTTTGGACCAGCTTTGTGCAGGTTGTCCGACGGACGATGCCCAGAGCCGTGCTGGTTGAGAACGTTCCTGACATGGCGTTCGGCCGAGATGGCGTCGTGCTCCGCAGCTTGGTCTCTGACTTGGAGGCGCTGGGTTACAACGTTCATACGCGCGTCTTGGCTTCCGATGCGTACGGAGTTCCCCAGCATCGTCAGCGTGCATTCACCGTGGCGTTCCGAGAGCCACGCTTCTTCGAGTGGCCGGCAGTGGACACGGTGAACAGCCGCGTCCTCGAAGATGCAATCGGCGATCTGCCCGAAGTGGAAGGTGGTGACAAGCTGGAGAAGAGAGCCTATTCGGCTGAACCTACGACTCTTCAGAAGTTCTACCGTGAGTTCGTGCCAGACGAGGAAGCAGATGTCATTTACGATCACTACACGAGAGCTGTAAGAGCCGATGATCTTGAAGCCTTCAAGCTGATGGACTCAAAGACGAAATATAGTGATTTGCCCGACCATCTCAAAAGGTATCGCGATGACATCTTTGAGGACAAATACAAGAGATTGAATTTGAGAGAGCTGTCGCGAACCATAACGGCGCACATTTCGCAGGACGGCTATTGGTACATCCATCCGACGCAACATAGAACTTTGACAGTTCGCGAAGCTGCCCGAATCCAGACGTTTCCGGACCATTTCCGTTTCTGTGGATATCCGCGGCATGCGTTCAAACAGATTGGCGAAGCGGTGCCGCCTTTGCTCGGCAAGGCGGTGGCGGAATCGATCTTACAGGCGTTGAACAACGAAGTCATCGATCGAAGGCCATCAAGCCACGAGACCTTTGCAACGGCTGTACAATGGTTTGGCACCACAAGGGCTGACGAAATGAGGATGCCATGGCTTGCAAGCTCGACGAACTGGGAGAAAATTTTGGGGCTCCTACTTTTTGACCGCTGTGGCAGCACCGCTTCTACTCTTTACCAGAGTACGATCGACAGGTGGAGCGCGCCACCAGGCTTGCTTGACGACCCCGATGCCGCCGAATATGCATCCACCCGGTTCAAGTTCGAGGCTTATGATAGCCTGTGTTCAATAGCAAAGGCCCTGTCCCAGGGCGCGCAAATCACCCCGGAGCTGCTGCAGGCGGCCGGTGTGGCGCCAACCACTGCATTACGCATTCTTGCTGCAACCGGATCCGGTACCCGTCGTCCACTCAATGCTGCTTTGGAGCGGCTTGTCAGGCGTTTTACCGGAGTCACGCCGAGCCCGGAAGACGGCAGGGGAAGTGCTGAAATGCTGTTCGGCCGAATGGTGGGGATTGACGAAGACGGCGTCGCCTTCTGCGCGATGAACGAGATTGCGGCTCGTTATTGCTGTCCGGTACCCAAGGCCTGCCATGAATGCCCGCTGAACACCATGTGCGCACACCGGCGAGTGAATGGTGCCTCAAGGGGCGAAGCTCCTCTCGAGTTGGAGATTGCAGGAGCGGCACCGTAGGTCTTTGGAGGTAACACGTTCATGTCTCGGACCCAAGACCTTCCGCCCAGTGCCAGCTCATTGGCCCTTTCCCTTCGAGACTTGGGCTACTCGTTGGAAACCGCTGTCGCCGACATCGTCGACAACAGCATAACCTCCGCGGCGAACTGGGTTGGGATCGTGTGCGACTTGTCCCTTCCCGAGCCGGCCCTGTGCATTCTTGATGACGGATGCGGCATGACGGAAGAGGAGTTGATCCTTGCTATGCGCCACGGCGGGAAGGGCCCCCTTGCGTCCAGGTCGGAGAGCGACTTAGGTCGGTTTGGCCTGGGGTTGAAGACGGCGTCATTCTCACAATGCCGGCAATTGACTGTTGCGTCCCGTAAGAGCGGAGTTCTAGCAGGCGCCGAATGGGACTTGGATTCGGTCGTCACACAAGACAGCTGGACCATTTCGATCTTGGATGAGCAAGATCTCGCCTCCGTTCCCGGGATCGAACTTCTGACCGACCAAGGCACACTAGTCGTCTGGCGGAAGCTCGATAGATTGTTCGAAGAAGGCGCTGGGCATTGCAGGGATGAAATTGTAAACGGGAAGCTCGCAGTGTTGAGGGACCACCTGTCTCTCGTATTCCACCGTTTCTTAAGCGGCGAAATAGGCGGTAAGAGGTTGACCCTTAAGGTCAATGGACACGACCTGAAGCCCTTCGATCCATTCTGTCGACCTAAGTCGACTCCACTGCCGAAAGACACTATTAAGATCGATGGGAGCAAAATTGAGTTTCGCCCCTATATCCTCCCCCACTTTTCGAGACTCACCCCGAAGGAATACGACTTTTACAAATCCCGGAGCGACTTCATTTCTAACCAAGGCGCTTACGTTTATCGCAACGGCCGGCTCATGGCGTGGGGCGACTGGTTCAGGTTGGTACCGAAGGGTGAGGCCACGAAGCTTGGGCGGGTCCAAATCGACTTTCCCAGCGCCTTGGACGAAGCTTGGACAATTGACATCAAGAAGTCTCGGGCGCATCCCCCCAGGGTTGTCCGAGAGCACCTGCGCCAGATTCTTCCGAAGATCACCGGTGCGGCGGTAAGAATTCACAAAGGCCGTGGCCAGAAGCTGTTCCAAGAGGCTGAGTCGCCTATCTGGGAAAGGTACGCCGATTACGGACAAATTCGTTATGCGATCAACCGGTCGCACCCAATAATTTGCGCCTTGCTGGAGCAACTTGATGAAAACGGTGGCAAGACGATGATAGCTCTAATAGAAGCGATCGCGGCATCCTTGCCAATGGACATGCTGTACTCTGATTATTCAAGTGATCCTAAGGCTATTAGTGCAAAAGATACTGATGCTTCGGAAGCCTTGGATCGGCTTAGAGCGCTGCGGCTGGGTCTGTTTCAAAACTCGCCGTTTGCCCCTGACCAGTTTGTTCGGATCGTTCAATCTACACGACTTTTTGACAGTCACATGTCATTGGTCGAACAGTTCGCTAAAGGGGAAATTGAATAGTGCCAGGAATCACGGAAAGAAGTTTTATAGCATCGTTAACGGCAGCAATTAGCGACATTGACCCACGTCCAACGCACGAGGACGTTATCGCAAAGGCTCAGTGGCTGGCCCAAGGGCTCGGCTTCATTGAACCCGTCCACAATGCGGTTGAGCAGGCAATGATTTCCGTGTCGACACGGATGGGTGAGGGCGTATCCATCATTGGCGATGAATCGCCGCACGACCCGGATTGGGTTGAGAAGCGGGAGATCACTTGGACTTATTCCGATGCTTACGAGGAATACCTGCTTCAATCTGGTTGGTCGGGGCAGATGGTGCAGTCGCTGAGCGACGTCTCGCTGAAAATTCTGGGCCATCTTCAGGACCCTAAGGACCCGGACACTTGGGATCGCCGCGGCTTGGTTATTGGCCATGTCCAATCTGGTAAGACCGCCAACTATCTCGGCCTCGTTTGTCGCGCGGCTGACGTCGGATACAAGTTCATTGTTGTGATTGCAGGGATTCACAACAACCTACGTAAGCAGACCCAGGAGCGGGCAGACTCCGGATTCGTTGGAAGAACGAGCAATCCAGCACAGCAGCGCGGCATCTGGATTGCTTCGTCGCTTCGCTCCTCGCGATGACGGCCTGAATTCCCCGAGGGTCACCCCACCCCCAGCCCGCCCTTCTGCTCGATGAGGCGGGCGATCTCGTCGACGCCCTGACCGGCGCGCAGGTTGGTGAAAAAGAACGGCCGCGCGCCGCGCATGCGCTTCGACTCGCGCTCCATGGTCTCCAGCGAGGCCCCCACATAGGGCGCGAGATCGATCTTGTTGATCACCAAGAGATCGGAGCGCGTGATGCCGGGACCGCCCT
>Ga0207657_10003860_pt1 | contig 15908 bp, 11 predicted proteins | sample KBSC33metaG_FD_184316 | JGI IMG/M metagenome (GOLD analysis project Ga0207657, IMG submission 184316) | Corn rhizosphere microbial communities from Kellogg Biological Station, Michigan, USA - KBS C3-3 metaG (SPAdes) (version 2) | ecosystem: Host-associated > Plants > Roots > Rhizosphere > Soil ... | reverse complement strand
CGCTCGATGTCCGGCGCATCGACGTCCATGAACAGGCTCACGCGCGCGCGGTGCGCTTTCAATGCGGCGATCAGCGGCTTCAGGCGCGCAGCATCGGCGCGCAGATCGAAACCGTGATCGGAGGTGATCTGGCCGTCGCCGTCGGGCACCAGCGTGCATTGCGCCGGCTGCGTTTGCGCGACCAACGCAATCAAGCCCGGATAACCTTCGCGCGCCGGCGCGAAACCATTGCCTTCAATGTTGAATTCGACCAGCCCGCGGCACAATTCGCCGAGCACGTGCACATCGTCGGGGCGAATGTGCCGGCGGTCGGGGCGCGGATGCACGGTAATGCCGCCAGCACCCGCGGCGATGCAGGTTTGCGCCGCGTGGCGCACGTCGGGTTCCCTGCCGCCGCGGGAATTGCGCAGCACCGCGATCTTGTTGACGTTGACACTGAGCACAGTCATCGCGCGAGCATGCTACTTCGTGGCGGGCGCTGTCCACAGCACGCGTTTGGCCGTCTGATCGATGCCACCCAGATTCAACACCAGTTCGCGCACTGAGCCCTTGTCGTCGCGCCGGAACGTCACCTCGCAGGTGCCGGCCGCGTCGGCGTAGCGATCCGGCGCAAACGCCAGCAGGCGCAGTGGCGCCAGTGCGGTCATCTGCAGTGCCAGCGTGTGCTCGCCGGTGCGAACGCGCACGAGCATCGAGCCTTCCAGAAGGTAATCACCGGCCAGATCGGGCGGCACGGGAACGTCGATCGGGGTACGCGCAATGGCAGGAGCGTGTTCACTCAGCCGGCGCGCCTGCACGTGCAGGCCGCCGATGTTGACGATCACGCCGCTCACCTTGCCGTGATCTCGTGTGAACGCCAGTGCGAGCGAATCGCCGACAAACGCGTCCTCTGCGACGGCACGCAGGGGCTGTGCCGTCTGCCCGCGCACTTGCGCGCTCAGGCCGCGCGCGTTGTTGCGTACGATGAACTCGCCGCCGCCATCGAGCTTGTACAGCCCGAGGTAGTCGTCCACCGGCACCGATTTGGGTGCAGTCGGCCCCCTCTCAGGCAAGGGCGGCGGTGTTTGTTGCTGCAGCCAGGCCAGGCCCAGCGCGCTCAAATCCGTATCGCCGTTGCCGAGCAGCACGAGCGCTTGCTGACGGTCGGTACGGAAACCCAGGAATGTGGCGAATCCGGCGGTACGGCTGGCGCGCCAGACCAGCGGCCAGGATTGTTCGCCGTCGGTCACTTCGAGAATATTCCAGCCCAGCCCGGCGCTTTGCGTGCCATCGCTTTGCGGCTGTCGCGCGAGCAACAGGGCTGCGCGCAGCGGCGAATTCTGCGGGCGCAAATTCTGCTGCAGAAACGAGAGCAGGTCGCCGACGCTCGAACGCAACCCGGCAGCGCCGGCGAGTGCACCGAAATGCCAGTGCGGCGCGGGCTCCTCGCGTGCGTGTCCAACCAGCAGCCCGGCGTCGTCATCGAAGCCGGTATGCTCCATGCCAAGAGGCTTCAGAATTTTTTCATCGAGCAACTCGGCGTAGGGCTTTGCGTAGCTGCGGCCAAGCAACTCACCGAGCAATCCGGCATCGAGCGTCGAGTACGCAGGTCCGGAAACTTCCACGCGATGGGAGTTCGCGAGCAGCGCATACAGGCTCTGCGTCGAATAATCCGCATACGGGTCGTCGATATTCGCCGGCAGCAGATTCGGCGGCAGCGCCGGCAAACCCGCGCGGTGCGTCGCCAGTTCCTCCAGCGTGATCGTGCCGAGCGTGGAGTCGGCCAGCGGGAAATTTTTCGGCAGCAACTCGCGCACGGAGCTCTGCAGGCGAAGCTTGCCTTCGTATGCGGCCTGCGCGAGCAGCAGACCGGTGAAAATTTCCGTCGCCGCGCCGATCTCGTACGTGCTGGCCAAATCCGGTTTCGCTTCGCGCCCGAAGAACCAGGTCTGGCGTTCGCCGCCGTCAAGCCAGCCCGCGGCGATTTGCTGGTAGGCGCCGGCGTCGACGCCTTGCTGCAGATGCCGTCGATAATCCTCCGCTGGCACCGATTGCGCGTGCACCGTCACGGCGGCGGCAATCAGCAACAGTGCAAATATTCGATTCAGGGCACAACCTCGCGCGATCAGCAGCGCGCAAAGCATAGCCGAACATTGAAATACCAAACGGAGACACCCGATGCTAAATGCGGCGGCGCGTACCTACCAAACCGAGGCGTCGCTCACTCTGCATCACCGCTCAAGGACACGCTTCCGGCACCTCGCGCCACATCACCGGATCCCAATAGCCGCCGCGGCTGATTTCTGAAACGCGATCGGTGTGCAGCTGCGCCGCAATCATTGCGGTAGTGCCGGGCTTGACCATCACGGTCAGCGGCTTGTAGGAATGATTGCGCGTACGCCACGTGCCGATCGGGCCGGCGCCCATGAAATTCGTCGGGATGTCTTCGGCGACGAGCAGATGATGCTCGCCCGCGCTTACCCGGTAGGTCTCATGGCCGCTGATCGGGCTCGTACCGTCGAGCAGGATCAGCTTGGCGTGGTACTGCTGCGCGCTCGGCGAAGCAACATCGAATGTGCTGATGCGACCGCAGCCCTCGCTTTCGGCCGGTGGCGGACTTGTCTCGGCTGCCGCAGCGGCAGCCGCCGAACCGACTTCGATGCTCAACGCCGGCAACAGCACGCTGTGCACCGGCGCGTTGAGCGCGAGCAGATTGCCTTCGCGCTCGACATCCAGCTGCAGCGGTTTTGCATCGGGCAGACCCTCGACGGCGGACTTGAGCGTGGTCGCGGCGAGAGCCTTGCCATCGGGATCCGCGCCGAGATTGCGCAGTGAGGTGCCATTCACCGCCACCAGCACGTCGCCGGGACGCAGGCCGAGACGCTCCGCGGTGCCGCCCGGTGTCGTACCGAGCACGCGCAAGCCTTCGCGCGCACGGTCGGCGCTGGCCGAGTCGATCAGCACGCCCAAATCCGACACGCGCTGCGCCGGCTGCTCCACGCGCAGGTGCAGGTTCTGTGGTTGCTTGCCGAGCGCACCGCTCGCGGCCATGTGCGCGAGCAGACTCTGCACGTCCTCGCGCAGGCGTTGTTCGGTGGCGGCGGGATCTTGGCTGTCGGCGGCGAAGCTTGCCGAGCAAATCAGCAAAGCCATCGGGATCAGGGTCTTCTTGTTCACTTCAATTCACCTCAAATACGCGTCAGCGTGACTTGCTGCTGGCGCGCGGTCAGCAGTGCACCGAGCAAGTCGCTGCGTTGTTTCCACAGTGGAACCAATTCGTTGGTGGCCGCGCCGCGATCGTAAGCGGATTGCAGCGCGGCATCGATACGCGCCAGTTCGGCGTCGACCACGCCATTGTTGTCGCTGCGCGCGGCCACTGCGTTGAGCTGTACCTCCAGCGCTTGCGCGCGGGCCTGCCAGTCCACGGCCGGCGCGGCTTTCATCAGCCACGCGGGCACGGCGAGCGCCAGCGCAAACACGGCCGCAGCGGCCAAGCCGAACCCGGCCACGCGCTGCACGCGACGGCGGCGCTGGCGTTGCAGGTGCGCAGCGGCGATGCGTGGCCACAGATCGGCGCCCACGTGCGCGGTATCCGCAAGCGGAAGTCGCTGCACGATCTCGTGCAGGGTCAGTTCTTGATCGGCCATGGCAACACCTGTGCGGACATCGGGGCGGCGCTGACCAGTGCATTCAGACGCTTCAGCGCCCTGGCCAACACCGATTTGGAATAACTCTCGCTCTGCTGAAACAAGCCGGCGAGTTCGGTATGCGTATAACCTTCCAGTTCGTGCAACACGACGACAGCGCGTGCGCGCGGCGGCAGCCGCGCGAGCAACGCACCGGTGTCGACGATGTCGGCGGCTTCGGCGTCCGCGCTCTGTGCGTTGGCGAAGGCGAGTTCCGCGTCGTCCTCGGCCGGATGACGTTGGCGACGCAGCTGATCGATGCAGGCGTTCACGGTCAGACGCTTGAGCCAGGCGCCGAACGGGGCATCGCCGCGATAACTGCGAATTGTATCCATCATCTTCAAAAACACTTCGTGCACCATGTCCTCGGCGTGTTGCCGCTGTCCCAGAATGCGCAAGGCGAGCTGGAAACAGGCCCGGCCGAAATAGCGGTAGAGTTCGGCAAAGGCCTGCATATCACCGCGTTGCGCGCGCGCCAGGATCATGGCCTCGACTTCTCGGGCAAATCCTGCGGCAGGATCGGCGGCGGCGTTCATGGGTTTACACGACGGACGAGTGCGTCCAATCGTTGCATTTTAATAGTGCGGCAGGCGGATTTCCTGCACGCGCGTCTTGACGACAACGAATGTGACAGTGCCGCCTTCACGGTTGACCTGCAGCCTGACGCCCGTCTCGTCGACGCCGAGCACGCGGCCGCCGATCTTCTTGCCGCCCTCCGTGACCACTTGCACATAACGGCCCAGCAACGAACCGAGCCGGGCGTAGTCGACGACATCGTAATTGCGTTCAGGGTTTTCCACGTCCGGCAATGTTTCGAGCACCGACGGTTTCCAGATCGAAGCCAACAGTGATCCCGCCGGCGGTTTTTCCTCGGAGGGGCCGAGTGGCGTCAGCGTCGGTTTGACTTCGCGTTTGGGCAGGGCAAGTGGCGGCGTAATTGAGCTTAGACGAGCTTCATCCTGATCCAGGCTGTGGTCCAGGCTGTGCACTGGCTTTGGCGGGGTTGCTGTTTCCGCTGGTTTGCTCGCAGTCGACAAAGGCATTGAAGCCACCGCTGTCGGCGGGGCCGATTTGTCCGTGACGGACACCGGGGCAGCCGCTGTGCCAGTAGTGGCCGCGATGGCCTTTGCTGGTGCCGGGACAGGTGCCGGGGCAGGCGTCGGCGTTGCCGCGGGCGGATTTGCCGCAGCCGCAGTGCCGGAACTCGCGGCCGGCATGGGGACTGCCGCTACAGCCGTCGACGGCGCCGGTGCTGCGGATGTCGGCGTCGGCACCGCTTCGGGCTGCGGTGGTTCCGGTGCTGGCGTAAACGCCAGACGGAACATGATCGGCGGCTTGTCCTGATAGCGCGCGGTCACATTGAGCTGGCGCAGCAATTCCTCCGGGGCGCCGTGCACGGCGGCGACGACGAAACCGGCGCTCGGCAGGCTCAACAGGCTCGCGCGGCCGCCTTTTTCAGCCAATGCGCGATACAACTGCACGAGTTCGTTGCTCGGTTCCACGCGCTTGGCCTTGAGCAGTTCCTGCGCCGCCGCGATATGGCGTTCGATGAACTGCTGTGGCGTCGGGCTGTTCACGCGCTGTGCGCAGAACTGGTTGCGCTTGGCGAGGAAGTCCTGATCGGTGTACGTGGTCGAAATCTGATCGACGTGCACCTTGTCCCACATCGCCAGCGAGGCGATTGCGGAGGGCTCGAATTTCTTCAGGTCCGCCTCGAAGTCGAGCCGAGAAAATCCCGGCGCGTTGAGCACAAGTTGCAGGTTGAGTGTGTGTTGATCGGTGTCGTAGCGGTAGTCGAGCCGCTGCGAAGGCGCAGCCACGTTGACGCCCATGCGCCGGTAATCCGCTTCACCAAACCCGCTGCCGCAACCGGCGGCGGCGAACGGCACGAACGTGACCGGATCGAACAGCTGCGGGTCGAGCCACGACAGCGGCGGCAGCTTCAAGCCTTCGGCAGAAACACTGAACTGCGCGGGCAGGGCATCGCCGCCCATGAAAGCGTGGCCGAACAACCAGAACAGACTGGGAGCCTCGAACACCACTCGATCGGCCCGATACACGTGGTGGCCGACGTCAACGCTGACCTTGTCCAGGCTGACACTGCCGTCCAGACCGGTGGAAACTCCGTCGTACTTGATCTGCGCGTACGGCGCCAGCGCCGTGACTACGCGTTGCACGTCGCCGCCGACCGCCCACCACGCCAGCAGCTTCATGATGCCGGCGAGCAGCAATCCGGCCAGCGCGAAATTACGCAGCAGCTTCAACATTCAGGGTGAACCCGGCGCCAATCCTCGAAACTTAGCTGGATTGAGCTTCCGCGGCAATGGCTTGCGTCACGAAAGCGCGTACCGGAACAGACTTTCCCCTGAATGCGATCGCGCCGATGTGCGCGTCATCCGGCGCCAGTGCCAGCACCCGCCAAGGCTCGCCGCCACGCATGCCGCGCACGAGGCCCGCACTGGAGAGCTCGAATTCCACGCGCTCCAGACCGGAGCTGATACCGGCGCCGGATGCTTTGAGCACCGCTTCCTTGCACGTCCACAGGCGCAGGAATGCAGGCGTCTGCACGGTTTCCGGCAACGCAGCCAGCGCCTGCGCCTCGCCCGGCGCGAACCAGCGTCGCGCCAGTTCCGCTACCGAGCGTACCGGCCGTGTCGCCGACTCCAGATCGACGCCCAATTCGATGTGTCGGCTGACGCCAAGCAACAGCGCGTTGCCCGTGTGGGAAAGATTGAACTGCAGGCCGGCGAGCCGCGGCTTGCCGTGTTCGCCGCGCTCGAAGCGCAGGGTTTCGGGCGCCACGGTCAGATACGCGGCCAGCAGCGCGCGCACCGCCGGCGCGTTGCTCGCCTCGCGTTGCTTTTCCCAATGTGGAAAAAACCACAAATGGATTTCATCCGCCGCCAGCGGCGGCGGCGTGACGGCCGGCTGGAACGCGGCGGCGGCGAGCAGTTGCATGCGGCTATGCTTGATTGTCTGCGCCAGTGCCGTCAAGGCGTTTGCCGACTAGAATCAGCAGCGAGGGCGCGGAGAAGATCGTGATTTCAGGCGCGGTGCTGTTGCTGGTTTCGCTGCTGTACGTCGGCGCCTTGTTCGCGCTGGCGTATTGGGGCGACCGCCGGCCGCTGTATCCGAATCGCGCCTGGCTGCGGCCGCTGGTGTACGGACTCGCGCTGGCGGTGTATTGCTCGTCATGGACGTTCTACGGCGCGGTCGGCAGCGCGGCATCGTCGAGTCTGTCGTATCTGCCGATCTACCTCGGCCCGATCCTGCTGTTCGTGTTTGGCGCGGGTTTGCTGCGGCGGCTCACCCTGCTCGCCAAACAGCGCAACATCACCTCGATCGCCGACTTCGTCGCCGCGCGCTTCGGCAAATCGCAACGACTCGCAGCGCTGGTCACGGTCATTGCCGTCACGGCCTCGGTGCCGTACCTGGCGCTGCAGTTCAAGGCGGTGGCAATGAGTATCGATGTGCTTGGCGGCACGGCGGCGACGCGATTGCCGTTTCTGGATGACAGCGCCCTGTACATCGCCGTGTTGCTGGCACTGTTCGCGATCCTGTTCGGCACGCGCCAGATCGACGCTACGGAACACCATCACGGCATGATGCTGGCGATCGCTGCCGAATCGCTGGTCAAGCTCGTCGCATTCGTTGTCATCGGCATCTACGCGCTGTCGTGGCAAGGCCTCGGCGACACGCTCGCCGCGCCGGTGCACGAACTGGTCACGCAAGGCCTGCCACCCGGATTCCTGACGCAGACGCTGCTCGCCTACGTCGCGATCTTCTGCCTGCCGCGACAGTTTCAGGTCGGCGTCGTCGAATGCGAGGATCCGGCCGACGTCGGCCGCGCGCGCGTGTTGTTCCCGCTGTATCTGCTGCTGATCAGCGCGTTCGTGCTGCCCATCGTCGCCGCGACCGCGCCGCTTGCGTACGGACAGGGCGTGCGACCGGACAGTTACCTGTTGTGGCTGCCGCTCGCGCACCATCACGAAGCGCTTGCGCTGCTCGCCTACGTCGGCGGGTTTTCCGCGGCGACCGGCATGGTGATCGTGGAAACCGTGGCGCTGTCGATCATGATCAGCAACGATCTGGTCATGCCGGCATTGCTGCGCGTGCGCTCGCTCGGGCTGGAGCAGCGCGCCGACCTGTCGTCATTCGTCTTGACCGTGCGCCGCGTCGCCATCGTCGTGCTCGCCGCACTGGCATATGCCTATTTTCGCGCGACGGCGCAAAGCGTGAATCTGGCTTCGATCGGGCTGCTCGCGTTCGTGGCGCTCGCGCAGTTTGCGCCGGCAATCGTCAGCGGCCTGTACTGGCGCGGCGCCAGCCGCATCGGCGTCGGCACCGCGCTCGTTGCCGGCTTTATCGTGTGGGCGTACACATTGTTGCTGCCGAGCTTTGCGCAGGCCGGCTGGATGCCGTCAGGCTGGGTCGACAACGGCCCGCTCGGCATCGGCTGGTTGCGCCCGCATGCGTTGTTCAACCTGCAGGGCTGGGACGCGATCACGCACGGCACGTTCTGGTCGCTGCTCGCCAATGTCGGTTGCCTGGTCTTCCTGTCACTGCGCTTCCGTCCTGGTATCGATGAGCGCCTGCGCGCGTCCGGGTTCCTCGATCCGTACGCCGACAAGCTCGCTGCCGCCGGCGAGTGGCGTGGGCGCATCCATGTCGCCGACTTGCGCGCGCTGGCCGGCCGCATCATCGGCGAACGCGGCACCGACAAGGCATTCGAGGATTACGCACACAGCATCGGCCGGCGCCTGCAGGACATGCACCTGGCCGATCGTCCATTGCTGCAATTCACCGAACGCCTGCTCGCCGGCGCGATCGGCGCGGCGTCGGCGCGCCGCATGCTTACGAGTGCGTTGCGCGGCACCGGTCTGGACCTGAGCGAGGCCGCGTTGCTGCTCGACGAAACTTCGCAGCAGCTGCGCTTCAACCGCGAATTGCTCGGCGTCACGTTCGAGAACATGACTCAGGCGATCAGCGTCGTCGACGCCGACCTGCGCATCGTCGCCTGGAACCGGCGCTACGCGGAACTGTTTGCGTATCCGGACGGCTTCGTCTACGTCGGCCGGCCTGTCGCCGACCTTATCCGCTACAACGTGCAGCATGGGCTGCTCGGCGGCGACGTCGAACAACTCGTGCAGCGTCGGCTGCGTCATCTGCGCAGCGCCGCCCGTCACGTGTTCGCGCGCGAATTGCCGGATGGGCGCGTCATCGAAACGCATGGCGAACCGCTGCCGGGCGGCGGTTATCTGACCACATTCACCGACATTACCGCGCACAAGCAGGCCGAACGCGCGTTGCTTGAAGCGAACGAAACGCTCGAGCAGCGTGTCGCGCAACGCACGCATGAGCTGCGCGATGCGCTGCGCGCGCAGGAGCAGGCCAAGCAGGAGGCCGAAGCGGCGCACACGAGCAAGACGCGCTTTTTCGCCGCGGCCTCGCACGATCTGCTGCAGCCGCTGAATGCGGCGCGGCTGTTCACCTCGGCGCTGCGCCAGCAGCCGCAGCTCGATGGCGACGTCGCCATGCTCGCCGAACGCATCGATACCTCGTTCAAGGCCGCGGAGGACTTGCTCGATGCGCTGCTCGAAGTATCGCGCCTGGATGCCGGCCGCTATCAGCCGGATATTTCGACTTTCGCGTTGAGCCAGATCATCGAGCCGATGCGCGACCAGTTCTCGGTGATCGCTGCCGCGCGCGGCCTGCAATTGCGCGTGGTGCCGACGCGGCTGGTCGTGCGCAGCGACGCGCAGCTGCTGCGCCGCATCGTGCAGAATTTCATTTCCAATGCGTTGCGCTACACGCGCCACGGCGGTGTGTTGCTCGGCGTGCGCCGTCATGGCGGCGAAGCCAGTGTGGAAGTCCTGGATTCAGGCCCCGGCATCAGCGCCGAACATCTGCAGATGATCTTCAACGAGTTCCAGCGCCTCGATCGGCCTTCGCCGTGGGGCGAGAAAGGGCTGGGGTTGGGACTGGCGATCTGCGAGCGCATGGCGCGCATCCTCGGCCACGAATTGAGCGCCGAATCCTGGCCCGGCCGCGGCAGCAGATTTTCGATCCGCGTACCCATCGAGAGCGCGACGACGATCAGCGCCGCGCGCGCTCGCTCGCCGCGTGCGCAAATGGACAGCTTGCCGTCGAACTTGCACGTGCTTTGCCTCGACAACGACGCAGCGATCCTCGACGGCATGAGCGCATTGCTCGCGCGCTGGAACGTGGGTTGTCACGGAACCCGCACGATCGGCGAAGCGCGCGCGGCTGTTGCGCGTCAACGGCCCGATCTGATCCTTGCCGACTACCATCTGGACGAAGCAACGGACGGGCTCGCCGCACTCGACTTGCTTTGCGCTTCCGGCATTCCCGGCGCATTGATCACGGCCGACACGAGCGCGGATCTGAAACAGCAGGCGCGCCATCGTGGATATCCGGTGTTGCAGAAACCGGTCAAGCCGGCCGCATTGCGCGCGCTGATCGCGCATTTGACGCGCGGAGTGGAAGCAGTGGCAGGGGCCACTTAGTCAGATTGATCATGACTTGTCATTCCGGGGTCGCTGCCAGGCGGAGTCCGGAAACCAGTTCGTGCTCGGAATGCGTTTGGTACTGGATTCCCGCCGTCGCGGGAATGACGAAACAAAGTCTATTCGGCCGCTTGCACCGCGCGGCTTGCCACCGCGCCCGGATCGAGTGCGAGCTGGCTCGCGCACAAAGCGACTTGCGTGCGATTGGACACACCGAGTTTGCGCATGATCGCGGTCATGTGCGCCTTGATGGTGGCTTCGGAAACACCGAGTTCGAAGGCAATCTGCTTGTTGAGCAAGCCTTCGGCGATCATGCCGAGCACGCGGAACTGCTGCGGCGTGAGTTCGGCGATTTGCGCCGCGGCATTGACCTCATCCGGCTTCAACGTGCCCGGCGGCGCCGTCAGGTGCGGCGGCAACCAGACATCGCCGTCGAGCACGCTGCGTACCGCCGCGCCGATGGTTTCAACCGACGCCGACTTCGGCACGTAACCGGACGCGCCGTGCGCAATCGCGCGACGCACGGTGGCGGCGTCTTCCTGCGCCGAGACGACGATCACCGGCAAACCGGGATATTGGCCACGCATGTAGGCGAGCGCGGAAAAACCGTTGGCGCCGGGCATCTGCAGATCGAGCAACAGCAAGTCGGCTTCGGCGTGTGCTTCGACGAGATTCTGCAGCGCCGACACACTGTCGGCGTCATGCAGCAACGCATCGGGCATGGCTTGGCTCAGCGCGTGCTTGAGCGCGTCGCGGAACAGCGGGTGATCGTCGGCGATGAGGATTTCGCGCATCGTCGCGGCTTCAGCGCACCAGCCGCTCGCCGACCAGATTCTGCACCACCGACGGATCGGCGAGCGTGGAGATGTCGCCGAGCTGATCCGGCGCGTTCTCGGCGATCTTGCGCAGGATGCGCCGCATGATCTTGCCCGAGCGCGTCTTCGGCAGGCCCGGCGCCCACTGCAGGTAATCCGGCGTGGCGATCGGGCCGATCTCCTTGCGCACGTGCGCGATGAGTTCCTTGCGCAGCGCATCGTCGGCGTTGACGCCGCTCTTCAACGTCACGTAAGCGTAGATGCCCTGGCCCTTGATGTCGTGCGGGCAGCCGACCACCGCCGCTTCGGCGACTTTCGGGTGCGCGACGAGCGCGCTTTCCACCTCGGCGGTACCGAGCCGGTGACCGGAGACATTGATGACGTCGTCGACGCGGCCGGTGATCCAGTAATAGCCGTCGGCATCGCGGCGCGCGCCATCGCCGGTGAAATAGGTGCCGGGATAGGTCTTGAAGTACGTATCGATGAAACGCTGATGATCGCCGTAGACCGTGCGCATCATGCCGGGCCATGCGTCGAGCAGCACGAGGTTGCCTTCGGCCTCGCCGTCGAGGATTTTTCCGTTGGCATCGACAATCGCCGGCTGCACGCCGAAAAACGGCTTGGTCGCCGATCCGGGTTTCTGCGCGATTGCGCCGGGCAGCGGCGTGATCAATATGCCGCCGGTTTCGGTCTGCCACCAGGTGTCCACGATCGGACAGCGCCCGTCCCCGACCACGCGCCAATACCATTCCCACGCTTCCGGATTGATCGGTTCGCCGACCGTACCGAGCAGCCGCAAAGAGCTGCGCTTGTGCTTCTTCACCGGCGCTTCGCCTTCGCGCATCAGTGCACGGATCGCGGTCGGCGCGGTGTAGAACAGCGTGACCTTGTGCTTGTCGATCACCTGCCAGAAGCGTCCGGCGTCCGGATAGCTCGGAATGCCTTCGAACATCAGCGACGTCGCGCCGTTCGCGAGCGGGCCATAGACAATGTAACTGTGGCCGGTCACCCAGCCCACATCCGCCGTGCACCAGTAGACATCGTCCTCGCGCAGGTCGAACACGCATTCGTGCGTGTAGCTGACGTACACGCCATAGCCGGCCGTGGTGTGCAACACGCCTTTGGGTTTGCCGGTGGAACCCGACGTATACAAGATGAACAGCGGATCTTCGGCGTTCAGCGGCTCCGGCGCGCATTCGGTGTCCTGCTGCGCGAGCAGCGTGTCCCACGAACGGTCGCGTGGCGCCTGCATCGCTACCGGCGCGCCGGTGCGTTTGACCACGAGCACGGTTTCCACGCTCGTCGTGCCGGGCCTCGTCAGCGCTTCGTCGACGTTGACCTTCAGCGGTACCTTCTTGCCGCCGCGCAAGCCTTCATCGGCGGTGATCACGAGTTTGGACGAGCAATCGGCGATGCGTCCGGCCAGCGAATCCGGCGAAAAACCGCCGAATACCACGGAATGCACTGCGCCGATGCGCGCGCAGGCGAGCATCGCCACCGCCGCTTCCGGAATCATCGGCAGATAAATGGTGATGCGATCGCCTTTCTGCACGCCGAGATTTTTCAGCAGATTCGCCGCGCGGCACACTTGTTCATGCAGCTGTCTGTAGGTAATCGCCTTGGCTTCGTTCGGATCGTCGCCTTCCCAGAGAATCGCGGTCTTGTCGCCACGCGCCTGCAAATGCCGGTCGAGGCAGTTCGCCGAAAGATTCAATTGGCCATCTTCGAACCAGCGGATGTGCAGATCATTCGCCGCGAACGAGACGTCTTTGACTTTCGAGAATGGTTTGATCCAGTCCAGGCGCTGCGCCGTGCGTTTCCAGAAACCTTGCGGATCACGCACGGATTCCGCGTAGAGCTTGTCGTAGTCGGCGGCTTTCACGCGCGCTTGCGCGGCGAATTCGGCGGCAACGGGGTGCAGGGTCGACATGTACATCTCCTTTGGCGCAATGCGCGATTCCGCCATCCATCACAGTAGCGGCTTTGTCTGCGTGACCAATACGACTTTAGTCGGTTTAGCGCAAGCATTCGACCAAAGGCGAATGGTCACGTCCATCCGCGTGGCGCAGGCTGCGCTTCGGGCCGAGTCCTGCGGGAGGGAACGCATGTCGCGAAAGCGCCAAGCGCAGCGTCCGCATCACGGCAGTCGCGACGGAGAAAAAAAGTCATGGTAGCTACGACAGCACAGATGGGAGGCGGGCAGCTCACCCGCAATCATGCACGCGTCATTCTGGCCTCGAGCGTCGGCACGATGTTCGAGTGGTACGACTTCTACCTCTACGGTTCGCTCGCGGCGATCATCGCCAAGCAGTTCTTCTCGGCGCTGAATCCGACCAGCGCGTACATCGTCGCGTTGCTGGCGTTCGCGGCAGGCTTCTTCGTGCGCCCGTTCGGTGCGCTGATCTTCGGCCGCCTCGGCGACCTGATCGGCCGCAAGTACACGTTCCTGATCACGATCGTGATCATGGGCTCATCGACATTCCTGGTCGGCCTGATCCCCAGTTATGCCACGATCGGGGTCGCGGCACCGATCATCTTGATTGCGTTGCGCCTGTTGCAGGGCCTGGCGCTCGGCGGCGAATACGGCGGCGCGGCTACGTACGTTGCCGAACACGCGCCGCCCGGCAAGCGCGGGTTCTATACGAGCTTTATCCAGATCACGGCGACGTTCGGCCTGTTCCTGTCGTTGATCGTGATCCTGATCTGTCGCAACACGCTCGGCGCCGACTTCGACACCTGGGGCTGGCGCATCCCGTTCTGGATCTCGTTCTTCCTGCTGATGATCTCCGTCTACATACGCCTGCAATTGCAGGAGTCGCCGCTGTTCCAGCAGATGAAAGCCGAAGGCAAGGGCTCGACGGCGCCGCTGCAGGAGTCGTTCCTGAAATGGGACAACCTCAAGGTCGTGCTGCTGGCGTTGTTCGGCGCAACGGCCGGCGAAGCGGTGGTCTGGTACGGCGGCCAGTTCTACGCGTTGTTCTTCCTCGGCCAGACGCTGAAGATCGAGCCGGTGACCGCGAACCTGTTGATTGCCGGCGCGTTGCTGATCGGCACGCCGTTCTTCGTCATCTTCGGCGCGCTGTCGGACAAAGTCGGTCGCAAGCCGATCGTCATGGCCGGCTGTCTGCTCGCCGCGCTCACTTACTTCCCGATCTTCAAGGGACTGACGCACTACGGCAATCCGGCGATCGAAACGGCGAGCGCCACCAATCCCGTCGTCGTCACCGCCGACCCGGCCACGTGCAGCTTCCAGTTCGACCCGGTCGGCAAGACCGTGTACAAGAACTCCTGCGACATCATCAAGAGTTCGCTGACCAAGAGCGGCGTGCCGTACATCAACGAGGCAGCGCCGGCTGGCACCGTCGCGTCGGTGAAGATCGGCAGCACGAACCTGCCGGCATTCGAAGGTGGGCCGCTGGATGCGGATGCCTTCAAGACGCAATCGGCGGCGTTCGGCAAGAGTCTCGGCGACACGCTCAAATCGGCCGGCTATCCGGCCAAGGCCGATCCGGCTGCGGTCAACTGGCCGATGCTGCTCGTGCTGCTGACGATTCTCGTGATCTACGTGACGATGGTCTACGGGCCGATCGCGGCGTGGCTCGTGGAGCTATTCCCGACACGGATCCGCTACAGCTCGCTATCGCTGCCGTATCACATCGGCAACGGCTGGTTCGGCGGTTTCCTGCCGACCGTGTCGTTCGCACTCGTCGCCTTCAGCGGCAACATCTACTACGGCCTGTGGTACACCGTCATCGTTTCAGTGATGACGTTTATCATCGGCACGTTGTTCCTGCGCGAAACCAAGGATGTGGATATTTCCAAATAGCGATAAATCCACAAAGACAGAAAAAGGGCCGGTTCTCCGGCCCTTTTTTTCTCTATTCGCGATCCAGCTGCGCCGGTGGTTGCGGGGGCTTGGCCTTGCGCACACTCGCACGCAGCGCGTTGATGTCCTTGTCGGTCAGCAGCGCCGTATCGGGACGCGACGTGGCTTCGATCTTCGCCGCCGCAAAGGCGAACAGCGCGGCGACCAGCAGGACAAACCCGCCAGCCAGGGCGAACCCCATGACGGCGCCAGACTTCGTCGAAAACGCCAATACGAGCGCCGCGGTTGCGAGTAACAAAAGTATCCAGCGCATGGCTTTCTCCGATCCGGTGAACGGCGGCATCCTGCCATAGGCATAACGGGCGTGCGAGAGGTCCCGGCAAAACGGCGCATCCGAGCCGACGGATGGCCAACGCCGGATTCAGGCGGGCGCGCGTAGAATTCGCGCTGGCGAGCTTGCGGTGGAAGCGACATGGAACATCTGCAATCGTTGGCATTGGCGGCGGGCCTGTCCTGGGCGAGCGGTGTGCGCATGTACGCTGCGGTGTTCATCGTCGGGCTGCTCGGGCGGTTCGGGTACGTGCACTTGCCTGAACACCTGCAGCTGCTCGAACACAATGGCGTGCTGATCGCTTCCGGCATCATGCTGTTCGCGGAATTCCTCGCCGACAAGGTTCCCGGATTCGATTCGGCTTGGGATTCGATCCACACCTTCATCCGCATTCCGATCGGTGCGATGTTGGCATGGGGCGCGCTGAGCGAGGCCGGTCCCGAAGCGCAGTTCATCGCGGCGATTCTCGGCGGCGCGATCACCGGCGGCACGCATCTGGCGAAGATGAGCGCGCGCGCGGCGATCAATACTTCGCCGGAGCCATTCACGAATTGGGCGGCGAGCTTCGGCGAAGACGGCATGCTGCTCGCCGGCTTGTGGCTCACGTTCCGGCATCCGCTTGCATTTCTCGTGCTGCTGGTGCTGTTCCTGGCCTTCGTGGTCTGGCTGGTACCGAAGCTCGTGCGCTTCCTGCGCGGCGTCTGGCGCAAATTCAGAGGCGAGCGCCCGGCGCCGACCGCGCTG
>Ga0207657_10003858_pt1 | contig 15913 bp, 16 predicted proteins | sample KBSC33metaG_FD_184316 | JGI IMG/M metagenome (GOLD analysis project Ga0207657, IMG submission 184316) | Corn rhizosphere microbial communities from Kellogg Biological Station, Michigan, USA - KBS C3-3 metaG (SPAdes) (version 2) | ecosystem: Host-associated > Plants > Roots > Rhizosphere > Soil ... | reverse complement strand
GATGCGGGAGCGCGCCGCCGTCGTGGGCGGCACCGTCGAGGCCGGCCCGGGCCCGGCCGGCGGCTTCCGCGTCGCGGCCCGGCTGCCCCTGGGCGGCACCGTCGCAGAACAGGCAGAACAGGCAGAACAGGCAGAACAGGCAGACCAGGCAGAGCAGGAAGGAGCCCGACCGTGATCCGGGTCCTGCTCGCGGACGACCAGGCGCTGATCCGCGCCGGGTTCCACGTGCTCATCGACGCCGCCGACGACCTCGAGGTCGTGGGCGAGGCCACCGACGGGGCCCAGGCGGTCGACCTGGCCCGCCGTGAGCGCGCCGACGTCGTGCTGATGGACATCCGGATGCCCGGGGTGGACGGCCTGGAGGCCACCCGCCGCATCTCCGCCGACGACGACCTGGCCGGGGTCAAGGTGATCATCTTGACCACCTTCGAGTCCGACGAGTACGTCTACCAGGCGATCCGCGCCGGGGCCAGCGGCTTCCTGGTCAAGGACACCGAGCCCGCCGACCTGCTGCAGGCGGTCCGGGTGGTGGCCAGGGGCGACGCGCTGCTGTCGCCGAGCGTGACCCGGCGGCTCATCACCGACCTGGCCACCCGCCCCGAACGCCCGCCGCCCAGCGACCGGGTGCTGGCCGGCCTGACCGAACGGGAGCGCGAGGTGCTGGCGCTCGTGGCCGAGGGCCTGTCCAACGACGAGATCGCCGGCCGGCTGTTCCTGTCTCCGCTGACCGCCAAGACCCACGTCAGCCGCATCATGACCAAGCTGAACGCGCGCGACCGTGCCCAGCTCGTCGTTATCGCCTACGAGAGCGGCCTGGTCACCCCCGGCGGCCACCGCTGAGCTTCAGCGCAGCGGCCGGAAGAACTCGCGCACGTCGCCGACCAGCAGGTCAGGCGCCTCCATGGCCGCGAAGTGGCCACCGCGGCCGAACTCGGTCCAGTGCGTGATGGTGTCGGATTGCCCGGCGAAGCGACGGATCGGCGGCGCGATCTCCCGCGGGAAGACGGCCACGCCGGTGGGCACCGTCGAGCGGGCGGCCGGGCTCCACGCCCGCGCCCGCGCGGTCTCGTAGTACAGCCGCGCCGACGAGCCCGCCGTCCCGGTCAGCCAGTACAGCATGACGTTGGTCAGCAGCTGGTCCCGGTCGACCGCCTCGTCCGGCCGCCCGTTGTCGGTCCACTCGCCGAACTTCTCGGTGATCCACGCCAGCTGCCCGGCCGGCGAATCCACCAGGCCGTAGGCCAGGGTCTGCGGCCGGGTCCCCTGGATCGCGCTGTAGCCGGAGCCGGTGGCGCGGAACGTCCGCGCCGCCTGCAGCCGCCGGGTTTCCTCCTCGGTCAGCTCGCCCGGGTCCTCCGGCGGCCTGGTGATGAGCATGTTCAGGTGCACGCCCGCGACGTGGTCCGGGTCGGCCAGGCCGAGTTCCCGGGAGATGACCGAGCCCCAGTCGCCGCCCTGCGCGCCGTACCGCCGATACCCCAGCAGCGACATCAGCTCCGCCCAGGCCCGCGCCACCCGGCGCGCGTCCCAGCCCCGGTCATGGGTCGGCCCGGAGAACCCGTAGCCGGGAATCGACGGGACGACCAGGTGGAACGCGTCCTCGGCGGAACCGCCGAACGCCGCCGGGTCGGTCAGCGGCCCGATGATGTCCCAGAACTCCACCACCGAACCCGGCCAGCCGTGCGTGATGATCAGCGGCAGCGCGTCCGGTGAGGCCGAACGCACGTGCAGGAAATGCACCCGCGCCCCGTCGATCGTGGTGGTGAACTGGTCAAACCCGTTCAGCCGCGCCTCGTGCACCCGCCAGTCGTACTCGTCGCGCCAGTACGACGCCAGCTCCCGCACGTACTCCAGCGGGATGCCGTAGTCCCAGCCGACCCCGGGCAGCTGGTCGGGCCACCGGGTCCGGGCCAGCCGGTCCCGCAGGTCGTCCAGGTCTGCCTGCGGGACGTCGATTCGGAACGGCAGGATCTCAGCGGTCACGGTCCTATTTTCCCCGAACGGGCCGGGTTCTCCGCCCCGGTCAGGCACCGGGCGATCCCGTCCAGGAGAAAACCGAGTCCCAGGCTGAACTGCTCCTCCGGCGGCGGCCCCGCCGGGTGCGCCAGCCAGCCGGTCAGCCGGGGCAGGCGCCCGGTGGCGGCGGCGAGATCGTGGACGGCGTTCATCGCGCTCCTCAGCGTGGCCTCGTCGTCGAGGCCGTGCTCCCGGCTCATCCGGGCTTCCTCGGCGTCCTGCAGCGCGCTGCCCAGGATGTACCGGTCGATCATGGCCGCGTAGGTCATCGCCTCCGCCGTGCTGGCGCCCTGGGCGGTGAGCACGGCGAGCATGAATTCCAGCCGCTCCATCAGGTGTGGCCCGGCCGGCGGCCGGGTGTGGTACAGCGCGGCGTACCAGGGGTGAATCCGGGTCATCTGCCGTGTCTGTGCCGCCAGTTCCTCCAGGTCGGCCCGCCAGTCGGGTCCGGGCTGAACGGGCCGCGGGATCTCGGCGGTGGCGGCGTCGAGCATCAGGTCGACCAGTCCGTCCTTGCTGTGCACGTACCGGTACAGCGCCATCGCTGAGTAGGGGCCTAGCCGGGCGGCGACCGCCTTCATGGTCAGTGCGCCGGCGCCGGCCTCGTCGGCGAGGCCGATCGCGGCGGTCACGATCTCCGCCCGGCCCAGGGACCGCTGCCGCGGCGGCGGCGGAGGCTGGGTCCAGATGAGCGGGGCCGGCCCGGTAATAGGTTTGCGCACGATCGGAGTTTACTATATAAACTACGAGTTTATGAGCGAAACTTTCCCGTTCGAACCACAGTCATTCCAGCCACGGGGAATCCGCCTCGGCGTGGTGCGCGGCATCAGCTACGGCCTGTTCGGCCCGCCCGGGGAGTTCGTGCCGCAAGCCCGCGCCTTGGGGGCCGGCCTGGTCCGGGCCTACCTGTACTGGTCGCAGGTCGAACCGGAGCCCGGCCAGTACCGCTGGGACACGGTTGACGCCCTGCTCGGCCAGCTGACCGGCGACGAGGAGCTCTGGATCACGCTGTGCTCCAGCTCGCCGTGGGGGACCCGGCAGCCGACCGACTTCCTGCCGCCCTCGCCCGCCCTGGACCAGCGCGCGTACGCCGAGTTCGTCCGCCAGGTGGTCCGGCACTGTGCCGACCAGGCCGGGGAAGGCCGCGTCCGGTACTGGCAGTGCGACAACGAGCCGAGCAACACCGGCCTGCTCTGGGCGGGCACCGCGGCCGAGTACGCCGAGCAGCTGCAGACCATGTACGGCGCGGTCAAGGAGGTCGACCCGGCCGCGGCCGTCGTCCTCGGCGGTTGCGGCTACGACGTGTTCAGCAGCGAGCCCGGCAGCGCGCCGCGGCAGTTCTTCGACCACGTCGCCAAGGCAGGCCGGGACGCGTTCGACCTGTTCAGCGTGCACCTGTACGGTGACCTGGACCGCATCGCGGAGTACATCGCCGCCGCCAGGCAGTTCATGCAGGCGCACGGGTACCTCAAGCCCGTCGTGGCAGGCGAGCACGCCGGCCCGCAGCCGTTCGAGTTCCCCGACGCGATGGCGGTCATGCAGGAGACCTTCGCCGCCGCCTTCGCCGAGGCCGCCAGCGCCGCCGGTTCAGCACCGTCGCAGAGCACGGACGAACTCGCCGGGCGGGCCGGGCAGGACACTCCCGAACGCCGGGCGATGACCGCCCTGTACGACCGGATGGACAGCCTGCCGCCCCGGCTGCAGATGTTCATGGCGGGCTGCCCGGCCGAGCTGGAGGCCAAGCGGGATCGCATCAGCTGCCGTCAGGTGGTCATGCGCACCGTGCTGGCCCTGGCCGAGGGCGTGCACCGGACCGCTTACTGGAACCTCGCACCCGAATACCCCGGGCCGGCGGACCATCTCCAGATGATGCACCTGCTGATCGGCAAGCTCCCGCTGCTCGGCTACCGGGACGGCGACCTGGCGGTCCGTCACCCCGCGGCGCAGACCTTCGCCTTGCTCGCGGACAAGACGGCCGGCGCCCGGGCCGTGTCCCGCGTCGCCGCGGACGGCCCGGCCGGCCTGTACGCCTTCGAGGTCGACCGGCCCGGCCGCGGGCCGCTGCTCGTCGTCTGGGATCACCGTGACCCGTTCGACGGCGAAGACGAGCCGCCCGCCGACCTGAGCTGGCCGTGGCCCGCGGACAGCGCCACCGTCACCGACGTGTTCGGCCACGGCTGGACGGTCAGCAGCCAGGACGCCCAGATCCGCCTGCCGGTCTCCGACACCCCCCTCTTCGTCGAGCCCCCCGCTCAGTGACAGCCCAAGCGGTGCGGATTGTGGATAGTTACACCCCCGATGGGGGGTGCAGATATCCGCGATCTTTACTGCTGCCCGACTCACAGTCCCCAGAACGGGCCGGCCAGCCCGACGCCACGCAGGTACGCCGTGGCCTGGGACGGCTCCCGTCGCACGTAGCCGCGGTCCAGCCGGCCGTCGTACCAGTGCGCGGCCAGCCGCCACAGCGTGCCGAGGTCCAGCACGTAACCGCGGGCCGAACCGGTAGCCGCCAGCCAGGCGCTCACGCAGTCTTCGGAGCAGAACAGGCGCTGGTGCGCGCAGGTGTGCACGACGTCGTCCCACATCCGGGCGGCGGGCACCAGGAAGTGAGCCACCTGGCCGCCGCCCGGCGGACGGTGCCGGCCGACGCTCCACGCGTGCGGCGTGCCGCAGGCCGGGCACCGCGTGGCCACCAGCACCTCACCCTCCTCGCGCAGCAGGTGGGGCAGCGCGAAGGAGTCCCAGGCGCAGCCGCCCCACCACAGCGTCCGGGCCCCCATCACCGAGAAGCCGAGCGGCACGGCCGAGAACGGATGCGCCATGACGATCTGACCCTGGTCGCCGAGCGCCAGGTGCCGGCCGCGGGCCAGCTCGGCCAGGCCCGCGGCGACCTCCCGGGTCTCGGTGCCGAGTTCGGTGGCGAGCTCGCCCGGCTCCGGCGCGCGTCCGGTCTCGGCGAACGCGCGGTACACCGCCAGCCGCAGATCCTCAGCGTCCATGCCGCTATCTTCGCAAGCCCGATGAATACCGGTTCCGGCCGGCGTCTTTACGGGTAGCACGTATTTCTGCCCGCGCGACACGCTCCGGTCAGCAGGAGGGCGACCAGCCCGAGGTAAGGGGGCCATCATGCATCCGATGTTCGTGGAGCTGTACCTGCAAGCAGACGCCGACCAGGACGAGCAGGACCGGCGGCGCCGCGCGGCCCGGTCCCGCCGCCTACGTTCGCGCACGGCCCTGCGGGTCGCCACCCCCGCGCCCGTCAGGGACCGCCGTCCGCAGCAGTGAGTTCTGGCACGTCAGGTAGCCTTTGCGCGATGACCAGATGCTGATCGCGGCCGCGGTCTGTCCGCATCCGCCGCTACTCGTGCCCGAAGTAACCGGCGCCTCGGATCCCGCCGCCCGCGAACTCGACCGCCTGCGGACGGCGTGCCGCGACGCGGTCGCGGTCCTGCTCGGCGCGGCCCCCGACCTGCTCGTGGTGGCCGGCGGGGCCGGGCAGACCGCCGAGTACCCGGCCAAAGCCGGGGGCAGCCTGCGCGACTTCGCGGTCCCGGTCACCGTGGGCGCGGGCCCCGTCCTGCCGCTCTCGCTGACCATCGGGAAGTGGCTGCTCGCCGGGGCCGGCCCGGGAAGCCAGAAGGTCACCTGGCAGGCGATCGCCTCCGGCACGCCCGCGGCCGACTGCCTGAGCCTGGGGGAGAAGCTGGCCGCGCTCGCGCCGCGGGTCGCGCTGCTCGCCATGGGCGACGGCCCCGGCTGCCGGGCCCGCGGCGTGCCGGGAGCCACGAACCCGGACGCCGACCGCTATGACAGCCAGGTGACGGCCGCCCTGGCCGCCGCCGACCCCGGCGCGCTGGCCGCGCTCGATCCCGGCCGCGACCAGGAGCTCTTCGTGGCCGGCCGGGCCGCCTGGCAGGTACTGGCCGGGGCGGCGTCCGCGGGTGCCTTCACCGCGGAGCTGCGCTACGCCGCCGCCCCCTTCGAGGTGAGTTACTACGTCGCCACCTGGGTGCGGGCACACTAGGGGGCATGGGGACGCGCGTCATCGCCGTGGTGGGAGCGACCGCCACCGGCAAGTCGGGGCTGGCCACCGAGCTAGCCCTTGCCCTCGGCGGCGAGGTGGTGAACGCCGACTCGATGCAGCTCTACCAGGGCATGGACATCGGCACGGCCAAGGAGCCCGAGGCCGCCAGGCGCGGCGTCCCGCATCACCTGCTCGACATCTGGCCGGTGACCCAGACGGCGAACGTGGCCGAGTACGCCAAGCTCGCCCGCGTCGCGATCGACGAGATCATCGCCCGCGGCCGCGTGCCCGTCCTGGCTGGCGGCTCCGGGCTCTACGTCCGTGCGGCACTCGACGACCTGGATTTTCCCGGAACGGACGAGGCTATCCGCGCATCTCTCGAGGAGGAGCTCGCCCGGGTCGGCGCGGCCGCGCTGCACGCCAGGCTGGCCCGGCTCGACCCGGCCGCGGCGGCCGCGATCCTGCCCGGCAACGGGCGCCGGATCGTTCGCGCCCTGGAGGTGATCGAGATATCGGGGCGCCCGTTCGCCGCGACCATGCCGGCCTTCACCGAGAACCGCCCGGCCGTCCAGATCGGCCTCACCCTGCCGCGGCCCGAACTCGACCAGCGGATCGGCGCCCGCGTCGACCGGATGTGGGAGGCGGGTCTGGAAGCCGAGGTGCGGGGCCTGGCCGCCCAGGGCCTGCGCGACGGCAAGACCGCCAGCCGGGCCCTGGGCTACCAGCAGCTGCTCCGCTACCTGGACGGCGAGTGGACCCTGGACGAGGCCAGGCTGGAGACGACGAAGGCCACCAGGCGGTTCGCCCGCCGCCAGGAATCCTGGTTCCGCCGCGACCCCCGGGTCCGCTGGCTCGACGCCAGCCAGCCCGCGGACGCCGTAGCGACCGGGGCGCTCGGGCTTATCCGGACGGCCTAAGCGGTCCGGCGGCGGGCCAGGTCCTTTAGCTCCTCGGGCAGGGCGTCGGCCACGAGCAGCCGGGGCAGCAAGTCCGGCTCCGTGGTCAGTGCCCGGAACGACATCGCGATGCTGATGTCGTGATCGGGCCGGTGCACGATCTCGATCGGGTCGCCGGCCTGGATGTCGCCCGGCTCGACCACCCGGAAGTAGGCCCCGGGCATGGCGGCCAGCGTGAACCGCTTGATCCAGCCGGCCTGCGCCAGCCAGCCCTGGAAGGTGCCGCACGGGATCCGCGGCGCGGACGCCTCCAGGATCAGGTCCGGCCCGATCCGCCACCGCTCGCCGATCAGCGCGCCGTTGCCGTCGGCGCCCTCGGTCGTCAGGTTCTCGCCGAACACCCCGTTCGGCAGCGTCCGGCCGAGCTGGGCCGCCCAGAAGTCGAGGTCCTCCTGCGCGTAGGCGTACACCGCCCGGTCCGGCCCGCCGTGCTCGCGCACGTCGTAGACCCGGTCCCCGGCCAGCCCGACCATGCCCATGCCCTTGGCGCGCGGCCGCGTGACCATGACCGGCCCCTCCACCGGCCTCTTGTCGATGCCGGTCAGCTTCATCGTCTTCCACGGGTTCAGCTGCGGATGGCCGACGTTGACCGACAGGACCCTCATATCACCATTACATCTGATCGCCGAGCCGGTAGGCCCGCTTGGCGTTGTCGGCGCAGAGCATCCGGGCCAGCCGCGCCGCGGTCCGTTCGGTGTACAGATCCTCCTCCAGGCCGCTGCGCAGGAACGCGGACAGGGCGGACCTGAACAGCGTCGCGCCCAGGTAGTACAACTCGGGCAGGCCGAACGCGTCCGAGGAGTACAGGAACTTCCCGTACGGCGCCAGCTCCAGGGCCTCGGCCAGCAGCGCCGGGGCGCGCGCGCCCAGGTTGTGCGTGGCCAGCCCGGCGTCCACGTAGACGTGCGGGAACACCTGGGCCAGGTAGCCGGCCTCGCGATGGTACGGGTAGTTGTGCAGCAGCATCACCGGTACCCCGGTGGGCTCGATGGCCCGCAGCAGCGGGGTGAGCAGCAGCGGGTTACAGCGGTGCAGGTCGACGTCGCTGTCCCCGTAGCCGACGTGGAACTGCACCGGGAGACGCAGGTCCACGCCGCACCAGACGAGGAACCGCTGCAGTGTCTCGTCCGCCAGCCGCGGAGTCTCCGTCCCTTGAAGCTGAGCGTCCGCCAGCCAGCGCCCCGCTGCCGTCGCGACCTCGGAATCCGCCGGCCGTTCGGCCCCAAGATCAAGACCGGTCCGGTACGCGGCGATCGACTTCACCCCGACCGCCCCGGCGGTCCGGCTGGCCAGCGCGGACCGGACCGCGTCGGCGAACCCGGCCGCGCCCGCCCCGGCCGCGGCCACGTCCTCGGCCACCCGCTCCAGCCGGACGATCTCGTGCGCGGTCGCGCCGGCCAGGTCACCGAGCTCGGCCGGGGACGTGATCGGCTCCGGGACGTAGCCGGTGTCCACGCACAGCGCCGACGTGCCCGTCGCCGCCAGGAACCGCTTGCTCACCTCGGTGCTGCCCAGTTCGGCCCGGCGGGCCACGTAGTCGCCCAGTTCGGCGTGCGGCGGCAGGCCGAGCACCGGCGGGCAGAGCCGCCGGAACATGAACCCGGCCTGCGAGTCGAACACCGAACCGCCGGGGAAACCCGCCCCCTCGGACAGCATCGACTCCAGCGTGGCCACGTCCGCGTCGCGGCGCAGCACCCCGTGGCAGTGGTGGTCGACCAGGGACTGCTCGGCGACGTAGGGGAGCAGGTCCGCCACTAGGCCGTCTCGTCCCGCGCCGCGGCCAGCCTGGGCTCGGGTTCCTCGGTGCCGGGCGCTCTGATGCCCTCGCGGGCGGCCAGCGCCGCGCCGAGCTTGCGCGCCGTGCCCGCCGCGAAGATCACCACGATTATCGCCACGACCAGCCAGATGCCCGATGTCAGCGGGATCCACGCGGCCGAGCCGGCCGGCCATGGCCACACGTTGCGGTACAGCGTGTACCCCAGCACGACCAGGCCCGCGATCGGCACGATGATCTGCCACGTCGGCACCGGCAGCTTGTGCCGCACGAACACCAGCATGATGCAGCCCACCGAGGCCAGCACGTACACGACCAGCAGGATCAGGGTGCCGATGGTGCCGGACCACAGGAAGCTGTTGAACGCGTTGGCCTGGGCGGACACGGCAGTCTCGACGATGACGATGATGCCGGCGGCCACGACGACTGCGAGGGTGGCCCAGACCGGGGTACCCCAGCGCGAACTGCTCCGGCCGAGTCCGCGCGGTCCGGCCGTGTCCCTGGACAGCGCGTAGACCAGCCGGGCCGCCCCGACCACGCAGGCCAGGCAGCAGCCGAACGCGCTGATCGCGGTGCCCAGCGTGATCACGTTGCCGACCCAGCTGCCGACGTAGGACGAGCCCAGGTCGCCCAGCAGCGACTGCGAGTCGGTGAACGCCTTGACGCCCGCCGGGTCCGCGCCGAAGCCCATCACCTCGACCGCGGTGACGATCACGAAGTACAGGCCGCCGAAGATCGCCGTGCCGAGGATGGCCCGCGGGATGTCCCGGGTCGGCCGGTGGGCCTCCTCGCCCAGGGTGGCCGCCGCCTCGAACCCGGCGAACGACAGGAAGCCGAACACCACGCCGAGGAACAGCTCGTTGCTGGGCGTCCCCGGCGCCACCGAGAACACGCTCAGCGTGAACGTGTGCCCGCCGGGCGCGTTCCCGGCCAGCAGCCGGACCAGCACGACCGCGGTGACGACCAGGATCAGCGCGACCGTGGTGCCCTCCACCGTCAGCAGTATGTGCCCGCCGCGCCTAACCGGCATGATCGCCAGCCACAGGGCCAGCAGCAGCGCCACCGCGAGCAGGACGAACGGCGCCCACGTCGGCGGGTTGTGCCAGATGCCGACCTCCTGCAGGAACGCCGTGCCGAAGATGCCGGCCGCGGCGGACGTGACGACGGCGTAGAAGGTGTAGGTGCCGAGCAGCCCCCAGCCGGCGACTACCCCGGTGCGCGGGCCGAGCGTGGCGCCGACGAAGGCGTACACCGAGCCCGAGTGGTGGAAGTACTGGCACAGCCGGACGAAGGAGTAGGCCACCAAGAGCACGCCGACGGCCGCGATGAGGAACGTCAGCGGCACGGCGCGGCCCGCGTGCAGCGCGCTTCCCTGCGGGTTGATGTTCGCGGCCATGCTCGGCGCCATGAGCGCGACCGACAGGCCCACCGCTGCCCACACCGACAGCGAACGCTTCAGCCCAGGCGTGCTGGACGGGCTCGCTTCCATCTGCTCCTCCTAAGGGTGCCTGATCCCCATAGTGTCCCTCCGACTCGTCCGCCACGGAAGGGGCAAAAGGTGCGAAACAAACGTCGTAACCAGCAATTTCCCGAACGGGCCTGGGTACGAGTCCCGCCTTTCCCGCTCCGCCGCCCGCTCCGTTACATCCCCGTAACAACGTGCCCGGAAGTTCCGTTTGAACCATTTCGCGCACTTGCGCGTCACTTACTGTAGAAGCTAGTCGTCAGGGGGTGACCTACGGTGACAGGTGCCTACCCGGTACTGCACTTGGGTCCAGTCCGCTCGACGCGTCCGTGGGCCCGTACCTACCGGGGCACGCCCGTGTCCGTACCGGAAGCACGCTGGTTCGTCGGTGAGCTGCTGACCGGGTGCCCGGCCCGCGAGACGCTGATGGCCTGCGTGTCCGAGCTCTGCGCCAACGCGATCGCGCACACCGCCTCGGGGCGCGGCGGCGTGTTCACGGTCGAGGTCGACTGCCCGCGGGACGGGATAGCCCGCGTCGCCGTCACCGACGACGGCGGCCCGTCCGTTCCGGCGGCCGGGCGGCTCGATCTGATGGCCGAGAGCGGCCGGGGCCTCGCCATGGTCGCCGCCTGCACCACCCGCTGGGGTTTCCGTGAGGCCTACCCGGGCCGGACCGTCTGGGCCGAGGCTAGCTGGCCGGTCGCGGTGCCGTCGCCGCGCCGGGAGACGGTCACGCGCGAGGCGCTCCGGCCCCCTGGCTGGTGCGGCCCTGCTCCCGGGCCGCTGCGCGGCGGGCCGGCAGCATAGCCGCAGGCAGCACCGCCAGGGCGGTGAACGCCACCGACCACCAGAACGTCGCCTGGAAGGAGTGCCCGACCAGGATCACCGCGAGCACGGCGGTTCCCGCGATCCTTGACCTGTGGCACAACCGGGGAATCGTGCCCATAATCGCCGAACCCCTGGCCAAGCTGGCCGCGTCCGGACGCCTCGAGGCCGATGATCCCGCGCTGGCCGCCCAGCACCTGTCCGCGCTGACGTTCGGCCAGGTCAACAACGCGTCCATGATGGGGACCGTCCAGCTCAGCGACGCCGAAGCCGACCGCATCATCACCACCGGCATCGCCGCCTTCCTGCGCGCCTACGGCCCGCCCGCCCGCTGACCCGCGCCGCACCGCCGCGCCGCCGACCTCACGCTGCGCGGTCGACCCGCGCCGCGCCGCCCACCCCACCCCACCCCGCGCCGCACCGCTGCCCCTTGCGCTACTTCCCGTACCACCGGCCGCTTCTCGCGCTGCCGCAGCGTCCAGTGGCAACCCATCGTTGCCCCTAACCGCAACACCAGACCCAATACCGGCAAAAGGTGCATACCGCACGGACCTGAATGAGGTAGAGAGTGATTCTCTACCTAATAGATTCGGTAGAGAATCACTCTCTACCGGATAGGGCAAGGGTCGATGTGGTACCGGTGAGGCTGGTGGGAAGCATGCGCCGATCCTGGTACGGCGCACACCCCGGGCATGCGCCGTACCAGCCGACGCTATCTCGAATATGAGATATCCTTTGAGGTATGAACGATGGGCGGCGCCAGATGCCGGAGCCTGCCGCGGCCGGGTCAGCAGCCGGGTCATCAGCCGAGCCAGCGGCCAGGTCGGCGGCGGGACCGGCAGCCGAGTCCGAATCTGCGGGCGGGTCCGTGAACGATGCCGGTGCGTCGCTGCCGGTCATGCCCGGCTTCCGCGAGATGGCGCTGCGGCCTTCCGCGGACGCGCAGGCGGCGCGGATGGCCGGAGAGCGAGGCAGGCTCCTTCGTGAGCTAGCCGAACAGCGCCAGGCGGCCGGCCTGTCCCAGACCGAGGTCGCGGCGCGGATGGGAACCTCCCAGTCCGCTGTCGCCAGGCTGGAATCCGGCACCGCCGACGTCCGGGCCTCGACGCTGGAGCGCTACGCGGCCGCGGTCGGCAGCGAGATCACCTGGAAGCTCAACCGTCCCGGGGACCCCGGGTAAGGAGCCACGATGACGTCACAGAAGGCGCCGCCCAGCAGGGCACGGTACACACTGACGAGCCATCCGATCCCGCGCGCGCATATACCCGGTGTCCCGCGGCCAGGGGAGCCGGGCTGGCCGTCCAGGCCGTCGGTGCCGCCGATCCCGGGTACCCCGCTCACTCCCGGAGCCCCGGACTTTCCGTCCGCGCCGCCGTCGGCTCCCGGTCCGGTGCCGCCGACCCGGGTGTGGCTCGACCCGCACGCCGAGTGGACGAGCAAGCTGTACGAGCGGCTGCTGGCCAGGCGGATCGTGATGGCCTCCGGCGTTCTCGACGACGACGCGGCTTCCAGGCTCTCTGCCCAGCTCCTCACGCTGGATGCCGAGCAGGAGGACCCGATAAGGCTCGAGTTGCAGAACCTGCGGGCCGAACTGCCCGCCACCCTTGCCGTCATGGGCATCCTCGACGTGCTACGGGTGCCGGTGCACGCCTGTGTGAGTGGTGAGATCAACGGTCCCGCCCTCGGCGTGCTCGCCTCCTGCCCGCACCGGTATGGATACCCGAACGCCATCTTCGTGCTCGCCGAGCCCAGGCTGCATCTGGGCGGCACGGTGACCGCGGTCAGCACGGGCGAGCAGCAGATGACCCGCATGCTCGACACGCTGTACTTCAGGCTGGCCGATGTGACCGGCCGCGAGGTGGACGAGATCCGCGAGGACGCGCGCCGTGGCCGGACCCTCACCACCGGTCAGGCCATTGGATACGGTCTTATCCAGAGGCAGGAAACAACGCCCCGCCCACCGGTTCCCGGCGGCCCGCCGCGACCGGGACCAGCCGGGCCCCACCCGCGTTAACCAGGGCGGTTAGCTCAGCCACGAGGGTGCTCGGGACCGGCCGCGAGGCGATCGGCTTACGGTCGCGACATTGGTCCGGCTTGCTCCAGAAATTGCCCTCTGTACACGCTCGCTCTCAATCGGTAACATTTAACCGCGGGCTACCCCGTTTGGACAGGAAAGTGTGAGGATCGGCACACTGTGGTATTTGCCAGAAATGTGTGCCTGGACTGGGGTCTGTGGTGAGTACAGAAAGTAACCAGTCGAGTGGGAATCGTGACATCCCTCTCTCGGAAGAGGACTCGCGGGAGGAAGAACGGCAGCGTACTGGCCTGTTCCGCTGGGACGACCCGGAAAACCTCATGCCCCCCTGGTCGGTTCCGCCGGGGCTGATGGTTCCGGGCCCGCGGCAACCGGATGCCGACGCCCAGCCCGCCGACCCCGGTCTCCAGCCTGCTGGCCCCCGTCCCCGGCACACTGGCGCAGAGCTACCTGCTGACCCCGGTTCCTGGCCCGGCGTCGCGCCCCCTGCCGGATGGTTCCTGCACCCCGCCCAGTCGCCGCCAGCCGCCCATCAGGAGCGCACCTCCGCTCAGGAGCCCCCCGGCGATCAGCCCAGCCAGCGATTCACCCTGCGCGTCCCCGCTCCGTCCCCGGCCCCCGACGCCGGGATCCCCCCCAGCGACACCGCCAGTCCAGAGCCTTCCGTCGAATCAGGACCCGCCGCCGAACCAGAGTCGCACGGCACAGCCGTGCCCCCCAGCCCCTGGCCGAACGCGCACGCCGTGCCCTCGCCCACCCGCGAGCCGGACGGATCCTGGTCCTCCCCGCTGACGCCGAAGCCAGCTCGCCGGCCCCTGGGCCCGACCCAGGCGCGCTATGGCCGCGCGGGCGGCCCTGGCTTCCAGCCCACCCGTTCCGACCAGGCAGGTTCCCAGGACGCGGGCGCCGAAGGGCCGGGTCTTTCCCCATGGCAGCGCTCTCACCAGCTCTGGACCGAGGCCGGTATCGAGTGGGAGCGGCGTCCGGCCCCGCAGCTGCCCTGGCACCCGACCGCCTCACGCTCGGCCGCGCGGTCGGCGTATGCACGCCAGGTCCCCCCGCCCCGGCCGCCCGCGCCACCGCAGCCGGAGCACACGCCGTGGCCAGAGCAGGCGTCACCATGGCCAGAGCGGACACAAGAGCAGCCACCCGAGCAGGCGCGAGAGCAAACGTCCGACCAGGCGTCAGAGCAGGCGTCTTGGCTGGGTGCATACGCCCCGATCGGCTGGGCTGGCCGCACTCCGGTCCCGCTCGGCGCGCCGGTGTACTCCGAACCCGGCGTCGACGAGGAGGACGGTCCCGCCGGGGATGACCGCTGGGGCGACGCTCATCCCCCCATCCGGCAGCGCCCGCCCGGCCTAGCCCCCGAGGACGAGCCGTACGAGGCGGGAGAGGCGTACAAGGCGAGCGACGCATACGAGCCGGAAGAGGCATACGAGGCGTACGAGGACAGCGACACCCTGCTGTTCGATCACCGCAGGCCCCGCCCCCCCCGGGACGGCTCCCGCTGGGACGGCTCCCGCCGGGACGGCTCCCGCCGGGACGGATCCCGGCGGGCAGGCTCGCGCAAGGCAGGCCCCGGTCGGCGCAGCCGCCGCACCATGAGGATCGCGGTTCCCGTCATCGTGGTGGTGGCGGTGGCCGCACTGGCCCTGGCCTTGCTGACCGGCCACGGCCCGAAGGTCGGCCCGGCAACGTCCGACCAGCACAAGACGCCGAACACCGTCGCGCCGCGGCTTCCGATGGGCGCGGTCACCTTCGACACCTATCCCGGGCAGCAGCAGCGGGGGGTCTTCCAGGTCATCAACCGCATCGTCGCCGTCGGCAGCACGATGGTGACCACGGGCTCGCAGACCAGCGACGGCGTGGTCCGCCAGCAGTTCCTGGTCTCGGCCAACGCCGGGGCCAGCTGGCACCTCGCCCCGGTCCACTCACCTGGAGGCGGACAGGCCGCGCTGGGCCACCCGGCGACGTTGCTGGCCGGCGGACCGGGCGGCTGGGTGGCGACCGGCCCGCAGGCCATCTGGACCAGCCCGAACGGCCTGACCTGGACGCTCGCGGCTACTCACGGGATCACCCCGCGGATGCCCGGCGACGTGGTTTGGGTACTCAACAAGACGAGCACCGGCTACCTGGCCGCCGGCATAGGCAAGGGGCCTGGCCAGGGGCAGCACACCGGGGTGATCTGGACGTCGCGGGACGGCCTGACCTGGCAGCGGGCCACCGCCGCGCAGCTGCGCCTGGCCGGTCCCGGCGAGACCGTGCCGAGCATCTCGTACGTCACCTCGCGCGGTAACGCCACGGTGATCTCCGGTGCGGTGACCGCACGAACAGGGACCTACAGCGCCGCGTGGTTGAGCACCAACGGCGGGACCGCGTGGACCCGGCTGAAGATCCCGGCCGACCATGGGGCCGGGACCACGATCAGCGGCGTGGCCTCCGACGGCTCCGGGCTGATCGCGGTCAGGCCCGGCCGGACCCCAGCCGGTGCGCCGGACGGCATCGCCTACTTCTCGGCGGACGGGCGGACCTGGCAGTACGCGGCGACCATCGAGCCGGACCCGAACACGGGCGGGTGGACACCCAGCGTGGTGAAGGGCAGCAGCTACGGCTTCGTCGTCACCGGAACCACCGCCGAAGGCCAGCTCGTGGCCCGCACCAGCACCGGAACCGGCACGTCCTGGCTGCCCACGGGCCCGCTCGGCCGCGCGTCCGTCGCGTCCGTGTCCGGCGCGACCGTGGCGCCGGGCGGCACGGTCGTGGCGATCGGGGCCACCGCCGCCAGCAAGATCAGCCAGCAGCCGGGCTTCCTCGAGGC
>Ga0207657_10003855_pt1 | contig 15925 bp, 22 predicted proteins | sample KBSC33metaG_FD_184316 | JGI IMG/M metagenome (GOLD analysis project Ga0207657, IMG submission 184316) | Corn rhizosphere microbial communities from Kellogg Biological Station, Michigan, USA - KBS C3-3 metaG (SPAdes) (version 2) | ecosystem: Host-associated > Plants > Roots > Rhizosphere > Soil ... | reverse complement strand
CTAGCGGGGCAGTGGTAAGCCCTCTCAAGCTCGGGGCACAGGCGCTCGCGATGATGGGGGTGGGGATCCTCGCGTCCCTGCTCGTGTGGAAGCTGACGCACCAGACCTCGCCGCCCAAGGCCGGGGCGCCGGCACCGGCCTTCTCGTTGCCACGGCTCGACGGCACGGGAGACGTGTCGCTCGCGTCCTTGCGCGGCAAGACCGTCGTCCTCAACTTCTTCGCCTCCTGGTGCCAGCCGTGCAAGCGCGAGGCACCGGACCTCGAGTCGCTCTGGCGGCACAGCCGTTCGGACGGCCTCGTCGTGCTCGGCGTCGACAGCGGCGACGCCAAGGGAAGCGCGCGGCGCTTTCTGAGCGCTCACGGTGTCACGTATCCGGTCGTCTTCGACCCGAACCAGACGCTGGCGCTGGGGCCGTACGCGCTGCCGGGACTTCCGGTGACCTACGTCATCAACCCGGCCGGCCGCGTCGTCGGCGACCGCGTGCTCGGTGCGGTGAGCGACGCCGGCTACTCCACGACGTTCAAGCGCAACCTCGAGGCGGCGCTGAAGTCGTGACCGGCCGGCTCAAGGTCACGGCCCAGCTGCTCGCGCTCGCGTGCGTCGCGGGCCTGCTCGCGCTTCTCGTCTGGTCCGTGGTGCACCAGGATCACGCCCCGAGCGTGGGCTCGGTGGCGCCTGCGTTCACGTTGCGCAGGCTCGACGGCCCCGGCACCGTCTCGCTTGCCTCCTACCGGGGGAAGCCGGTCGTGCTGAACTTCTGGGCGTCGTGGTGCGAACCGTGCAAGAGCGAGGCCGCCGTGCTGCAGCGTGATTGGACCAGCTACCGCAGCCGCGGCGTCGTCTTCCTCGGTGTCGACTACCACGACCTCAACTCCGACGCGCGGCGGTTCGTGAGCGCGCACGCGCTGACGTTCCCGATGCTCCAGGATGGCTCGGGCAACGTGACCAGCCGCTACGGAATCTCACAGGTGCCGGAGACGTACGTCCTCAACCGGCAGGGGAAGGTCGTCGCGCACCTGCGCGGCCCGATCACGGATCCCGGCTTCGCCGAGGAGTTCCGCAGCGCAATCGCAAAGGCGGCGGCATGATGTTGCGCTTCCTCGCCGTCGTCGCTGCCGCGCTCGTCTTCGCGGCGCCGGCGGCGGCCTGCGCGCATCCGCGCACGTCGCTTGGCTACCTCCAGGGCCAGGTGATGTGCCCGACGTGCCACACGACGCTCGACATGTCCGACTCGCAGGCGGCGCGGCAGATCAAGGGGTTCATCGCGCAGAAGGTTGCCGCGTGCTGGACGGCGAAGCAGATCGAGTCGGCGCTCGTCGCCAACTACGGGCAACAGATCCTCGCGGCTCCGTCCCACAAGGGCTTCGACCTGCTCGCGTGGTGGCTGCCGATTGCCGGAGTGCTCGCGGGCGCGGTCGTGCTCGCCTTCGGCGTCTGGCGCTGGAGCAGCCGCAAGGAGCCCGAGGAGCCGGACGACCCGGCGGGCTCCGGGCTCGACGAGGAGACGGAACGTCGCCTCGACGATCTGCTGGCACGCTTCGACTGATGGGCGGACGGCTCGGCATCTCTTTTGCGGCAGGCTTCGTCTCGGTCGTCCTGCCGTGCGTGCTGCCGCTCGTCCCCGGCTATCTCGCGGCGCTCTCGAACGTCGAGGCCGGCCGGCTCGGCCAGCGCGGCACCGCTCGCCGCGTCGTCGTCTCGAGCATCCCCTTCATCCTCGGTTTCACCGTCGTCTTCGTCGTGCTCGGCGCCGGGGCGGCGGCGGTCGGCAGCGTCCTCTCGGCGTCGGCTCGAACCCAGCTCGCGGGCTTCATCCTCGTCGTGCTCGGGCTCGCCTTCATGGGCCTGCTGCCGGTGCCGGAGCGCGTACTGGCCCCCGGCCTGCTCGTCGGCGCCCGCAGGCGAGGATCGGGCGCGCTGCTGGGGGGTGCGTTCGCCGTCTGCGCGGCGCCGTGCATCGGCAGCGTTCTCGGCGCCGTGCTCGTCCTCGCGAGCACGAGCGGGACCGTGCTCAAGGGAACCGTCCTGCTCGCCGCATACGCCTTCGGCCTCGGCGCGGCGTTCCTCGTCGCCGGCCTCGCCTTCGCCCGCGCGATGGGGGCGTTCCGCTGGCTGCGCGACCGCTACATGCTGATCCAGGTCGCGAGCGGGATCGTGCTGGTCGCGCTCGGCCTGCTCCTCTTCTTCCATCGCGAGTGGTGGCTCCAGGTCGCGGTCAACCGCCTCCTGATCGACCTCGGCCTGGCGAAGCCCTAGCCAAGCCCAGGCGCCTCGCATCTCGGGACACGTCTTTCCTAGTAACACAGTGTTACTAGGTGTTCGCCCAAGCCAGGAACCTCGTGTGAGGGAATGGCCCTAGAGGCCGCGCCCGGCAAGTAACACAGTGTTACAAGGTGAGGTGCGGCGGGTCGAGGTCGAGCGAGCCTGCGGCGACTCGCTCCCGCGCCGCCTCGACCTGGGCGAGCACTCCGGCCACGTCGACCCCGCGGTGAGCCGGGGCGAACGGTGCGAGCCGCCGCGTCGCCTTTTCGAGCTGCCGCCCCGTCGCGACGGGCCGCCCGCGACCCGCCTGGTACCACGCGACGGCGACATGGACGAGCCCCTGGAAGAAGTCCCGCTCCTCCGGCGGCGCCGCCCGCCACGCTTCCTCGAGCTCCTCGTGCGCCTCGAAGTAGCGGCCGGCGCGAATCTCTTCCAGTCCGCGCTTGAACGCAGCCTCCATCACGTTCTACATTTCCGCCGTGGCGACGATCCTGCTCTGTGGGGTCGAACTCTTCATGCGGGGGAAGCTGGAGGCGCTCCTGCCCGGCCATCGTCTCATCACGGTCGACCACACGGCGGATCCCGAGCTGGTCCTCGCGGACGTTTCGCGCGTCGATCCGGACGAGGTCGCGGACGCGTATCCGGACATCCCGATCGTCGGCTTCACGAACCACACGGACACGTCCGGGCTCCGCGCCGCGCACGCCGCCGGATTCGACCAGGTGCTCGCAAAGTCGGCGCTCGGCGACCAGCTCGGCGCGGTCGTGGCGGAGCTCGCCGGCTCCCCGGAGACCTGACGGTTAGCGGCGCAGCCGCTCACGACGGCTATCTACAGTAGGGCGCAGTGACGTACATCATCGCCGAGCCCTGCATCGACATCAAAGACCTCTCCTGCGTGGACGTCTGCCCGGTCGACTGCATCCACCAGTTCGACCGGATCCTCGTCATCGATCCGGAGGAGTGCATCGACTGCGGAGCCTGCGAGCCGGAGTGCCCCGTCGAGGCGATCTTCCCCGAGGACGCGTTGCCGGACAAGTGGAACGCGTTCGTCGAGATCAACTACGCCTACGACAAGGGGGCGGACGTCATCAACCAGCTCACGCAGAAGTACGCCGACGAGAACAACGTCCAGAACGAGCCGATCGACTAAGCGCGGCGCACCCGGGGAAGAGCCCCGTCATGAACCCGAAGACCCTCGACCACGTCGCCTACTGGCTCGCCGACCGCGACACCGTCGCCGAGTTCGTCGTCCGCCACCTCGGGATGCACGTGATCGACCGGACCAATGCGTTCACCCTCGTCGGCGCCGACGCGCGGCGCGGGAAGCTGACGCTCTTCGCCGCCGACGGCCCGCGGGAGCGGGGCGCGCTCGAGCACGTCGCGCTGCGTGTGCGTGACCTCGAGCGGGCGCTCGCCGAGCTGCCGGACGGGCTCGACGTCGATCGGCGGCGCGACGGCGAGGCCTATTTCGAGCTCGGCGAAGGCGTCGCGCTCGGCCTCGTCGAGGCAGACACCGACCTCGACTACGACCTCGACCACGTCGCGCTGCGCTCGGCCGATCCTCAGGCCACGGCGTCGGAGTACGGCTCGCTGGGGTTCCGTGCCGCCGCGCCGGGGCGCTCCAACTGCCCGCGCGTGGAGGTCGGCGGCGCCTGGATCGAGTTCCAGCCCGGGGAGCCCGGCGCGCCGGAGCAGCCGCTCCTCAACCACCTCGCCGTGCTGGTCGACTCCGCGGACGAGCACGAGGCGGCCGCCCGGGACCTCGGGGTCGAGATCGACAACGTCGTCGACGCTGCGAACACGCTCGCCGTCTTCGTCTGGGGCCCCGAGCGGGTGCGGATCGAGTACGTCGAGCACAAGCCGACGTTCTCGCTCACCTGAGTTGCGCGTAACGGTCGCCGGAGCGGGGATGGCGGGCCTCGTCGCCGCCGCGCGCCTGCGCGAGCTCGGACACGAGCCGCGGGTGCTGGAGAAGGGGACGCGCGCAGGCGGCTCGATGCTCCTCTCCTCGTGCGTCGTGTGGCGACACGTGGAGTGGGAGCGATTTCGCGAGGAGTGCCCGGGCGGCGACGAGACGCTGCAGCGGCTGATCTGGGAGCGGCTCGACGACGCGCTCGGCTGGCTCGAGTCGCTCGGAGCGGAGCCGGTCTGGCAGGACACCGAGAACCCGCTGACAACGGGACGGCGTTACGACCCGCGCGCCTTGACCCGGCTCCTCGTGGAGGCGGCCGCCGATGTCGAGCTCGAGTCGCCGCTACCGGAGGACGCCGAGCCACCCCTGCTGCTCGCGACCGGCGGCTTTCCGGGGCGTCTCGCCCGCGAGCGCGGGCTGCTTCTGCGGGCGAACCCGTGGAGCGAGGGCGACGGCCTCGACTTCGCGACGGCCAGAGAGGCCGCCACGACGCCGGGCATGGACGAGTTCTACGGCCGCGTCATGCCTGCGCCGCCCGCGCGGATCCGGGAGGCGGACTTCGTCCCGCTCGCCCAGCTCTACGGCCGGGAGGCACGGGTCTTCACCGACGACTGGCGCGAGATCACGCCCCCACAGATCGCGTGGCACGAGAACGACCTCGCCCAGCTGATCGGGCCGCGCGCCTGGTACGTCGTCGCCGAGACGAACGAGCGGATCGAGGCCGCGCGAGCGGCAGGCGCCACGGTCGTCGACCGCGAGGAGGGCGTTGCCGTTCACGTCGCCGCCGCGGTGACGCACACGATCGGCGGCCTCCAGGTCGACACGGACGCCCGGGTGGCGGGTACCGACGGTCTCTGGGCAGCGGGCGTCGACGCCGGCGGCGTCGCTACCGGCGGCTACGCGAGCGGCCTCGCGCAGGCCCTGGTGCTCGGCCTCGCGGCTGCGGAGTCGATCGCGGCCGGCTAACCTGCGAGGTACGCGCAGACGCGGCGGTCGCCGGGGAGCGGCGAGGGCGCGAGCTTGGTCACGCGCAGCTGCTTGCCCTCGATCTCCACGCTGGAGCCGACCGAAGGTGCCTCGCCTTCCTGTTCCACCAGCTCGTAGCCGGAGGGCTTCCAGACGAAGAGCAGATGCTGCTGCGCGCCGTCGCCGTCCACAGCGGCGAAGACTAATCGTCGCCGGTGGGCTGCCCGCGCAGTTCGAGGCTCATCGTCGTGCCGCCGACGTCGTGGTCGAGCGTGAGGTTCGCCCCGAGCGTGCGCGCCCGCTCGCCCAGCACCTCGAGCGCGCGCCGGCGCCGCTCGGTCGGCGCGTCGTCCCTGATCACGAGCCGCAGCGTGCCCGGTACGTCCGCGGTGGCTGAGACCTCGAAGCGAGAGGGTGGCCCGCGCCGGATCGCCTCCTCGAGCGCCTCGCGCACGATCTGGTACAGCGCCGCCTGCGTCCGCTCGCCGAGCGTGTCGATCAGAGCCACGTCGAGCGTGACCTTGATCCGGTGTTCGCGGCCCCGCGTCTGCACCAGCGCGTCGACCGCCGCCGTGAAGCCGTGGTCGCGCAGCGCCACCGGCTCGAGATTGAAGGAGAGGTCGCGGAGCTCGCCGACCGTCGTCCTCGTCCGGCTGAGCGCCCGGTCCATGATCTCCCGCGCCTGCTCGTGCTCGCCCCGGCTGATCAGGTCGAGCGAGGCGTCGAGCATGAGCGCCACCCCCGCGAGCGACTGCACCGGGCCGTCGTGGAGGAAGAGGGCAATGCGGCGCCGCTCGTCCTGTTCCGCGGCGAGGACCCGCTCGGCCGGCTCGCCTGCGCCCTCGGCGATCTTCTCGCTCTCGGTGGTCGGGCTAGGCGTCGATGGCTTCACTAGTCGATGATCGCTTCGCGAAGCGCGATTGCGACCGCCTGCGTGCGCGTGTCGGCCTCGAGCTTGGCGAGGATGTGACGGACGTGGCTCTTCACCGTCTCCTGGCTGATGAAGAGCTGCGTGGCGACGTCGGCGTTCGACATGCCGTCGGCGAGGAGCTGGAGGATCTCCCGCTCCCTCCCGGTCAGCATGTCGTCCTTGTCGCGGCCCGTGAGGAACGCCGGCATGAGCGCGGGGTCGACGTAGCCCTCGCCGCTCGCGACCTTCTCGATCGCCCGCAGCAGCGTCTCGTGCGGCGCCTCCTTCAGGACGTAGCCCTTCGCGCCCGACTCGAGGCCGCGGCTGAGCAGGCTGCGTTCGCTGTAGGCGGTGAAGATGAGGACGGCGCTATCGGGCACCTTGGCCATCAGCGCCTGCGTCGCCTCGAGCCCGTCCATGCCGGGCATGCGGACGTCCATGATCACGACGTTCGGGCGGCGCCGCTCGGCCAGCGCGACCGCGGCCTCGCCGTCGGCGGCCTCACCGATGACGCGGATGTGCGGCGCCCGGCTCAGCGAGAGACGGAGCCCCTCGCGCACGACCTCGTGGTCGTCGACGATCAGGCAGGTGATCTCGGAGGCGGCGGCCACGGCCGGGAGATCATAGATCGGCCGTCCGATATCACATAGCTGCTATTTGCAGCTGTTCGGCTTCGGGAGCGGGCTCGAGCCGGATGCGGCGCCGGTCGCGGACGCCGTGGCTGCGGGCGAGCCTGCGCACCCGTTCGCGTACCGGGTCGGTCTCGCCGCGAGGAAGATAGGCGCCGCGGCTGTACAGCCGCTCGTATTTCGGGAGCAGCTCGGGCCAGTCGCGCTCGAGCGCGGTGAGGAAGTGCTCGCGCGTTCCCGGCCGCAGATAGAGGAGGTTCGCCCAGATCCCCGTGGCTCCCGCGGCGCGCGCCTCGCGCACGACCTCGGCGAGCAGCTCGGGCCGGTCGCTCAGCCCGGGCAGGATCGGCGCCATCCCCACTCGCGCGTCGATCCCCGCCTGCACGAGCCGCGAGAGCGCGCGGAGCCGCTGGTGCGGCGGCGACGTGCCCGGCTCGGTGCGGCGCCAGATCTCGCGGTCGAGCGTCGGGACGGAGAACGTGACGGACACATCCGCGCGGCGCGACGCCTCCACGAGCACGTCGACGTCGCGCACGATGAGTGGCCCGCGCGTGATGATCGAGAACGGGCTTCCGGCCGCCGCGAACGCCTCGAGGCAGGCGCGCGTGAGGCGATAACGACCCTCCGCCGGCTGGTACGGGTCGGTCGCCGCGCCGATCGCGACAGGCTCGTACCGCCACGAGGCGCGGGCGAGCTCCCGCCGGAGCACCTCTGCGACGTTGGTCTTGACGCGGATGCTCGCGCCGTAGCGCTCGTCCCAGGGACGGTCCGCGCGCGCCTCGAAGGCGCGGACGTAGCAGAACGTGCACCGGTGCGCGCAGCCCATGTAGGGATTGAGCGACCAGGCGAACGGCATGCCGCGGACGCGGTTGAGAGCGCTGCGGCAGGGCTCCTCGCGGTACTCGGCGCGCATCTCTGGAGGATAGCGAACATACGTTCGTGAGGACGGGGCGCCGCCGACTCCGTCCCTATACTCCGGCCGGAGAGTTGGACGAGAAACCTCCTAGTACCTGCGCCCTCGAGGTGACGAGGGCGTGACACTCCTCTTCGAGCTGATCGGGGTCGCGCTCCTGATCCTGCTCAACGCGTTCTTCGTGGCTGCCGAGTACGGCCTCGTCACGGCGCGCCGGACGCGGATCATCGAGCTCCAGCACCAGGGGAACCGGCGTGCGCGCGACGTCCTGAGGATCACCGGCGACCCGGGGCGGTTCATCGCCGCGATGCAGCTCGGCGTCACGCTCACGTCCCTGGGCATCGGCGCCCTCGGTGAGGCGACGCTATCGCGCGAGTTCGACAAGTGGATGTCGACCGCGCTCGCCATCCTGCTCGCCTACGCGCTCCTCAGCTTCTTCCACGTCGTGTTCGGCGAGCTCGTGCCGAAGGGCGCTGCGCTCGGCCACGCGGAGGGGACGGCGCTCGGGGTCGCGATCCCCGTGCGCGCGTTCATCGCCGTTTTCCGGCCCGCGATCTGGGGTCTGCAGGCCGCGACCGAGGTGTTCCTGCACTCGTTCGGGCTCGAGCCGCCGGGCGCCGAGCGCGAGGTGCACTCCGAGGCCGAGCTGCGCATGCTCGTCTCCCGCTCGACCCAGCAGGGGCAGATCGAGGAGGGCGAGCGGGAGATGATCGACAAGGTCTTCATCTTCGGGGACAAGGACGTCGCCGACGTGATGGTCGCGAAGCCCGACGTCGCCGCCATCTCCGCCGACCTGCCGCCCGAGGAGGTGCTGGCGATCGTGCTCGACTCGCCGTACACGCGGTACCCGGTCTACCGCGAGTCGCTCGACGACATCGCCGGCGTCCTTCACGTACGCGATCTGTTCAGCGCGATCCACGACCGCGGGCTCGCGGACGTGCATCTCGAAGGGCTGCTGCGGCAGGCGTACGTCGTGCCCGAGACAAAGGACCTCGCCTCGCTCCTGCAGGAGTTCCGGCGCACGAACAACCATTTCGCGGTGGTCGTGGACGAGTACGGCGCGATCGTCGGCATCGCGACGCTCGAGGACCTGCTCGAGGAGATCGTCGGCGAGATCGAGGACGAGTTCGACGTGCCCGACGAGCCGGTCGAGCAGATCGGCGAGGACTCGTACCGCATCGACGGGATGTTCGCGATCGACGAGTTCAACGAGCGCTTCCACACCGACCTGCCGGACGAGGACTTCCACACCGTCGCCGGCTTCGTCTTCGGCCAGCTCGGACGCGCCCCGGAGCCGGGCGACGACGTGTCCTACGACGGGATGCGCTTCGACGTGCTCGAGGTCGAGGGAAACCGGATCGAGCGGATCGCGGTGACGTTCGAGGAGCGGCCGGAGCCACGCCGGGAGCCCGGCGATCCCGAACTCGTCGACGAGGACGAGGTCGAGTAGCTCAGAGCCAGACCGTCTCCATCTCGGGGGCGGGGTGGATGTTCACCGACCGGAGCACGCCCGAGCCGGAGTTGACGAAGGCATGCGGCGTCTCGGCCGGCGCGACGACGATGTCGCCGGCCCGCGCCTCGATTGTCCGGTCGCCGACCGTGAACGTCGCCTCCCCCTCCTGGACGATGAACGTCTCGGCATAGGGGTGGCGGTGAAGGCCCGGGCCCTCGCCGGGCCGCGTGTGGAGCAGGAAGAACGAGACCGGCGCGCCGTGAGCGGCGCCGTCGAAGCGGTACGAGTTGCCGCTGTCGGGGAGAGTCTCGATCCGGACGACTTCCACGGGCTGAAGCATGACAGCCCCGGATCGGTCCGGAAGTTAGGGTTGACAAGACCATAACCTTGTGCTTAGGTTACGGTCGAGTTGACCAAAACACCTTACGACCCGTCGCAGTTCCCGCCCTTCGCCGTCACGGTCGACGTCGTCGTCCTGACGATGGCGAAGGCGCGGCTGCACGTGCTGCTCGTGCAGCGCGGTGTCGACCCGTTCGCGGGGATGTGGGCCATTCCCGGCGGCTTCAAGCGGCCTGACGAGACGCTCGACGAGGCCGCCCAGCGCGAGCTGAGCGAGGAGACCGGCGTCGACGGAGCAAGCGTTGTCCGTCAGTTCGGCACGTACGGCGATCCGGGGCGCGATCCGCGAATGAACGTCGTCACCGTCGCCTATGTCGCAGTCATCCGGGACATCGGCACACCCGCCGCGAGCACCGATGCGGCGGCCGCCGCGCTCGTGCCCGTCGACGACGCGCTCGGCGGCAAGGTCGAGCTGGCGTTCGACCACGCGAGGATTCTCGGCGACGCGGTCGAGCGCGTTCGTACCGACCTCGAGCTGACGGGCAGCGCCACGGCCTTCCTGCCGCCGGCGTTCACGCTCGCCGAGCTGCGCAGCGTGTACGAGGCGGTGTGGGACGTCCATTTCGACGCGGCGAACTTCCGCAAGCGAGTCCTGGCCGACGAGGGCTGGGTGATCCCGACCGGCAAGCGTGCCCGGCCGGGCTCGAGCGGCGGCAAGCCCGCCGAGCTCTACCGCGCGGGCCGCCGCTGGAAGCAAGGCAGCCCGGTTCGCCGCAGGAGAGGAGTGTCATGAGAGCGATCGTCCACGACAGGTTCGGGCCGCCGGATGTGCTGCGGATCGAGGACGTTCCCCGTCCCGAGCCGAAGGACGACGAGGTGCTGGTGCGCGTCGCGGCCACCGGGGTCACACGAGGGGACTGTCACAACCGTTCCGGCTCGCCGTTCTTCGCGCGTTTCATGACCGGCTGGCTGAGGCCGAAGCGTCCGGTTCTCGGGCAGGAGTTCGCCGGCGAGGTCGTCGAAGTGGGCGCCGCGGTCACGGAGTTCGCCGTGGGAGACGCCGTGTTCGGCGCGCTGCCCACGCTCGCCACCCGCGTCGGCTCGTGGGCGGAGCTCGTCGCCGTCCCCGAGAGCTTCTCGATCACGCACATTCCCGCGGGGCTGAGATTCGAGGAAGCAGGGGCCATCGCGGACGGGTTCCTGTGCGCGATCAACGTGCTGAAGCCCGTCGAGATCGGTCCGGATACGCAGATGGTCGTCTACGGCGCCTCCGGCGCGATCGGCACGGCGACCGTGCAGCTCGCGAAGCACTACGGCGCCCACGTCACGGCCGTCTGCAACACGAAGAACGTCGAGCTCGTGCGCTCGCTCGGCGCAGACGAGGTACTCGACTACACACGCGGCGAGGACTTCACGAAGACCGGCAAGACGTATGACGTCGTGGTCGACGCGGTCGGCAAGGACTCGTTCCGCCACAGCCGGCGCGCGCTGAAGCCCAACGGCGTCTACCTCCCCACGGACGGGCTCTTCAACGCCGTCGTGTGGCTGTGGACGAAGCGGTTCTCCGACCAGAAGGTGCTCTTCGAGCTACCTCGCTACAAGAAGGAGTACCTCGTTCTGCTGAAGGAGCTCGTCGAAGCGGGCGAGTACAAGCCGGTGATCGACCGCGCCTACCCGCTCGAGAAAGTGATCGAAGCCTCGCGCTACGTCGAGACCCAGCAAAAGACCGGGAACGTCGTCCTGACCCTCGAAGGAGGCACTGATGTTCGACCTGCTTGACATCGCCGCAGAGCACGGCCGCCGCCGGCTCGACGAGGCAACCGCGGAGCGGTTCCGCCCGCGATCCCGGCTGCGTCACTCGCTCGCCATGCTTCTACGCCGAGCCGCTGACAGGCTCGATCAGCTGAGCGACACGGGCTCGATCGCGCCGTCCCTGATCGTCCACGCCGCGAGCTCGTCGCGCGCGACCGAGTAGATGAGGTACGGGCGGCCCTGCCAGAGCCCGACGTTCTCGACGTCGGTGCGCGACGGGCGCGGCGGCGCGGAGACGTGCGAGTGGACGACCGCGAGCTCGTAGCCCTCGTCCTCGAGGAACCAGAGCTCGGGATCGACCTCCAGCTCGAAGCGGTACGGGGAGTCGGCGCCGTTGCGGCCGGGCTCGTAGCGCTCTGCGACGCGGTCGCGGAGGACGAGCAGGCCGCAGCTCTCGTTGGGCAGCTCCTGCCGCGCGTGCTCGGCGAGCGCCTCGCGCACGGGCGGCGGGACTACCACCACAGCTTGCTCTCGTCGATCTCCTCGCCCTGCCAGAAGCCGGCGGAGAGGTACTTCCACCCGCCGTCGGCGAGGACGCAGACCACAACGCCTTCTTCGAGCTCGCCCGCGAGCCGCCGCGCGATGTGGAGGACGGCGCCGCTCGAGACGCCCGCGAAGATGCCCTCCCTCTCGAGGAGCGCGTGCACCCCGGCGACCGCGTCCTCGTTCGAGACGAGCAGCTTCCGGTCGAGCTTCGAGACGTCGAGGATCGGCGGGACGTAGCCGTCGTCGAGCGAGCGCAGGCCCATCACGGGATCGCCGGGCAGCGGCTCGGCTGCGGCGACCACGACGTCGGGGAAGCTCTCGCGCAGCCGCTCGCCGGCACCCATCAGTGTCCCGCCGGTACCGAGCCCGGCGACGAGCACGTCGACCCGGTCGAGCGCCTCCGCGATCTCCGCGCCTGTGCCGTCGTAGTGGGCGCGCGGGTTCGCCTCGTTGGCGTACTGGAACGGCATGAAGTAGCGCGGCTCCCGCTCGGCGAGCTCGAGAGCGAGGCGAACTGCTCCGTTCGAGCCCTCGGCTCCGGGCGAGTCGACGATCGTCGCCCCGTAGAGGCGCAGGAGCTGCCGGCGCTCCTCGGTCGCGTTCTCCGGGAGCACGCACGTGAGCGCGTAGCCCTTCAGCTTGGCGACGAGCGCGAGTGAGATGCCGGTGTTGCCGGAGGTCGGCTCGAGCAGCTCGCGGCCCGGCTCGAGGTCTCCCGCCGCCTCGGCGGCCTCGATCATCGCGAGCGCGACGCGGTCCTTGATCGAGCCGGTCGGGTTCTGCCCCTCGAGCTTCGCGTACAGGCGCACAGAGGCCCTGGGCGCCAGCCGCCGGAGCTCGACGAGCGGAGTGTTGCCGACGAGCTCGAGGAGGGAGCCGGCCGTGCGGAGGCTAGAGCCCACCGGCCATGGCGGGGAGAAGGATGACGGTCGAGCCGTGGTCGACCGATGTGTCGAGCCCGTCGAGCGTCCGCACGTCCTCGCCCTCGACGTAGACGTTGACGAACGGCGCGATCTCGTCGTCCTCGACGAGCTGCGGCCGGAGCGACGGGAAGCGGCCCATGAGGTCGTCGAGCAGCTCGCGCACGGTGCCGCCCTCGGCGGGCACCTCGCGCGCGCCGCCGACCTCGCCGCGCAGCTGGGGTGGGATGCGGACCCGGCTCATGCGTGCGTAGGCCTTCCGCTACAGAACTCGACGTAATCCACGTACTCGGTGATCGTGGGGGAATCGCCGCAGACGGGGCAGTTCGGGTCGCGCTTGAGCCTGACCTCGCTGAACTCGGTCGCGAGCGCGTCGAACAGGAGCAGCCGCCCGACGAGCGGCTCGCCGATGCCGAGGCAGAGCTTGAGCGCCTCGCTCGCCTGCAGCGAGCCGACGATGCCCGGCAGCACGCCGAGCACGCCGCCCTCGGCGCAGCTCGGAGCGAGCTCGGGAGGCGGCGGCTGCGGGAACAGGCAGCGGTAGCAGGGGCCGTCGCCGGGCTTGAAGACCGTCGCCTGGCCCTCGAAGCGGTAGATCGAGCCGTGCACGAGGGGGATGTCGTGCCACACGGCCGCGTCGTTGATCAGGTAGCGGGTCGGGAAGTTGTCGGCGCCGTCGACGATCACGTCCCAGCCGTCGGCGAGGATCCGCTCGACGTTCTCCGACGTGAGCCGCTCGATGTACGGCACCACTTCGACGTCGGGGTTGAGCTCCTCGAGCGTGCGCTTGGCGGACTCCGCCTTCCAGTCGCCGAGGCGCCCGGTCGAGTGCATCACCTGCCGCTGGAGGTTCGAGGCGTCGACGCGGTCGTCGTCGACGATGCCGAGCCGGCCGACGCCCGCCGCGGCGAGGTAGAGCGCCGCCGGCGAGCCGAGCCCGCCCGCGCCGAGCAGCAGCACCCGGGAGTCGAGCAGCTTGAGCTGTCCCTCCTCGCCGACCTCCGGGATGAGGACGTGCCGGCTGTAGCGCTGGCGCTTCTCGCCGTCGAGCGTGCGCGGCAGCTCGGTCGGGAGGCCGCTGCGCTTCCAGTCGGTGTAACCGCCGGCAAGCGAGACGACGTTCTCGTAGCCGAGCTCCTCGAGCGACTTGGCGGCGAACGCGGAGCGGTTGCCGGCGGCGCAGTAGAGGAGAATCGCTTGGGCGCGATCGGGGGCCGCCTGCTCGATGCGCGACTCGAGGTTGCCGCGCGGGATGTGGATCGCGCCCGGAATCCGTCCTTCGGTCCATTCGTCGAGCTCGCGCACGTCGACGATGAGCGGACGGTCGGGCGCATCGAGCACCCCACGCGCCTGCGTGACGTCGATCTCGTCGATCTCCGACTTGACCTGCTGGAGCAGTTCCCGATAACTCGGCATCGCTTTCGGAAATGTAGCGACCCCGTTCGTGGCTACGCTCGAAACCGTGGCGACCGAAGCTCGCCCTCTCGCGGCAGCACGGAATCGGCGCGTCGTCGTCATCGTCGCGCTGGCCGCGCTGCTCGCCGCGGCAGGCGTCGTGGGCGTGACGTTGCTCCAGACTCGCGGGGAGCACACGACGATTCCCGGCGCGGTGACGACTCCCCACGAGGGGGATCCTCCGCTCAGGCTCGACTTCGGGCTCGACGCCGGCGCCGAGGCGCGCGCGCTCACGCGCGCCCAGACGCTCTACAACGCGAACCACGTCGCGCAGGCCGCGGCGATCTTCGCCCGCTACCACTCGCTGGAGGCGCGGATCGGCTCTGCCTTTGCCGCCTGGGAGGAGGGCGGGCTCGCGACGATGCAGAGCCTTGCCGCCACCCATCCGGCCAGCGGCGTCGCCCTGCTCCACCTCGGGATCGCCGACTACTGGGCCGGCCGGAACGCCGACGCGGTCGCCGCCTGGGAGAAGGCCGCGAGGGTCGGCGCCGACACGCCGTACGGAGTCAGGGCCGAGGATCTGCTCCACCCGAACCTGACCCTCCTCGGCCTGCCCTACCTCGTGCTCGACTTCAACGCACCCCGGCGGATCGCCAAGCTCTCGGGGGCGAAGCAGCTCGCCGCGCTCGCCCGCGCGGCGGCGAAGCCGGACGCCCGGGCCAAGCTCCTGTACGGGTCCGCGCTCTGGAGCCTCGGGCGCCCGCTCTCGGCCGAGCGGCAGTTCGAGGCCGCAGCGAAGCTCGCGCCCCACGACCCGCTCGCGCGCACGGCGGCGGCGGTCGGGGCGTTCACGAAGGCGAACCCGGTGAAGGCGTTCTCGCGCCTCGGGCCGCTCACCGGAGTCTTCCCGCGGGCCTCGGTCGTCCGCTTCCACCTCGGTCTGCTCCTGCTCTGGAGCGGGGAGCGGCAGAAGGCAGTCGCGCAGCTCCGGCTCGCCGCGGCCGACCAGCCGCATTCGTCCTACGCAGAAGATGCCAAAAGGCTTCTTTCGCGCTTGCCTGGTACTAGGTCTAAGTAAAGAAAATATGAGCCGAACGGCCTATGGCGCCCCGGTGGACCCGCATGGCACATTGCGGCATCGCCAGCGAGGGGGATGGGGAGATGGCCGCAACGGCTACGGAGGAAGGACCTTCCGTCGAGGTATTCGAGGCGGAAGAGGCACGGAATCTGCTGGAGGCGGCCCAGGCCGCCGGGCGGATCAGTGCGGAGGAGATTGCCCTAGCGCTCGACGAGCTCGAGCTCGAGCCGGCTCAGATCGAGGACGTCTATCGGGCGCTCGAGGAGCTGCAGGTCGAGGTCGTCGACACGCAGGCGCCGGAGGTGGAAACGAAGGAGACGGTGCGGCTCGACCAGACGGTGCGCGAGGTCTCGACCGACGCGCTCCAGCTCTTCCTGAAGGACATCGGCAAGGTCGAGCTGCTGACCGCAGCCGAGGAGGTCGAGCTTGCGAAGCGGATCGAGCGCGGCGACCATCGGGCGAAGCAGGAGATGGTCGAGGCGAATCTCCGCCTCGTCGTCTCGATCGCGAAGCGCTACCGCAACCAGGGCCTCCCGTTCCTCGATCTGATCCAGGAAGGCACGATCGGTCTCGTGCGCGCCGCCGAGAAGTTCGACTGGCGCAAGGGCTACAAGTTCTCGACCTACGCGACCTGGTGGATCCGGCAGGCTGTCGCGCGGGCCCTCGCGGACAAGGGGCGCACCATCCGGATGCCCGTCCACGTCGTCGAGAAGCTGAACAAGATCGTCCGCTCCGAGCGCAAGCTCCGTGGTGAGCTCTGCCGCGAGCCGCTGGCGACCGAGATCGCGAGCGACGTCGACCTCCCGCTCGACGAGGTCGAGCAGATCCTGCGCACGTCGCAGGCGCCG
>Ga0207657_10003854_pt1 | contig 15926 bp, 15 predicted proteins | sample KBSC33metaG_FD_184316 | JGI IMG/M metagenome (GOLD analysis project Ga0207657, IMG submission 184316) | Corn rhizosphere microbial communities from Kellogg Biological Station, Michigan, USA - KBS C3-3 metaG (SPAdes) (version 2) | ecosystem: Host-associated > Plants > Roots > Rhizosphere > Soil ... | reverse complement strand
CACCTTCAGGCCACGCCGGACCCGCCGGGTGGGCAGCAGGATCGCGTCCGTGTCCTTCGAGCCTGGCGGTGCCGGAGGCCATCATCACCGGCTTGCCCAGGAACTGCGTCTCGGTGTTGCCCGGCGAGTCGAAGGCCACCATCACCACATCGCCGCGCTCGAGCAGCGCGTGGAGGACGTCGAACGCGCCCGGCATCACCACCACGCGGCCGTTGATCTGCGCGAAGCCCTGCCGCCAATGCTCCAGGCGGTAGCCCCACGGATTGTCGGTCGGGGGATCGAAGAACCAGCCCGCCATGGGCAGGTAGGTGGCACGGCCGGTGGCGCCGATCGGCGCGAATGTGTTCTCGAATGCCGCGAGGTGGCAGAACGTGAGGATCACGGGCCGGTCGCTCTCGAGCGCCGCGCGCATGTTCTCCTCGCCGATGACCGCGTCGCGGTCCCAGCGCGACCGCCAGAAGATGGCCTGCCGCACGCGCAGCTCCACGAGTCGCTGCCGCGCGATCTTCTCGAGCTCGCCCGCGCGAGTGGTGCCGGCCACGATCTTCTCGCTCGTCGCGCGCGCCTCCGCAAGCGCGTCCCGTTTGCGCCACGCGTCGATCCGTCCGAGCAGCTCGGCGGCGATCAGCTTCAACGCCGTCGGCGTGTGGCTCACCAGGCGGTACCTGATTCGCGCGGAGGGCTTCGCAAAGGCCCAGCCGAAGCTCGGAATCGGCCGGTCTGCCTGGAAAACACGCTCCTCCAGCGTGGCGTTCACTTCGGTCTTCTCCCGCATACCGACAGCCCAGGGTAGCGCGACTATTCCGCCGTTGAAGCGAGGATCTCGGCGAGATGCACTGTGCGCACCCCGGCGCGTTGCCGCTCGAGCCCGCCGCCGATGTGCATCAGGCAGGAGCTGTCGACGGCGGTGCAGATCTCGGCATTCGTATCGAGCACGTGGGCGATCTTGTCCGTAAGCATCGCGCCTGAAACGTCGGGGTTCTTGACCGCGAACGTGCCGCCGAAACCGCAGCACTCCTCGGCCCGTGGCAGCTCCACCAGATCGATCCCGCGCACCGCGCGCAGCAGCCGCAGCGGGGCGTCGCCCACCTTGATCGCCCGCAGCGAATGGCAGGTGGGGTGGTACGTGACGCGGTGCGGGTAGTAGGCGCCCACGTCCTCGATGCCGAGCCGCTCGACCAGGAACTCGGACAGCTCGAACACGCGCCCGCCGAGTTCCGGCGAGCAGTGTTCGCGCACCATTCCCACGCACGAGGCCGACGGCGAGACCACCACCTCCGCGGCCGCGAACAGCCGCTCGAAGCGGCGTGCGAGCGCGAGGCCCTCGTCCTCGTAGCCCGTGTTGAGGTGCATCTGGCCGCAGCAGGTCTGCTCCTCCGGGAACTCGATCTCGTGCCCGAGCCGCTCCAGCAGCCGCACAACCGCGCGGCCGGTTTCCGGAAACAGGGTGTCCGCGAGGCAAGTGATGAACAGCGAAACGCGCATTAGTGAGTTTCCACGCAAGCGGGCTCGGGAATGCGGGGGGCAGGGAACGGGAGGAGAGGTCGCATGTACAAACAGGTGCTGGATCCAGTAGGGGGCTCGCTGGGTTGGTCCTCGCTCTTCGCGGTACTGCCGCTCGTGACGCTGTTCGTCCTGCTTGGCGTGGTGCGAATGAAGGCCCAATGGGCGGCGCTGATAGCCCTCATCGTGTCGATGATCGTGGCACTGGCGGTCTATTCGATGCCGCTCGGCCAGACGCTCAATTCCGCCGCCGAGGGCGCAGTCTTCGGCTTCTACCCAATCTTGTGGATCGTGATCAACGCGATCTGGGTCTACAACATGACCCGCGAGAGCGGTCACTTCACGATCCTGCGCGAGTCGTTCAGCGCGGTGAGCGCGGACCAGCGCGTGCAGGCGGTGATCATCGCCTTCTCGTTCGGCGCGCTGATGGAGGCGCTCGCCGGCTTCGGCACGCCGGTGGCGATCTGCTCGGTGATGCTGATCGCGCTCGGCTTCAAGCCGGTGAAGGCTGCCAGCGTGGCGCTGGTGGCGAACACGGCGCCTGTGGCGTTCGGGGCGATCGCGGTGCCGATCACCACGCTCTCGTCTGTCACCGGGCTGTCCACTCAGGACCTCGGCTCGATGGTGGGCCGCCAGACGCCGTTCCTCGCCGTGATCGTGCCGTTCATCCTCATCGGGATGGTCGACGGCCGCCGCGGCCTTCGGCAGGCATGGCCCGCAGCTCTCGTGGGTGGCGTGGTGTTCGCCGTCCTGCAGTTCGTCACGTCGAACTACATCTCGGTGCAGCTCACGGACATCGTCGCATCGCTCGGATCCGCCGCCGCCGTGGTCGCGCTCATGCGCGTCTGGACCCCGGCCGAGCCCGTCACCGGCCGCTTCAGCGGGCCGCGCCCGGCGATCGCCGGCGCCTCGGTGCACTCGCCGGCCCTCGAGCGGGACGTCGCGCGCAAGCAGTCACAGGGCACGCCTCCGATCGAGGTCGCGCGTGCCTATGCGCCGTACGTGATCATCGTCGCCGTCTTCGCCATCGCTCAGATCGGCGCGGTGAAGAGCGCGCTCTCGAGCGCCACGCAGGAGTTCACGTGGCCGGGTATGCACATCGTGAACAGCAAGGGCGAAGCGCCCAAGTCGCTGACCTTCAAGTTCGACTACCTGCAGACAGCGGGCACGCTGATGCTGATCTCGGGCCTGCTCGTGATGCCCATACTCCGGATCGGGCCGATGCGCGCGCTGCGTGTCTACGCCGAGACGCTCAACCAGCTCAAATGGGCGATCCTGACCGTGATGAGCGTGCTGGCGCTCGCCTACGTGATGAACCTGTCGGGCGAGACGATCACGCTCGGCACCTGGGCGGCGGGCGCGGGCGGCTTCTTCGCGTTCCTCTCGCCGATCATCGGCTGGCTGGGCACCGCGGTGACGGGCTCGGACACGTCGTCCAACTCGCTGTTCGGCGCCCTGCAGGTGACCGCGGGCAAGAAGGCCGGCATCGACCAGGTGCTGCTCGCCGCCTCGAACAGCTCGGGCGGCGTGCTGGGAAAGATGGTGTCGCCGCAGAACCTCGCCATCGGCGCGGCCGCAGTGGGAATGGCGGGCGAGGAGGGCACGATCTTCCGGAAGGTGCTGGGCTGGAGCCTGCTCCTGCTCTTCCTGCTGGCGTGTCTCGTCCTGCTCCAATCGACCGGCGCGCTGGGTTGGATGGTGCCCTGACGCGGCGGAACGGCACAATGTCGCGGGCATGGCGCACAAGCTGATCGAAGAGCTGCGCGCGGCCTGCGGCGACGACAACGTAGTCACACACCCGCACCAGCTGCGCACCTACGAGTCCGACGGGCTGCTGCGCTACCGCGTGACGCCGCGCGCGGTGGTGCTGCCCGGCTCGGCCGAGGAGGTGCAGAAGGTGCTGCGCGCCTGCCACGAGGCAGAGGTGCCGTGGGTGGCGCGCGGGTCGGGCACGGGCCTTTCCGGTGGCGCGCTTCCGGTCGAGGAGGGCGTGGTGATCGGCGTGAACCGCATGAACCGCGTCCTCGAGGTGGACCTGCCCAACCAGCGGCTCGTGGTCCAGCCCGGGGTGACCAACCTCGACGTGTCCAAGGCCGCCGGGCCGACGCACTTCTACCCGCCCGACCCCTCGTCGCAGATCGTCTGCTCGATCGGCGGCAACGTGGCCGAGAACGCCGGCGGTGCGCACTGCTTCAAGTACGGCTTCACCACCAACTACGTGACCGGGCTCGAGCTGGTGCTTCCGGACGGCGAGCTGATCGAGATCGGCGGCAAGGAGCTCGACCAGCCGGGCTACGACCTGCTCGGCGCGTTCGTGGGCTCCGAGGGAACGCTCGGCATCGCCACCAAGATCACCGTGCGGGTGGTACCGGTACCGGAGGCGGTGCGGACGCTCGTGGCCTTCTTCGCCGACACCACACACGCGGGACGCACGGTGTCCGACATCGTGTCCGCCGGCATCGTGCCGGGCGCGATCGAGATGATGGATTCGCTCGCGATCGAGGCGGCCGAGGGCGCCACCCACGCGGGCTACCCGGCGGACGCCGGCGCCGCGCTGGTGGTGGAGCTCGACGGCTCGGAGGCCGAGTGCGAGCACCGCTTCGAGGAGGTGCGCAAGGTGTGCGAGCGCAACGAGGCGAGCAGCATCCGCATCGCGCAGTCCGAGGAGGAGCGGGCGCTGATCTGGAAGGCGCGCAAGGCGGCGTTCGCCGCGATGGGGCGCGTATCCACGCATTACTACGTGCAGGACGGCGTGATCCCGCGCACCCGCCTGCCGGAGGTGCTCGGCCGCATCGAGGAGCTGTCGAAGGAGTACGGCATGCGCGTGGCCAACGTGTTCCACGCGGGCGACGGCAACCTGCACCCGCTCGTTTGTTACGACGGCCATGTGGAGGGCGAGGCCGAGCGCGCGGAGGAGCTGTCCGGCCAGATCCTGGCCGCGTGCGTGGACGCCGGCGGCTCGATCACCGGCGAGCACGGCGTGGGCTACGACAAGAAGGGCTACATGCCGCGCATGTTCGACGAGCCGGACTTCGAGGCGTTCCAGCGGCTGCGCTGCGCGTTCGACCCGGCCGGCATGGCCAACCCGGGCAAGGTGATGCCCACGCCCAGGCTCTGTGGCGAGGTTCCTGGCCCCTACCGGCAGCACCCGCTGGAGGCCGCCGGGATTGCGGAGCGGTTTTGATGGATGCCGCGGGACAGGTCGCGGATGCAGGTGGCAGGGGGCAGACACTTCGAGTTCGTGGCGGCGGGACCAAGTACGGCTGGGGAACACCGGCAGGCGATCCCGACGTCGAGGTGTCTACCTCGGAGTTGGACCGGATCGTCGAGCACAACGAAGGTGACCTCACCGCGATCCTCGAGGCCGGCGTGCCGCTCGCCCGCGCGCAGGAGCAGTTCGCCTCCGCGGGGCAGATGCTGGCGCTGGACCCGCCGCTCGGGGAGGGCGCCGCCGCCACGATCGGCGGCGTGATCGCCACCGGCGACTCAGGTCCGCTGCGCCATCGCTACGGCGCGCCGCGCGACCTCGTGCTGGGGATGACGGTCGCTCTGTCGGACGGCACGGTGGCGAAATCCGGCAGCACAGTGATCAAGAACGTGGCGGGCTACGACCTGGCCAAGCTCTTCTCCGGCTCGTTCGGCACGCTCGGGCTGATCATGCGAGTTGCGGTGCGGCTGCACCCGCAGCCGCATCAGACGGTCACGGCCGTAGGCCGGGCGAACGACCCGGAGGTGGTGGCCCGCGGCGCCTCCGAGCTGGCGCACGCTTCCCTCGAGAAGGAATGCGTGGACGTTCGCTGGGAGAACGGGTCCGGCGCGGCGATGGCGCGGCTCGGCGGGGTGACCGCAGGCCCGCAGGCCGAGGCCGCCACGCGCCTGCTTCACGAGGCGGGCCTGGATACCGAGCTGGTGGAGGACGACTTCGACCTGTGGGCACGGCAGCGCGACAGCCAGCGCAGCGCCGACCGCGCCGTCGTGCGCGTGTCCGGTCTGCAGACCGAGCTGGCCCGCACGATGCGCGCCGCCGAGTCGCTCGGCGGATCGCTGGTGGGCCGGGCGTCGCTCGGCATCTCGTGGATCACGATCGACCCGCAGCGCATCGCCGATCTGCGCGGCGCGCTCGCGCCCTTCAAGTGCGTGGTGCTCGACGCCCCCCGCGAGGTGCGCGCCTCGCTCGACGTGTGGGACGCCGAGCCCTCGCCGCTCGCCCAGCGCGTGAAGCAGCGCTTCGACCCCGCGGGTGTGTTTGCCCCGGGTACGTTCGCCGGAGGAATCTGACATGGCCGCCTTCGACACCATCCGTCCGCCCGAGCGCGAGCTGATCGAGGACTGCGTGCACTGCGGCTTCTGCCTGCCCACGTGCCCGACCTACCACCTGTGGGGCGAGGAGATGGACTCGCCGCGCGGGCGCATCGTGCTGATGAGCGAGGCCGAGCAGGGCGCCGAGCTGTCGGCGCCGATGGTCACTCACTGGGACCGTTGCCTGGGCTGCATGGCGTGCGTGACCGCCTGCCCCTCGGGCGTGCAGTACGACAAGCTGATCGAGGACACGCGCGCGCAGGTGGAGCGCAACCACTCGCGGAAGCCTGGCGACCGGCTGTTCCGCAGCCTCGTGTTCGAGCTCTTCCCGCACCCGGGCCGTCTGCGCGCGCTGGCGCCGCTGATGGCTCTCGCGCGCAGGCTCGGCATCCCGAAGCTGGCGCGGCGCGGCGGTCCCTTCCCGCGGCTGCGCGCGATCACCGCGCTCACGCCGGAGACGCCGCTGCTGGGGACGATGAGGCGCCTGCCCGAGCACACGAAGGCCCGTGGCGAGAAGCGCGGCACCGTCGGCCTGCTCCAGGGCTGCGTGCAGCGGGTGTTCTTCCACGACGTGAACGTGGCCACCGCGCAGGTGCTCGCGGCCGAGGGCTTCGAGGTGCGGGCGCCGCGACTGCCGCGCTGCTGCGGAGCGCTGCAGATGCACACCGGCTACGACTCGCGCGACCTGGCGCGCGCGACGATCGAAGCGTTCGAGCAGTGCGACTTCGTGGTGGCGAACGCGGCCGGCTGCGGCTCTTCGATGAAGGACTACGCGCACCTCTTGCGCGACGATCCACAGTGGGCACAACGTGCGGAGCGCTTCTGCGCGAAGGTGCGCGACGTGACCGAGCTGCTGGCCGAGGCGGGCACGCGCGCGACGCGCCATCCGGTCGGCCAGAAGGTCGCCTACCACGACGCGTGCCACCTCGCCCACGCGCAGGCCGTGCGCGCCCAGCCGCGCGAGCTGCTGGCCGAGATTCCAGAGCTCGAGCTGGTGGAGCCGCAGGGATGGGAGATTTGCTGCGGCTCAGCGGGTATCTACAACCTGCTCAACCCCGAGCCCGCCACGGAGCTCGGGCGCCGCAAGGTGGAGAACCTTCTCGCCACCGGCGCGAAGACGATCGCCGCGGGCAACCCCGGCTGCGCGATCCAGATCGCGGCCGTGAGCGAGCAGATGGGCCACCCACTGCGGGTGATCCACCCGATAGAGCTGATTCAGATGTCGATACAGGGAGGCAACAGGAATGGCAGGCGTTGACGTGCAGGGACTCGAGATCCACGCACCGGTGAAGGGCCGCATGGAGGAGGTGCTGACGGAGGAAGCGCTCGAGTTCGTGTCGGGCCTGCACCGGAAGTTCGAGGGCACGCGCCAGGAGCTGCTCCAGAAGCGCGCGGAGCGCCGTGCCAGGCTCGACGCCGGCGGTTCGCTCGACTTCCTCGACGAGACACGCAACATCCGTGAGGACGACAGCTGGGTGGTGGCCGCCGCGCCAACCGACCTTATGAACCGCCGCGTGGAGATCACCGGGCCGACGCAGCGCAAGATGGTGATCAACGCGCTCAACTCGGGCGCGCGCGGCTTCATGGCGGACTTCGAGGACTCGAACTCGCCGACCTGGCAGAACATGATCGAGGGCCACGTGAACCTCACGGACGCGATCGAGCGCACGATCGAGTTCTCACAGGACGACGGCAAGGAATACAAGCTGGGCGACGAGGTGGCCACGCTGCTCGTGCGCCCGCGCGGCTGGCACCTGCCGGAGAAGCACATCACCGTCGACGGCGAGCCGATCGCGGGCTGCCTCGCGGACTTCGGGTTCTACTTCTTCCACAACGCGCGACGCTTGATCGAGCGCGGCAGCGGGCCGTATTTCTACCTGCCCAAGATGGAGTCGCACCTGGAGGCGCGGCTCTGGCACGACGTGTTCACGCACGCCGAGGAGGAGTTGGGCATCGACCACGGCACGATCCGCGCGACCGTGCTGATCGAGACCGTGCCCGCGGCCTTCGAGATGGACGAGATCCTCTACGAGCTGCGCGACTACGGCTGCAGCCTGAACGCCGGCCGCTGGGACTACATGTTCTCGATGATCAAGTGCTTCCGCGACCGCGCGGACTTCACGCTGCCGGACCGCAACAGCGTGACGATGACGGTGCCGTTCATGCGCGCGTACACGGAGCTGCTCGTGAAGACGTGCCACAAGCGGGGCGCGCACGCGATGGGCGGGATGGCCGCCTTCATCCCCTCGCGCACCGACGAGGAGGCGAACGAGAAGGCGCAGGCCAAGCTGCGCGACGACAAGAAGCGCGAGGCCACAGACGGTTTCGACGGTACGTGGGTCGCGCACCCGGACTCGGTGAAGAACGCAATGGAGCAGTTCGACGCCGTGCTGGGCGACAAGCCCAACCAGGTGGACCGCAAGCGCGACGACGTGGACGTCTCCGCCGCCGACCTGCTCGACGTGAAGTCCACGCCCGGTGACATCACCGAGGAGGGCCTGCGCAACGACGTGAACGTGGGCATCCAGTACATCTCGTCGTGGCTGCGCGGCAACGGCGCCGCGGGCATCTACGGCCTGATGGAGGACGCCGCCACCGCGGAGATCGCGCGCTCGCAGGTGTGGCAATGGCTGCGCCACGGCGCGGAGCTCACGAGCGGTCAGAGGGTCACGACCGAGCTCGTGAAGCAGTTCGAGACCGAGGAGCTCGAGCGGATCCGCAGCGAGATCGGGGACGACGAGTGGTTCGAGAAGGAGGGCCGCCCGGAGGAGTCGCGCATGCTGTTCGAGCAGGTGGCGCTGGCGGAGGACTTCCCGGAGTTCCTCACGCTGCCGGCATACGACTACCTGCTGGAGCACATCGAGAAGACGGGAAGCCGCTTCTCCTCATAGCTTGCGTTTTGCTTGCGCTTGCAATTTGCTTGCGCTAGCCTGAAGCTGTGAAGACGAAGGCCCGACCCACCCCCGCGTTCTTCAAGGCGCGCGACCCTGAGCGCGTGACGACCGCGCTCCACGCGATCGACGGCGGCGCACCGCTTGCGGAGCTGGACGCCGCACTGGCGGATGCGCTGGGCGGATCGGACGCCGCAGTGCGGGACTACGTACGTGCATACCGCGCGCTCACGGACCGCCTGCTCGAGCAGGCGGGAGAGGTGCGGCCGGATCTGCTGCTGGTGTCGGGGGATCGAGTGGTGGCGCTGGCGCACGCGCCGGTGGAGGCGCTCGTGGGAGCCTCGGCCGAGGCGCCCTTCGGGCCCTGGACAGCGGCGTACGCGCCGGGCGACGCGGTCGCGCTGGACCTGACCAACCGCGTGCGGCAACTGATCGGCCTCCCCGGCCTCACGCCGCCCGCTCCCCGGAACGGCGCGCGGCCCCGCGCCGACGACCTCGAGGCCCAGCGCTTCCTGCGGCGCGTGCGGCGGCACCTCGACAGCACGGACGAGCAGGTGCCGCTGCTGCGCGTGAAGAGCGCCTTCGACCTGTCCACCAGGGAGCTGGCGGACCTGTTCGGCGTGAGCCGGCAGGCGGTGGACCAGTGGGCGGAGCGCGGGGTCCCGGGCGATCGCCAGGAGAAGCTCGGCACCGTCCTCGCCGTGCTGGATCTGCTCGAGCGCAAGCTCAAGAGCGGGCGCCTGCCAGGCGTCGCGCGGCGGCCTGCCGAGGCTTACGGCGGCAAGACGATGCTCGAGCTGATCGAGGACGACCGCCACCGCGAGTTGCTCGACATCGTGCGCGCAAGCTTCGACTGGGCCAGCGCCGCGTAGATGCCCTACGGCCACTCGGCCACGCGCGGCGGCTCCTACAACCGCCTCGCCGAGCCGGACTGGATCGACCCGCTGGACACGAGCTACTCGCTCCGCGGCGGGCGCTGGAACCCGCCGGAGAGCTTCCCCACGCTCTACCTCAACCGGGGCCTGCGGATGGCGCGCCTCCAGGTGCGGCACAAGCTCGCCGGTCAGCCCTACGGCGTGGAGGACCTGGACGAGTCCGAGCAGCATGACCTGGTGGAAGTCGACGTGCCGGAGAGAAGGGACTGGCTGGGCTGCATCACCGCCCGAGCGCTGACAGCGGTCGGCCTCCCCGAGAGCTATCCGCGCCACCGCAACGGACGGCCGGTGGCACGCCTGGACTGCCAGCGCATCGGCGGCAGGGCATTCGACGCTGGCCGGCCCGGAATCGCTTGCCGCTCAGCCGCACGCGGCACCACCCAGAACGACGAGGAACTCGCCATCTTCGATCGAGGCGAAGGCGCCGGCGTGCGTCCGATCAGCCGGCGCTCATTCGCAGACTGGTTCTGGGACTAGTGCCCCAGCACCTCCTCGAGCGGCACCTCATCCGCGGGCGGGGCGGTGCTGAAATCCTCGTCATCCACCCAGTGCAGCCACCTCTCGAAGGCGCTCACTTCCTTCCGCGCCTCGCGTAGCCGCATGAAGGCGCCGAGCTCGCGCGGCGTGCCGAGAGACCGCTGGTACACCTCGTCCAGATGGGCCTGACGGTTCATCGCGTCCTCCAGCCGCGCAACGGCACGCTGATGCTCGTCTCGCTGCTCCAGTCCGTGATCGGTAAGGGTCATTTCATCCTCCCTCTCAAGGTCGAGGACCCTTCCCTGAATCGTGCTTAAGGTACTCCGCGTTCCCGGGTCAGGGAATACCCAACATGGCGTAGCTGCTTGATGGAACCCGCCTCGCTCACCGACGCGAAATCGAGCAGCCTGATCGCAAACTCGTCGAGCGCGTTCTCGCCGACCACCGCATGGCACCAGACACCCGCCTGACGGCAGCGCGTGGCCACCTCGCCGACGGCCTTGCCGGCCAGCGTCTGCTCGTCGAGCCTGCCCTCGCCGGTCACCACCGCGCGCGAGGCGCGCATCAGCTCGTCGAAGCCGAGGGTGTCGAGCACGTAGGCGGCGCCGGGCACGAGCTTCGCGCGCCTGTACGCGTACAGCCCGCCGGAGAGCGCGCCGGCCGCTCCGGTCATCGGCACTCCGCGCGGGTCGCGCGGCGCAGCGGCGGCGAACTTGTCGAGGCGCTTCTCGAGCCGGCCGATCATCCGCTTGTCCGCACCCTTCTGCGGGCCGAACACTCGCGGCGCCTCCTCGAACGGCGTGCGGACGTCGCACAGCACCTCGAGCTTCGGGTCCACACCGGCGCTGTCGAGCGCCTCGATCGCTCCCGCGCCCCCATCCATCGTCGCGCTGCCGCCCACCGTCAGCAGCACCTCCTTGGCGCCCGCCTCGACCGCCGCGACGATCACCTCGCCGGTGCCGCGTGTAGACGCCTTCCACGGGTCGAGCTCCGACTCGTCAAGTAGCGCCAGCCCGCTGGCCTCGGCGGTCTCGACCACGGCGCGCCCGTCGGGCAGCAGCGCGAAGCGCGCCGTGACCGGACGCCCGAGCGGATCGCTCACCTCAGCCGTGCGCAGCTCCCCGCCTGTGGCGACCACGAGCGCGTCCATCGTGCCCTCGCCGCCGTCGCCGATCGGCAGCTCCTCGGCCTCGACGCCGCCCTTGCGCAGCCCGTCCGCCAGCGCGCGGGCAACATCGGCCGCCGCCAGCGTCCCCTTGAAGCTGTCAGGCGCAACGAGGATCATCGGCGCGCAATAGTGACCGACCAGTCCGCAGAAGTTCTCCTCGAGCGCAACCGCGCGGGGTTCGACGGCCTCGGCGGCGGGATCTACTCCTTCTACATCGCGCGCCCGGCGCTGTCGCGAGTGGTCGGTGGGCTCGTATGGGGCGGCAGCACCGCGCCCTTCTACGAACGCCTGTCGCTCGTGAGCACGCTGCCGGACGGCGGCACCGTCGTCGACGCACCGTGCGGCGCGGGCGTGGCGTTCGGGGCGCTTGCTCCGCGACAGGACGTGCGCTACCTCGCGCTCGACCTATCCCCGGGCATGCTGGCGCGCGCCCGCGAGCGGGCGCAGAAGCTGGGCTTGTCACAGATCGACCTGGTGCGGGGCGACGCGACGCAGATCCCGATCGAGGACGGCGGCGCCGACCTGTTCCTGTCCTGGTGGGGGCTGCACTGCCTGCCGGATCCGGAGGCGGCCGTGCACGAGGCGGCGCGCTGCCTCAGACGCGGCGGGCGCCTGGTCGGCGCGATGATCTGCCGGGGCACGCGTCTGCGCCAGCGGCTGCTCGTGCGGCCCGGTCACGGCCTGTTCGGTCCTGGCGGCACGCCGGAGGATTTGGCGGCATGGATCGAGCGCGCCGGGCTGCACCAGGAGAGGCTCCGCACCTCCGGGCCGTTCGCCTACTTCGAGGCATCGGCATAATCGAGCACATCGCCGAGCAAGCCACAGAGGACACCACCTACCAGCTGAACGACGAGCAGCTGTCCTTCCGGGAGGTGGTCCGCCAGATAGCGCAGGAGCGCGTCGCGCCGCGCGCCGCGGAGATCGACGAGAAGGCCGAGTACCCGCACGACCTGCGCAAGCTCCTGGCCGAGCAGGACATCCTCGGGCTGCCGTTCGATGAGGAGCATGGCGGCACCGGCACCGGCACCCTGACGCTGAACATCGCCGTGGAGGAGCTGGCGAAGGCTTGCGCGTCGACGGCGCTGATCCTGATGGTGCAGGAGCTCGGCTCGCTGCCGATCAAGCTGTTCGGCTCCGACGAGCTCAAGCAGCGCTACCTGCCGCGGCTTGCGAGCGGCGAGTGGACACCGGCGTTCGCGCTGTCCGAGGTGGAGGCGGGCTCCGACCCCGGCGGCATGCGCACTCGCGCGGTGCGGGACGGCGACGGCTGGGTGCTGAACGGCGAGAAGAACTGGATCACCAACCTGGGCATCGCCGACCTGTTCGTGGTGTTCGCCGTCACGAACCCGGAGGAGGGCCACTCGCGCGGCATCTCGGCGTTCGTGGTGGAGACGGACTGGCCGGGCGTCTCGATCGGCAAGCTCGAGCACAAGATGGGCATCCGCGGCTCGCCCACCGGGCAGCCGGTGTTCACGGACGTCCGCGTGCCGGCGGAGAACCTGATCGGCGAGGAGAACGGCGGCTTCAAGGTGGCGATGGCGACGCTCGACCGCTCGCGCCTGGGCGTCGCGGCACAGGGGCTCGGCCTCGCGCAGGGCGCGACCGACTTCGCGGCCGCGTACGCGAAGGAGCGGCGCCAGTTCGGCAAGCCGATCATCGGCTTCCAGGGAATCCAGTTCAAGCTGGCCGACATGGAGACGCAGTGCGCCGCGGCGCGCGAGCTGCTCTACAAGGCGTGCGCGAAGGTGGACCGCGGCGAGCCCGACATGGGCAAGTACTCGGCGATGGCCAAGCTCTTCTGCTCCGACACGGCGATGGCCGTGACCACCGACGCGGTGCAGGTGCTGGGCGGCTACGGCTACGTGAAGGAGTACCCGGTGGAGCGCATGATGCGCGACGCCAAGATCACGCAGATCTACGAGGGCACAAACGAGATCCAGCGGCTCGTGATCGCGAGGACGCTCTGATGGAGCAGCGCCTGAGCCTCGTCACGTTCGGAGTCCGGGACCTCGCGCGAGCGCGCGCCTTCTACGAGGCGATGGGGTGGAAGTCGGGCGCCGCGCCCGCCGACGACGTTGTGTTCTTCCAGGCCGGCGGGATGATCATCGCGCTCTGGGGCCGCGACCAGCTCGCCGAGGACAGCTGCGTGACCGACAGCGGCGGCTGGGGCGGCATCACGGTGGCCTACAACGCGCGCTCGCCCGAGGAGGTGGACGAGGTGCTCGCGCAGGCCGAGGCCGCGGGCGGCACCGTGCCGCGGCGCGGGGCCGAGACGTTCTGGGGCGGCTACTCGGGCATCTTCATCGACCCCGACGGACACCCGTGGGAAGTCGCCCACAACCCCCACTGGACGATCGCGGACGACGGCAGCGTCCACCTCGGCGGATGAGCGAGGACCCCACCGGCTGGTTCGACGAGCTGTACGCGGCGGCCGAGCGTGGCGAGCGGGACGTGCCGTGGGACCGCGCGGAGCCGAACCCGCGGCTGGTGGAGTGGGCGCGAGACCGGGAGGTGAGCGGCGAGGGCAAGAGCGCCGTCGTGGTCGGCTCGGGACTGGGCGAGGACGCCGAGTACGTGGCGAGCCTTGGGTTCGACACCACGGCGTTCGACGTCGCGCCAACCGCGATCCGGGCGATGGAGCGCAAGTTCCCGGGCTCGCGCGTGAGGTACGTGGTGGCCGACCTGCTGGATCCGCCGGCCGACCTCCGCCAGGCGTTCGACTTCGTGCTCGAGAGCATCACGGTGCAGGCGCTGCCGCCGGACTACCACGCGGAGGCGACCAAGCGGGTGACCGAACTGGTGGCCCCGGGCGGCACGCTGCTGGTGCTGTCGGCCGCGCGCGAGGAGGACGACGAGCCGGATGGGCCGCCCTGGCCACTGACCCGCAGAGAGGTCGAGGCATTCGAGCAGGGCGGCCTCGAGACCGTACGCATCGAGGCGATCCACGACGTGACGGACGAGTCGTTCCCGCACCGCTGGCGCGCGGAGCTCCGCCGCCCGGCGTAACGCAGCTTTCGTGCGGACACCCTCGACCGCGCGCGGCCGAGGCGAGATGATCCGCCGCATGGAGGGCTACGAAGAGGGACAGAAGATCTGGGTCGAGCAGCAGGACGGCTCGCAGCGCGCCGCGATCTTCGTCGGCGAGGCCGCGCAGGACACATGGTTCGGCGGCGGCCCCGGCGTGTACGTGGTCTATCCGGACACACGCTCTGGCGAGGAAGTGGAAGCTTTCCGCGTGGTCCCGCGCGACGACGCGGCCGATTGACAGCCCCCCGTAGGGCGAGTAGCGTCGCCAAGTGGGTATAAGGAAGCTCTTAGTGGCGGCTGCCCTGGCAGGGCTCGCACTTCTCTCCGCCGCCGCGATTGCGATCAGTGCGCCCGGCGACCTCGACCCCGGCTTCAACGGCACCGGCAAGCTGGTCCTCGACTTCGGGGGATCCGACTCGGCGAACGCCGTGGCGATCCAGCCCGACGGGAAGATCCTGATCGCGGGCACCGGCCCGAGCAACGACTTCGTGATCAGCCGCATCCTTCCCAGCGGCTCCCTGGACCTCAGCTTCGGCGGAGGAACCGGCACGACGAGGATGGACCTCGGCAGCCAAGCTCAGCCCACCTCGATCGCGATCGCACCCGACGGCAAGATCGTCGTTGCCGGAGTGGTGGGCGCGTTCAGCGGGAATGCCGACGCCGCCGTCGCCCGCCTCGACCCGGACGGCACACCGGACTTGACATTCGGTCCACAGGGCTGGCGGGACGCGAACCTCGGTGGCAGCGACGACAAAGCCACGGGCGTGGCCGTGCTTGCCGACGGCAAGATCGTCCTGTCGGGGACCGGAGGCTCGAGCCGCATCTTTCATGTCGCGCGGCTCACCACCAGCGGCCATTACGACGGGACGTTCGCCGGAAGCGGCCTGACAGACATTCCAGGCACCGAGAACGGAGACGCCCGCGGTCTGGCGCTGACGCCCGACGGCAAGATCGTCGTCGTCGGCACGGTCTATGCAAACGGCCATTCGGACATCGGCGTCGCTCGCCTGAGCGCGGGAGGAGTGCCCGACTCGAGCTTCGACGGCGACGGCGTGCGGGTCGTCAACTCCGGCGTGAACGAGGAGGGCGCAGCTGTGGTCGTGCAGCCCGACGGGCGCGTGCTCGCCGCCGGCAACAACCAGATCCAGAACTTCCTGCTGATGAGGTTCGACACGGGCGGCTCGCCGGACAACGACTTCAACGGCGACGGCGTCGTCAAGGTCGCATTCGCAGCGGGGTCGCAGTTCGCGAGAGCGCTGGCGCTTCAGCCGGACGGGAAGATCGTTTTGGCCGGCACGGCGGAAAAGGGCCTGGGGTTCGCGCGCGTCCAGCCGGGTGGCGCCCTCGACACGACCTTCAGCGACGACGGCCGGCAGGTCGTCCTGTTCACATCGAACACCAACGACACCGCGAACGGCGTCGCGATCGAGCCGGACGGAGGCATCATCGGCGCCGGGAAGGTGGGGCCGGGGGCGAGCAGCGACATCGCGCTCGTCCGGCTTGAGGGCCCGCCGGGTGGAGCGGGCGGTCCCGGCGGCGGAAGCGGCGGCGGCGGCACATCGGGAGCGAGCCTGAGGTGCGGCGGCAAGCGCGCCACGATCATCGGCACGGGCGGCAGGGACAGGC
>Ga0207657_10003853_pt1 | contig 15931 bp, 9 predicted proteins | sample KBSC33metaG_FD_184316 | JGI IMG/M metagenome (GOLD analysis project Ga0207657, IMG submission 184316) | Corn rhizosphere microbial communities from Kellogg Biological Station, Michigan, USA - KBS C3-3 metaG (SPAdes) (version 2) | ecosystem: Host-associated > Plants > Roots > Rhizosphere > Soil ... | reverse complement strand
AACTGGTTCCGCAAAGGCGACGACGGCAAGTTCCTGTGGCCGGGTTTTGGCGACAACATGCGCGTGCTCGAGTGGATCCTCGGCCGCTGCACCGGCAGCGAAGACGCCGAGGAAACGCCAATCGGCAACCTGCCGCGCGTGCAGGACATGAATCTCGATGGGCTGGACCTTCCGCGCTCGAAACTCGAAGCACTGCTGCATGTGGACACGGAAAGCTGGAGTGCCGAATATGAAAGCATCGGCGAATACCTGGCCTCATATGGTGCGCATATGCCGCAGGCGCTGCTGGACGAACAGCAGCGCATCGCCGCGCTTCTCACCGGCGAGGAAGTGGAAGCCGTGGGCACGCCATGAAGATCGCCTCTCCCGCTGGCGGGAGAGGCCGGCGCGCAACGCGCGCCGGGTGAGGGTGGTGCATCAGCAGCCGGTAACATCGGCTTTGTCGTGGCGCCACCCTCATCCGCCCTACGGGCACGTTCACTCGGGCCATCCATGGCCCTCGCCCCCGCGGGCGGCTCCGCCGTGCACTTCGGCAATCCTGCCGAAGTGTCTCCCGCCAGCGGGAGAAGGGAATTAAACCCGCGGCCGCCTTCGCGCATCCAAGCACACAAATGGATGGCGCTGCCTTGACACTGGATATCGGTTTGACGGAAACCCCGGCTCCCAATGCGGATTCCGCGCTCGTGCGGCGCGCCGCTTCGGGCGACACCGCGGCATTCGAGCAGTTGTACCGCAGCCATGTCGGACGCGTGCACGGAGTGATCCTGCGCCTGCTCGGCATGGACCGGGCACGCGCCGAAGAGCTGACGCAGGAAGCATTCGTGCGGGCCTGGCAGAAGCTGGACAGCTATCGCCATGAAAGCGCGTTTTCAACGTGGTTGCATCGGCTCGGAGTCAATACGGCGCTGATGGAATTGCGCGGCCGCCGCGACGAACAAGCGATGGCCGATGACGAATTGCAAGCGGCTGCCGGCGGCGAAATGCCGTTTTGCGCCGCCGAGCGTGCCGATCTGGAACGCGCGGTTTCGAATCTGCCGCCGCGCGCGCGCGCCGTGCTCGTGCTGCACGACGTCGAAGGCTGGAAGCACGGAGAGATTGCGAACGAACTCGGCATGGCGGTCGGGTCATCCAAAGCACAGTTGCATCGCGCACGCGGCCTGTTGCGGCGTGCGCTCGGAGGTGAGGCATGAACGTGAACAATGAATTCGAATGGCGCGCGGGCATGCGCCAGCTGGGTGGCGGCGCCGAACCGGCGCGCGACCTGTGGCCGGAAATCGCCGCGCGGATCGCGACGCGACCCGTCGCGCGGCAGGACCGCTGGCAGATTGCGTTCGCGATGGCGGCGACGCTGGTGATCGCGCTCGGTGCCGGTCTGGTCGCGCAGCGCGGCAATTGGCAGACGCTGTCGGCCGATACGCGGGCGCCTGCAGTGGCGCCGACGGCGCTGGACTGGGCGCAACCGCGCGACGCCAGGCTCGCCGCCGCCGCACGCGATCTGGACAACGCAAGCGCAAATCTGCAACAGGCGCTGGAGCAGCGCCCCGACGCGGTGTTCCTGGTCGGACTGCTCAATCGCGCCAATGGTCAACGCATGCGCCTCATGAAGCAACAATCGTATACGGGCGCCTAACGAGGAAATGAAAATGAACAAGCACAATGTGCGTCTGCTGGTGTTTTCGATCTGGATGGCCCTGACCGGCGCCAGCGTCGTCGCCGCGGATGCGATCGAGAATCGCACGATCGATGCCGGCAGCGAAGAAAAGGCATTGAACGAGTCCTGGAACGTCGCTCCTGATGCGCGCATCGCGGTCGAGAACGTGCGCGGCAGCGTCACGATCACCGGCTGGGACAAGTCGCAGGTCGAACTGCGCGGCAGTCTCGGCGCCGGCTCGAAGCTTGAGGTGTCCGGGGATTCCGCGCATCTCGGCCTGAAAGTCGACAGTCACGATGAAAGCTGGTTCGGCAAGCACGGTCCGAACGACGACAGCGATCTGACGCTGCACGTCCCGCGCAACGCAGCGCTGGAAGTGCAAGTTGTCAGCGCCGATGCGAACGTCACCGACGTGGCCGGGAAATCGATCGAGGTGCACGGCGTGAGCGGCACGCTCGGCGTGCGCAGTGCCGCGGCGGAAGTCGATGTCGAAAGCGTCAGCGGCGACGTTTCATTCGCGGCTCCGCAGCCGAATCCGAATGGTCGCGCGCACCTGCAGACCGTCAGCGGCAGTATCAACGCAAAGAATCTCGGCGGGCGCGTAAAGCTCGAAACCGTTTCCGGCGACATTGGCCTCGAAGACGCGCCGGTGCAGGAACTGGAAACCGGCACGGTTTCGGGCGACGTGCGCCTGCACGTCACGCCGACCGGGCACGCGCGCCTGCATCTGGAATCGATGAGCGGCGACGTGCGCCTTTACGTGCCGGAAAACCTGTCCGCGCATGTGGACGCGTCGACGTTCAGTGGCGACATCCACAGCGACTTCGGCAAGGTGCAGACGAAGGACCGTGGTCCGGGCAGCAGCCTCGAGGCCAAGGTCGGCAACGGCGACGCCGAAATCGACATGCAATCGTTCAGCGGCAGCCTCGAGTTGCGCAAGAGCAATTGACGCAAAACGCTAGAGCCGCGACGGAAACGACATCAACTCGGGAATGAATGGCGCGTACGCGCGCCACCGTCCGACCGAACGCGTGTAGACCGGTTGCCGCGCTTGCCAGATGCTGGACGAATTGATGGGCGCGGCAGGTCCGCCTGCTTCGGTTTCGGTGCTCGGCATGCCGATGAATGCACGCAGGCCGGCGAGGGCCGCGTCAGGGTCGGCAACGAAATCCTCGTAATCGCAGACGTGGATCGGTATCGAAAGCGTGCGCTGCCAATGCGTGACCAGCTCGTCGAAGCCCGCCATATAGGCGGCAATGTCGGCAAAGTCATAGGCGAAGCCGCAATCCTCGTGCGCGAAATCCTGGCACCACAACGATAGGGCGGTGTCGCGCCGGTCGCGCCGGCACAGCACGACGCGCGCTTGCGGAAACATCGCCGCGATGACATGCATGTAGCGGAAATTCAGCGGATCCTGGTCGATGTACCACGTTGCCGGCGCATCGTCCTGGCGTGCATGTGCAAAATACAGCGCGGCGGCTTCCTCCAACGCGTTCGCGTCCTGAAGGTGCTCGCCCGCGATCAGTTGCTCGGCGATGAAGCGCAATGTGCGCAATTCGCCACGGTCGCGCGCGCGCGCGTTGCGGGCGATTCGCGTGGCCGTGAGCGTAGTTCCGGTGCGCGGCAGGCCGAGCACGAAAACCGGAACGAAATCTGCCGGTATCGCCACTCGGACCGGCGCGACCCGCTCACTCATGCGTTGTGCGACGAACTTCTGCCAATCGGAGGATGACCATGACTGCTGCGCATGCACCAGCGCATTGGCCTCGCGCAGGATGCGCGCGGCCGAGCGGAAGTCGCCGATGTCGTCATACGCTTTGGCCAGACCGAAGCCGGTGGCGGCGCGCGCGCGCGGAGCAGCATCGGAATCGGCGAAATGCGTGGTGAATCGGACGAAGTCCGCATGACCTGCGCTTTCGTAGCGCAGTGTATGCGCGAGCGCGCCCAGCACGAATATTGTGTCGAGGTCCACGTTTGCATCGAGCGCGGCGAGGTAGCGGGCGCGCGCACGAGCGAAGTCGCCGACTTCGCGCGCGACATGGCCGGCCAGTGCGAGAAACGCCGCGGAGGTCGGGTGTCGCGCGAGCGTGTCTTCGCACAATTTGTCGGCCAGACCTTGCCGATGGCATTGCTGGATGAATTCGGCACCGCGCAGGCTGTGCTGCGGATCGAAGTCGTGCATGCGACACCATTCGAACACCATTGCGGAAGCGGCATCCAGTTGTCCTTGCGTCTGCAACAACTTCGCGAGCAGCCAGGTTGCGTTCTCGTGGCCGGGTTCGCGCGCGAGCAGATCGCGCAGGATCGTTTCGCAACGAACGACGTCGCTTTGCTCCCACAGTTTGCGCGCGAGGGCAAACTCGGCGTCGGCGGTGTTGCTGGCGGCGGCAATCGGCATGCTCCGCCATTTTGCCACAGCGCGTCACGCTGGCCGCGGATTCATGCGACCATACGCGCCGCGCCAAATAGGTGGTCTGGTTGACGACGGGATGAGGACGAAAGCAAGTTCACGGTTGCAGGGATTGTCGCCCGCCGCGGCGCAACTGATCGTGGCGGCCGCGCAAGCCCTGGATGCCGGTCGCGCCGATCAGGCTTCGCAATACCTCGGTGGCGTGCTGGCCAGCAATCCGGAGCATCCGGAAGCGCTGCGACTGGAAGCCGGAATCCTGAGTTTGCGCGGACAGCATGCGCAGGCGATCCAGGCGATCCAGCGTGCGGTCGCGCAGCGCGCGGACGATGCGCTGTACCACAACACGCTCGGCACCGTGCTCGCCGACGGCGGCGATTTCGACGGCGCAATTGTCGCGCTGCGCCGCGCGGCCGAGTTGCAGCCGGAGCTGGCGACGACCTGGTACAACCTCGGCATCATTCTCACGCGTTGCGTGCGTTACGCCGAAGCCGGCGAAGCATTGCGGCGCGCCGTGTCGCTGGCGCCGCAGCACGCGTTGGCGCGGGCGCAGCTCGCCGACGCGCTCAAGGTCAGCGGGCAGATCGATGAAGCCGTCGCCGAATATCGCAAGGTGCTCGCCATGCAGCCCTGGAGCGGCATGGCATGGTGGGGCTTGGCCAACATCAAGACCTTGCGGTTCGAATCGAAGGACAGCGATGCGATTCGCTCCGCACTGAGCGATGCGCGCGCCAGCGACGACGACCGCATTGCATTGGGTTTCGCGCTGGCCAAAACACTCGACGATCAAGGCCGCTACGCCGAGTCATTGGAGGCGCTGGCGCAAGCGAATGCAATCGCGCGCCGGCGCGTCACCTGGAATGCCGGCGCATTCAGTGCGGCGATCCGCGAAATCGAAGCGGCGTTCGCAGCGGTGCCGGCCATCGCCTCCGGGCTTGGCCGTGAAGTGATCTTCGTGCTCGGCATGCCGCGTTCCGGTACGACGCTCGTCGAGCAGATTCTCGCTTCGCACTCGCAAGTGGAGGGCGCCGGCGAGCTGTCGGATCTGCCGTTGCTGATCAACGAGGAATCCAGGCGGCGGCACTTGGCGTTCCCGCATTGGATCAGCGCGATGCAGCCTGAGGACTGGCGCAGGCTCGGTGAAAGTTATCTGCGGCGAACGGCGCATTGGCGCGAACACAAGCCGATTTTCGTCGACAAACTGCCGAACAACTGGATCTACATCGCGGCGATCCGCAGCATGCTGCCGGAAGCGCGCATCGTCGTTTGTCGACGCGATCCGCTGGAGACGTGCCTGTCGTGCTATCGCCAGCATTTCGCCGGCAATGACTACACGCGCAGCTTCGACGATCTTGCCGCGTACTGGCATGAGTTCGATCGCAGCACGCGGCAATTCGCATCCGCGCAGCCCACGCGCGTGTATGCGCACGTCTACGAGGAACTGCTCGCCAACCCGGAACGCAGCATTCGCGCGCTGCTGGATTTTTGCGGATTGCCGTTCGAAGAAGCGTGCCTGAATTTCCACGAGAACACACGTGACGTGCGCTCGCCGAGCGCGGCACAGGTGCGCGAGCCGTTGCGCGACACGGCGCGCGCCGCACGTTACGGTGCGCTGCTGGATCCTCTGCGGCGCGCACTGAATCCGTGAAATGAGCGAAGCGGATTTCCTTGCCGAATTGCGCAGCCGCGCGCTGCGCGGAGATGCAGCGGGTGCAGAGCGAATTGCGCTTGCGGCGCTGAATGAACATCCGCAATCGAACGAATTGCGCCGCGCCTTGGCCGGCATTTATCGGCAAACGCAGCGCGATGCTCAAGCCGAGATTCTTTTGCGCGAAGTGTTGGCGCAAGACGCCGGCGATGCCGCGGCGGCATTCACGTTGGCGGAAATCCTCAAAGATGCCGGCCGCCTGAGCGGCACGGCGGCCGTGCTGCGCGCGTATTTCGATGCGGGCGATCACGACGCGAACCTGGGGATACGTGCGATCGAGATGCTCGCCGATTGCCAGCGCCAAACCGATGCCGCGGCAATAGCGGAAAGCGCGCTCGGGAAGAATCCGCACGATGCTCGACTGCACGCGTACGCCGGCATGCTGCAAGTGCAAACCGGCGCGTTCGCGCAAGCACGCGAGCATTATTTGTATGCGCTCGCGCACAGCACGCATGCATGCGAGTGGAATGCGCCGCACGGCTTGTCATCGGCGCAGCGCTATACGAGCGCCGCGCATCCCGATTTCGCACTGATGCGCGAGTGCCTGGCGCGCACCGATCTGAGCGACAAGGCGCGTTCGAGTCTGCTGTTCGCACTGGGCAAGGCATACGACGACATCGGCGACCATCCACTAGCGGCAGCGTATTTGCGCGAAGGCAACGCGTTCGCCCATGCGGCCACGCTGTGGTCGCGCAAAAACTGGCGGCGTGCGATCGAGTCGCGGCTCGCGGCGAAGCCAATATCGAACCGGCTCGATGCGCCACAGTGGACGCCGGTGTTCATCGTCGGCATGCCGCGCTCGGGCACCACTTTGCTCGCCGAGCTGCTCACGCGCCATCCGCTCGTATGCAACCGCGGCGAGCTGCCGTGGCTCGCCAATCTGGCGGCACAGCCGGCGCTGGCCGGAAATCCTTCGCGCAGCGTGCTCGAACGCACTGCGGCGACGTACGCAGCGCAACTGTTGCAGGATGACGCCGGCGACGCACGGTTTTTCATCGACAAGCAGCCGCTCAACTTCCGCTACGTCGATTTGATGCTCGCGTTGTGGCCGAATGCCAGAATCATTCATTGCCGTCGCAATGCGCGCGATACGGCACTGTCGTTGTGGTCGCAGTCGTTCGTCGAGGACGTGCAGGGTTATGCGTACGATTTTGAAGACATGGCGCTGGTCATGCGCGACGAGCAGCGATTGATGGCGCGCTGGCGCAAGCTCTACCCAGGGTCGATTTTCGAAGTGCATTACGAACAGCTCGCCGCCGATTCGGAAAACGTGATCGCACGACTCGGCGCGTGGCTTGGTCTGCCTGCGCAACCGGCAACGAACAAGGCGTCGAGCACGATCAGCACCGCGAGTCTATGGCAAGCGCGCCAACCGGTTTATACACGCTCGGTCGAGCGCTGGCGCAACTATGTGGAGTTTGTGCCGGAGTTGCTGAAGTTTGCCGCGGAATGACGATGCCGGTCATACCCGGCCATAAAAAATAAAAAAAGCCGCGCGATTTCTCGCGCGGCTTCGAGTTGCACTCACGTTGGTTGGATCAGAATTTGACGGTCACGCGTGCGAAGTAGTAGCGGCCCAGCGTGTCGAAGTTCGCCGTATCGGTATTGGCGTTGTTCGAGTTGTTCGCCCACAGGTACGGCGGCTGGATGTCGCCGACATTGTCGATACCCAGATCGATGCGCGTATTGATCGCCTCGATGTTGTAGCCGACCTGCACGTCGTTGTACGTGCGCGCGCCGTAATGCAGGATGACGTTGTGCAGCGAGCAGAAGCTGCCGTAGTAGCACTGGCCTGCCGGGAAAGTATCCTCGTCGGCCTTGTTGTATCCGTTGCGGAACTTGCCGATGTAGCGCATGCGCCATGACGCATCCCACGGGCCCAGATTCCACGACACGGACGCCAGTGCACGCCAGCGCGGGAACAGGCACACGCCGGAACCGAAGTCCGGGCACGCGGCTTCGGCGCCCGAACCGAATGGCGCGACGTGACCGGCATTGTGGAACACCAGCGTGCTCAGGCCAGGGTTCGGCGTCTGGTTGTATTGCGCCAGATAAGTGGCGTCGAATCCAACCTGGAATTGGCCGAAGCTGAATTGCGGCAGACGATATTTGATCGAGAAATCGGCACCCTTGACGTCGATGCGGCCGACGTTGCCGGTCGGATCGATGATCTGATCGATCTGGCCCAGATCCGGATTGCCGGCACCGGTCTTGCGTTTGATCAGCGGACAGTACGCCAGGTTTCCGGCAAAGCAGCTATCGAGTACCTGCTGTGCGGCGACGGCGGTAATCGTGTCATCGAGTTTGACGCGCCACAGATCGGTGCTCAGCGACAAACCTTCCACCCAGTGCGGCGAGTAGACGAAGCCCCAGTTGAACGTCGCACCGTGCTCGGCCTTGATCGGGAATCCGGCGTAGTTGGCGCCGGAAGCGATGCCCTTGATCTGCTGACCCGTCACGACGTCCTGATTCTGGAAACCGCCGGTCAGAGGAATACCCGCGCAGGCAGGATTGCTGGCGATGTTGGCAGGCGCGCTCGCGCCGCTGTAATCGCACGGATCGTGACTGAGCTTCGGCGCCGAGCTGACCGGCGGACCGAAGATATCGGCGACCGTCGGCGCGCGGAATACCTTGTTGTAATTGCCGCGCAGCAACAGGTCGGCGATCGGACGGTATTCCAGCGAGACCGCCGCGTTGTTGGTGCTGCCGAAATTGCTGTATTTGGACCAACGATCGCTGAGCGTGACATTCAACGAATTGATGAACGGCAGATCCTTGAGAATCGGCACGAACAATTCGCCGTACATTTCCTTGACGTTGTAGCCGCCTTGCAGGTGCGAGGAGCATTGGCTGCCCAGCGTGCAATTGCCAGTGGCCGGATTGATCGTCAGGTCCGCCGAGACGGTGTTGTTCTGGTATTCCTTGCGATAGCTGGCGCCGACAGCGAGCTGCGCGGTGCCGGCCGGCAAGTTGAATACGCCGCCGTTGAAGTCCAGACGATGGATGCGTTCCTGCGCCCAGACATTGGTCAGCGCCGGCGCTGCGATCGAGGCCAATACGGCCTGCTGATCCGGCGTGTACGGATTGAATGGGTTGAATGGAGTGCAGCCGGCAATCGCCGTGCTCGCATCGCCCGGCGTGGTCACGCAGGTCGGCACGCCGTTGACGAGCATCGAAGGGCCCATGGCGACATTCAGTGCGCTGAAGTTGGGCAGTCCCAACGTAGTGGTGATGAGCGAGATGTGGCCGTAATCGCTGCCGAGCTCCCAGGTCCAGTCCTGATCGAAGATGCCGAAGTGGCCCTTGAAGCCGGCACTGAACTGATCGGTCACCGTGTTGTTGCGCGCGGCGCGATTGCCCGCGGCGACGAGACGTTCGCGGAAACGGAAGCCGCCGTTGCCGTTCTCGAAGTGCATGCCGTATTGGCCGAACGGGTTATAGATGCTGTCGGCGGAAATGATTGCGCCCGACTCGGTGCCGAGCAGCGACGGCGCAAGTTGGAACGCCGCCTGGGTTTTGTTGTGCGTACCATTGAGGTACACATCGACGTTGTCGGTGAGGTGATAAGTGCCGTTGAGGAACAACGTGGTGCGTTCCTGCGGGGTCATCAGCAGATTCACCGCGGCGTAGTTGAACTTGTCCGATGGCGTCGTCGCCGTGCCGTTGTTGACGAAGCAGTGATAATCCGTCAGCGGGTCGGCGCCGCTCGTGCCCGGCGTATGCGCCAGCGTCGTGCAGCCGTAGTGATCGAACAACGGTCCCGATCCTGGAATGCGGATGTTGCCATTAGGGCCGAATGTGGAACCGCCCGGGGCGACCTGATTCGGATCGAAGTTGACCACGTGCTGGGCGGTGCTTCCGGCGACCACGGCAGGGGCGAGCCCGTTGGTGCCGTACAGCGATTTGGCGTCCTTCGAAAAGTCACGATGCGACTGCAGCACGCTGTCCTGCTTGTTGTAGTCGATACCGGCCATCAGGCTGCCCTTGTCGGACGTGTGGCCGAACAGGAAATGCAGACCTTTGCGCTGACCGTCGTCGTGATCGGAAATACCGTAGTCGGCGCTGAATTGGGCGCCCTGGTAGTTCTTCTTCAGGATGACGTTGACCACGCCGCCGATTGCCGCCGAACCGTAGATTGCCGAAGCGCCGGCTGTGAGGACTTCCACGCGATCCACCGCCGCGATCGGAATCGCATCGATGTCGCGGTTAAGCACGATGTGTCCGTCGATCAGCACGAGCGTGCGCTGCGTGCCGAGGCCGCGCAAGCTGATCGTGGCCGAACCGGAACCGCCGCCGTTGTTGACCTGCGGGTTGGTGCCGTTCATGTTGGCCGGCAGACTCTGGACGATGTCGCCCAGGGTCAACTTGCCGGTGTTCTGGATTGCTGCGGCGTCGATCGTGACGACCGGGTTGGCCGTTTCGATATCCACGCGCCGGATATTCGAACCGGTCACAACGATGGTTTCGAGCGACTGGCTCTTCGGGGCGGAACTCTGATCTGTGGTTTGCGCCGTAGCGCTAGTTGCAGCTGAGCCGAGCGCAATCGATGCGCCCGCGACGGCGTACTTGCGCAAGCCGATGCGGATGGCATTTCGGAGCAGGGTGTTCGACATGTGTCATCTCCAATCAAAGCGATACGCGTGCTTCGCAAGGCCGCGACGCACGGAAACAGAAATTTAAGAAAATAACGGCTGCGAAAGTTGCCTGTGGAAGGCCGCCCGCGTTGCGGAAATTGCGCGATGCTCGGCATCCGCGCTGCGTGTCTGTGCCGCCGCCGATGCAGCGGCCGCTTGCCGACGCAGTGCGTGCGCGGTAACGCCGAAGCGTTGCCGAAACAGCCGCGAGAATGCGCAGCGGTTTTCGAAGCCGCTGGCCAGCGCGATTTCGGAAATCGCCAGCGGACTCGTGCGCAACAGCCGGCGCGCGCGCAGCAGGCGTTGATCGACGAGATAGGCGTGCGGCGTCTCCTGATAAGCGGCGCGGAACGCGCGGATGAAATGCCACGGCGAGTAGCTGGCCATGCGTGCCAGCATCTCGTTGTCCAGATCAAGGTGGCAATTCGCGGCGAGATAGTTGCGTACGCGCTGCAGGCGCAGAAACACCTGGCGACGATGCGCATACGTGCGTCCCGGACAGCGATGGATTGCCGCGCCGAGTTTGGCCTGCATGCCGAGTACGCTTTCGATCAGTGCGATGGAGGAATTTTCGGCGCGTCCGCGCGCGGCAACGCGTGCGAACGCTATCGCTTGCCGGCGCAGAGCGATATCCGCCGTATACCGCGCCGGCAGCAGCAGCGGTTCCGGCGTGGGCACATCGAAGCGTTCGCGCAGCACCTGACGCCAGGCCAGCCGGCTGCCGAGCAAGGCAAACCAGAGCGCATTGCCGCGACCGACGGCCTGCACGCCGGCTTCGCATTCGCTGACGCGCAATTCACCGGCGATCAGGTCAGTGTCGACACCGCCTGCGGCCAGCTGCAGGCGTCCGCGCAAGGGAATCCAGATCCCCGCTACTGGCGTATCGGCGCGCAACACGCAGCCGCGGCCCGCGCCAATGGCGACCGTCAATTGATCGGACTGCGCAACATGCGAATCGAATGCGAACGTCGCACCGTCGGTAATCGCTTGATAGAACATGGCCGTCCTCTTTCGATCGGAAGACGGTGATTACGCCGGCGAACGTCGCGGTGGTCAGGAAACGTCAACGAAATTGCGCGGAGATTTTGCGGAAATTGCGCTGAAGCGCTGCGCGCACGCGGGGCGATGAAGCGTTTTTTGCTGCGGGAGTCCGATGCATGAGCGGCCCACCGGGGTCCCGATCCCGGTGAGCCGCGTGTATCTGCCCGTTGGAGAGGGCGAGCGCAGTATCCATCCTCGCGCGCTCGCAGGGGTTGCCGATCCTTGTCGCCGACTTGACCGAAATTGCGCGACTGACGAATCGCTCAGGGCGTGGTCGCGCGCGTCAGACGCAGCGCGCCGATGTCGGTATCTTCGCTGGCGACGGAAACATAAACGATGCGATCGCGTTTTGGCGCCGCACTGAAATTTGCGTCACGCAGCTCGGTCTCGATGTTCGCCAGCACGTGCTCGCTGCCATCGGCAGGATTCAGTTCGCGCAGTTCGGTGGATTTGCTCATTTGTCGCGACGGCGTGCAATACCAGATGTGGCCGTCGACGATGTGCCAGTGATCCATGAGTTCCGGAGCGACCAGCACGGCAGGCGAGAGTTCGCCGTTGGCAGACAGTGTGCGCACAAACACGCCATAGCGAGCGCTCTTGCTGTAATAAAGCTGGTGGGTCTTGGCGTCGAACTCGCTGTACCAGATTCCGGAGACGAGTGGATGGCGTTGTTCGTCGGCGCTGCCGGCGCGTTCGACGAGCAGCAACTGGTTGTCCTTGCCCGGCACGCCGAGTGTGAGCAGCACGCTGCCGGATTCGGTGCCGTAGCTGGCCGACTGCACATCGTCTGCGCTCTTGCTCAGCAGACGCCGGCGCCGGCTCGCAACATCGATCTCGAACAATTGGGCTTGATCCGGTTTGCGCACGGTGATCAGCAGCTTGGTGCCGTCGGCGCTCCAGCTTGGATTGCTCAGCAGTGAATCGTGGAAATCGGTGAGCGATGTCGTCGCACCGTCGGCATTGTCGTAAAGCCACAATTGTTGTGCGCCGCTGCGGTCGGAGACGAAGGCCAGGCGATCGTCGGTGGGGGAGAATATCGGCTGCATTTCACTGCCCGTGGAAGGCGCCAACGCGCGCGCGCCGGCCGTTCCGCTGCCGTCGAGTTTCAGCTCTGTCAGTTTGTATTGCACGCGTGGGATTTCGTAGACGACGGTATCGTCGTGACGTGCGGCATCGGGAAATTCGGCCGGGCTGATCTGCAACGGCTGGATTGCCGCGCTGTGCAGGTCGACCGCGTACAAGCCGAAGCGGCCGTCATGATTGGAGGAAAGAATCAGCGCGCTGGAATCGCGAGACCAGGTGTAACCGCGGATGCTCGAGCGCAGGTGGGTCAACTGGCGCGCGTTGTGGCCATCCGCGGTCATCACCCACAGATCGCTGTACGGAGCCAGCCCGCGGCGGAATGCGATCCAGCGGCCATCCGGGGAATAGTGTGCGTTCAGATCTTCCTCTTCGGGCGCGCGCGGATATTCCAACGCGAGTTTTTCGCCGCTGGCCAGATCCAGGTGCATGAGGGCCAGATGACCTTTGCTGCGTTCCGAACGCTCAGCGATGATCAGCTTGCTCGCATCCGGCGACCAGTCGTAGTAATTGGTGAGCGGATTCTGGCAGTTGCCGACCGCGTGGCTGCCGACGCCGAGATTCGAGGTGACGACCAGTTCGCAAGCATTGTCGCTGACGCGCTCGAATGCGATCGCGCTGCCATCCGGTGACCATACTGGCGTGTCCTCATTCGCCTTCACCTCGCTCGGCCACGCCAACGATTGCGTCTGCCCGAGCGCACGCATGAGGATGCGCGAGGCGTGCAGTTGCGTATCGGTTTTTGAGTAGGCCACACGGGTGCCGTCCGGGGAAATGCGCGGTCGGTCTTCCGAGCCGGGATCCGATGTCAGCGACCGCACATCGCCGACCTGCCAGCGGTTCACTTCGGCAAGCGTCGGCGCACCGCGCAGGAAAACGGCCAGGCCAATAACCGCGACCGCAACGAGCAATGCCAATGCGACCAGCCTATGCCACGGCCAACCCGCCCGCGACGGCGGCGGCATGGCCGAGGCAGCTGGCGCGGGTGGCGAAATATAAGGATCGTTGACGGCGACCGGCGGCAGCGCGTGCTCGTCCATTCCGGCAACGTCCGTGTCGAGCACGGCGACGTCGGCGAGCAAGCGATATCCGACCTTCGGTATCGTTTCGATGTAGCGCGAAGGTTTGGCGTCGTCGCAGAATGCGCGGCGCAGTTCCTTGATCGCCTGGGTGAGCACATCCTGTGTCGTCACGCGATCCGCCCACACGCGATCGAGTAGTTCATCGCGTGTGACCGTGGCGCCGCGCTGGCGCACCAGCTGCAGCAGCACCGCAACTGCCTTACTGGTCAGTCGCGGATAATCCGGTCGCGTGGTTAGCCGAAGAGTACCGACATCGAGAATGTGCTCGCCCACACGCAGGCGCAGATTCGGCTGCGAGAGGCGATCCTGCGGTCCGTAAAACACCTTCGTAGGCGCGACGCTCATGGACGTATAGTACGTCAAACTTCGTAGTTAGCCCAGTGCAAGCATCCTGGATCACTTCAGGACGCGTCACTAGTGCCATTCGTCGCAGATGCGTCGTCGAGCTGCGTGGTTTAAAAGCAGCCCGTGACGCCAATCGTCAGGCGCTGGAGTAACCCCAGTGCTCGATCATCGGCTGCAGGATCGGCAGCGCCGGCTGGAAATATTCGCGGTACAAGTGCCAGCGATTCATCGCCTTGGTATTCACGGGCTCGATGACCTGACTGTAACTCGGCGTGGCGATGTAGCCTTTCTCGCGTGCGCGGCGGTCGAATTGCAGCATCGGCGCGGCGTCCTCGAGTTCGAGGAAATCGGCGATGCGCTGCGTCCGCGCAGCGGTATCCGCGACGAGATCCTCATAGCGCGACACCAGTACGTCAGGCTTGATCACGGATACGTGCTGCAGCCAGGTTTGCATGGCCTGGACGTAAGCCGCCGCCAGCCGTTCCAGATTCTCGCAGGCCGCACCGAGCACGCTCGAACGGAAATTCTGCATGTAGCAGGACAGGATCACGTCGCACGGATGGCGCACGCAGACGATGAATTTTGCCGCCGGAAACAGGCGATAGATCATCGGCAGCCACAGCATGTTCAGCGGGTTCTTGTCGACCAGCTGCGCATCGTCGCGGCGCTGGATCCTTTCCGTCGTCAGCAGGAAATACTTCTTGCGCAATTCGTCGCAGTCGTACTGACGCAATACGCTCAGGTCCTGCATGATGCGTGGATCGTGCGCACGCAGCTTGCTCGCCAGACGCTCAAAGAACGGCGTTTCGTCCATCGATTGCAAGCGCGGATGAGCGTCGAGCATCTGCTCGAGCAACGTGGTTCCGGAGCGCGGAAAGCCGACAATGAAAACGGGCGAGTGGCGCGAATCCGGTGCGCGATACACCGGCCATTTGCTGAATTCCTCGGACGTGATCTTGCGCACGGGACCGGGCAACGGCAGGGCATCCGGCCCGAAACTTTCGGGAGCGGAACGCTTGAGATCGGCGACATGCCGGGCATGCGCCTCGCGTAGCGCACGCATCGCGGCATCCGCATCGCGCAGCTTGTCGCAGACTTGCGCGAGCTCGTAGTAGTAGGCGTAGTCGCTGTCCTGGACCGGGCCGCCACCTTGCTCCAGCAACGTGCGCGCAAGAGCGGCATTGCCTTTGCGCAACGCCAGCGTCGCGCGCGTATGCGTTGCCTGCCTGCGCAGGGGCTCGCTCAATTGCATCGCGTCGAGCGGTTGCAGCGCGGCTTCAGCCTCGGCCAGCAAATTCATTCGTTCGTCGACCTTGGCGAGCACGATGCGCGCGTCGACGCGCTGCGGGTTGCGGGCCAGCAGGTCCTGCAACACAACCTGCGCGCCAGGCGCCTCGGCGAGCAGCAGCAACAGCCGCGCAAGTTCCATCTGCAAGAATTCGTCCGCCAGCGGCAGCCAGCTGCGCCACGGTTTGAGCAGGTCTTCGCAGCCGCGAAAGTCTTGTGCCAGCGCGCAGGCATTCGCCGCAAGGATGCGCGGTCGCGGCGCATCGCGGTCAAGTTCGAAAGCATCGAGCAACATGTCGCGCGCGGGCAGGTAATCCTTGCGCGCCACGAGTATTTGGCCAATCTGGATGCGCGGTTCGGGATCGCGCGGATCCAGTTCCATCGCCTTGCGCCAGGCATTTTCTGATTCTTCGGCGCGGGCACACTCGCCGAGAATCGTTGCGTAGTTGCTCCAGTGAATAGGGCTTTCCGGTTGCACTTGCGTCAGGCGTCGGAATGCGGCGACCGCATCGTCCATCCGGTGTTGCGCGTGCAGGCTCATTGCCAGTGCGAGCATCGCGTCGATGTGCGCGGGGGAATCGGCCAGCACAGTCTGGCTGAGACGTTCGGCCTCGACCGGGTTTCCGGTGCGCAAGGCGGTGACGATGTCTTTGAAGATCGCTGCTTCGTTCATTGATAAATTCAAGAAATCGCCGG
>Ga0207657_10003852_pt1 | contig 15932 bp, 10 predicted proteins | sample KBSC33metaG_FD_184316 | JGI IMG/M metagenome (GOLD analysis project Ga0207657, IMG submission 184316) | Corn rhizosphere microbial communities from Kellogg Biological Station, Michigan, USA - KBS C3-3 metaG (SPAdes) (version 2) | ecosystem: Host-associated > Plants > Roots > Rhizosphere > Soil ... | reverse complement strand
CTGAACCAATAATGATGTGTTCCTTTAAAATATTTCGGACAAGGTCCTTCGTAACCAAAACTGTGATTGTTTGCAAGACTTTCAACAGCGCCTTTTGGTATGCTGCCTTCTTTTATTATTCCTGTTACAACAGGGATATTAAAAAGCATCCAATGTGTCCATGGCTTTGGAGTGGCATCTACATCTTCAAACACCAGCACAAGACTTTTGGCATTTGGAGGAACATCTTCTATTTGTAATGGCGGATTGATATTAGGCCCGAGACAAGTATAATATTCCGGTATAATTTCACCATGTTTGAACAAGGGACTCTTTAATTCCATTGGTATAGTTTTAATAAATTATCTCTTCTGTAACTCTGTAAAAATTTTTTGAAGGTCAAGATCTTCGTAACTGTTTATTACCAGGTCGGCTTGTTGCAAAAGATCTTCAGTGTGAGTAGTGGTGATGGCAACACATTTCATGCCTGCATTTTTTGCGGCCTTCACACCATTTGCTGCGTCTTCAACCACAAGACAGTCCTCAGGTTTTAATTGCAACTTTTCCGCAGCCTTTAAAAATATATCAGGCGCAGGTTTACTTTTTTGAACAAGATCACCAGTTACAATAATATCAAAATATGAAGTGAGATTTGTCAACTGCAAAACGAAGTTCATCTTTTCCTGTCGTGAACTCGTAGCTAAAGCAATCTTCAAATTTTCCGCTTTCAGTTGTTTTAAAAATTTTATCGCGTAAGGAACAACCTGGATTCCTTTCTCTGTAACAATTTCACTGAAGTATTTCATCTTTTGAGAAAGTGCTTTCTTTGTTTCTTCTTCATCAAGAGAAAGTCTTGATTGAACAACTATGGCACTTTTCATTCCTATCAAAGGAAAATAATCTTCGAAGGAAAGTTCTTTGTGATAGTCAGTAAAAACCCTTTTCCATGCGAGATAATCAGCCTCGGTCGTTTCGATAAGCGTGCCATCCATATCAAAAATTACACCTTTAATATGAAGCATATCCTTTGTTTCGAGACTTCCATTTGTTAGAAAACTTTCTTTCATAATTGCAAAGAAATAAAATATGTTGATATTTATCTACAGTCTCTTTTTATATCACCCTTCTTTCTACAACCGGGGTATAATTTTTTTAATTATTGATTTACGAAATTGTTTTTCTTAATGTTCTTTTGTTTGCTGTATTCCACCTGATCTAATATGACTAAATAATTATACCCGACTTTCTTTTTTATTTCGAGGCATGATTTTTTATTTTATCATTAGGCTATTTAATGCAGTAAGTTTTATATGGTTTGCAACGATGATTCTTTAAAAATCACAAATGTAAAAAAGATAGCGGTGCTTCGATGTGGTGCCCTGGGAGATTTTATTGTAACGCTTCCTGCATTAAAGGCAATGCGTAACGCATATCCTGAAGCGGAAATTATTTTGCTTGGAAAACCATGGCATAAAAAATTTTTGATAAAAAACAGAACACCTGTTGATCGTGTAGTTGTGGTACCAATAAAAAAAGGAATACGCCATGAAAATAATGAAGCGGAAAACGAAGAAATGGTAAATTCTTTTTTTCAGGTGATGCAGCAGGAGCATTTTGATATCGCTGTCAATTTCCAGGGAAATGGTGTTTCAGCAAATCCGTTTATCAAGAGGTTGAATGCAAGATGTAATGTTGGATTGACATGTGAACAAGCAGAACAATTAGACAGGAATATTGATTTTTATTATTATCAAAATGAAACGATACGATACATAGAAGTTGCAAAATTGATTGATGCTAATACTTCTGACCTTGAACCTGAGATAAAAATATTTGAACAGGATGAAAAGGAAATAGCGGGGTTAATAGAAACATTAAACTATAAACCTTTTGTTGTGTTGCAATCCTGCGCAATTGATATAAGAAGAATGTGGCCTGTAGAAAATTATGCTCCGCTTGCTGATGAATTGAAGAGAAAAAATTTTGAAGTTGTGTTTACAGGCTCTGCAGCAGATAGAAAGGTTGTTGAAGAAATTATTGCTTCAATGAATTATAGCTCAATCAATATTTGCGGTGAAATAAGTTTGGGAGGATTAACTGCATTGCTTTCAAAAGCTGCGCTAGTAATTGGCGCAGATACAGGTCCGCTTCATCTGGCAAGAGCAGTGCACACACCTACAGTAGGAATTTATTGGGCTCCTAATTTAATTAACTGGGGACCTGTTACTCGAAGTATTCATCGTCCTGTAGTTTCATGGCAAATGCAATGTCCTCTTTGCGGCATTGTTCCAAACGATCCATATCCATTTGAACCAGGAACTAATTGTGATCATGCAGTTTCGTTTGTGAAAGACATAACTGTTGAAGAAGTTTTGAAAGCAGCAACGCCATTGCTGAATAAAGATCAGAATGTACAAGTGAGTGACACAACGAAAGCTTAATAGATATTCTTAGCCGATAAAAAAATAATTAACAAGAAGAAAATTAAGTATGACAAAAAAATCATTGCGCGTTTTAACATGGCATATTCACGGAAGTTATTTGTATTATCTTACGCAAACACCCTGCACATTTTATTTGCCGTGCAAGGATACAAACGAAGAGGGATATGGCGGTTGCAAACCGGGCGGTTTTCCATGGGGAAAAAATATTGTGAATATTGCGGCGGAAGATGTGAAGCATACAGAATTTGATTGCATTTTATTTCAATCAAAAAAAGCGTATCTGGAGGATCAGTATGAATTGTTGAATGAGGAGCAAAGAGCGTTGCCAAAAATTTATCTGGAGCATGATCCTCCGCGTGAAGTGCCGACAGATACAAAACATATTGTGGATGATCCTGAGTGTTTGCTTATTCATGTAACGCACTTCAATAATTTAATGTGGAATAATAATCGCACGCCTACAAAAGTTATCGAGCACGGAGTGATGGTTGATGAAAGTGTTCAGTACACGGGTGAGTTGGAAAAAGGAATTGTTGTGATCAACGGCATTGTAAAAAGAGGGAGAAGGTTAGGGCTGGATGTATTTAAAAAAGTTCGCAAAAAAATTCCGTTGGATATTGTTGGAATGATGTCGGAAGAAATTGGTGGTTTAGGTGAAATACCTAATCGTGAACTCGCTGCGTTCAGTTCAAAGTACCGTTTTTTTTTCAATCCTATTCGTTACACCAGTCTTGGGTTATCTGTGTGTGAAGCAATGATGACGGGCATTCCGGTAGTTGGGCTTGCAACAACCGAAATGGTTGTGACTGTAAAAAATGATTATTCGGGTTATGTGCACACTGATGTTGATTTTTTAATTGGTAAAATGCAAATGCTTTTAGAGGATCATGAAAAGGCTAAACAGTTAAGCGCTGGAGCAAAACAAACCGCAAAAGAAAAATTTAACATCGAACGATTTAAAACAGATTGGCTGCAAACATTTAATGAAGTAGTGAAAAAAAATCTTATTAGTACAAATTAAACAAACACCACTTAAGTATGAACACTGTAAAAGACAAAGTAATTATTGTAACAGGCGGAGGACAAGGTTTGGGCGCTGCTATCTGCAGAACACTTGCGGAAGACGGGGCAACTGTAATTCCTGTCGATATTCAAAAAAATAAGCTTGAAAATATTGTGCACGAAATAAAAGGGAAGCAGGGAAAAATTGAAGGCTTTGAAATGAATGTATCGGATGAGAACAGTGTTCAAAAAGTAATTCAGCAAATAATTGAGAAGTATAAAAAGATTGATGCAGTGATCAACAATGCCGGAATCGATTTTACACTTTCAGTGGAAGAGATGAGTTATGATCAGTTTCGCCGTGTGATTGAAGTGAATCTATGCGGACCCTTCAATGTATCAAAAGCTGTTTACACACACATGAAACAAAATGGTGACGGACATATTGTGAACATTGCATCAACGGCTGCAAAACGTGCGTGGCCTAATGCTTCAGCATACCACGCAAGTAAATGGGGATTGCTTGGATTAAGTCATGCCTTACATTCCGAAGCGAGGAAAGATAATATTAAAGTAACTGCACTTATTGCGGGAGGAATGCAAACGCCTTTTTTACTTGATCGTTTTCCTGATATTGATAAAGATGTTTTACAGGATCCGAAAAATGTTGCTGAAACAATTAAATATATTCTTTGTCAGCCGAAAGAAACTGTGATACCCGAAGTGATGGTGATTCCAATGAAAGAAACATCTTGGCCATAATTTTTTTTGATTGAAAATTGTCTATGATGTTTTACAAAAAAATGTAGAGATGATTTCGCAAACACTTCATATGAATTAAAGTCAGCTTCCCAATTTTGGCCGATTAAATTTTAAACAAAAAAATAAAGAATACATCATTACTTTTTTTCAGTCGAATCATTTTTTTGGGCAAGCGAATCTCCTCCTTTTGCATTGGGCGGCGCATAACCATTAGGACCGGGATGGGGAGCGGTTGATGTATCGCTTGTGGTATCCATCTTTGTATTAGTAGTGTCTGTTTCGTTGGTCATTTTTTTTGAACCCAGATCATTACAACTTAATAGCGCAATAATGAATGCTGATAAAAGGAATTTTTTCATCGGATGTTTTTTATATGCTGCTTCAATTTTATTGCCAACGTGTAGCCGTGAGCTAAGAGTTACGAGCTTCGAGTGAGTTGCTCCCAGCGCACAGCTCTCAACTGTGACTTTGCTGAATAAAGATTCTGAATGTACAAGTGAGTGACACAACAGGCGATGAATAGAGATATACAGATCGTTACAAAAAATTAATCATCATCATCTTTATCTTTCTTATCATTTAGTTTTATAAACGCGGCTCTCTTTGGTGCGGGCACAATAGCGTTTTCACCTTTAACAGCTTTCCAGATCACTTCAGTAAATTCAAGATCGGGTACACGATCTTCTTGTGTAAGATCAAACGTTTCACTCTTGCGTTGCCATGCATTGCTTTTTGTGTTGACTGCGTTGAGGTCAATCGTTTCAGGCAACGCAGTATAGGTAGTTGTATCAGGAGTATTGCTGAACGAGCGCCACATTGGAGTTGCCGCCGCATCATATTGCGTCATCGGTTGAAGACCGAGAATAAGTTCTATCGTGCGCAGCATGGAAGAAGTTGAATACATAGTGTGATCAACAAAGCGACGCTTCACATATCCGCCTGCAACGTACGCAGTTGTTCTGTGCGCATCAACATGGTCAGGGCCATTTTGCGCATCGTCTTCAATAATAAATACAACGCTTTGTTTCCACACAGGGCTCTTGCTTAGGTGCTCAATAAACATACCCACGGCAAGATCATTATCTGCAGCTTGCGCAAATGGCGTGGGTGCATCTTTTCTTAAACCGGAGGTATGATCGTTTGGAAAACGCAGCGAATTAAATTGCGGCAATGCGTTCGCTGCAACCAATGAATCAAATTCTTTTTCCCATTGGCGGTAACGAACGGTATCTCTTACATTTAAATTCCATCCCGTAAATGTTGGACTAACATGATCTTTTAAAATGGGAATATTTGGTTTAGAATTATCTGCAAACTCGCCGTAAGTTCTGTAAGTCACACCTGCCTGTTTACAAGCATTCCAGATATATACTTTGTTGTTTGCAATTGCACGTGTGCCTTCACCATCATAGCTTCCTCCACGACCGCCATAACTTGTGGGCCAGTTCTTTTCAAGATAGTCTGTTGCATAAGCACCGGTGCTCCAGCTATGCCCATCTGCACTCACTTCGCCATCGCAATAAAAATTATCAAGCAACACAAATTGATCAACGATCGCATGTTCATTCGGTGTAACATTTTTTCCAAATAAAACAAGAGAAGGATCGCCGTTGCCTTGAGGAACATCGCCGAGTACCTGGTCGTATGTTCTGTTTTCTTTTATGATATAGAAAACATATTTGACCGGTGAAGGATCGCCAACTTTTTGAGGAATTGGATTTCCTGTTTCTGAAGTAGATGTAAGTTCTTTGTCCTTATTGTATGCACTGTTTGCATAAGCGAGTTGCGAATAAGTTGCAAGTTGTTCTTCGGTTGGTGTATTGATGGTGCTTAATGTGCCTTGAAATAATCCGCCGATATATTGTTGTTCTATATCAGCTTTTTGATAATTATAAGTCGAGCTTGTATCAAATGGTTTGTATTTTGGATTCGGTGCTGATGAATATCCTTTTCCGTTTGTTACAAAAATTTTATTACCGATCACTCTCACGCAGGTGGGATACCAACCAACAGGAATAAATCCTTTTGATTTGCTTGAACCGGGATTGCTTACATCAAACACTGCAAGACAATTGTTATCTGCATTGGCTATGTATAAAGTTTTTTCATCAGTGCTTAGTGCAACACTGTTAGATGTAGAACCCGCGGGAGCATTAGGATATAAAGCTGCATTCAATGTTTCAATAACTTTTTTCTGTGGAACATCAATCACTGAAACAGAATTATCATTTGCGTTTGAAACAAATAAGTATTGACCATTTTTTGTAAGACAGATGTCGTTTGGATTATCGCCCACCGCAATAGAATCCGTTAATTTTCTTTGTGCAACATCATAAATCAAAATTTTATCTCCGCCCCAAAGCGATATGTATAAATTTTTTTTATCAGGAGATAATAAACAAGTGTATGCTTCGGCGCCTAAATAAAGAGAATCAATTTTTTTTGTTCCGAGATCGATAGTGTATAAACTATTATTTTCTTTTGTTACAACATACATGGTATGTGTAGCATCGTTTATCTCAATTCCGGCAGGAGAAATTTTATGAGGCCATTGTGAACCCAACACAATAGTATCATTAAATGCAAGTGAATTTTTTGAAACGGCATATCTCACTATCCAGTTATCATTGCCACCGGATGCGTACAAATATTTTCCATCACCACTAAATTTCAAACCGTACCAACTTGAGGGAATTTCGATGCTGCTTACCACTTTGTTTTTTACTGCATCAATCAATTGAATGCTTTGAACACTCACCCCATTATTTGTAACTGCGATTAATTTTTGAGATGGTGATATTGCAATATTTAATGGAAGATCACCCAAAGGCAAGCTTTCTCCAACAGGCGTTAAGCCCCATCCATTGGGTAAGTGTACACGTTTTGATTCAAGTGATTCTTTTGATTGTGCAAAAGCAAGCTGGCAGTAAAGCAGCAATAAACAAGCAATAAGGTTTCTCATTGGTCTTAATTATGAAGTGTAAAATTAAGGATAAAGAGTATGAAAGAATTTTTATCAGCAAAGGCACAAAGATTCTAAGATAAATTTCTTTGTGACTTTGAGTCTTTGTGGCCGCACCTGAATTAGTCAATTTTATATCTTATTTATATCCCTTAACAATTTGTTCATATACCTTTGTGCGCAAAAAATTTACGCTATGTATTTGAGGCCCGTAGATGTTGTTTCCAATATTTCAGGCGAAGAGTTTAAAGAAAAATATTTTGATCCGCAGGTGCCGGTTATTATTAAAGATCTTGTTAAAGACTGGTCGGCATATACAAAATGGAACTGGGATTATTTTAAAGAAATTGTCGGCGATAAAAAAGTGGGTATTTACAACAATATAAAAAGCGATGCATATACGCCGGTAAATAAGGCTGATGATTATACAACATTTGGCGAATACATTGATATGATTCGCCGCGGACCGGCTGCATGGCGCATTTTTCTTTTTAATATTTTTAACCATGCACCGCAATTAACACAAGACTTTACATGGCCTGATGATCTCGCAAAAGGCTTTGTAAAACGAGTGCCTATGCTGTTTGTAGGCGGACAAGGTTCCATCACGCACATGCATTTTGATATCGATCTCAGCCATATTTTTCATACGCAGTTTATGGGTCGCAAACGTGTGTTACTGTTTCCTTATAGCGAGCAGCACAAATTATATCGCAAGCCTTTTGAAGTTTTGAGCATCGCAGATTTCAGCAATTATTATGATGCAGAAAAAAGTAAACTCGATACAAAACAATTTCCTGCAGTAAAGTTTGCAAACGGTTATGATATTACGCTTTCACATGGCGACACTTTATTCATGCCGGGCGGTTACTGGCATCACATGGAGTATCTCGACAGTGGTTTTGCAATGAGCCTTCGTGCACTCAACAACACCGTTAGCGGTAAATTAAAGGGCGCATGGAATTTACTCGGCATGCGCAGTATTGATACGCTGATGAAAAAAACAGCACCGGTAAAATGGTACGACTGGAAGAAGAAAAAAATATTTGAGGCAGCAGAGAAAGAAATGGTGTAATATTATTTTGTTACCAGCAGTTGCAACGCTATTAGACTTTAGTTGTGTCACTCACTTGTGCATTCTGAACTTTATTCAGCACATCAATTTTTAACTTCATCATTAATAGCTAAAGAATTTTTAAAAAATTATACGACTCGCCAAAGATGAGCCGTAATTGTTTTATTCGGCAGAACGCTTAACCAATTCTCAGAATCTTATTCCAATGTAGAAAATCCTTCCCTATGTATGCTGGCACTAAAAATGAAGTTGCATTAATGATCTAAAAATAATTTGTTGATGTACACACTTGGAATTAATGCAGCATTTCATGATTCTGCCGCCACCCTTGTAGAAGACGGCAAATTAATAGCCGCCGCGGAAGAAGAGAGATTCACGCATATAAAACATGGCAAAAGACCCATTCCTTTTTCGGCGTATGAATTGCCTTTTCATGCAATTGATTATTGTTTAAAAGAAGCCAATATTCATTTGCGTGATGTTGATCATATCGCCTATTCCTTCGATCCTGATATCAACCGCATAACAGTTTATCCCGGCAACGATGATTTATATCTCAACTATATCCGTCATGCACCAAGTCAATTAATAAGCGGTTATCCGCATCATTTGCAAAAACGTTTCGACGGCGCATCAACAAAAGATTTTGAATGGCATTTCGTGGATCATCATATTGCACATGCTGCAAGTGCATTGATCGCTTCACCCTATCAAAACGCCGCAGTGTTAACCATTGATGGTCGAGGTGAAAATGTAAGTACTACTTATTATCATGGGAAAGGAAATAAACTTAGAAAACTAAGCGAGGTGTTGATCCCCCATTCATTGGGTTTATTATATGAAGCAGTAACAACCCATCTTGGCTTTTTGCATTCTTCTGATGAATATAAAGTGATGGCCCTTGCTTCTTACGGCAAACCAACTTTTTTGGATGAATTCTCTTCAATGATCCATTTAGGAAAAAACGGAACATACACTATTGATGAGTATTTGCTCGATGTAAGATTTGGTGAAGCACGAAAACGCGGCGCGCCTTTCACGCAAAAACATTTTGATATTGCTCATTCGTTGCAAAAAGTTTTGGAAGCAACTGCGCTTCAATTGGTGAATTGGTTATACGAAGCAACGCATGAAGAAAATCTTTGCATGGCAGGAGGTGTTGCACTCAATTGTGTGATGAATGCACACATAAGAGATCACGGGCCTTTTAAGAATATTTGGGTACAGCCCGCAGCCGGAGATGCAGGCACAGCTCTTGGTGCAGCATTGTTGATTGATGCGCAACAACGAAAAACAGATGAAAGAAATTTTCTAATGGAACATGCTTATTGGGGACCTGAATATACTGATGAAGAAGTTGAAAAATTTTTGAAATGGACAAAAGTTTCTTATCGCAAGCTTGACAATGTTGCAAAAGAAACGGCGCAGATTCTTGCGCAGGATAAAATTATCGGATGGTACCAGGGTCGTATTGAATTTGGTCCACGTGCTTTGGGGGCACGTTCTATTCTTGCCTCGCCTCTTCATGCAGAGATGCAAGCAAGATTAAATGATATAAAAGATCGTGAAGATTTTCGTCCTGTTGCTCCTGTAGTGCTTGAAGAAGATGCGGGAGAATGGTTCAACGGTGCATCATATTCTCCCTTTATGTTGTTTGTGTATGATGTGAATGATGATAAAGCAGAATTAATTCCTGCAGTTCGCCATGTAGATGGAACGGCAAGAATTCAAACCATCAACAAGCAGCAGCATTCGTGTTATTATGCATTGTTGCAGGAGTTCAAAAAAATCACCGGTGTTCCCGTACTTGTAAACACTTCATTCAACACAAGAGGTGAACCGATTGTTTGCACACCGCGCGATGCAATAGAATGTTTCTGGACATCCCCTTTTGATGCACTTGTTATCAATTCTTTTTTGCTGGAGAAAGAGAGAATGTGAAAAATTTTTACGCGAAGATTTTTGCCATCAGCTACGGCAACTAAATATTGCGTTCAAATAAAAAAGCCTTTGCTTAAGCCCTTTTTATTTCGGTTGTTTCTTCATTTGCAGAAGTGGGTTTGCTTTCCTCTATTGAAAATACTTTTTTCTTTATTCGTGTGGACACTACAACAGGCCATTGAATAAGATAACTTATAACAAAATTGTCTTTGAAGCTGTTTTTAATATTGCTGCGCAAAAGCTTTACAACAAAGTCTTTTTCCACTTCACCCTTTTCTTCTACGCGTCTCAATAATTTAATTGCACACATTGCAAGCAAAGCTCCGATCAAAAACAGGAAATTAAACTGATGCAATGCAAGAAGATGAATTTCTTTCATACCGCCTGGTCCCGCCCATTGAATGTTCCAGTTAAGTGAGCGGTTAGCGAAGAAATCAGCAAGCCATCCGCCAATCAAAGGAGCAACAGAGGAAAAGAATGCAGTGATCATATTTTTTGAAGAAAGATAAACAACCGCGTCTTCTTTTGGTGCAAGCTTCAACCCGATATTTGTCAATGAAAGATTGATGCCTGACGTTGCGATTCCTGTGATAATATTGATAAGGGCAAGTAACCCGATATTTGCATATTCGTTGGAATATATTCCTACGAAGCACCATGCGATAATGCAACATATATATAATGGTGCGCCAATGGAAATAATCGTTTTATTACTAAAGCTATCCGCATGCCTTCCCCACACTTTAATTGAAACAATGCTGCTCAATTGCGTTAAAATTCCAAGTGCTATGATATATGAAAGTGGCAAACCAATTGTCTTCATCATATACACATAAAAGAAAGGAGTTGCAATGTTTAATGCAAATACCCATGCAGAATTAAATATGAGAAGATTGCGAAAATTCTTATTCTGAACAGGTTTCTTAAAAAGTTTGAAGAAATTATCGTGGGCTCTTAGTCCTTCAGGTTCAGGTGTGCGGGATAAAAAGTAAGCACCACTTAAACCGATAACACCTCCGCCAATAAACATGCATGCATAAGTGTTAAGCACAGCGTCGGGATAATATTTTTTTATGAGGTCAAGTAACAATGCTATTGATATACTAAGTACAACATTCAATATTTGTGTTAACCTGCTCCTATGCGAAAAATAAGTGCCCAGTTGATTTTCAGGTATAAGATCTTTCATCCAGGAGTTCCATGCAGGTCCTGCAATAGAGCCAAAGAAATAATAAAAGAAAAGAAAAAATATCAATACATCGATCGACGTTTTGGAAGAAAACAAGAATGGCAAACTGCCGATTATCAACAACGGAGATCTTGCGAGGAATACACATATCACTGCGATGGCTCTGCGGTTATTGTATCTTCTTACAAGCCATATTGATAACAATTGAAATAGATTTGTAAATGTAGGCAAAGCAGCAAGCACACCGATCTGAAAATTAGTTGCACCCATCATCAATGCCATTGCTACAAGAAAAGCTCCGCCTGTAAATGCAGTCATTGCTTCTGCAGCAAGACCATCTTTAATTACAAGTTTTAAACCCGATTGAATTTGTTGTTCACTTAATTGTTCTTTATGAGGACGTAGGTTCATGTGATTGATAAAAATTGTCACGTAGAATTCGAAGCAATAGAAAGCAGTTTTAAACTATAACGTCATAAAGCGCTTGATATTTCAATACCGGTTTTCCACGCTTGGATTATGACTTCGAATTTAGTGAGAGGTAGAAAGGATGTGGCTTTAAATTCAATTAAAAGATTTTGGTTTAACGGTATTTTAAAAGTGATTGTTCTTTTATATGTCTTATGATATCTTTTAGCCCAACTTATGTATCACAGATTAAGCTTCCGTTGCGTCGCACTCTTGTGCTGTAACAATACTAATGAGCAGATAACAGTTGAACAAAATGTAATGAAATAAATTAAGTGTGTGATTGACATTTGTTTTGCAGATATAAATCCGTAATTATTTTTTGGAAGAATATGATTTACCAAGAGCAAAGCGCGAACAGCTCACCACAAAAACAGTAACAAAAAATTCACCTATACTTTTATATAAATTTTTCTCTTGTCAAGAATGTAGCCGATCAGCCAGTAAAATGCAATGATGCAAATGGCATAAAGCAATGAGCCGTTTTTTAAATTGGTGGAAACATTTTTACAAACATGTTCATAAAACCAGCCAAAGGGTGAAACATAAGCTGGCTTTCCGGTTTCGTTTACGCCATTATGTATCCGAACCAAATTTAAAACACGTGGCAGAAAACCACTCAGCACAAAAATGAAGAGTGGATTTTTTCCAAACACATCAAAGAAGCGGCTCCATGCACCGCGAACATTTTTAAACTCAATTAAAAAAATAAGAATGGATAAAGTAAAAATTGCAAGCCCTGTTGTGTAAAGTACATAGCTGCTTGTCCAGATTTTTTTATTGATTGGAAAAACCATGTCCCAGATATAACCTGAAAATACAATCACAGTTCCCGCAACAAAAAGATTAGAAAGCATTTGATAAGAAGGTTGATTGTTTTGATTTAAGTTGCTGTTCTTTTGAATGTATTCCCCAACAATGTAACCAAATATCACCTGCACGATCGGAGTCAAGGAACTTGCTATTCCTTCAGGGTCGAAAGCAACTCCTTCGCCGTGATACATATGAGCTTCACCTAATATTACCTTATCGATATTTGTTCCGAAATATCCCGATAAACTATAAGGATCTGTTTTATCACCTAATGCAAAACAAAGAAGCCAATACAATAACAAAATGCAGGCACCGATAACGAATGCACCTTTTGTTTTGAAAAAATAAATAATTACTGACGCAAAAAAATACGCAATGGCAATGCGTTGTAACACACCAAGAATCCTTATGCCATGAAGCATGCCATCCGCACTTGTCCACTCCCAGGGTTTAAATACAATATTATCATCACTCCACATAAGAAAAGGACACCAGTTAAGAAACAGTCCAATAAAAAAAATAAGTAAGCTTCTTTTGATGATCTTTCCAAAAAAATATGCATTGCTTTTTTGTTCCATCCTCGGCATAACAAATGACATCGCATTGCCAACTGCAAAAAGAAAAAAGGGGAACACAAGATCGGTAGGGGTACATCCATGCCATTTAGCATGATCAAGCGGAGCATAAACATAATCACCGGAGCCGGGATTATTTACAAGTATCATTAATGCAACGGTAGCGCCTCTAAAGACATCAAGAGAGTAGTATCGTTTATGCATACAAGAGCGGCAATAGAATTTGCTATGAACTGATAGCTATAAAAAGATGAAAGGTAAATAATATAACTGATGAAATGAATCTTGATGTTTTGTTAAAGGTTTTGCTCAGATAGTAAAATCCCTATCTTTGAAGCCGTTTTTTTATAGGCGAGAATATGATTGAGTTTGATATAGTTTATAATTAGTATCGGTCGATGTAATAATGATCGATACTTTTTTTTAACCTATGTGACTCAGGTGGCGGAGCTTTATACGTTTATCAAATATAAATTTGAAGTATGATAAAATATGCGTGCTTTTTAGCACTTGGGTTCTTTCTATTAATTTCAAATCAATCTTTTGGGCAAAACTTATTTCAAACAAATCTTCGTGATATAAAAGTTGATCAGTTAACTGATAATGATATCATGAAATACATGCAGCAACTGAAAACTTCCGGCGTTTCCCAATCACAAGCCGAGCAAATTGCTATTTCAAAAGGAATGCCCGTCTCGGAGATTCAAAAGTTAAGACAAAGAGTCGCTCAATTAAATGCGAATCCTCAAAACAATTTACAGCAAAATAAACAGGGACAAAATAATTTGAACCAAACACAAATCCAAACCGGAATAGATACAACACAGCAACCAATAGATACAACGACAAAAATTCTTAAGCCATTGATCAATCCAAAAATATTCGGATCAGAATTATTCAATAATGCATCGCTTACTTTTGAGCCAAACCTTCAAATAGCAACACCGGTAAATTATATTTTAGGCCCTGCCGATGCACTCAATATTTCAATATATGGTCTGCAGGAATTTTCTAACGTTCTAAATGTAACGCCTGAAGGCACTCTTGCTATTCCTGAAGTTGGTCAAATAAAGGTTGCGGGACTTACAATTGAAGAAGCACAGCAAAAAATATTTAATGCAATGAGCAGCTCGGTGTATTCGACACTGAAAAACGGAAGATCAAAACTATCTGTAACATTGAGTATCATAAGAAGCATAAAGATTACCGTTATCGGAGCAAATAAGCCCGGTAATTATACAGTTTCTTCGCTTACTACCGCATTTAATGCTTTGTTTCTTGCCGGTGGGCCATCTCAATTCGGAAGCTTTAGAGAAATAGAACTGATAAGAGATAATAAAGTATTAAAAAAAATAGATCTATACAGATTTTTAGTTAACGGCGATCAGTCGGATAATGTTACATTAAAAGACAATGATGTAATAAGAATACCAACATACAAAACAAGAATCGATGTGGAAGGATATGTAAAACGGCCCGGATATTTTGAGGTGCTTGACAGCGAAACTTTCAAAGATGTATTAAAATATGCATCCGGGTTTGCAGACAGTGCTTATCGCGCTTCTATCAGGGTAACTCAATTTACTGATAAAGAGTTAAAAGTTAGAGATATTACTTCCGGAGAATTTGCAGATTATCATCCCCAGGACGGGGATTATATAAATGTTGACAAAGTTTTAGACAGGTTTTCCAACCGTGTGATTATTTCCGGAGCTGTATTCAGACCAGGAGTTTATGAATTGACACAGGGAATGACTGTTGATGATCTTATTAAAAAGGCAAATGGCTTAACAGAAGATGCTTATAAAGGAAGAGCACAGATATTCAGGCTGAATGATGATTTAACTAAAGGCATTTTATCATTTAATGCTTTGAATAGTTCAAACATAAATTTAAGAAGAGAAGATTCTGTCGTTGTTAAATCAATATTTGATCTCAGGGACGAATATTATGTATCGGCTCAGGGCGAAGTTAGAAACCCGGACTTTTATCTTTATAATGATAATATGACGGTTAAAGATATTATTTTAGAAGCCGGCGGTTTAACAGATGCGGCCTATCCTCAGAAAATAGAAATAGCGAGACTTATTTACAGAGATACTGTCACTTCGCAGGATGTAAGAGCAAGTGAGATCATCAATATAAATGGGATAGAAGATTTATCATCTCCATCAAAAAATGTTCAATTAAAACCCTATGATCTTGTAACAGTAAGAAGAAAGCCCGGGTATGCTGAAATGAAAACAATTAAAGTAATAGGTGAATTACAATATCCGGGTCCGTATGTTTTGGAAAAAAGAGAAGAGCGAGTGAGTGACCTTTTAAAAAGAGCAGGTGGTTTTACTCCGGAAGCCTATAAAGAAGGAGCGTTTATAAAGCGTTATAACACTGATACAATTACATCAATAAGATTGCAGACCATTGAAAATATACAACAACAACTGGCGAATGATTCTTCTCAACCTGTCACGCAAAATATAGTGCGGCAATTTGACCAGATACCTCTAAATATTGCAAAAATTCTTTCAAATCCAGGCTCACCTGAGGATGTAGTATTGAAAGCGAGAGATGAATTGATCGTACCAAAATATTCAGCCGAAGTTAAGATGAGCGGAAGTGTACTTTTCCCCACACAAATTCCTTACGACCATAAATATGATTTCAAAGATTATATTTCTTCAGCGGGCGGATTCGCTGATGGTGCCCGAAAAAATAAAGCATA
>Ga0207657_10003851_pt1 | contig 15933 bp, 19 predicted proteins | sample KBSC33metaG_FD_184316 | JGI IMG/M metagenome (GOLD analysis project Ga0207657, IMG submission 184316) | Corn rhizosphere microbial communities from Kellogg Biological Station, Michigan, USA - KBS C3-3 metaG (SPAdes) (version 2) | ecosystem: Host-associated > Plants > Roots > Rhizosphere > Soil ... | reverse complement strand
CGGCTGGCCGTGGAAGTTGCCGCCCGAGCGCACCTCGTCGTCGTCGGGCAGCACGATCGGGTTGTCCGAGACGGCGCCGGCTTCGGTCTGCAGCACGCCCTCGACGTAGTTGAGCGCGTCACGGGTGGCGCCGTGCACCTGCGGCGCGCACCGTAGCGAGTACGCGTCCTGCACCAGGTGCGGGCTCTCGCGATGCGACGACAGGATCGATGAGCCGGCGAGCAACCGACGCAGGTTCGATGCCGATGCGACCTGTCCGGTGACCGACGTGCCGCCCTCGGACAGCCATTCATAGTCACCCGCCACGAGCAGGCTCAGCGCGCCGAGCTTGCTGCCGTCTGCGGCAAAGCACGTATAGATGCCCGGTGGCGGAAACTGCGCCAGGGCAGGGGCGGTGAACACAACCATGGTGAGAGCCGACAGTGGGATGCGCATGCCGCAACTGTCGCGCCACGCGTGGTCACTCGCAAATCAAACCGGCGGCACCAGCGCCTTGCTGCGTTTCGGCTTGAACGGCGCCATGCCCTCATTGGCCAGTTCGTCGGCCCGCTCGTTCATCTCGTCGCCATTGTGGCCCTTGACCCAGCGCCAGTCGATCTTGTGCCGCGCCACCGCGGCATCCAACGCCTGCCACAGCTCCAGGTTCTTTACCGGCTTCTTGTCCGCCGTCTTCCAGCCGTTTTTCTTCCAGCCATGGATCCACTTGGTCAGGCCGTCCTTGACGTAGATGCTGTCGGTATGCAGTTCCACCTGCACCGGCCGCTTCAGCGCCGTCAGGGCCTCGATCGCCGCCGTCAGCTCCATCTGGTTGTTCGTCGTCAGCGGCGCCCCGCCCTTCAGTTCCTTGACCGTGCCGCCATACTGCAGCACAGCCCCCCAGCCTCCCGGTCCCGGATTACCAGAGCAGGCCCCGTCGGTGTGGATGATCACCCGGTCGGTCACGCCGCTTTCTCCAGCACGTGGAACTGGCATGCCATGCCGTCGAAGTCGCTCACATGCGTCTCCCGCATGCCGATGCCGCGAAGAATTTTCAGCGATGGCACGTTGCGGACGTCGGCAAAGCCGATGAAGTGGTCCCGGTCCGTATCGCGGAAGAACCAATCGCGCAGCGCCCTCGCGGCCTCGGTGGCGTAGCCGTGACCCTGGTGCTCGCGATAGAGCGCATAGCCGATCTCCGGCTCACCGGTCGGCCCATGCAGCCCGAACCCGGCGCGCCCAACCAGCACGCCGTCGGCCTTGCGCCGCACCCTGAGCTTGCCGAGGCGCTGCGCCTCGAACATCGCAATCCACTCGTCGAGCCGCGTCGCGCATTTTTCCCGCGACCAGGCCGCGCCGCTGCCGCTCAGATAGCGGGAAACGTCCGGATCGCCGTGCAGCCGCACCAGGTCGTCCAGCTGGTCGCGACGCCAGCCGCTGAGCACCAGCCGCTCCGTTTCGATCAGGTCGAGATCACTCATGCGGCGGGGGAGGGGACGCGCAACTCGCGCGGCAGGTTGAACACGATCGTCTCGCGCCCCGCGCCGTGCGCCCGAACCTCGATCTCGAAGCGCTGCGCGAACGCCTCGATCACTTCGTCGACCAGCGCTTCCGGCGCTGAGGCCCCGGCTGTAATCCCGAGCTTGGCAATGCCCTCGAACTGCGACCAGTCGATCCGGTCGGCGCGCTCCACCAGCACCGCGCGCTCGCAACCGGCGCGCTTGGCCACTTCCACCAGCCGCACCGAGTTCGAGCTCTCGGGCGCGCCGACCACCACCATCGCGTCCACCTCGGGCGCCACTTTCTTGACCGCCTCCTGGCGGTTGGTCGTGGCGTAGCAGATGTCTTCCTTGTGCGGCAGCGCGATCGCCGGGAACCGACGCCGCAGCGTGTCGACGATGGCGCTGGTGTCGTCGACGCTGAGTGTCGTCTGCGTCACGAAGGCGACCTTAGCCGGGTCGCGCGGCGTGAACGCCTCGGCATCCGCCACCGTCTCGACCAGCGTGATCGCGCCCTTGGGCAGCTGCCCCATGGTGCCGATCACCTCGACGTGTCCGGCATGGCCGATGAGCACGATCTCGCGCCCCTCGTTGAAGTGCCGGTTGGCCTCGATATGCACCTTGCTCACCAGCGGGCAGGTGGCGTCGAGGAAGAACATGTTCCGCGCCCTGGCATCCGCCGGCACCGCCTTGGGAACGCCATGAGCCGAGAACACAACCGGCGCTTCGCTCGGCGGAATTTCGTCGAGCTCCTCGACGAACACTGCGCCTTTCTGGCGCAGCCCCTCGACCACGTATTTATTGTGCACGATCGCATGCCGCACATAGACCGGCGCCCCGTATTTCTCGAGCGCCAGCTCCACGATCTGGATGGCCCTGTCCACGCCGGCGCAGAAGCCGCGTGGCGCGCAAAGCGTGATCTCGAGCTTCGGTCTGGTCATGGCCATGCAAATGCTGCCCGCAAAGGGCCAAGTCAAGGCCGGTTGCGGCGCGACCATCCGGCAGGCACAATGGAAAGCAAGCCTGTCCAAGAGGATAATCGGTGAGCCTCGCTCTCGAAATGTTTGCGATCGCGCCCGCGTCAGGGCCCGCAAACCTCACCGCGCCGCAGCGCCGGTTCCTTTCGGGCAAGTCCCGCTGGATCCGTGCCATGTTCGAGGCCGGCATTCCCACGGCCCCCACCATCATCCTGTCGCGTGCGGCCTGGAACGGCCTGCAGGTCGAGCGGCGACAACAGGAAGGCCGCCTGCGCGCGCATTGGGTCGCAACCCTCTTCCGCCTCGTTGGGGTCGACGGCAAGCCGCCTTTGCTGACTGTGCGCACCACTTCGGACGCCGCCGTTGCGGGCCTCATGCCCGCCCGGGCGGGTCTGCCCGCCCCGACCAGCGAAGCCGAAGCCGTCGATCCGAAGCGACCTCTTGGTCGTGCGATCGCCGACGCGTTTGAGTCCTATGGTGATGCCGGCGAAGCCATCATCATCGTTCAGGCGATGGCCCCTGGCGAGATCGTGCAATTCCTCTCCCGAGACGCCTTCACCGGCGTCATGGGGCCGGCACCCTTGCCCAACAATGGCGGCATCCCGCTCGCCCCCGACGCCGTGCGGATGAGCGAGGTCATCGACCGGCTCGCGGGCCGGCACATGATCATCACGGCCTCGGTGGAGCAGGGGACGCTGACCTTTCTGTCTGCCCGGCCGTATCAAGGCGGCGCCTCCGCCGAACTCGAAGCGGCGACCGATCGGGTTGAGCGCGGCACCTGGACCGAGCAGCAGGCGGTAGCAAGCTTCAGTCCCGACCGGCTGCAGGCGATGCTGCATCCTAGCCTGAAGGGCAACCATGGTGAGCCGCTTGCCACCGGTCTCGGCGTCTCGCCGGGCGCGGCGCATGGCGGCATCGTCTTCACCGCCGAGGACGCCGCGCGCTGGAAGGCGCGGGGACGTCACGTCATCCTGGTCGTCAACGAGACAGGCCCGTCCGACATCGACGGCATGAAGGCCGCAACCGGGATCCTCACCGCCCGCGGCGGCATGACCAGCCATGCCGGCGTCATCGCCCGCATCACCGGCAAGCCCTGTGTCGCGGGCGTGCGCAGCCTCAGCGTCGATCCGGTGGCGATGACCGCACGCATCGGCGACACGGTGCTGCGCGGTGGCGACCGCATCACCATCGATGGCAGCGACGGCAGCGTCTATCTCGGCGCTCTGCCGCTCAGCCAGCCCCATATCGGCGGGGCTCTGGGCGAGCTCCTCGGCTGGTCCGACGCCACCCGCCGCATCCAGGTCCGCACCAATGCCGAAACCCTCGACGCGGCCAAGACGGCGTTGAGCTTCGGCGCCGAAGGGATCGGCCTTGCCCGGTCTGAGCACATGTTCTTTTCGCGCGAACGGCTGGTTGCGCTCCGCCGCCTGATTCTCAGCGAAGACGAGGCCGACCGGAAGGCGGCACTGACCGGCCTCGTCGACTTCCAGACCGGCGATTATTCCGCGATCTTTTCCACCATGGCCGGTCGGCCGGTGACGGTTCGGTTGTTCGACCCGCCGCTGCATGAGTTTCTGCCGCGTACCGAAGAGGAGATCGAGGAGACCGCCAAATCGCTCGGGCTCGAGTTGCGCGCCCTCAAGCTTCGCCTCGAGCGGATCTCGGAGATCAACCCCATGCTCGGCCATCGTGGTGTCCGGCTCGCGGTGACCTACCCCGAAATTCTCGAGATGCAGGTGCAGTCGCTGCTTGCCGGTGTCCGCGCCGCAATGAAGACGGGCGCCGAGCCGGTCGCCCTCGAGATCATGGTCCCCTTCGTCTCGACCGCGCACGAGGTCACCTGGGTGCGCGATCGCGTGTTTGAGCTGGTCGATCAGGCCAACCTGCCGCGCTCGACCCGCGAGCGCTTTGCCTTCGGCACCATGATCGAACTGCCGCGCGCCGCCCTGCGTGCCGCCGACATTGCCCGGCATGTCGACTTCTTCTCGTTCGGCACCAACGATCTCACGCAGACCACCTACGGCATCAGCCGGGATGACGCGCCAGCCTTCCTTGCTGCCTACCAGCGCAAGGGTCTGTTCGAGCTCGACCCGTTCGTGACACTCGATCAGAAAGGCGTCGGGGAGCTCATCTCCATTGCCATTGCCCGCGGCCGGCAGGCGAACCCATCGCTGAAGATCGGAATCTGCGGCGAGCACGCTGGCGATCCTGCCTCGCTCGCCTTCTTCGCCAAGCTCGGCATCGACTACGTCAGCTGCTCGCCTTATCGCGTTCCGGTCGCTCGCCTGGCGCTGGCCCAGGCCACTTAGTCGCCGCGGAATTAACCACGCCTCGCAATCCGGGCAGCGATTCTCTGAGGATTTACGGACCGATAACCCTAATCCCGCATGATCAGGGTCGTCGGCATTTTAGCAACATTGTCGAAGCGTCGGTTTGTTGTGGCGTTGCGTGAGTAGTACCGCGTTCGATGGGCCTTTCTGGACCAACCGCCTCCTGGGCCCGTCCCGGACATAGCGTCTCTGGCGTTTTCGCCTCGATCGCTTTGTCGGTTCTCGCCTGGCCGCTGCTGACCGCCGGTGCCCAGGGCCCGGGCATCGACGTCAAATATCCGGAAGCCAAAGCGGCATCCGGGCCGGCAGCCACCCTCACCCGGCAGGGCGACGACCTGATCATCACCGGTTCGGTGGCGATGTTGTTCAACACCGGTGGCTTCACCGGTCCCAACCGCGCCGAAAAGGTCAATCGAGCTCGCCTCACACCCGACGGCGTGACTGTTTCCTCGGGCTTTGAGTCCGTCCGCACGCGGCTGGCCGCGCTGCGCGCGCCGAAGTCCGAACCCGCGGCCGTTCAGGTGGCCTCGGTCCAGGTTTCGCACGGCATCCGCGTGATCTCGGTGCGCCCCGACGGGACGCCCATCGACGACGCGGGCGTGCCGGCTCCGGCCGGACAGGGCGACAATCCGGACGGCACACCGGTCCAGGTCGCCAGCATCGACCCGAACCAAAGCGCGGCGCTTGGAGCGATCGATCAGGTCGTGCCGCAGGCGCCGATGCCGATGAGCGCCCCACCTGCGCTCGCCTATGCCCGTGAGACGACCGCACCGACCAGTTTTGATTTGAGCCTCGACAAATACGGCAACAAGGTCAGCCAGAAGGATGTCTGGTGCATGGCCCAGGCCATCTACTTCGAAGCCCGCGGCGAGTCCTACCGCGGCCAGGTGGCCGTGGGGCAGGTGGTGATGAACCGCCTGGCGCACCCGATCTATCCCAAGGATATCTGCCAGGTCGTGTTCCAGAACCAGCAGATGCACAATGCCTGCCAGTTCTCCTTCGCCTGCGATGGGCGTCCGGAACTCGTCACGGACCAGAAATCGTGGAAACAGGCCGACGAGATCGCCAAGGGCGTGATCAGCGGCAGCCTCTACCTGACCGAGGTCGGCAAGGCCACGCACTACCACGCCAACTACGTCTACCCCGACTGGGCGCCACGGCTGAAGCGCGTGGCCAAGATCGGACACCACATCTTCTACCAGTTCAAGCGGACCGCCTGATCAGCCGCGGCTGCGTTTGGCCGGCGTGAAGGTCGAGGTGATCACCGTGAAGGAGCCGCGCGTGATCTGGCTCCAGGTCCGCGTTCCGTAAGGCGAAGTTGCAAAGCCGAACCAGCTGTGATGATGCCGGTCGTAGTCCCCATCGTCCTTCTGAACCACGTCGATGCCCGGGTACCTGACGTAGGGCGAGGCGATCGCGTCGCTCGAGTAGGTTCCGGACGATGTGGTGACGATGGCCACCATGCTGCGCTGGCCGAAGCCGATCTTGCTGACCGTCTCGGTGCGCAACGGTTTGGTCGACACGCTGTCGTCGACAATGATGTCGAACTTCCGCAGCGCCTTTGGGTCGAACGGCTTTGGGAAGATCTCGCTGGCGGTGTCGAGGATGTGCTTCTGTGGCTCAGCCGCGAAGGCAGCGGGGAAGAATGCCGGCGCGGCAATTGCCCCGGCGACAAGACCGGCAAGGGCGCCGCTCAGAAAAACCGTTCGGATTGGAAAAGCCATTACTGCCTCCGCGATGCGAGGTTGCAATTAACCTTGCATCAACCATGCGGTGGCAGGTGCGTCAAAATGGAACGCCTGTTTACCTTAACTTTACGATTGGGTGTGGATCGCCGTGGCCAGCATGTCGACGGCGTCCACGAAACGGTCGTGTGCTTCGCGAGTCGGCCACGGCCGGATCAGTTCGTCGAACCGCTCGAGATCGAACGCGGCCAATGTGGGTTCGCCGAAGAACTTTCGGGCCTCGTCGGCCGCGAAGCCGGCCAGGTGCACCGCCTCGTGATACGCCGCTTCCTTGTCCGCCCGTTTGATCTGCCGCTGGATCGCCGCAGGCGCCGTCGCATTGAGCGCGAAATGCAGGTAGATCGCGCCGAGCAGCCGGTTCTCGACGTCCTTGTAGTTGCCGCCCATCGCTGCCTTGAACGGCGAGATGATGTCGCCCATCACATATTCGGGCGCATCGTGGAGCAGGGCGTAGAGCCGCGCCCTGGCGTCGGTCTCGGGCGCATGTGCGGCGAAGATCTCGAGCACCAGCACCGAATGCTGCGCCACCGAGAACGGGTAGTCGCCCTTCGTCTGGCCGTTCCACCGCGCTACCCGGGCAAGGCCGTGCGCGATGTCGCTGAGTTCGACGTCCACCGGCGAGGGATCGAGAATGTCGAGCCGCCGCCCGCTGAGCATGCGTTGCCAGGCTCTGTCCGCCCCACGTGCCATCCTGCCCCCCGCGAAAGCCGGAAAGCTAATCGGCAGCCACCGATTCCCCAAGTCGGTACTTCGCCCAGTCGGGCAGGGTGATGGTCACCGGCTTGCCGCCGACCAGGACCTCACTGCCGTCGAACCGGTCGAGCCGCACCACGCCAACGGCCCTGCCATCCACCGCCGCGCCAACCGTCCCGGCGTCGCGGCCGCTGACGGTGATTGGCGACCCGGCCGGCGCGTCGACACCCGAGACGATGACTGCCCGTCGCCGCGCCGTGCCGCGCCGTTCCATGCGGCTCACGACCTCCTGGCCGATGTAGCAGCCTTTCTGGAAATCGACCCCGTGCAGCAGGTCCATGCCGATATCGTGCGGGAACATCACGTCAGCCGCAAAGTCCGGCCCCAGTTCGGCGATACCAAGGGCGATGCGTGCAGCATCGTATGAGTTGTCCGGCGCATCCCATTGCTGCGACTCAGCTTTACTGCCGATCACCCGCGTATGCGGCGCCCCGCCGGCCCAGCCGATCGCGTGGCTCGCCCGCAGGTCCTCGATCTCCACCGCCGCGCGCAGCTTGTACATCCGCATGCGCCTGAAGAACGCGTCCGCCACGCTCGTATCGACGTCCAGCCAGAACGCGCCGTCCTCATAGGAACTCAGGCCCTCCGCCTGGATCTTGCCCTGCGGGCTGAGCAGCGCCCACCAGATCGCCGGGCCCGGTTCCGCCACGAGCCGTCCGGTCACCACGTCGAACAGCAGTTTCTGCGCGTCCACTCCGGAGAACCGGAACAGCGCGCGCGACGGACGGACGATTGTGGCCATAATTCACCGTGTCATTCCCGCGAACGCGGGTATCCAGTATGCCCGGACAACGGGCCCAGAGGCAGACATGGCGCACTACGACGCGATCTTCAAGAACGGCACGGTCGTCAACCAGGACGGCGTCCACCCCGCCGACATCGGCATCCGCGCCGGCCGCGTCGCGGCGCTCGGGGTACTTTCCACCGATACGGCCGATGCCGTCACCGACTGCCGCGGCCTCCACATCCTCCCTGGCGTCATCGACACCCAGGTGCATTTCCGTGAACCCGGCCTCGAGCACAAGGAAGACCTCGCCTCCGGCTCACTCTCGGCCGTGATGGGGGGCGTCACGGGCGTCTTCGAGATGCCCAACACCAATCCGCTGACTGTCACCCGGGAGACCTTCGAGGACAAGATCCGGCGCGCCACCGGCCGTATGCACTGCAACTTCGCCTTCTTCATCGGTGGTACCCACGAAAACGCCGCCGAGCTGCCAGTGCTGGAGCGCCTTGCGGGCTGCGCCGGCGTCAAAGTCTTCATGGGCTCGTCCACGGGCAGTCTGCTGGTGCCCGACGACGAGGGCGTCGGCGCCATCCTCAAGGTCATCAACCGCCGTGCCGCCTTCCACTCCGAGGACGAATACCGCCTCGAGGAACGCAAGCCGCTGCGCGTGCCCGACGATCCGACTTCGCACCCTGTCTGGCGCGACCCAGAGGCCGCACTACGCTCGACCAAACGCCTGGTGGCGCTGGCGCACAAATACGGCAAGCGCATCCACGTCCTTCACATCTCGACCGCCGAGGAGATGGCCTTCCTCGCCGACCACAAGGATGTGGCGACCGTCGAGGTCACCCCACATCACCTGACCCTCGACGAGACCGCCTACACCCGCCTCGGCACCCTGGCGCAGATGAACCCGCCGGTGCGCGACAGGGCCCACCGCGCCGGCATCTGGGCGGCCGTCCACAACGGCGTCGTCGACGTGCTCGGCTCCGACCACGCGCCCCACACCCTCGCGGAAAAGCAGAAACCCTACCCGAATTCACCCTCGGGCATGACCGGCGTTCAGACGCTCGTGCCGTTGATGCTCGACCATGTGAACGCCGGGACTCTCAGCCTCGAGCGTTTCGTGGATCTTTCAAGCCACGGGCCGAGCCGCATCTTCAACATCGCCCGCAAGGGCCGGATCGCCGTGGGCTACGACGCCGATCTCACCATTGTCGATCTCAAGCGCCGCGAAACCATCACCAATCGCTGGGTCGCGAGCAAGGCCGGGTGGACACCCTATGACGGCGTGACCGTGACGGGGTGGCCGGTGGGCACCATCGTCAACGGCAGGACGGTGATGTGGCAGGGCGAGCTGATGACACCCGCTATTGGGCAGCCGTTCAGGTTCCTTGAGACGCTGAACGCCTAGTGCGTCATCCTGTCGAGCGCGTATTCGCCGCTGCGGATACGGTCGGGCAGGCCGGCCACGAGCAGGGCGGTGGCCTCTTCACCGTGGAGGCGGACCATCGTCGCGAGTGCCGCGAACAGCGAGGCGTGCGCCAGCGCCAGCGTTTCGACACCCTCGTCCTCGGCGGTGTTCCAGGCCTCGGCCAGATATTCGAGCGCGAGCTGCCGCGCTTCGCGCTGCTCTTCCAGCGCGCCGTCGCTGGCGAATGTCGGGATCGTGGGTTTGCCTGGCCGCATGGCACCTGACGTACCACGCCAACTGTGGCGAGCGTGGGACGCCTCACCAGAGGGTTAATTTGGGCTCAGGCCTTATACTTAATCCGCGCGGCTACTCGGCGTAGCGGGCATGGATATCCCGTGCGGTGGCCTCGGCTTCGATCAGGAGCCGCGCCAGCGCTTCCGACGCCGATGGTGTGCACGTCCGGTAAAGCCGCGAGTAAGCCGTGAACCCGTTGTTGAACGCCCCGTAGAGCCGTTGCTGCCGGTCCTCGTCGGGCTGGTCGAGCCGGACCAGATCGGAAAGCTGCGCCCGCCAATCAGTGCCGCCCGGCTTGCAGAGCGGATTGAGGAAATACAGGCTCCCCAGGATTTCGGCCAGCCGCTCCATCTGCGGCTCATAGGGCGGATCGACCGCCAGCACTCGTTGTGGGAGCAGGGCGGTCGCAAGCAGCAGCAGGACAAGCAGTGTGGCGCGCACGATCCTTCCTATTCGGAGGATCGTGGCGCCTGCAAGGCATCTCATGTCCGGTCGAACATCCGGAACGCGCCGGCGAGCACATCACCCAGCCCCGGCGTGGTCTTTAGCCGGCTCAGTTGCGCCGGCCGCACCCAGCGCCAGGCGCGGATTTCCGCCGGATCGGGCGTGATTTCTCCGTCATAGGCCTGCGTGCCGAAGACCTGCAGCTCGAATCCTTTATGACGCAGCACCGTCACCGGCCGCAATGCGAACACCTCGAGTCCCATCTCCTCCCTGAGTTCGCGGGTGGCGCATTGCTCGGCCGTCTCCCCCGGCTCGAGCCGCCCGCCGGGCAGGGTCCACAGCCCCTCCGAGGGGGCACGGTTGCGCTGGATCAGCAGCACGTCGTGCTGGCGGACGATGGCAACGCTCGCGGCAAATGGGCTGGGCATGGGCCGAGTTTGCAATTTGCCGGACCCGCCACAAGCACCTAACTTGCAGCCAGGAGATCAGATATGTGCGGCCGCTACGCATTCCTGCTGCCACCCGAGGCGATGGCGCAGCTGTTCAAGGTGCTGAACGAGGTGGCGGATTATCCGCCCCGCTACAATATCGCGCCGACCCAGCCGGTGATCACCATCCTCGAACGGGAAGGGCGCCGCTCCGCCGAGCTGTTCCGCTGGGGCTTCGTGCCGGCGTGGGTCAAGGACCCGCGCGATTTCCCGCTGCTCATCAACGCGCGTTCCGAGGGCATGGCCGACAAGCCGTCCTTCCGCGACGCTTTGCGCAATACCCGCTGCATCGTGCCCGCGACCGGCTATTACGAGTGGCGCAAGCGCCCGGATGGCAGCACCTGGCCCTACTACATCACCACCGTCGACGGCTCGACAATGGCCTTTGCTGGCCTCTACGCCACCTGGGCAGGCCCCAACGGGGAGGAGATCGACACCGTCTGTATCGTCACCACCGATCCCAACCCGGAGGTTTCCGCCATCTATGACCGGATGCCAGCGCTCCTGACCGGCGATGCCGTCGATACATGGCTGAACACCCGCGACGTCGAAGCCCGCGACGCATTGCAACTGATCGCACCCGCCCCCGCAGGAACCATGTCACTTCATCCCGTCGCACGGACGGTCGGAAAGGCCGATGCGGACGGGCCGGAGTTGATCGTTCCCGCCACGGAGGAGGATGCCTCGCCGCCGCGCCCGAAACGGCGCGCATCGGGCGGCGAGCAACTCGACCTGTTCTAGATCAGGCCGTAATAGCCGAGCGCTTCCCCGATCTGGTCTTCCTCGTAGCCGAGGTGCGACAGCAACACCCGCTCCAGCGCCTCGAAGGCCTCCACCGCTGCGGCGAAACGTTCCGCCGACGGATCGGCCACCATGGCGTTGAGCGTTTCGATCTGCCGCTCCAGCAATTGGTGGACGACCACATGCTCGGCCTGCAGGCGGTCCGCAACAGCACGATAGCCGTCCGAGACCGCCGCAAGCGACGGGAAGACGTAGGCATCCTCGAGTGAATGATGCGTGTTCACCACCTGGCAATGCTGGCCGCAGAGGTTACCGAAACGGCGAAAATTGCTGACCATCGTCAGATCGCCGGTCTCCCGCGCGACCTCGTCGCGACCAACCAACCCTGCTCGTGCCTGGTCGATCAGGCTGCGGATGGCCTGCATGTTCTGCCGAAGGTGGTCATGCACTTCCTTCAGATGCTCGCCGGCGGAGCGCTGGGCCGGCGTCAGCCCGTCGATCCTGGGGACCGTCGGGCGGGTCGCGTCGTCGAGAAAACCGATATTGAGGCGCATGCTTGAGGCATTCCATGAAGAGAATGAGTCAAATGGCCGTCGCACCTGTCGCTTTCAAGCAGTTACCCTGGTGTGCCCAATACCTTCCCCGGGTTTAGAATCCCGTTCGGATCGAGCGCCTGCTTGATCGACCGCATCAGCTCAAGCGCCACCGGATCCTTCACACGGCGCAGCAGGTCCGACTTCAGCTGCCCGATGCCATGCTCGGCCGACACCGAACCGTGGAGTTTCAGCACGACGTCGTAGACGGCATCGTTGACCTCGCGCTCGCGCGCCATGAACGCCTTGCCGTCCATGGTCACGGGCTGGCTGAAATTGAAATGCAGGTTGCCGTCACCCAGGTGCCCGAACGGACAGGGACGAATGCCCGGCATCACACGCTCCGCCGCTGCCGTTCCCTCCGCGATCATCTGAGGGATTGCCGCAGTCGGCACCGAGATGTCGTGCTTGATCGAGGCGCCTTCCTTGCTTTGCACTTCGCTCATCTGCTCGCGGGCCGCCCACATCAAGGTCCGGTCAGCCTCCGACAGGGCAATACTCGCATCACTGACGAGGCCGGCTGCCAACGCCTGCTCCAGCGCGGACTCGAGTGTGCCCGGCGTACCACCCCTCGGCCGGCTGACTTCGACGAGTGCATACCACGGCGCCTTGCCGGCCGTCGGATCCCGGGCCAGCATCCCGTGCTTGAGCTGCAGGTCGATCCCGAACCTGGGCATCAGTTCGAACGCGGTCAGCCGCGATCCCGCCCGCTCGCGCATCAGCGCGAACAGCTCCAGCGCCTTCGCTGGATCGTCGACCGAGCATACGGCTGTTTCCTGCGCCTCCGGCTTTGGGAACAGTTTCAGCGTCGCCGCCGTAATGATCCCGAGGGTGCCCTCGGCGCCGACGAACAAGTCCTTGAGGTCGTACCCCGTGTTGTCTTTCCTGAGCGCGTTGAGCCCCCGGTACAGGCGTCCGTCCGCCAGCACCGCCTCCACGCCCATGCAGAGGTCGCGTGCGTTGCCATAGGCCAGCACCTGGACGCCGCCCGCATTGGAGCTCAGCACCCCGCCGATCCGCGCCGACCCCTGGCTCGCGATCCACAGCGGAAACATCGCCCCGGCCGCCTCCGCCACCTCATGTGCATGCTGCAGGATCACGCCGGCCTCGAGCGTCATGTTTCCGGCGGCGGCGTTCACCTCGCGGACCTTGTCCAGCCGCTGCGTCGAGACGATCACCTCGTCGCCTTGGAGCGGCACCTGAGCCCCCACCAGCCCGGTATTGCCGCCCTGCGGAATCAGGGGCACCCGGTGCGTGTGTGCCCAGCGGCAAAGGGCCTGCACCTGAGCGACATCCGCGGGTCGCGCAACAGCCAGCGCAGCCGTGTGGTAGCGCTTGCGCGGCTCGTTCAAATACGCCGCCATTTGCGCGTCTTCGCCAAGAACCGCGGATTCGCCCAAAAGACCGGCCAGTTCTGCGAGGAGCTGGGACTTGTTCATGCCGCGCACCATATGGCACAAGCCTCGCAACCAACAAAGCCAAGCGCGCTCTTGAAAAGTTGCAGACTTTTCTTGTTTCGGGCCGGCAACCAACCGAGCGAAGGAAGATCCCATGGCCGACGGACTGATGGCAGGCAAGCGCGGGCTGATCATGGGCGTCGCCAACAACCGCTCCATCGGGTGGGGCATCGCCAAGGCGCTGGCCGGGCAGGGCGCCGAACTGGCCTTCTCCTATCAGGGAGACGCTCTCAAGAAGCGCGTCGAGCCGCTTGCTGCCGAAGCCGGCTCGAATTTCCTCTTCGAGTGCGACGTCACCAACGACGCCGCCATGGATGAAGCCTTCCGCCAGATCAAGGAGAGGTGGGGCCATCTGGACTTCCTGGTCCACGCCATTGGCTTTTCCGACAAGAACGAACTCGACGGTCGCTACATCGACACCAGCGCCGGCAATTTCGCCATGACCATGAACGTCTCGGTCTATTCCTTCACCGCCATCGCCAAGCGCGCCGAGCCGCTGATGAGCGCCGGCGGTTCGCTGCTGACGCTGACCTACTACGGCGCGCAGCGCTATATCCCGAACTACAACGTCATGGGCGTTGCCAAGGCGGCGCTCGAGGCGTCCGTTCGTTACCTGGCCGTCGACATGGGCAAGGCCGGCATCCGGGTCAACGCCATCTCCGCCGGCGCCATCAAGACCCTTGCCGCCTCCGGCATCTCCGGCCTGCGTGACATGCTGCACTGGCAGGAGGCCAACGCAGCCCTGCGTCGCAACGTCGATATCGACGACGTCGGCAAGGCCGGCCTGTATCTGCTCTCCGATCTCTCCTCCGGCGTCACCGGCGAAATCCACTACGTCGATGCCGGCTTCAACGTCGTCGGCATGAAGCTGATGGACGAAGAGGCGGCCGCCGAGATCACTCCGACCGCCTGAGGCACTATGTCCGAGCTCGTCTGGCCGGAGCTCTATTTCATCCGGCACGGGGAAACCAACTGGAACGCCGAAGGGCGCTACCAGGGGAGCCGGGACATTCCGCTCAATGCGCGCGGCCGCGGCCAGGCTGCGCTGAACGGCACGCTGTTGAAGACCCTGCTGGAGCGCGGCAACCGATCGCCCCTCGATTTCGACTGGTACGTCTCGCCGCTGAGCCGCACCCGCGAAACCATGGACAATGTCCGCGCCAGGATCGGCGAGCCGCTGCCCAACGTCACCATCGACCCCCGCCTGATCGAGATCTCCTTCGGCATCTACGAAGGCCACCTTCACACCGAGCTCGCGGCCGGCGCGATGGCCATAGCCGGCGAGCGCGAGGCCAGTTTCTGGCACTTTCGCCCACCGGAGGGCGAGAGCTACGACGACGTCGCCAAGCGCGTCCTCGATTTCGGTTCGGCCCTCACCGGACCGGCGATCATCGTCTCTCACGGCGGTATTCTGCGGGTGCTGCGGCACCTGATCGAAGGCTTTCCGCATGAGCGGGCCGTGAACTGGTTCCCGCCGCAGGATTCGGTCGTACACTTTACCGAGGGCAAATCCGTGGTGTATCCCGCGGGCCAGAGCTGGGACGATTGACCGCGCCTAAATTAGGTACCATATTTAGCACCAATTACGGAGCCTAATATGAACCAAATCTTTCAGCGGGTCGAAGCCGAGGTTGCGGTCAGCGTAAGTGACCTCAAGCGAAATCCATCTGCGGTCCTGACCGCTGCTCAGGACCAAGCCGTTGCCATCCTCAATCACAATAAGGTCGTTGGCTACCTGATTTCGCCCGAAGTCTGGGAGTACGCCCAGGAGCTTCATGACGACCTCAAATCCATTGAGAAGTTGCAAAAGTTGAAGCCCGGCAAGCCGGTTCGTGTCACCCTTGACGAGCTATGAACTCGAGTTTGAGCCGCGCGCCCTGAAGGCCTGGAAGAAACTGGATTCTGTGACCCGCGCGCAGTTCAAGCGAAAGCTGGATGAGAGGCTGGCGGGACCGCGCGTTCCCAAGGACGCGCTTCACACTTGGCCCAGTCACTACAAGATCAAGCTGCGCGACAAGGGATACCGTCTCATCTATAGGGTCATCGACAATCGCCTCACCGTGCTCGTCGTCGACGTGGGGCGTCGCGACAGCATCTATGACGACGCCAAGAGCTACACAGAGCGTCCATGAGCTTCAACACCTTCGGCCACATGTTCCGGTTCACCACCTGGGGTGAGAGTCACGGTCCGGCCATCGGCGTGGTGGTCGATGGCTGCCCGCCCGGCATCCCGATCAGCGCCGAGCTGATCCAGCGCGACCTCGAGCGCCGCAAGCCCGGGCAGTCCCGCTTCACCACGCAACGTCGCGAGGAAGATCTGGTCAGCATCCTCTCGGGTGTGTTCGAGGACGAGCGCGACGGTTTGCTGAAGACCACCGGCACGCCGATCTCGATGCTGATCGAGAACACCGACCAGCGCTCCAAGGACTATTCGGAGATCAAGGACAAGTTCCGTCCCGGCCATGCCGATTTCACCTACCAGCAGAAATACGGCCTCC